>Ga0080064_1001982_pt1 | contig 37616 bp, 24 predicted proteins | sample Subgrocontami54m_FD_69260 | JGI IMG/M metagenome (GOLD analysis project Ga0080064, IMG submission 69260) | Subsurface groundwater microbial communities from S. Glens Falls, New York, USA - GMW46 contaminated, 5.4 m (SPADES assembly) (version 2) ...
CCGCGCCACGGCCCAGATGGGGCGCGCCCCGCGGCCGATCGCGGTGTACTCCGGGTCCATGCCGTAGCTGAAGAAGAACGACAGGTTGCCGGCGAAGTCGTCGACGTGCATGCCGCGCGCGAGGTAGGCTTCGACGAAGGTGAAGCCGTTCGCCAGCGTGAACGCAAGCTGGCTGATCGGATTCGCCCCGGCCTCGGCGATGTGATAGCCCGAGATCGACACCGAGTAGAAGTTCTTCACCTTGTGGTGGATGAAGTATTCCTGGATGTCGCCCATCACCTTCAACGAAAACTCGGTCGAGAAAATACAGGTGTTCTGGCCCTGGTCCTCCTTGAGGATATCGGCCTGCACCGTGCCGCGCACGGTCGCGAGCGTCCAGGCCTTGATCTTGTCGCGCTCGTCCTCGGTCGGCTCGCGCTTGTTGTCGGCGCGAAACTTCCCGACCTGCTGGTCGATAGCGGTGTTGAGGAACATCGCGAGTATGGTCGGCGCCGGGCCGTTGATGGTCATCGACACCGAGGTGTTGGGGCTGCATAGCTCGAAGCCATCGTAGAGCACTTTCAAGTCGTCCAGCGTGGCGATCGACACGCCCGAATTGCCGACCTTGCCGTAGATGTCCGGGCGCTCGTCCGGCTCGAAGCCGTACAGGGTGACCGAGTCGAACGCTGTGGAAAGGCGCTTCGCCGGCATGCCCTCGGACACGCGTTTGAAACGCTTGTTGGTGCGGAAGGCGTCGCCTTCGCCCGCGAACATGCGCGTCGGGTCTTCGTTCTCGCGCTTGAACGCGAACACGCCGGCGGTGTACGGGAACGAGCCGGGCACGTTTTCCAGCAGCAGCCATTTCAACAGCTCGCCGTGGTCCTCGAAGCGCGGCAGCGCCACCTTGCGTATGGTGCTGCCGGAGAGGCTGGTGGAGGTGAGCTTGGTGCGGACTTCGCGGCCGCGGATTTTCACCACGTATTCGTCGCCGGCGTAGGCGGACTGCATCTGCGGCCACATTTCGAGCAGCTTCTTCGCGCGCGGGTCGAGCTTGGCGTCGCGCGCGTGGATCAGCTGGTCGAGGGTTTCCGGTGACGGAGCGGCGCAGCTGTCGGCGAGGAGCATGAGCTTCGTGGCGCTGAGCTGCTGGCGCTCGCGCGCGAGGCACGCCTGTTCGCGCGCGAACGCGTGGTAGGCGCGCACGCCGTCGGCAATGTCGGCAAGGTAGCGGCTGCGCGCGGGCGGCACGATCACGGCCTTGCTGCTGGAGACGCGGACTTCGACCCGGGGGAGCTTGCCCGGCTTGATTTTGAGGCCGTGCTCGGCGAGGCGCGGCAGCAGGGCCTGGTAGAGCGCGGTGACGCCGTCGTCGTTGAAGCGCGAGGCGATGGTGCCGTACACCGGCATGTCCTCGGGCGCGGTGTTGAAGGCTTCGCGGTTCCTCTGGTATTGCTTCCTCACGTCGCGCAGCGCGTCGGCCGCGCCCTTGCGGTCGTACTTGTTGATGGCGACGAAGTCGGCGAAATCGAGCATGTCGATTTTCTCGAGCTGGCTCGCGGCGCCGAATTCGGGCGTCATCACGTACATCGACACGTCCACCAGCGGCACGATCGCGGCGTCGCCCTGTCCTATGCCTGAGGTCTCGACCACGATCAAATCGAACCCCGCGACCTTACACGCGGCGACCGCCTCGGGCAGCGCTTCGGAAATCTCAGAGCCGGCGGCGCGGGTGGCAAGGGAGCGCATGAAAATGTGCTCCCCGTTGATGGCGTTCATGCGGATGCGATCGCCCAGGAGCGCGCCGCCCGACTTCCGCCGCGAAGGATCCACCGCGATCACGGCGATGTCGAGCTTGTCGTCCTGGTCCAGGCGGAAGCGCCGGATCAGTTCGTCGGTGAGCGAGGACTTGCCCGAGCCGCCGGTGCCGGTGATGCCGAGGGTCGGGATGTCCAAGGCTTCGGCTTCCTTGAACACGGTGGCGCGCAACTTCGCATCGCAGGTTTTGTCCTCGAGCGCGGTGATGAGTTGCGCCAGCGCGCGGCGCGCTTTCACCTTGTCCTCGCCCTTGACCGCTTTCAGGTCGCGCGGCGCGTACTGCGCGAGATCGACGTCGCAGTGCATCACCATGTCGTTGATCATGCCCTGCAGGCCCATTTTCTGGCCGTCCTCGGGCGAGTAGATGCGGGTTACGCCGTAGGCCTGCAGCTCGGTGATTTCGTCGGGAACGATCACGCCGCCGCCGCCGCCGAACACCTTGATCCGCTCACCGCCGCGCTCGCGCAACAGGTCGAGCATGTACTTGAAGTACTCGACGTGGCCGCCCTGATAGGAGCTGACGGCAATGCCCTGCACGTCTTCCTCCAGCGCCGCGGTCACGATCTCCTCCACCGAGCGGTTGTGGCCGAGGTGGATCACTTCGCAACCGGTGCCCTGCAGGATGCGGCGCATGATGTTGATCGACGCGTCGTGGCCGTCGAACAGCGAGGCCGCGGTGACGAAGCGCACCTTGTGCTTGGGCTTGTAGACGGTCAGGTTGGCGCTGATGGATAGGTCGGTCATGGCAACCCCGCTGCCGGATTTCCGGGAATACGCAGTGTAATTGACGTTTACGTTAACGTCAACTTAGTGCAGGCCGGTTCGCTGCCTGGCTCGCTGCCTGTGAATGTGCAGTCTAGCAGGTCGGCAAGGCAGTGCAGAGCTAGTGCGCTGCCTCAGAAACCAATGAAATGTCATTCCGAGTCCCCCTACGGGGATAAACTTCGCGAGGAATCTGCTGTTGCATCGACCAAGAAAAGCAGATTCCTCGACCTTCGACCTCGGAATGACATTTTTTGGGAGCACTACCTCGGAATGACATTCTTAGACCACTACAACAGCTTGCGCAGCTCGGTCTTCAGCACTTTGCCGGTGCTGTTCTTCGGCAGGGCCTCGACATAACGGTAGACCTTGGGCCGCTTGAATCGGGCGACGTGGTCCAGGCATAGCGCGTCGAGCTCCGCCTTGTCCGGCTGCGCGCCCCGGGCGACCACAAACGCAACCACGACTTCGCCCCATTCCGGATCCCGCTCCCCGACCACCGAGACTTCGCTTACGCCCGGGTGCCGCAGCAGCACCTCCTCCACCTCGCGCGGATAGACGTTGGAGCCGCCCGAAATGATCACGTCCTTGCTGCGGTCCTTGAGCGTCAGAAAGCCCTCTTCGTCCAGGCTGCCGACGTCGCCGGTGTGCAGCCAGCCGTTGCGGAGGGTTTCCGCGCTCGCCCCGGGGTTGTCCCAGTAGCCCGGCATGACCGGATCGCCGCGCACCAGGATCTCGCCGATCGCGCCCGCGGCCAGCGGACGGTCGTCGTCGGCAGCGACCATGACCTCCAGGCCGGTGAAGGCTTGGCCGACCGAGGCCAGGCGCTCCTCGTAGCGCGGGTGGCCGGTAGCGGCATGGATGGCCTTGCCCATGGCGGTGATGGTCATGGGCGATTCGCCCTGGCCGTAGATCTGCGCCAGCTTGTAGCCGAAGCGCGCCATCGCCGCCTTGCAATCGGCCACGTACATCGGGCCACCGCCGTAGACGATGGTCTTGAGGTTGCCGGTAGCGGCATCGCCGGGAAAATCGACCAGGCGCTTGACCATGGTGGGCGCGGCAAACATGGTGACGCCGCGGTGCGCCTGTAGCAGTGCGTAGATCTCGGGCGCGTCGAACCCGCCCGACTCGGGCACCACGTTGAGGCCCGCGTGCGCGACGTGGGGCAGGATGTAGAAGCCCGAACCATGCGACATCGGCGCGGCGTGGATGATGGCGTCGCCCGGCGCGATCGCATCGACATCAGAAAAATAGTTGAGGACCGCCGCTATCACGTTCTTCTGCGTCAGCGTCACGCCCTTGGGCCGGCCGGTGGTGCCGCTGGTGTAGAACAGCCAAGCCGGGTCCTGGGCCTCGCGTGCCACCATTGGCAGGGGCGCGCCAGCGCCGAGCACGGCGTAGCGCGGGCTGTCCGCGTCTATCACTTCTTCGACACAGGCCACGCTCGCCTGCAGCGGCGCCACCGCGCCGAACAGGTCGGCGCTGGCGAAGCACAGGCGCGCGCCGCTGTTCTGCAGAATGAATTCGAGTTCGCGCGGATGCAGCTTGGCGTTGACCGGCACCGCGCACAGGCCCGCATGCCAGCAGGCGAACAGCAACTCCACGTACTGCGGGCAATTCTTCATCACCAGGGCGACGCGGTCGTTCGGGGAGAGGCGCAGGGCCAGCCCCGCCGCCAGCCGCGATACCCGCTCGGCCAGTTGGGCGTAGGTGCAGGTCGCGCGCTCGCCGCGCGCGAGCGCAGGCAGCGCCGGGTAGGCATGCGCGCTGCGCGCGAGGAGTTGGGCGACATTCACACTCATGGCGCCTGACTCTAGCAAATTTTCGCCGCCGCGGGCGAAAAACGCGCGGGTCTCAGAGGCCCGCTGCGGAGAGGGTCGGCGCTGCGCGGCGACTGGCGCGCGCGGGAGCTCCAGAAACAAAAAGGGCAGGGATAACCCTGCCCATTTGCTGCGGAGAAGGAAAGCTTACTTCTTCTCTTCTTTCTTCTCTTCTTTCTTCTCTTCTTTCTTCATTTCTTTCTTGGCTTTTGACGCTTTCTTCTCGTCTTTCTTCATTTCGCTCTTTGCCGTCTTTTCGTCTTTCTTCACTTCTTTCTTTGCTTCTTTTTTTGGCTCTTCTTTTTTCATTTCCTCTTTTTTCTCGCCGGCGGCCTTGATATGCGACGCGGCGAAGACGGAACCAGTGGAAACGGCGAATACAGCGGCGACCAGTATCGACAGCAATTTGCTCATGTTATCTCCTCGGTTATGGTTTTGAAGTTCCGGCGCTCCCAACCGCCTCCGCCCATCGTCCCGTGCAGCGGAGGCCGACGTGGATACCGCGGTGCAACCATGGCGGTTACGGCCGCAATGCCGGAATTGCCAGTAACGGCCGAGCCGGCAACGCGTTGACAGCTATTGCTCAGCCCAGGCCGTACCCAAAGCTTATAGAAAAAGCTCAGGACAATCAATGCTATACTTTTGCGGTCACGCCGAACGCCTGGTTCAGGCCGGCAAAATTTCCATGCATCCGACCTGACATGCGCCGTCTGCTCATCCTGGTATTCGTTCTCATCTGCGCCCTCGGCACCCGCGCGGCGCAGGCGGCGCCCTATACCCCGCGGTCGGACGACGAGGTCCTCGAGCGCCTGCCGTTCAAAGCCTCGGCCGCCGAGGGCCGGGAATTGCGCCAGATGCGGCGCGCGCTCGCGGAGCAACCGCAAAATTTGGAGCGAGCCCTGGCTTTGGCGCGCCGCTACTTCGATCTCGCCAGCGCGGAGGGCGACCCGCGCTACGTTGGCTACGCCGAGGCCACGATCCGGCCCTGGAGCAACGCCGCCGAGCCGCCGGTGGAGATCCTGGTAATGCGTGCGCTGCTGCGCCAGTACCGGCACGAATTCGACGCGGCGCTAGGCGACCTCGCGCGGGCGGCGGAGCGCGATCCCGGCAACGCCGAGATCTGGTCCTGGCGCTCGGCCATCCTGCTGGTGCAGGCGGACTACACGGGCGCGGGCGCGGCCTGCGCCAAGCTCGCTCCCCTGGCAAGTGCGCTGCTCACTACCGCCTGCACTACGATCATCGACGGGCGTACCGGAAAATCCGCGCAGGCCTACGCTGAATTGTCCAAGGCCCTGGCGCGCCGCCCCGACGCCGACCCCGACCTGAAACTCTGGATTGAAACGCGGCTCGCAGAAGCGGCCTTGAACCTAGGCCGCGACGAGCTGGCCGAGCGCCATTTCAAGACCGGGCTGGCGCTGGGCGTCACCGACGGCTACATCCTCGGCGCGTACGCCGACTTTCTGCTCGACCACGGCCGGCCGGCTGAGGCGGTGCCGATGCTCAAGGACTGGGAGCGCTCCGACATCCTGCTGCTGCGCCTGGCGCTGGCCGAGCAGGCGGCCGGACTTGCGTCCGCGCCGGCGCACATCGCCATGTTAAACGAGCGCTTCGACGCCTCCGCCATGCGCGGCGACAAGCTGCACCAGCAGGAGGAAGCGCGTTTTCATCTCTATTTGCAGGGCGATGCGCCCGGAGCGCTACGGCTGGCCGAAGAGAATTACCGCTTGCAGCGCGAGCCGCGCGATGCGCGCATCCTGATGGAATCGGCACTCGCGGCGAAGCAGTTACTGGCGGCGCAGCCGGCCCTGGACTGGCTGCGCGCGAGCGGCTACGAAGATCCCTTGTACGCAAAATTGGCGCAACGACTCAAGGACGGCGCGAAATGAGCCGTGCTCTGGCGCTGCTGTTGCTGCTCGCGAGCTTCGCGGCGCAGGCGCACAAGCCCAGCGACAGCTACCTGCACCTCAGGATCGACGGCGCGCGGGTCACCGGCCAATGGGACATCGCGCTGCGCGACCTGGAGCAGGCGATCGGCCTGGACACCAACGGCGACGGCGAAATCACCTGGGGCGAGTTGCGCGCGCACCAGGCCGACATTGCCGCCTACGCGCTCGCCCGCCTGAGTTTCGCAGGCGACGCAAAAAACTGCCCGCTGCGCGTCAGCGGACACGAGGTCGATCACCACAGCGACGGCGCCTACGAGGTACTGCGCTTTGCCGCGGACTGCGGCAGCGCGCCGGTCGCGATCGAGGTCGGCTACAAGCTGTTCTTCGATTTCGACGCCCAGCACAAGGGGCTGCTTAACCTCGAGTATCAGGGCAGGATCCAGAGCCTGGTATTCACGCCGGAGCAGTCGAAGCAGCGCTTCGTGCTCGGCGAGATATCCGCTTTCCGCCAATTCCTGAGCTATGGCCGGGACGGCGTGTGGCATATCTGGATCGGCTACGACCACATTCTGTTCCTCCTTTCACTGCTGCTGCCGGCGGTGCTGCTGCGGCAGCGGCGGCACTGGTTGCCGGTGGCGCGTTTCGCTGATGCGTTCTGGGACGTATTCAAGATCGTGACCTCGTTTACCGTGGCGCATTCGATCACGCTGTCGCTCGCCGCGCTGGGGGTGATTTCGCTGCCCTCGCGCCTGGTGGAATCGGCCATCGCCGCCTCGGTGGTTCTGGCCGCGCTCAACAACCTGTTGCCGCTCGTCGGCGGCAGGCGCTGGGTGGTGGCCTTCGCCTTCGGCCTGATCCACGGCTTCGGCTTTGCCAGCGTGCTCACCGAGCTCGGCCTGCCGCGCGACGCGCTGGTGCTCGCGCTGGTCGGCTTCAACCTGGGCGTGGAAGCGGGGCAGCTCACGATAGTCGCGGTCTTCCTGCCGCTTGCCTATTTCTTGCGCGGGACCTGGTTTTACCGGCGCGTAGTCCTGTTCGGCGGTTCGTTCGCGATCGTGGCCGTTGCCATGGTCTGGCTGCTGGAGCGCTCGTTGAACCTGAAACTGATTTCACCCTGAAGGCAGCAGCGCGAGAGCCTTCCCCCGTCCCTGTTCCCGACCCTCTATTGTTGTCCCGCCTGCACATGATCGCGTTTCGACCGCAACTATCGCTCTGCCTGTTGCTGCTCGGCGTCGCCGCGCGCGCGCCGCTCCTGGCGGACGGCCTGCATGCCGAACGCGACGACGCGATCGAGGTGACCGGGCACTACGACAACGGCGTCGGCGCTTCGGATGCGGCCAGCCAGGGCTACATCACGCCGAAGCTGATCGAAGCCAAACCGCTGCTGCGCCCGGGCGAGATGCTCGAATTCGTCCCCGGCGTGATCGTCACCCAGCATAGCGGCGACGGCAAGGCGAACCAGTTTTTCCTGCGCGGCTTCAACCTCGACCACGGCACCGACTTCCGCACCACGGTCGCGGGCATGCCGATCAACCTGCCGACCCACGCCCACGGCCAGGGCTATTCGGATCTCAATTTCATGATCCCGGAACTCGTCGCCCGCATCGATTACAGAAAAGGTCCCTATTTCGCCGAGGAAGGCGATTTCTCCTCGGCCGGCGCGGCGCATTTCCACTATTTCGACCGCATGAAAGAGAATCTCGCCAGCGCCACGGCGGGCGGCTTCGGCTACCGCCGCGTGCTGCTCGCCGGCTCGCCCAAGCCTCAGGACGGCAATCTGCTGTACGCGCTGGAATTGGTGAACAACGACGGCCCCTGGGTCAATCCCAATGATTTTCGCAAGGTGAATGCGGTGCTGCGCTACAACCATGGCGCGCGCGACGACGGCTACAGCCTCACCGCGATGCATTACCGCGGCAAATGGAATTCCACCGACCAGATCCCGCAGCGCGCGGTGGACAGCGGGCTGATCTCCCGCTTCAGCGCGATCGATCCGACCGACGGCGGCGAATCGCAGCGCTCGAGCCTCTCCTACGATCTGCGCCAGCCAATGAAAGGAGGGGGCCAGTTCCAGATGGGCGCGTATGTCATCAAGTCCCGCCTGCAGCTTTACTCGAATTTCACTTTCTTCCAGGACGACCCGGCCAACGGCGACCAGTTCGAGCAGGGCGACAGCCGCACGGTGATGGGCATCACGCCAAACTGGCTCTGGATCGGGAAGTTGGGCGAGATGCAAAGCATCACCAAGCTCGGGTTGCAACTGCGCCGCGACAACATTGACCGGGTCGGGCTGTACGGCACCGTCGCGCGGCAGCGCCTGTCGACCACGCGCGAAGACCGGGTGCGCGAAACCGGCAGCGGCATCTACGTCGAGAATTCGCTGCAGTGGGCGGAGAAATTCCGCAGCGTGGCCGGGCTGCGCGGCGACTATTTCGACTTCGACGTGGCGAGCAACCTCGCCGCGAATTCCGGCAGGAAAACTGCCGGCATCGTCTCGCCCAAGCTCAATTTCATTTTCGGGCCGTGGGACGAGACCGAGTATTTCTTGAGCATGGGCAGCGGTTTTCACAGCAACGATTCGCGCGGCGCCGTGATCACCCTCGACCCGAAAACCCTCGCCCCTGCCGCGCAGTCGCCGGCGCTGGTGCGCTCCAGGGGCGCGGAACTGGGCGTGCGCAGCGAATGGGTGCCGAATCTTCAAAGCTCGCTCGCGCTGTGGCGCCTGTCGCTCGCTTCGGAGCTGGTGTTCGCCGGCGACGCGGGCACCACCCAGGCCAGCCGGCCGAGCCTGCGCCACGGGATCGAATGGTCGAACCGCTACCGCCCGCAGCCCTGGCTACTGATCGATGCGGACGTCTCGGCATCGAAGGCGAGATTCACCGACGAAGATCCGGCGGGCGATCGCATCCCCGGCTCGATCGACCGTGTCGCCGCGCTGGGCGTGACGCTGAACGAGCTCGGCCGCTGGTCGGGCACGGTGCAGATGCGCTACTTCGGCCCGCGCCCGCTGATTGAGGATGGCGGCGTGCATTCGCGCAGCACCCTGGTGACCAATCTGCGCATCGGTTACCGGCTCGACAGGAATTTGCGCCTCGGCCTGGACCTGTTCAACCTGTTCAATCGCCAGGCGAGCGACATCGACTACTATTATGCATCGCAACTGCGCGGCGAGGCGGCGCCGGTGAACGACATCCATTTCCATCCGGTCGAGCCGCGCAGCCTGCGGCTCACTCTGAGTGCCAATTTTTAGGATGCGTTTGCGATCATGATCGATCTGTTCACGCAACGCTACGCGCTGGTGGCACTCGCCGCCGCGGCGCTGTTCGGCGCGAGCACGCCGCTGGCGAAGCTGCTGCAGGCGGACATCGCGCCGGCCCTGCTCGCGGGGCTGCTTTACCTCGGCAGCGGCGCGGGACTCGGACTGGTGAAACTTGCGCTGCGCCTCGGCCGGCACGCAGCCGAACCGCCGCTGCGGGCGGGCGACTACCCCTGGCTCGCCGGCGCGGTCGCGAGCGGCGGCATCGCCGCGCCGCTGCTGTTGATGTGGGGACTCGCCGGTGCCACCGCTTCCGGCGTGTCGCTGCTGCTCAACCTGGAGGGGATATTGACGGCGCTCTTCGCCGCCCTCGTGTTCAAAGAGGCGGTGGCCGGGCGCATCTGGCTCGCCGCCTGCCTGATGCTCGCCGCCGGACTGCTGCTAGGCTACGATCCGCGGGCGGGCTTCGGTTTGTCGCTGCGCACGCTCGCCGTCATCGCCGCCTGCGCGCTCTGGGCGTTGGACAACAACCTCACCCGCCGCATCGCGGCCGCCAATCCGGTGAACATCGCCATGATCAAGGGACTTGCCGCGGGCGGCATCAACATCGCCGCGGCTCTGGCTTACGGCGCCAGCTTCCCGGCCGCGCTGCCGCTGGCGGGATCCCTGGCGCTCGGATGGCTGAGCTACGGCATAAGCCTCACGCTATACATCGTCGCCCTGCGCCATCTCGGCAGCGCGCGCGCCGCGTCGCATTTTTCCACCGCGCCTTTCATCGGCGCCGCGCTCGCGATCGCGTTGCTGGGCGAGCCGGTGACGGCCGGCTTGGTGGCGGCATTCCTGCTGATGCTTGCGGCCATCTGGCTGGCGCTTACCGAGCGGCACGGGCACGCGCATGTGCATGAACCGCTCGCGCACGAGCACCTGCACACGCACGACACGCACCATCAGCATGCGCACCGCGGCAACGAGGGGCCCGAGCCGCATTCACACCCGCACCAGCACGAGCCCCTCGCGCACGGCCATCCGCACCTGCCGGACCTGCATCACCGCCATCCGCATTGAACAGCCTACAGTTCAAAAATCCGCTGCGCGTTGCGGCTGCGCACTTTGTCGCGCACCCCTTCCGGGAGCGCATCGACCAGCGCCAGGCATCCGATCGGGTCGCCGATAGTGTGAGGATAGTCGGAACCGTACAAAACATTGTCGGTGCCGAAACATGAAACCGCCATGTTGAGCGCGTCCTGGCGGAACACGACCGTATCGCAATAGACGTTGCGCAAATGCTGGCTCGGGCGCTCGGCGATATTGACGCGGCAGGCCGGGATATGGTCGTAGCACTGGTCCAGCCGCCCGGCGAGGAAAGGCAGCGCGCCGCCGCCATGGCTGGCGATGATCTTGAGGTCGAGGTGGCGGTCGAAAAAGCCGTCATAGACCATGCGCGCGACCGCGAGCGAAGTATCGAAAGTGAAGCCGAGCGAGGCGGTCAGCTGGAATTCGTTCATCTGCATGTTCGCCACGCCGGGCGGGGCGGTGGGGTGCACCAATACCGGCAGCGCGAGTTTGTCGATTGCCTTCCAGATCGGCGCGAAGCGCGGGTTGGTCAGATGTTCGCCGTTGATATTGGCGAGCACCATGACGCCGACGGCGCCGGCCTTGGTTGCGCGCGTCAATTCCTTCACTGCCAGCGCCGGGTACTGCCAGGGCAGCGACGCGAACCAGCGGATGCGATCGGGATAAGCCCGCTGCGCCGTGGCCATGTCGTCGTTCATGATTTTCGCCGCCCGCGAACTCACCTCGGCGCCGCCCCAGTAGACGTTGGGGCAGGTCAGCGACACGATGGAAATGTCGATCCTGGCCTTGTTCATGTTGCGGATGCGCATTTCGTAATCGAACATGGCCGGCACCGGCGTCATGAACGGCGCGCCGTCGAGGTGTATGGCGCGCAACCCGCCTTTCACTTCCTCCACCGTGTAGCGCGGCTTGCCGTGCTTTTTCAGCAGATCGAACCAGGCGTTGTTGAGCATATGGGTGTGGACATCGATGACCGGACTCATGCAAATTTCCTTTTGGCTTGTAATCGGCAGCGGAACAGCAATCAGTCGACCGCTGCGCCGGAGGCGGCCACGGCCTTGGCCCAGCGCCCGACGTCGCTTTTCACGATCGCGGCGAACTGCTCGGGCGTGTTCGGCGTAGACGGATCCATGCCGAACTTGACCAGCAACGCGCGGAACTCGGGCGTGCTCTGGATGCGCTGCAACTCGGCGCCGAGCGTCGCCAGGATCGCGGGCGGCGTGCCCGCCGGCGCCACCACCCCCTGCCACGCCTGCCAGTCGAAACCCGGCACGCTGTCGGCGATCGGGGGCACGCCGGCGATCAGGGTGGTGGGTTTCGCGCTCGAGGTGCCGAGCGCGACCACCCTGCCCGACTGGATGTTGGGAACGGCCACGGTGGCATCGCTGAACATGAGCTGCACCTTGCCCGTGAGCAGGTCCGGCAACGCCGCGAGCGTGCCCTTGTACGGGATATGCTGAATGTCCAGGCCGAACTCTTTCTTCAGCACTTCCATGAACAGCTGGTGCGGGCTGCCATTGCCTACCGAGGCGTAATTGAATTTGCCCGGGTTCGCCCTGGCCGCGGCTATCATCTCCTTCACGTTCTTCGCCGGAAAAGAGGGGTTCGCAATCAGGAAGAAAGTGACCGCCCCGACCTGCGCCACCGGCGCGAAGTCTTTCACCGGATCGATCGGCGACTTGCGATAGAGCGCGGGGCTGATGCCGAGGGTGGTGCTGGTGGCCATGAGCAGCGTGTAGCCGTCGGCAGGCGATTTCGCCACCGCCTCTGCGCCCACCAGGGTGCCGGCCCCGGGCCGGTTGTCGACCACCACCGGTTGCTTGAGCACGGCGGCGAGACGCTCGCCGATGGCGCGCCCGAGCAGATCGGTCAGCGCGCCCGGCGGATAGGGCACGACCAGGCGGATCGGCTTGTTCGGATAGGTCTGCGCGTTCGCCGACAACGCGAACACGCACAGCAGCAGCGCCGCAGCGCGTAGCATCTTACGCATGTATCCTCCTGGTTCGATTGGACCCACTGATTGACTGACTTACGGCCGGATCTGCGGTGATTATATAATCGATAGCCAGGAAAAACAGAACAATGACTCCGTCAATACACCGCATCGTTTATCTGAAGCGCACCACGCGCGATGCGCGGCTGCGCCGCCCGGCGTTCTTGCGGCGCAGTATCGCGCGTTGATGGCAATCGTGATCAAGCTGTTCGGACTCGATAACTAGCCATGCCCGAGTCGGCATTCTGGGCCGTGGCAGCCGCGGCCGGCCTGGGCGCGGCCATGGTCACCACGCGGCTGGGCCTGCGCTATACCACGCCCCTCGCCGGGGCGGCGATCGGCGTCCCGTCCACCACGCTGATGTTCTGGTGCCTGGCGCCGTTCCTGCTCGACACGGGCGGGTTCAATCTCACTGCCGCCGGCATGTTCGCGCTGGTCGGCTTGTTCTTTCCGGCGGCGGTGACGCTCCTCACCTACACCTGCAACCAGCACATGGGACCGACCATCACCAGCTCGGTTTCCTGCACCACGCCGATGTTCGCCCTGTCGGGCGCCATCCTGTTCCTGGGCGAAGCGCTCACTGCGGGCAACGTACTCGGAACAGCCGCCATCGTGCTCGGCATGCTGGTGCTGACCTGGATCGGCGGCGCGCGTCCGCGCAGCTGGCCGCTGTGGGCGATTGCGCTGCCGTTCGCGGCGGCGGCGATCCGCGCGCTGGCGCAAGTCCTGACCAGGGCCGGGCTCGCACTCTGGGAAAGTCCCTACGCCGCCGGCCTGATCGGTTACACCGTATCCGCGGCGGTGATCCTCATTGCGGCGCGCGCTAGCGGTCCGCGCGGACCGGCCGACTGGCGCGCCACGCCCTGGTTCGTCGCCACCGGCGTGCTGAACGGCGGCAGCGTGTTCCTGATGTATGTCGCATTGGCCAAAGGGCAGGTGAGCATGGTCTCGCCCATCGTCGCGACCTATCCGCTGTTCACGCTCGCCCTGAGCATGCTCCTTCTGCGGCAGGAGCGCGTCACGCCGCTCGTGGCGGCGGGGGCAGTGCTGACAGTGGCGGGGGTGGCGGTGCTGCTCGCGTTCTAAGAACCCGTGCGGCCCTTTGATTATGCAAGCCCCAGCGCACGTGCAACCTCGTTCACACGCTCATCGAACGCCAGTAGTCGTACAGGCTTGCGCGTCTTTCGGGCAAGCCACCTGGCACTTGCAAGTTGGATTGCATCGAATCCGCGTAACGCATGAGATTCAGCCAACTCGCCCGCCTGTCGAACGACATCTTCCGACACTTCAACTTTGAGAACCTCGACATAGTCGGCGTCCAGAGCGGCGATGCGCTTGCGGTGCTCGGCGTGGGTGGTACGCTTCTCGCGCAACACGCGAGCCAGCGCGGCGCGCGCCTCTGCATATGCAATCCGCGATATGGCAACCAACTCCGCCAACTGCACTGCCGCGATCACTTCTTGCGTGCCGCGCTCGTCGATATAAAGCTTCAGCCAGGCGGAGGTATCGAGGTACAGAATCAACGGCGATCCTCGGAAACAATAGCGGAAACCAATCTGCGTCCGGAGATCGGCTTCGGCGCTTTCATCCCGCCGGGCTTACCGCCACGCCAGCTTATGCCCGGCGTGTTGCACAGCTTTTCAAGAAAACGATCAGCCGTCGCCGGCACAATTCGTGCGACTTCGCGATTGCGGTTCTTGACGATGATCGTATCGCCAGCCTCAACGCGTTGCAGATACTCGCTAAGGTGGGCCTTGAGTTCTCGGACGTTGGTATCCATATGTAGTTACTTTTCTGGTTACGTGACTACATTATGATCGGCTTCGCGTTTTCCGTCAAGCGCAGCTTGCTTCAGTCTCTGAGCAGCTCTAGCAGTGCCGCGCCATAGCGCTCGAGCTTGCGCGTGCCCACGCCCGAAATCTGGCCGAGCGCGGTCTCGGACTGCGGGCGCGCGCGCGCGAGCTCGGCCAGGGTGGCATCGTGGAACACGACGTAGGCGGGAACGCCGTGTTCTTTCGCGATCGTGGCGCGCCACACGCGCAGCCGCTCCCACAGCCGCGCGCCTGCGGGGTCGAGTCCGGCCGCGTGTCCTGCACGGTGTCCCGCCCCTTGCGCGGCCGGGCGCTTTGCCGCGGCCTTGGGTTTGCCCGCCTGCACCTGGCGCAGATGGACCGTCTGTGCGCCCGTCAGCACCGCACGGCTCGCCTCGGCGAGCTTGAGCGAACCGTAGCTCGCGTGATCCACGGCTAGCAAGCCCTGCGCGATCAGCTGGCGGAACACCGTGCGCCAGACCTTCTCGTCCAGTTCCTTGCCGATGCCGAAGGTGCTGAGGGCGCCGTGCCCCCACTGCAGCACGCGCTCCGTCTCCTTGCCCAAGAGCACGTCGATCAGATACGCGGCGCCAAAGCGCTGCCCGGTGCGATAAACGCAGGACAGCGCCTTTTGCGCCGCCACGGTGCCGTCCCAGACCTGCGGCGGTTCGAGGCAGACATCGCAATTGCCGCAAGGCGCCGAGGCTTCGTCGAAATAGGCCAGCAGGCGTACGCGGCGGCAGCTGCTCGCCTCGCACAGCCCAAGCAAGGCGTCGAGCTTGGCGGAGGCAATGCGCTTGAATTGCACTTCGGCGGTCGAAGCATCGATCATGCGCCGCTGGTTGACCACGTCGCCGAGGCCGTAGGCCATCCACGCGTCGGCCGGCAGCCCGTCGCGGCCCGCGCGGCCGGTTTCCTGGTAATAGCCCTCGATGCTCTTGGGCAGATCGAGATGCGCGACAAAGCGCACGTCCGGCTTGTCTATGCCCATGCCGAAGGCGATGGTCGCCACAATGACGATGCCGTCTTCGCGCTGAAACCGCGCCTGGTGCTGGCTGCGCGTGTCGGCGTCCATGCCGGCGTGATAGGGGAGCGCGGCCATGCCTTGCTCGACTAGCCAGGCCGCGGTCTCCTCCACCTTACGCCGCGACAGGCAATAGACGATGCCCGCCTCCCCCATGTGCTCGGCGTGCAGGAATGCAAGCAGTTGTGCCCGTGCGTTGGCTTTCTCGACGATGCGGTAGCGGATGTTCGGCCGGTCGAAGCTCGACACGAACAGGCGCGCGCCTTCGAGCCCGAGGCGCAGCACGATCTCCTCGCGCGTGACGCGGTCGGCCGTGGCGGTGAGTGCGATGCGGGGTACACCGGGAAAACGTTCATGCAGCAGCGACAGCTGCATGTATTCCGGACGGAAGTCGTGGCCCCACTGCGACACGCAGTGCGCCTCGTCGATGGCGAACAGCGCAAGCCGCGCCGAGGCTTGCAGGCGCTCCAACTGCTGCAGGAAGCGCGGCATCAGCAGCCGCTCCGGCGCGACGTACAGAAGATCGTACTCGCCGGCAAGGAGGCTGCGCTCGACCGAACCGGCCTCCTCGGCCGACAGCGATGAATTCAGAAACGCCGCCCTGACGCCGGCCTCGCGCAGCGCCGACACCTGGTCCTGCATCAGCGCGATCAGCGGCGAGATGACGATGCCGGTGCCGGGGCGCAGCAGCGCCGGAATCTGGTAGCACAAGGACTTGCCGCCGCCGGTCGGCATCAGCACCAGGCAGTCGCCGCCCGCGGCCACATGCCCGACGATGTCCTCCTGCGGCCCGCGGAACGCCGCGTAGCCGAAGACCTCCTTGAGGATCGAGCGTGCGCCCGGCGCCGCCTGTTTACTCAACCGTGACGGACTTGGCAAGATTGCGCGGCTTGTCCACGTCCGTGCCGCGCGCGAGCGCCGTGTGGTAGGCGAGCAGCTGCAGCGGCACCACGTGCAGGATCGGCGACAGCGCGCCGTAATGCTCCGGCAGCCGCACCACGTGCACGCCTTCGGAGGACGCGATGTGGCTGTCGGCATCGGCAAAAACGTAAAGCTCGCCGCCGCGCGCGCGCACTTCCTGCATATTGGACTTGAGCTTTTCCAGCAATGCGTCGTTGGGCGCGACGGTGACCACCGGCATTTGCTCGGTCACCAGCGCCAGCGGCCCGTGCTTCAGCTCGCCGGCCGGATAGGCTTCGGCGTGGATGTAGGAGATTTCCTTCAGCTTGAGCGCGCCTTCGAGCGCAATCGGATAGTGCAGGCCGCGCCCGAGAAACAGCGCGTGCTCCCGCTGCGCGAACTGTTCCGCCCAGGCGATGATCTGCGGCTCGAGCGCGAGCACGCTCGCGAGCGCGGCCGGCAGGTGGCGCAGGTTTTTCAGGTGGCGCGTCTCGTCCTCCAGCGCAAGCCGCCCGCGCGACTTGGCCAGCGCGAGCGCGAGCAGGAACAGCGCGGTGAGTTGGGTGGTGAAGGCCTTGGTCGAAGCCACGCCGATTTCGACCCCGGCGCGCGTCAGGTATTTAAGCGCGGTCTGCCGCACCATGGCGCTCGAGGCGACGTTGCAGATCGCAAGCGTGTGGCTGTGGCCGAGCGACTGCGCGTGCTTCAACGCGGCCAGGGTGTCGGCGGTCTCGCCCGACTGCGAGATCACCACCACCAGCGCCCGCGGGTTGGCCACGCTGACGCGGTAGCGGTATTCGCTCGCGACCTCCACCTGGGTCGGAAGGCCGGCGATGGCCTCGAGCCAGAACTTCGCGGTGAGGCCGGAATAGTAGCTGGTGCCGCAGGCATAGATGTGCACCGCGTCGACCGCGGCGAAAACGTCTTTCGCGCCGTCGCCGAATATATCCGGCCCGATGCCGGCTACGCCTTCGAGCGTGTCGGCGATGGCCTGCGGCTGCTCGAAGATCTCCTTCTGCATGAAATGCCGATAAGGCCCGAGCTCGACCGCGCCGGCATAGGCGCTGACCGTGCGCAGTTCGCGCTCGACCGGCTTGCCGTCGCGATCGACGATGGCGTAGCGGCCGAGCCCGATATCGGCGACGTCGCCCTCTTCGAGATAGATGATCTGGTCGGTCGTCCCGGCCAGGGCCATGGCATCGGAGGCGAGGAAGGTCTCGCCCGCGCTTTGCTTCGCCCCGATGCCCAGCACCAGCGGGCTCCCCTGGCGCGCGCCGACCACGCGCTGCGGCTCGGCTTTGCAGAACACGGCGATGGCATAGGCGCCCTCGAGCTCCGCCGCTGCGCGCTGTACGGCGACAAATAAGTCGCCCGAATAATGACTGTGGATCAGGTGCGCGATGACCTCGGTGTCGGTCTGCGACTCGAACACGTAACCCCGGGCTTTCAGGCGCGTACGCAGCTCTTCGTAGTTCTCGATGATGCCGTTGTGCACCAGCGCGATCTCGTCGCGGCTGAAAATCGGATGCGCGTTGACCGTGACCGGCGCGCCGTGCGTGGCCCAGCGCGTGTGGCAAATGCCGGTCGAACCGGTGAGTCCGGACTCGCGCACCTGCGCAGCCAGGTCGGCCACCCGCGACACGGTGCGCGCGCGCCGCAGTCGGCCCCCGCCGCCGGGGTCGTAGACCGCGACGCCGCAGGAGTCGTAGCCGCGGTATTCGAGCCGGCGCAAACCTTCGATCAGAACCGGGACGATATCGCGCCGCGCAACCGCGCCGACTATGCCGCACATCTGCTTTAGTTCCTCATTTCTTTTTCACCGGCCGCTTCCAGCCCGGGACGGTGACCTGCTTGGCGCGCGAGATGGTGAGCGCGCCCGCGGGCGCATCCTCAGTGAGCGTGGTGCCCGCGCCGAGGGTCGCCCCCTTGCCCACCCGCACCGGCGCCACCAGTTGGGTATCGGAACCAATATGCACGTCGTCCTCGATGATGGTGCGGTGCTTGTTGGCGCCGTCGTAATTGCAGGTGATGGTGCCGGCGCCGATGTTAACGTCGCGCCCTACGGTGGTGTCGCCGACATAGGCGAGGTGGTTGGCCTTGGAGCGCGCCGCGATCCGGCTCGCCTTCACCTCGACGAAATTGCCGATGTGCACTTCCTCGGCGAGCGTGGTGCCCGGGCGCAAGCGCGCATACGGGCCGATGCGGCAGCGCGCGCCGATATCGGCTTCGTCCAGATGGCAAAAGGGCTCGATCCGCGTTCCGGCTGCGACCTTTACATTGCGCAACACGCAGTTCGCGCCGACGCTGACGCCTTCGCCGAGCACGACCTCGCCCTCGAATACGCAATTGACGTCGATCGCGACATCGCGGCCGCAAGCGAGGTTGCCGCGCACGTCGATGCGCGCCGGGTCCGCCAGCGTGACGCCATCCTGCATTAATGCGGCGGCCACGCCGCGCTGGAACGTGCGCTCGAGTTCCGCCAGTTGCGCTTTGCTGTTCACGCCCAGGGTTTCCCAGGCCGCGCCCGGTTGCGCCGAGCTGACCGGCACCTTGTCCGCCACCGCGGCCGCGATCACGTCGGTGAGGTAATACTCGTTCTGCGCGTTTTTGTTCTGCAAACCCGCGAGCCAGGTTTTGAGCCGCGCGGTCGGCAGCACCATGATGCCGGTGTTGATTTCGCGCAGCGCGCGCTCGGCCTTGGTCGCGTCTTTCTCCTCGACGATGCGCCTCACCGCGCCGCGGCTGCGGATGATGCGGCCACAGCCATGCGGATCGTCCAGTTCGACCGTGAGCAGCGCCACACCCTTGCCCGCCGCCCGGTATAGCGTTCTTAGCGTCTCGGCCCGGGTGAGCGGCACGTCGCCGTAGAGCACCAGAGTCGGAACCTTGGGATCGAGATGCGGCAGCGCCTGCGCCAGCGCATGCCCGGTGCCCAGTTGCGGCTCCTGTTTCGCCCAGATCAAGTCGTCCTGACCCAGGGCCGCGCGCACGCGCTCGCCGCCGTGACCGTAGACGATGCAGATCAGCCCGGGTTTGAGGCTGCGCGCGGTGGCAACGACATGCGCGAGCAAGGGCTTGCCCGCCAGCGGGTGCAGCACCTTGGGCAAATCCGAGTGCATGCGCTTGCCCTGTCCGGCGGCGAGGATGACGACGTTCATGAATTTCGAGCTCTGGCGGAGGCAGAAATGATACCACGCTGCCCTGCGCGAATCGGCGGTGCTGGGCCTGGTGGGCACCGGCGGCATCGGCATGGCGCTCGACAGCGCGTTGAACCTGTTCCGGTGGGACCGGGTGGCGATGGTGCTGTTTGCGATCTTCGCGGTTGTGATCGTTGCCGAAATTGCGGTAACCTATATCCGCAAACATGTAATCTGAACCCCGCTAGAGCGCGTCACTCCAGCACGGAAAGGGTCATGAACGCGACGGTCCTATCTGCAATTCTGAGTGTCCTGTTGGCGGGCGCCGCGGCGCCGGTCGCAGGAAGCAAACCCCATACCTTCCGGCGCCACGGGGTTCGGCACCCGGGCGGGACTCGCCGCCATCCCTAGGCTGTTTGCCGCGCAACGGGCTGGGCGCCCATCTCAGCGGCGGCGGGCAGGCGTCGACCCATGAACCATTTAACATTAAAAATCTCTTTTAACTTATTGTGTTTATATTAAAAATATTGTACCGTTACGCGAGCGGCACAATATATCGATTGGGCGCATCGAGTGAACGGAGGCTTGCGTGCAAAATAATTTGACTCAGAATTTCTTAAGCCAGGGAATTTCAAGATTCTCGACATCGCTCTTCGTGGCGGTGACCCTCGCCGTCCTTGCGGGCTGCGGCTCTGGAGGATCAGGAGGAACCCCCGCCTCGACCACTGCAGCAACAACGACAACCAACACCGCGCCCACCGGCACCCTCGCAGCGACGATTCAACTGCTGGCGAGCAGTCCGCAGATGCCCTCCTCCGGGGCAAGCACGGTGGACCTGACCGCCATCGTGCTAAGCACCACCAATCAGGCTGTCAGCGGCAGAACCGTGACATTTTCAACGCCGCCGGCCCCCGAAACCGCGTTCATCAACAACATCAGTGCCAGCGGGGTATCCGATACGAACGGGATCGTCACCGCCAAGCTCAATCTCGGCGGCAACAAGGCGAACCGCACGATTACGCTTACCGTCACGGCCGACGCGGCCACCGCCACCAACAGCGTCGATGTCACCGGCACCACGGTCACCATCAGCGGCAGCAGTTCCCTGGCGTTTGGCGCCGCGACGACGCTCACGTTCAGCGTCAAGGATTCAGTCGGGACTGCACTGCCGAACATGACGGTAAGCGTTGCCTCGCAGACCGGGAACACGATTGTTAAGACGCCCGCCACAGGCATCACCAACAGTTCGGGTCAAATCACCGCTGCGGTCACTGCCAGCGTAGCCGGCAATGATACGATCACCGCCACCGCGGCCGGCGCCAGCGCAACCCAGGCGCTTACCATTAGCAGCGCAAGCTTCGCGTTCACCACGCCAACACTGGTCACTCCAGCCACGACCATAGACATACCCCTGAATACGGCGACGGCGGTCTCGGTCAACTGGAAGAACACCGGGGTAGCAGTGGTTGGTTCGGCCGTGAGTTTTTCCGCCAGCCGCGGCACGGTTGCCGGCAGCCCGTCGACTACAATCGCCACAGGCGACACGCCCGGCGTGACTATTTCGTCAACCTCGGCCGGACCCGCGATCATCACCGCCTCCGGTCCGGGCGGCACACCGGCTGCCACCCTCGATGTCGTATTCGTCGCCACTACCGCCAGCAGCGTCACGGTGCAGGCTGTCCCCGGCACAGTCCAGGTCACCACCGGATCGGCATCGCAATCCAACAACAGTTCGACGATTTCGGTGCTGGTGCGAGACGCGGCCAACAACCTGGTCAAGAATGCCGGCGTGAGCTTTACCATTACCGCCGATGCCACCGGGGGCAGGCTTACTTCGTCGACCGGCATCACCGATGTTTCCGGCAGCGCCTCGGTGACCTACGTTGCAGGGGCTACCAGCAGCGCGCAAAACGGGGTGACGATCAGCGCTACCGTAAGCACCATCGGCGGTGTCGCGATCGCCCCGGTAACCGGCACTACAACCTTGACCGTCAGCGGGCAGTCGCTGCTGGTGCGGCTGGGCACCGATAACAAGACCACAGTAACCCCACTCCCGCAGAACGCGAACACCAATACCTATCTCGCCATCGTTACCGACGCTGCGGGAAATCCGGTGGTCGGCACCACAGTGCAATTTGCTCTGCGCCCCGGCCGCTATCAGAAGGGGACTTTTATACCAGCCGCCAGCCCGGGTACTAACTGGGTGCAAAACGTCTTGGCTACCTGTCCCAACGAGGATCTGAATTTCAATGGCATTCTCGATCCGGGCGAAGGCTTGGTTGTGTTTCCTGCCGGAGTAACTCCGGCACTTCGCCCCGGAGCCGTAGCCAGCGTGAACGCGACCGCCGTAACGGACGCGGCCGGCATCGCCATTGCGACCATCACCTACGCCAAGAGTTTCTCCCTCTGGACCGAGGTAACGCTTGAAGCCCGCACCTCGGTCACGACCAACGACCCGCCTACCCAGACTACGTTCTTCCTGGCCGGTGCGGCGCCGGACTACACGCCCCTTACAACCGCACCGCCGCCCATCCCGTTTGGCAGCGACAACACTTGCGCCGATACCTTGTAAGCAGGCCGTTCTGGATCGTGCGAAAAAACGCCCCGGGCCTAAGACCCGGGGCGTTTCTTGAGGCACACGCCGGCATCTGCCGCGAGCGCGGCAAGTCGCGCGCTGTCGCGATTAACGCGGCAGGTCGGAAGTCCCCATCAGGAACTCGTCCACCGCACGGGCGCACTGGCGCCCTTCGCGTATCGCCCAGACCACCAGCGATTGGCCGCGGCGCATGTCACCGGCGGCGAACACCTTGGCGTTCGACGTCTGGTAGCAGAGCGCGCCGTCGGTCGTCGCCTTGACGTTGCCGCTCGCATCCCGGTCCAGCGCGAGTTCGTCGATCAATCCTTTTTGCACCGGGCCGAGAAAGCCCATGGCGAGCAGCACCAGGTCGGCCTGCAGTTCGAATTCGGTGCCCGGGACCTCGACCATCCTGCCGTCTTTCCATTCGACGCGCGCCGCGACCAGCTTTTTCACCTTGCCATTCGCGCCCTCGAAGCGCTTGGTCACCACGGACCAGTCGCGCTCGCAGCCTTCCTCCTGCGAACTGGAAGTGCGCAGCTTGATCGGCCAGTCAGGCCATACCAAAGGCTTGTTCTCCTGCTCCGGCGGCTGCGGCAGCAGCTCGAACTGGGTGACGGACGCGGCACCATGGCGATTGGAGGTGCCGACGCAATCGGAGCCGGTGTCGCCGCCGCCGATGACCACCACATGCTTGCCGGTCGCGATGATTTGACCCGCAACCTTGTCGCCGGCCACGACCTTGTTCTGCTGCGGCAGGAATTCCATGGCGAAATGGATGCCGTCCAGTTCACGCCCCGGAACCGCCAGGTCGCGCGGATGCTCCGCGCCGCCTGACACGACCACGGCGTCGAATTCCTGCAGCAGTTTTTTCGCCGGCAGCGCATTGCCGGCGCTGCCGCCGACGCTCTGGTTCACCCTGAACTCGACGCCCTCGGCGCGCATCTGCTCCACGCGCCGCTCGATCAAATGCTTTTCCAGCTTGAAGTCGGGAATGCCGTAGCGCAACAAGCCGCCGATGCGGTCGTTCTTCTCATACAGCACCACCTCGTGCCCCGCGCGCGCCAGTTGCTGCGCGCAGGCCAGGCCCGCAGGACCCGAGCCGACGATCGCGACCTTCTTGCCGCTCTTGCGCTCGGGCGGCGCGGGCAGCACCCAGCCCATTTCCCAGCCCTTGTCGATAATCGCGTGCTCGATCGACTTGATGCCCACCGGGTCGTTGCTGATATTGAGCGTGCACGCCGCCTCGCACGGCGCCGGGCAGACGCGGCCGGTGAATTCCGGGAAATTGTTGGTCGAATGCAGCGTCTCCAGCGCTGCGCGCCAGTTCTGTTTGTAGACCAGATCGTTCCAGTCGGGAATGATGTTGTTGACCGGGCAGCCGCTCATGCAGAAGGGTGTGCCGCAGTCCATGCAGCGCGCTCCCTCCACCGCCGCCTCCCGATCGGCGAGGTGCCGGATGAACTCGTGGTAATGCTGCTTGCGCGCCGCGGGGGCTTCGCTCGCCTCCCGCAGCCGCTGGAACTCCATGAAACCGGTTATCTTGCCCATAATTCTTGGCCCGAAATCCAAAATCGTGTTACCGGCGAGAGCCGCAGGATGCAGAGAAAATCTATTTACTTTCCGCTGCAACCGCCGCGCCTCTGCGGTGAATGAAAGTTACGCCGCTCGCTTGCCGCCCTTGGCGGCGAGCTCGCCGAGCGCGCGCCGGTACTCGTGCGGGAATATTTTGACGAACTTGCTCCGGTATTGCGCCCAGCCATCGAGCACCCTTTTCGCTTGCGCGCTGCCGGTGTATCTGGCATGGCTCTGCACCAGACGCTTGAGCAAGGCTTCGTCGGCCTGTCCAAGATGCCAGAGACCGCGCGCGAGTTTGCCCTCCTGCTCCGCTTCGGCGAGCACCGGCTCGATCTGCACCATGGCCGTGTTGCAGCGCTCCCCGAAGGTCCCGTCCTGGTCGAACACATAGGCAATGCCGCCGGACATGCCGGCGGCGAAATTGCGCCCGGTCACCCCCAGCACCACCACCGTGCCGCCGGTCATGTACTCGCAGCCGTGGTCGCCCGTGCCCTCGACCACCGCGCTCGCGCCCGAGTTGCGCACGGCGAAGCGCTCGCCGGCGACGCCGCGGAAATAGGCCTCGCCCGCAATCGCGCCATACAACACCGTGTTGCCGATGATAATGTTCTGCGTCGGCTCGCCGCGAAACTTGGCCGAGGGCTGGACCACGATGCGCCCGCCCGATAGCCCTTTGCCGCAATAATCGTTGGTGTCGCCGATCAGGTCGAGCGTAATGCCCTTGGCCAGGAACGCGCCGAAGCTCTGTCCAGCACTGCCGGCAAACTTGATCTGTATCGTGTCGTCGGGCAAGCCGGCATGGCCATAGCGCCGCGCGACTTCCCACGACAACATGGTGCCGACGGTGCGGTTGATGTTGCGTATCGGCATGTCTATCGCGACTTTCTTGCCGTGCTCCAGCGCGGGCTTGGCAATTTCGATCAGGCGGTGGTCGAGCGCGCGCGCAAGACCGTGGTCCTGCTCCTCGCACTTGCGCCGCGCCACTTCCGCCCCGACCTGCGGCCGGTGGAAAATGCGCGAGAAGTCCAACCCCTTTGCCTTCCAGTGCTCGATGCCTTTTTTCATCTCGAGCAGATCGGAGCGGCCGATCAGCTCGTTCATGCTGCGCGCGCCGAGCCTGGCCATGATTTCGCGCGCCTCTTCGGCGACGAAGAAAAAGAAGTTGACCACGTGCTCGGGTTTGCCCTGGAATTTGCGGCGCAGCACCGGATCCTGCGTGGCCACGCCCACCGGACAGGTGTTGAGGTGGCACTTGCGCATCATGATGCAGCCCTGGACCACCAGCGGCGCGGTGGCGAAACCGAATTCATCGGCGCCAAGCATGGCGCCAATGACCACGTCGCGGCCGGTCTTCATCTGACCGTCGACCTGCACCGCGATCCGGCCGCGCAGCCGGTTCAACACCAGCGTTTGCTGCGTTTCGGCAAGGCCCAGCTCCCACGGCGTGCCGGCCTGCTTGATCGAGGACCAGGGCGAAGCGCCGGTGCCGCCGTCGTAGCCGGAAATGGTGACGTGGTCGGACTTGGCCTTGGACACGCCCGCGGCCACCGTGCCGACGCCGGTCTCGGACACAAGCTTGACGCTGATCGAAGCTCTCGGATTGGCGTTCTTCAGGTCGTGGATCAGCTGCGCCAGATCCTCGATCGAGTAGATGTCGTGATGCGGCGCCGGCGAGATCAGTCCCACCCCCGGCACGGCGAAACGCAGTTGCGCGATGTACTCGGATACCTTGTGACCGGGCAACTGGCCGCCTTCGCCGGGCTTGGCGCCCTGCGCCATCTTGATCTGGATCTGGTCGGCGCTCGCCAGGTATTCGGCGGTGACACCGAACCGGCCCGAGGCGACCTGCTTGATTTTCGAGCGCAGCGAATCGCCTTCATTGAGCGCGAGGTCGCGCTCGACGTTGTGCCGGCCCAGGCGCAAGGCGAGCGTTTCGCCGGCCTTCGCCGGCGCGTAGCGCTTGGGATCCTCGCCGCCCTCTCCGGTATTGGATTTGCCGCCGATGCGATTCATCGCGAGCGCGAGCGTGGTATGCGCCTCGATCGAGATCGAACCGTGAGACATGGCGCCAGTGGCAAAGCGCTTGACGATCTCCTTCGCCGGTTCAACTTCCTCCAGCGGGATCGGTTGCACCTCCGCAAACTTGAACTCGAACAGGCCGCGGAAAGTCATGTGGCGCTTGGACTGGTCGTTGATGATCTGCGCGTATTCCTTGTAGGTCTCGAAACTCCCCTGCTTGGTCGAATGCTGCAGCTTGGCGATCGCGTCCGGCGTCCACATATGCTCTTCGCCGCGGATGCGGAACGCGTACTCGCCGCCCGCGTCGAGCGCATTGGCGAGCACCGGATCGGCGCCAAAAGCCTGCCGGTGCAGGCGTATCGCCTCCTCGGCCACCTCGAACAAGCCGATGCCCTCGACAGTGGAAGCGGTGCCGGCGAAATACTTCGCAACCAGCTCGTGCGACAGACCCACCGCCTCGAATATCTGCGCCCCGGTGTAGGACATGTAGGTGGAAATGCCCATCTTGGACATCACTTTCAACAGGCCCTTGCCGATGGCCTTGACGAAATTCCTGATCGCCTTGCCGCCATCGACATCGGCGGGCAATAGACCCTGCAGGTTAAGCAGGGTCTCGAGCGCGACATAGGGATGGATCGCTTCCGCGCCGTAACCCGCAAGCAGCGCAAAATGATGCACCTCGCGCGCCGAGCCGGTTTCCACCACCAGCCCCGCGCTGGTGCGCAGACCCTTGCCGACCAGGTGCTGGTGGACTGCCGAAAGCGCCAGCAGCGCCGGAATCGCCACATTGTCGCGGTCGAGGCGGCGGTCGGAGATGATGATGATGCTATAGCCGGAGCGAACCGCGTCCTCGGCCTGAGCGCACAGGCTCGCCAGGCGCGCCTCGATCGCCTCATGGCCCCAGGCCACGGGATAGGTGATATCGAGCTCGAACGACTTGAACTTGCCTCCGGTGTTGCGGTCGATGTGCCGGATCTTGTCCATCTCGTAGAAGTCCAGCACCGGCTGGCTGACCTCGAGCCGGATCGGCGGGTTGATCTCGTCGATGCCCAGCAGATTCGGCTTGGGCCCGATGAAGCTCACCAGGCTCATCACCAGGTCCTCGCGGATCGGGTCGATCGGCGGGTTGGTCACCTGCGCGAACAACTGCTTGAAGTAGTGGTACAGGGTCTTGTTCTTGTTCGACAGCACCGCGAGAGGCGAGTCGTTGCCCATGGAGCCGACGGGCTCCTCCGCGGCCGCAGCCATCGGCAGCATCAGGAACTTGAGGTCTTCCTGCGTAAAGCCGAAAGCCTGCTGGCGATCGAGCAGCGGTACCTCCGAGCGCGGCGGTTGCTGTTTCTCGCTCTCCACGTCGTCGAGCCGGAAGCGGATGCGCTCGATCCACTCGCGGTAGGGCTTCGCCGCCGCGAGCGTATCCTTCAGCTCCTTGTCCTCGATGATGCGCCCGCGCTCGACATCGATGAGGAACATCTTGCCCGGCTGCAGGCGCCATTTCTTGACGATTTTTTCCTCCGGGATCGGCAGCACGCCCGCTTCGGAGGCCATGATCACCAGGTTGTCGTCGGTGACGATATAGCGCGCGGGCCGCAGGCCGTTGCGGTCCAGCGTGGCGCCGATCTGGCGGCCGTCACTGAAGGCGACCGCCGCGGGCCCGTCCCAGGGCTCCATCATCGCCGCATGGTATTCGTAGAACGCGCGCCGGTTGGCGTCCATCGTCGTGTGCTTTTCCCAAGCCTCGGGGATCAGCATCATCATCGCGTGGGCGAGCGAATAGCCTCCCATCAAGAGAAGCTCGAGCGCGTTGTCGAACGATGCTGAATCCGACTGACCGTCGTAGATCAGCGGCCAGACCTTGTTCAGGTCGGCGCCCAGGATCGGACTGGAGATCGCCTGCTGCCTCGCCCGGATCCAGTTGACGTTGCCGCGCAGGGTATTGATCTCGCCGTTGTGGGCGATCAGGCGGAACGGATGCGCCAGGTCCCAGGTGGGGAAGGTGTTAGTGGAGAAACGCTGGTGCACCAGCGCCAGCGCCGACACCAGGCGCGGGTCCTGCAGATCCTTGTAGTACTTGCCCACCTGGTCGGCAAGCAGCAAGCCTTTGTACACCAGCGTGCGCGCCGACATCGACGGCACGTAGAACTCCTTGCCGTGCTTGAGCCGGAGCGCCTGAATCGCGTGGCCCGACGATTTGCGGATGATGTAGAGCTTGCGTTCGAGCGCGTCGGTCACCGTCACGTCGCCGCCACGGCCGATGAACACCTGGCGGATCACCGGTTCTATCCTTTTCCCCGATTCCGCCAGCCCCGAGTTGTCGCACGGCACGTCGCGCCAGCCGAGCAACACTTGCTGCTCGTCCTTGATGGCGCGTTCGATTTCGTATTCGCAGGCCAGGCGCGAAGCCGGTTCCTGCGGCAGAAACACCATGCCCACGCCGTATTCGCCCACGGGCGGAAGCGGCACGCCCCGGGCTGCCATTTCCTCGCGCAGGAACCGGTCCGGGATCTGGATCAGGATGCCGGCGCCGTCGCTCGCCAGCGGGTCGGCGCCGACTGCGCCGCGATGGGCGAGGTTCTTGAGTATGAGCAGCCCTTGATCGATGATAGTGTGGCTCCTGGCGCCCTTGATGTTGGCGACAAAGCCGACGCCGCAGGCGTCATGTTCGTTGGCGGGGTCGTACAACCCTTGTGCCGCAGGACGAATAAGGGATAGGGCAAGATCAGGCACGCTCGCACCTCTGGCTGCAAATTGGCTCCGGACGGTCGTGGACCAGCCTACGACTTTTTCCGGCCGGACTGATGATTCTACCTGCGGACCGCTGTCACTTCAAGCGCTCAGGGCGTCGCTGCAGAGCAGTATTTGCGGCGAACGCCAGACTCAGGCGGCGGCGGAAAAAGCCAAGGCTTGCTGCAGCGGGCCGTCGGGCACGTCGGCGCGGATCGAGGCGGCGCCGATTCCCTCCAGCAGGACGAAGCGCGGCTTGCCGCCCTCGGCCTTCTTGTCCACCCCCATCAGCTCCAGCAGGCGCGCGGGGGCGATGCCGGGTGGGGCGATCGGCAACTTGGCGCGCTTGAGCAGCGCAATGACCCGGTCTACATCGGCCGGCGTGACAAGGCCCATGCGCCGCGACAGATTCGCAGCCATGACCATTCCCGCGGCCACCGCCTCTCCGTGCAGCCACTTGCCATAACCCAGGCCGGACTCGATGGCATGGCCGAAGGTATGGCCAAAATTGAGCAGGGCGCGCACGCCGGTCTCGCGCTCGTCCTCGGCCACTACGGCGGCCTTGATCTCGCAGCAGCGGCGCACCGCGTGCGCCAGCGCCTGCGGGTCGCAGGCGAGCAGTTTCTCCATGTTCTGTTCCAGCCAGGCGAAGAACGCCCCGTCGCGGATGAGACCGTGCTTGATGACTTCCGCCATGCCGGCGGAGAGTTCGCGCGGGGGCAACGATGCCAGTACCGCGGTATCGGCCAGCACCAGGCGCGGCTGGTAGAACGCGCCGATCATGTTCTTGCCGAGCGGGTGATTGATGCCGGTCTTGCCGCCGATGGAAGAGTCTACCTGGGCGAGCAGCGTTGTCGGCACTTGGATGAAGGGTATGCCGCGCATGTAGGTCGCGGCGGCAAAGCCGGCTAGATCGCCGATAACGCCCCCGCCCAGGGCGATGAGCGTGGTCCTGCGGTCGCAGCGGCGCTCGAGCAGCGCGTCGTAGGTGCGGTTGAGGGTGGCCCAGTCCTTGTAGCGCTCGCCGTCCTCGAGCACGATAGTTATTACGTCTACTCCCCCGGTCCGCAGGGCTTCCGCCAGTTGTTGCAGATACAAGGCCGCAACCGTGGTGTTGGTGACAATGGCGACCTTGGGCAGGTCCAGGTGCGGCAGGATCAGCCCGGCGCTGGACAGCAAATGCTCGCCGATGTGGATGGCGTAGGCGCGCTCGCCCAACTCTACGCGGAGAGTTTGCATCGTTCCCGCACTTGGGGGAGCAGCTGGAGGAGTAGGATGCGCGCGCTTTGGCGGCCGGTATCGACGACGATGTCCGCGATTTCACGGTATAGCGGATCGCGCTGCCGGTAGAGGCTATGCAGTTTTTCCAGCCGGTCGGTGTCCTGCAGCAAGGGCCGCGACCTGTCGTGACGGGTGCGGTTCCACAGATCGTTGGGCTGGCCGTGAAGATACACCACCACGCCGCGACGGGCGAGGCGAGCGCGGTTTTCGGCATCGAGCACCGCGCCGCCGCCGGTCGCGAGCACCACGTTGGAGAGCTGCGTCATCTGGTCCACGACTTGCACCTCGCGCGCGCGAAAACCGGCCTCGCCTTCGATCTCGAATATGAGCGCGATTTTCACGCCGGTACGGCGTTCGATCTCCTGGTCGGTATCGTGGAAGGTCTTGCCCAGCTCGGCGGCGAGTTGCCTGCCCACCGTAGTCTTTCCCGCCGCCATCAGACCGACGAGGAATATGTTATTCGAAGTATTCACACAGGCATTCTAGCAGTACACGCCGGCCCCCGGGCCCGCGACGAGCCAACCTGCGCGAAACCGTGCTAGGGACACAACAAGCGCGCTCGCGCGCTTGTTGCGGTGCAGGCTAATGCGCTGAGCGCGTTACGCCGGAACCAAAAAACAAGAGCCGGTCACCCGGCTCTTTTCCTGGGCAGCGAAGAAGCCTTTCAGCGTACCGTAAGGCGATCGTCGACGATGCGCGGCGTGATGAATACCAGCAACTCGGTCTTGTTATCCGTCTTGCCGGTGTTCTTGAACAGATTGCCCAACACCGGTATGTCGCCAAACAGCGGTACCTTGGTGATGCTCGTGCGCTCGTCCTGGCTGAAAATGCCGCCGATCACGACCGTGCCGCCGTTTTCGACCAGGACCTCGGTCTTGACGTGCTTGGTGTCGATGGCGAAACCCGCCGCAGTCACCTGACCCACCGAATCCTTGTTGATGTCCAGCGTCATGATGATGTTGCCGTCGGGCGTGATCTGCGGCTTCACCTTCAGGCTCAGGTTCGCTTTGCGGAATGACACGCTCGTTGCCCCGCTCGAAGTCGCCGATTGATACGGCAGCTCGGTACCCTGCTCGATCAAGGCCTCGACCTTGTCTCCAGTCAGCACCCTCGGGCTGGATATGATCTTGCCTCTGCCGTCTGCTTCCAGCGCGCTCAACTCCAGCGTGATAAAGCGGGTGAAATTCCGGTTGAAGAGAATCGTGGAAATTGCGCCGGCGGGGAAGCCGCCCAAGCCGGTAGCCGGCAGGTTGACATTCTGGCCGGTCGGCCCCGTTATATCCCCCTTGCCTGCCATCAGTTGCAAGGTGTCCGTGGCGTTTACCGTTTGTTGTCCAGTATTCGTCAGGCTCGGGCCAATTGATGTGCGCAGCCCTTGGCCCACCAGCCAGTCACCGCCCGGAACCCTCTCGTTGTAGCCAAGCTTCGCGCCGAGGTTCTTGCTGAAGGTGTCGCTTGCCTCGACGATGCGCGCCTCTATCATCACCTGGCGCACCGGCACGTCGATCTGGGCGATCAGCTTGCGCACTTCCTCGAGACGAGTGGGCACGTCCTGCACGAACACGGTGTTGGTGCGCGCGTCAACCACCGCGCTGCCGCGTTTGGACAGCACTTTTTGAGTCGGGGAAGTCAGCAGGGTCTGTACGTCCTGCGCCTTCTGGTAATTGAGCACGAAGCTCTCGGTGCGCACCGCCTCTAGTTCCCCGATCTGCTGCTGCGACTCCAGCTTCAGCTTTTCCTTGGTCGCCAGCTCGTCGCGCGGCGCGATCCACACCACATTGCCGTTCTTGCGCATGTCCAGGCCGCGCGTGTCGAGGATGATCTGCAGCGCCTGGTCCCAAGGCACGTCCTTCAAGCGCAAGGTCAGGCTGCCGCCGACGGCGTCGCTGGTGATGATGTTGAGGTCGGTGAAATCGGCGATCACGTTGAGCACGCTGCGCACTTCGACATTCTGAAAGTTGAGCGACAGCTTCTCGCCGCTGAAGCCGGCCTTGCTGCCCTGCGCCAACTTGTTCGGATCGGGAACGATCTGCTTCACCTCGACCACGAACTGGGTATCGGTCTGGTAGGCACTGTGCTCCCACAGGCCCTTGGGCGCGATCACCATGCGCACGTTTTCGCCCTGGTTAAAGGTGTTGATCGACTGCACCGGCGTGCCGAAATCGGTCACGTCCAGGCGCCGGCGCAACGTGTCCGGCAGCGAGGTCTTGAAGAAATCGATCACCAGGTTCTGTCCCTGCACGCGGATATCGATGCCGGTCGAGCTGTCGGACAGATCGACCACGATACGGCCCTCCCCGGCCTTGCCGCGGCGGAAATCGATGTCGCGCACGGTGTGCATATCGAGCTGTCTGGCTTCGACGAAATGGGTGACTGCAGCCCCGCCGCTGCCGCTGGCCGCCGGCGCGCCGGCGAGGATGATCAGCAGGTTCTTGCCGTCGATCTGGGTGTCATAGCCGACCGACCGGCGCAGATTCAGCACCATGCGCGTGCGCTCGCCCGCTTGCACCATGTTCATGCTCATAAGCTCGCCCTCGCCGATGTTCTGGCTGTTGCGTCCGAGACCGTTTACGGTGTTGGGAAGATCAAACGCGATGCGGGCCGGGTTGGCGACGGTGAAGCTACCCGGCTGCGACTTGAGCGCCTCCTTCAGCGTCAGTTTGACGATGACCTTACCGCTTTGCTGCGACACGTTGAAGGCTTCGACGCTGTTCAGCGGCGTCTGCGCCATTGCCAGAACGGCCCAGAAGGATGCGGTCAAGACACCGATTACACCGAAAATTTTAGCCATAGATATCCTCACCTTCCTTTTGCCGCTTCTGCCTCGGCTATCTGCAGCGCGATCTTGCGCTCAGTCCAATCGCCAGATGCATCCTGCACCAACTCTTTGAGGTTAATCTGATTGTCGGTGATTCCGGTAATGACGCCGAAATTCTGTCCCAGATAATTGCCTGCCTTTACCCGATACACGCTGCTGGCAGCGCGCACCAACGCGTAGGTAACGCCTTTCTGCGCCAACGTACCCACCATTTTCAGCGATTCCAGCGGATATGCCTCCAGCGGCTCCTTCGGCCGCGTGGTGTCGGGCGCATTGGCGCCGCCTTTGCTCTTCACAGCCGCCGCGATCGCGAGTTCGATTTTGGCCGCACCGAAGGGGTCGGACAATTCAAAGGCCTGATACGGCACCGGCTCGTAGGGCTTCACCACCGGCAGCGGCTCGATGCGGCCGCGCAGGTCTTTGGCAATGTTTTTCAGCTCTTCCTTCAGATCCTGGTGCTCGTCGCCGCCGCACGCGGCGAGAAACAACACGGCTATGATGATGGCTAGGTTTCTCATTTCTTGGCGGCCCCGCCTTTAGCCGGGGACTTGGCAGCCGGCGACTTGGCGGCGGCCTTCTTCTGTTTCGCCACCTCTTCCTCGTCCAGATAACGGAACGTCTTTGCAGTCGTGTTCATCCCCAGTACGCTGCCGTCCTTGCCGGCCGGACTGATGACGATGTCGTTGAGCGTGACGATGCGCGACAACTGTGCAATGTCGCTCGCGAACTGTCCCATGTCGTGGTAGCCGCCCGTTACCCTGACGCTGACGGGCAGTTCAGCGTAGAAATCTTTCATGGTTTCCTTCGGCGCGGGCTTGAACAGTTCGAACTGCAGGCCCCGGCCCAGGCCCGCCTGGTTGATATCCACCAGCAGCGCGTCCATTTGCGACTTGTTAGGCAGCTGCTTCAGCAGCGCGCCGAAAGAACTGTCGATTTCGCGCAGCTGCTGGCGGTGCAAGTCGAGGTTGACCGCTGACTGTTTCTTGCCCTTGTATTCTTCTTTGAGCTTGGCCTCCTGTTCGGCACCGGCGGCGAGTTCGTCCACCTGCCCCTGCCAGTCAGCCACATACCCGGCCGCAACCAAGGCCATCAGGATCGCAATCAAGGCGAGCAGCTTGGGCAGAGCCGGCCAGGTCCCCGGATCTTTCGGATTGAGATATTTGAATTGATCAAGCAGCTTATTCATCAGGCCATTCCTATTTTTTTGCGCTGCCTTCGCCCGCCTTCGCCACGCCGGTCGTCGGCGCCGCCCCTACCTTCGGCGCGCCGCCGGCCGCGGCTTTGCCCGGCCCCGCCTTGCCCGCCCCGCCCTTTGCCGCGTCGGACGCCGTCTGCAACCGCCTAATACTGACATTCATGTTGAATTCGGACAGGCGCTTGTTGTTGACATTGGCCGCCTTGATCTCGACCAGGTCCGGATTTTCGAGATAGGGCGAGGCCTCCAGGTTGCGCATCAAGGTCGATACCCGTGCATTGGATTGCGCATAGCCGGTCAGGTTGACTTTGGCGCCGATCTGCCTGATCGATCTCAGGTATACGCCATCCGGGGTTTGCCGCACCAGCTGTTCGAGCAGGTGCACTGTCTGTGCACGATCCGCCTGCAGGGTTTCGATCACCTGCTTGCGCGACAACAGCGCCTGAATTTCCTCCTTCAGTTTTTTGATTTCCTCGATTTCCTTGTCGAGCTTGGTGTTCTCGTCCTTGAGGAACCTGTTGCGTTCTGTCTGGGTCGCGATGCGCGTGGCGTAATATCCGTGCACCAGGAGGACGATAGACGCGGCCAGGCCGGCGACCATCCCCATCAGGATGTAGAACTGCAGATTGTGGGCCTTGCGGCGCGCTTCGCGCCAAGGCAGCAGATTGATGCGAATCACGGATCGAACCTCCGCATCGCCAGGCCGCAAGCGACCATCATCGAGGGCGCATCGACGAGCAGCTTCTTCGGCTGGATGCGCGGTGAAACCTGCATGCTCGCAAACGGGTTGGCCACCCGGGTATTGACCTGCGAGCGGGAGCCGACGATGTCCTCCAGCCCCGGAATCACGGCCGAGCCGCCGGTGAGCAGAATGTGCTCGATGCTATTGTACTGGGTGGAGGTGAAGAAAAACTGCATGGCGCGCTGCACTTCCAGCGCCAGATTTTCCAGGAATGGGCGCAGAATTTCGGCTTCGTATGAATCGGGCAAACCACCGGTACGCTTGGCGTTCTCGGCCTCCTCCTGGCTCATGCCATACTGGCGCATGATGTCCTGGGTGAGCTGGCTGCCGCCAAAAGCCTGCTCGCGGGTGTACACGGTCTGGTCGTTTCGGAGCACGGTGACGTTCATTACGTTGGCTCCGATATCGACTAGCGCAATGTTCTGTTCCTTGCCGTCATCGGGGAACTGCTTCTTGATCAGATCGAAGGCGGTCTGGACCGCATAGGATTCCACGTCCATGACCAGGGCCTTCAGGCCGGCGGCCTCGGCCACGGCCACGCGGTCCTCGACTTTTTCCTTGCGCGAGGCGGCGATCAGCACCTCCACCTCCTCCGCATTTGACGGCGCGGGGCCGACCACCTGGTAGTCGAGGTTGACCTCTTCCAGGGCGAAAGGAATGTACTGGTTGGCCTCGGTCTCGACCTGGATGCCCAACTCTTCGTCGCGCAGACCGGCCGGCACCACGATCTTCTTGGTGATCACCGCCGCCGTGGGCAGCGCCATGGCCACGTTCTTGGTGCGCGTGGCCAGTTTTTTCCAGCCGAGCTTGATCGTTTCCGCCACGGCCTCGAGGTTGGTAATATTGCCGTCGACCACCGCGTCCTTGGGCAGCGGTTCAATGATGTACCGCTCCACGCGCCGCGCCCCTTTGCCGGCATCGACGACCTCAACCATCTTCACCGAGGAAGAGCTGATGTCCATCCCGAAAAGCGGCGGCGCTTTAGGCTTGAAGATATCAAGGTCCAAGGCGAATTTCCCTTTCAACTATGCCTGGTTAGGCGCGATACATATAATTTACGTTAAATGCTAGCAACAAGTCTAGACGATGTAAAGCAAATAATACATAAGCGGGTTTGGCCCACTCCAACGGGCGCTGCTGCGCTCGGCGGACGGGGATACCCTATAATACTGGCATTTTTAGAAGCCTCGTGAGCGCGGTTTAGTCCGCGCCCCTTGACCAAGGGGTCGCTTCGCCCCCTTTGAAACTCCGATTTGAGCCCGCGCTTGACGCGGCGCAGGTGATTTTTGGCCGTTAAATCTTTCACGTGGTTGCGCCTGGCTGCCTTCCCGGTGCTGCTCCTTGTCGGGCTAGGCACCATCGCCGGCGCCCTTTTGGGGCTGATGGTCCTGCTCGCCTATCCCAACCTGCCCTCGCTCGATGCGCTTACCGATTACCGGCCCAAGGTGCCCCTGCGGGTATACAGCGCAGAAGGCATCCTCATCGGCGAGTTCGGCGAGGAGCGCCGCGCCATTGTCGCCATCGGCGAAGTTCCGGAGATCATGAAACGGGCCATCCTGGCCGCCGAAGACGAGCGCTTTTACCAACACACCGGGGTGGACTACCAGGGCGTCATCAGGGCAGCCTACTCCAACCTGACCTCGGGCGGCAAGCGTCAGGGAGCTTCCACCATCACCATGCAGGTGGCCAGGAATTTCTTCCTCACCAGCGAGAAAACCCTTACCCGCAAACTATACGAGGCGCTGCTTGCCTTCAAGATCGAGGCGAGCCTGTCCAAGGACGAAATCCTGCAGATCTACATCAATCAGATCTACCTCGGACAGCGCGCCTACGGTTTCGCCGCAGCGGCGCAGATTTACTACGGCAAAGCGTTAAAAGATATCAATGTGGCCGAGGCCGCGATGCTGGCCGGGCTGCCCAAAGCCCCTTCCAGCTTCAACCCGGTAGTCAATCCGAAGCGCGCCAAGCAACGGCAGCTTTACGTGCTGCGGCGCATGCACGAACTGGGCCATCTCACCAATGCCCAGTTCGCCGAAGTGCAGAAAGCGCCGGTTGTGGTCAAACACGAAGCCAACGAATACGCGCTACGCGCCGAGTACGTGGCGGAAATGGTGCGGCAGATGCTGTACGAGCGTTTCGCCGACGACGTGTATGCCAAGGGTTATCGCGTATACACCACCATCACCAAGGCCGACCAGGAGGCGGCCTACGCGGCGCTGCGCCGCGGCGTGCTGGATTATGACAAGCGCCACGGCTACCGCGGCCCCGAGGGCTATATCGACCTCCCCCCGGGCACCCAGCCGGATGAGGCCATAGAAGAGGCGCTGTCGGAGGAGTCCGACAGCGACGACCTCCTCGCCGCGGTGGTGCTGGAGGCCAGCCCCAAGCAGGTGCGCGCCTACAGCCGCGGCGGGGAGGTAGTGACCATAGCGGGCGAGGGCCTCAAATTCGCGCAGAAAATGCTCGACGACAAGGCCGCGCCGAACAAGAAGATACGGCGCGGAGCCCTGATCCGCATCCAGAGGGACGAAAAACACAACTGGCAGATCGTGCAGCTGCCCGAAGCCGAAGCGGCGCTCGTCGCCGTCAGCCCCATCGATGGCAGCGTGCGCGCGCTGGTGGGCGGGTTCGACTTCAATCGCAACAATTTCAACCACGTCACCCAGGCTTGGCGCCAACCCGGCTCGAGCTTCAAACCTTTTATCTATTCGGCAGCGCTGGAGAAGGGCTTCACCCCCGCCACCATCGTCAACGATGCGCCGATAGTGGTCGACGCCGCCCAGACCGGCGGACAGACCTGGGCGCCGCACAACTACGACGGTAAGTACGAAGGCCCCATGCGCCTGCGCATGGGCCTGGCAAAGTCGAAGAACATGGTGTCGATCCGCGTACTGCAGGCCATCGGCCCGCAATACGCACAGGACTACATCACCCGCTTCGGCTTCGACGCCGACAAGCACCCGCCTTATCTCACCATTGCCCTCGGTGCGGGCTCGGTCACGCCCTGGCAGATGGCGCGCGGCTTTTCGGTATTTGCCAATGGCGGCTATCGCATCGAACCCTACGTGGTGCGGCGCATCGTCGACGACCGCGGCAATATCCTCGCGCAGGCACAGCCGCCGCGCGCCGGCGACGAAAGCCTGCGCGTAATCGACGCGCGCAACGCCTTTGTCATGGACAGCATGCTGCACGCTTTGGGGCGTTATGGCCCGGGGCCGCGCGCGATG
>Ga0080064_1001983_pt1 | contig 37592 bp, 32 predicted proteins | sample Subgrocontami54m_FD_69260 | JGI IMG/M metagenome (GOLD analysis project Ga0080064, IMG submission 69260) | Subsurface groundwater microbial communities from S. Glens Falls, New York, USA - GMW46 contaminated, 5.4 m (SPADES assembly) (version 2) ...
GGTGGCCGAACTGCCCGCCCCGGTGCCCGCAATCCCCGACCCGCTGGATGCGGTGGGCAACACCACCAAGGCGGTCACCAAGGGCTACGCGATCGGCTCGGCGGGCCTTGCGGCGCTGGTGCTGTTCGCCGACTACACGCACGCGCTCGATGCAGCGGGCAAGTCGTACAGCTTCGACCTCTCGAACCACATGGTGATCATCGGCCTGTTCATTGGCGGCCTGGTGCCCTATCTGTTCGCCGCGATGGCGATGGAGGCGGTGGGCCGCGCCGCGGCGTCGGTGGTGGTCGAGGTGCGGCGCCAGTTCAAGGAGATCCCCGGCATCATGGCGGGCACGGCGAAGCCCGACTACTCCCGCGCGGTGGACATGCTGACGCGCGCCGCGATCAAAGAGATGATCGTGCCCTCGCTCCTGCCGGTGCTGGTGCCGATCGTCGTCGGCGTCGCGCTCGGGCCGCAGGCGCTGGGCGGGGTGCTGATGGGCACCATCGTCACGGGCCTGTTCGTCGCAATCTCGATGACCACCGGCGGCGGCGCCTGGGACAACGCCAAGAAGTACATCGAGGACGGCAAGTTCGGCGGCAAGGGCTCCGATGCCCACAAGGCCGCGGTGACCGGCGATACCGTCGGCGACCCCTACAAGGACACCGCCGGCCCCGCCGTCAACCCGCTCATCAAGATCATCAACATCGTCGCTCTGCTGATCGTGCCGCTGATTGTCTGACCCTATTGCATCCCGGACGCCAAGTCAGTCTGCTCGGACGACGCGTTCCTTCTTCATGAGCTGGACGGCGGGGACAGATGAGCGATCTGAAACTGACACTTGCGGTCGGTGATTACGACCACACGCGGGACCTCGCGCTGGGACGAGTCCGGCCGCAGGGCATCGACCTCACGGTACTGAATTACAACGTCGAGGAAATCTTCTTTCGATTCTACGAGCGGGGCGAGTGGGAAGTCTCGGAGATGTCGATGGGAATGTACACTTCGGCGCTATCCCGGGGCGACAACCGCATGATCGCGATCCCCGTGTTCCCATCGCGCGTATTTCGCCACTCAGCCTTCTATGTAAGAAGCGATGGCCCGATACGGACGCCCGAAGACCTCGCCGGCAAACGCGTCGGCGTACCGCAATGGTCGCAGACAGCAACGATCTACGCGCGCGGCTATCTCACGTCCACGGTCGGCATACCGCTGTCGAAGATCAAGTGGGTACAGGCCGGGGTGAACGATCCGGGTCGCGACGAGCATGCCGAACTGCGCCTGCCTGCGGACGTCGACCTGCGCGTCGCGCCGGATCGCAGTCTTTCGGACATGCTGCTCGCGGGGGACATCGACGCGGTCATCAGCGCCCGCGTGCCGCGACCTTTCGCCGAGGGCGATCGGCGAGTTCGCCGCCTGTTCCCGGACTTCCGGATCGCCGAACAGGCGTACTTCACGCAGACCGGTATCTTCCCCATCATGCATACCGTCGTCATCCGCCGCGACGTCTACGACGCCAATCGCTGGATTGCGCGCAATCTCATGGTCGCGTTCGAAGAGGCTCGCGACCGGAGCATCGGGCGCATTCTCGATCTGACGGCGTCCTACGTGCCGGTGCCGTGGGGAATGGACTTCGCGCGGGAAGCCGGTTGCGAGCTCGTATTCAAGGAAAATGGCTATTGGCCATACGGCGTACCGGCCAATCGCACGACCCTGGATGCCTTCCTGCAGTTCGCCTCCGAGCAGGGAACCTGTCACAGGCTTCTCCGGGTGGAGGAAATCTTCGCCGCGGAAGCGCTGGCGGAGATCAGAATCTAGCTCGTCAATACCCGCTCGCTGATATGGTCATAGCAATACCCCGCAGTGCCAAGGCGGTGATCGCGGCGTGCGTCTACCAGGAGGCAGCACATGAAGGCAACTTCGGCGGCGGGCGACACGCTCGCGTACACAGGTTCCTCCGCAACCCGTGGCGTTCATCATCTCGCGCTCACCACGGAGGACATGAAGACGACCACTGAGTTCTATGTCCGCGTCGTCGGCATGCCGCTCGTGCACGCGATGAGAGTCCCCGCCGGGCTGGGGACCGGACCGGGCAACCGTGGCAACCCTCCCTATGAGGAGATCCGGCACTATTTTTTCGACATGGGCAACGACTCGCTGCTGGCATTCTTTGAAATTCCCGCGGGCGCCGAACCGCAGGCTTTGCGCGATGCGATCGGGGGCATGCAGCATTGCGCGTTCGCCGTAACGCCGAAGGAACTCGAGAAGCTGCAGCAGCGCCTCAGCGCGAACGATGTTCCCTTCAGCGGGCCGATCGACATTCTGCCCGGACTCAAATCCATCTATTTCTACGATCCGAACGGCATCAGGCTGGAAGCCTGCTGCCAGCCGGCCGCGCGCGAAGAGCCGGCGGTGATACACAGCATCCTGCAGCGCAAGTCGCAGGCAGGCAGCGAGCTGGAGACACTCAAGGGCGTGGACGCAGGCTGGCTGAAGCAGATGACAGCGGCGCTGCCCGAGGACTGACATGAACCCTCGATGCCGGAATCGCGGCTGAACATGGTGACGCGGAACGCAAAGCCGATCGCGATTGCCGGCGGCGGCATCGGGGGACTGGCCGGTGCGCTCGGGCTCGCGCAGCGGGGTTTCAAGACCATCGTGCTCGAGCAGGCGCGCGAGTTCGGCGAAGTGGGCGTCGGACTGCAGGTGGCGCCGAACGCCCTTCATGTGCTCGATGCCCTCGGGGTGGGGGCACGCGCCAAGAAGGACGCCTTCCTCATCGAGCGGATGGTGATGATGGATGCCGTCAGCGGCGAGGAAGTCGTCAACATTCCCTGCGGCGAGGCATTCCGGGCGCGCTTCGGCAATCCCTATGCCGTTGCGCATCGCGCCGACATCCATGGCGCGCTGCTCGAGGGCTGCCGCTCGTATGGGTTGATCGAACTGCGGACCAGCAGCCGGGTCACCGGCTTCGACGTCGGGGACAGCGGCGTATCGGTGGCGCTGGGAACGGGCGAACGCATCGATGCGGCTGCGCTCGTTGGAGCGGACGGCGTGCATTCGCGAATTCGGCGCAAGATCGTCAATGACGGCGAACCGCTGGCCTCCGGGGCCGTCATCTACCGTGCGGTGATTCCCGCAGCGGACATGCCCGGGGATCTGCAGAAACCCTACCCCACGCTGTGGGCGGGGCCGGGCACGCATATCATCTATTACCCGGTGCGCGACTGGACGATGTTCAATTTTGGCGGGACGGTCGTCACCGGCCAGACGGCGATCAACGAGGATGACGAGGCCACGGCCGAAGAGGTATTGCCGCTGTTTTCGAAAAATTGCGATATACCGCTTCGCGTAATGCGGGTCCCGCGGCGCTTTCGGCGCTATCTCATTCGCTACCGCGAACCGGTGGAGAACTGGAGCATGGGTCCGGTGACTCTGCTCGGTGACGCGGCGCATCCCATGGTGCAGTACATCGCGCAAGGCGCGGCCATGGCGCTCGAGGATGCGATATGCCTTGCCGTAGCGGCCGACGAATGCGACGGTGACCTCGCCGCGGCATTCGAACGCTACCAGTCGATTCGGATCGTGCGTTCAGCGCGAGTGCAGATCTCGTCGCTGCTGATGGACAAGATTTACCATGCCTCCCGGGTTGCGCGCCAGGTGAGGAACAGCATCTTCGAAGGCCGCACCCCGGCCGACCATTACGACCGGCTTTCGTGGCTGTACACTGCCCCGCCTTACGTGAAGTCGCGCTAGCGCCTGCAGTGAGCTCGCGGTCCGCCGGCGGCGCCCGGCGGTCCGGCTCACCCTGGCATGTTCACTTTGCTTTCCCGCCATCCCCGCTTTTTGTTTCGCCCGGCTGACGCCCGGGCTCGAAGCCACCGACCTCGTGATAGGTGACCTTGCTTTCCTGCTCGTAGGCCCTGACCGCAGGGATTGCTCCCGGCAATCCCAGCTCCTTCCATCGCGCGGCGACCTTGTCGTACACGGTCCTGCGTAGCGTGGTTCGCTTGGAGAACACCGGGAGATGGCGATGCTCTTTACATGCGTTGATCAGCGCCTTGGACCCGTAGGGCCGTTTCTCGGGCGGATTCTGGCTGGGATCGAGCCAGGTGCTCCAGGTATTGCGCAGGATATCGATGTCGTCGATGGGATTGCAGCGGCTTGCCATCGCCCAGATGACCTGGTCCATGTCGGTCGGATCGACGTCGTCGTCGACCGCGATGATCCATTTCATGTAGTACGCGCCGCCGGGAACCTGGGCCGCCAGGGCGAGCACCTGCGCAGCGTGACCGGCGTAGCGCTGTTCAAGGCTGATGACCGTCATGCCCAGCCCGCCCGCTGCGGCTGGATGGGAATAGACCCCCTGGATACCCGGAATGCCCAGCTTGTCGAAGTCCTCCCAGATCTTTGCCGCGCGGCTGATGCCGAAGAAAGCGCTCTGCTCGCACGACGGGTAGTCCGCCATCAGGGCATTGGTGAGGATCGGATTGCTGCGGTAATGCACTGCCGTGACGTCGACGAGGGGGCACCCGGCTTCCGGCCTTCCGTAGTAGCCCGTGAATTCGCCAAACGGCCCTTCCGCCTTGATGGAGTTCGGTCGGATGATGCCTTCGATCACGAGCTCCGCATTGGCAGGGAGCAGCAGGTCGGTCGTCGTCCCGCGCACGACCGGTATGGGCTGGCCCTTGATTCCGCCTGCGAAATCGTATTCCGATAGGTTCTTCGGAAAAGTCTGCGAGCCCACCAGCATGAACAGGGGATCGATGCCCCAGGCAGCCGCCACCTCGATAGGCTGTCCCCTCTGCCAGGCGCGGGTAATGTGCAGGCGTGCGTCCTTTCCCGGCGACAAATACAGACCAACCTGGGATTTTCCCTGCAACATCATCCGGTAGGTCCCGATATTCAGGTAGCCGCTGTCCGGGTCGCGCGTGATCACCGCGTCCGCGGTCCCCGCGTATCGACCCCCGTCGAGGGGCCAGTGCCTGGGGATCGGCAATTGATTCAGATCGATCTTGCTTCCGGTTACGGTGTTCTCGTATACAGGCGCCTCGCGCCGCGACACTTCCCGCGGCGGAATCTGGTGTTTCAGCTTGTCCTTCATCCGGCGAATCAATTCGATCACCGGCGTGTCGGCCGGCTCCTCCAGGGTCAGCGCAATGCGTTTCAGGCTCGGACCGAGTACATTCCACAGCAGTTTTGCGCCGATGGGGCTTTTCTCGAAACCTCTGGCACGTTCGAACAGGACTGCCGGGGAGGGCTGCTTCTTCGCAACCAGGTAGCTGATCGCGCTCATCTCCTCGTCGCGGTCCACCGGCTGGTTCACGCGGATCAGCTCGCCGATTTCATCCACCCTCTGCAGCCATTCGCGCAGGTCCTGTATCGGTTTCCCCCGGGTTGAACGGTGGTTTGCTGCGCGTTTCTTGTTCGTGGCCATGAATCTCTCTCCGAAATGAGTGAATTGCAGGCTGCTCATCGCAGCCCCGAAAGCGACCGCACGCCGGCGGGTGTATCTCCTCCAGGAGAAGCACCTGCGCCGACGACTGCTCAGTCGAATTTTATTTTCGCATCGCGTATCAACCTTCCCCACATCTGGTACTCGGCCCGCGTAACCTGCGCCAATTCCTCGGGTGTGGTGATGCTGGCGATGAGTCCCTGCTTGACGAAGATCTCTTTGACTTCGGGCTGATTCACGATATTGCGTATCTCGGCATTGTGTGCGGCCACGATATTCCCGGGCAGACCCGCGGGTCCCCACACGCTGATCCAGATGGCCACGTCGTATCCCTTCACCCCCTGCTCGTTGAGCGAAGGCATGTCGGGATACAGCGGATGGCGTTCGAGCAGCGTCTGTCCCAGCACCTTGATCTGGCCCGCTTTGAGCATCGGCAGCGCGACCTGCACGGGGGTGAACATGGCGGGGATCACGCCGGCGATCAGGTCGGTGTTGGCGCCCGCGGAGCCTTTGTAGGGAACGTGCACGATGTCCAGTCCCGCCTGCAGCTTGAGCAGCTCCATGCACAGGTGATGATGGGTGCCGTTGCCGGCCGAGCCGTAGTCCAGCTTCCCGGGGCGCGCCCTGACGTAGGCGATGAACTCCTGCACATTGTTCACCGGCACCGACTTGTGGACCGCGAGCGCCATGCTGCTCGAGGCGACGCGGGTGATGGGCTGAAAGCTCTTCAATACGTCGAAGCTGAGATCGGGGTAGAAATGCGGATACATGCAGATCGTGCTGACGGTGACCATGAGGGTGCGCCCGTCCGGGGCGGCCTTGGCCACCATTTCGGCGCCGATCGCGCCCGACGCGCCGGCACGGTTCTCGACCACGAACGGCTGGTCGTAGCGCGCCTGGAGCCTGGGTGCGAGCACGCGGGCGATGAGGTCCGGCGTCGTTCCCGGCGTCTGCGGCACGATGACGTGCACCGGAGGCCTCGACGCACTCTGGGCCATTGCGCCGAAGGGCAAGCCTGCTGCGCCGAGCGCAGCGCCGATGACGAGCCGCCTGCGATTCCTGCTAGGCAAATGTCTCTGTGCCATATCGTCTCCTCCAATGATGCGTTGATCGGCCGTGCTCCGGACGCCGGGGCAGGGCGCGTCGAAATCCGAATAAGGCGATCCGGACGGGCGGGAAACGAATCGCGGAGCTGTGGTATGCCCCGGGATCCATGACCGTCGGGATCGCCGACCTGATCAGTGCTCGCATTGCAAACCAGGCAAGCGGTCTTCGATGAATCCGCGTTGTCCGATTGGGACGCAAGTCAAACGAGAAGCCCTGCGACACGGCTTTGCCACAGGGGCGCTTGGCGGATTATTTCTTCTTGTTGAACTCCTTGAAAGGGTCCTTCTGCTGCGTGGCGACGGTCTCGGTTTCGACGTTGGCGAGCTGGCCGCCGACCTTGCGGACTTCGCGCAGGTATTCGTTCTGCACGATGTCTCCGGTCTCCGGGTCGATCGCGATCGGCCCGCGGGGGCTGTTCGGATTCTTGTAATGCCTGAGCAGTTGCATCGTCTTTTCCGGATCGATCTTGCCCTTTTGCTCGCGGATCGCGTAGAAGATGGCGTCCATCGCATCCCAGGCGCCCACGACAAAGAAACTCGGATTCGCCTTCTCGCCGTACTCCTTCTTGTAGGCAGCGACGAACGCCTTGTTGGCCGGACGGTCACCCGCGGCGGAGTAATGGTGCACCGTGACCACGCCCAACGCCGCATCGCCCATGTTCTGCAGTTCGTCGTCGCTGGTCAGGTCGCCGGTGCCGATATACTTGATGCCGGCCTTGCTGAGACCGAGGTCCGCGTACGCCTTCATCTGCGCGGTCGCCTGCTTGCCGGCGGGATTGAAAGCGAACAGTGCATCCGGCTTCGCGTCCTTGACGCGCTGCATGTACGGGATGAAGTCGGTATTGGCAAGCGGGACCCGCACGCTGCCGACGATCTGGCCGCCGGCTTCCTTGAAGGCCCTGGTGAAGCCCTCTTCCGCCTCGATTCCCGGCGCATAGTCGCTGACCACGGTATAGATGCGCTTATAGTGCTTCGCGGCCCACTTCCCCATCGGGTACGACGATTGCCAGAGCGTGAACGATACCCGTGCGACATAAGGCGATATCAGCGGGATGTTGGCGCCGGCGGCGTTGGCGATGACGAACGGCACCTTCGATTCGGCAGTCAGCGGTGCGATCGCGGCGGCGTTAGGCGTCCATACGACACCGGTCAGGAACTGGACCTTGTCGCGCACGATCAGCTCCTGCGCCAGGCGCTTCGCGGCGTCCGGGTTGGCGCCCGTGTCGTCGCGGAAGATGGGTTCTATCTTGACGCCGGGCGGAAGCTTGTCGGCGTGGAGTTTCAGATAGAGCTTGTATCCCCGGTCGAGCTGGTCGCCCTGCGCGGCGGTCGGGCCGGAATACGTCGTGATAATGCCGATCTTCACGGTCTGCGCAGCGGTAACTCCTGAAACTGCGGCAAGCGCGATTGCGGCAAGCCAAGTCGATGTGCTGAACTTCATGTTTCCTCCTCTTCGATTAACCTTCAATAATTGACTCTACACAGAGTCAAACAGGCTGGCACGTCCCAGTAGTTACGGGCGGCAGGCGGGGCCCTCTTATCCTTGCGTGCTCTTGGCGCCTCCGCCATGGCAAATCAGGTATCGCGTACGGTCTTCATGCTACAGCCGCTCAATCAATAAAGCATCGGCGATGCGGCAGCCCCGGCCCGCAGGCATTACCAAGACCGGGTTCAAGTCCAGTTCCCATTGTCCCGGCCACTGCACGGCCAGCCGGCTGACCTTTGCGACCAGTTCCGCAAGCGCGTCGAGGTCGGCGGGTTGTTGGCCCCGGATACCCGTCAGCAAATTGTAGCCACGCAGTTCTGCGATCATGGCCCTCGCGTCTTCGGCTGTCAGCGGCGCCAGCCGCTGGCTGACATCCTTGAAAACCTCGACGAGGATGCCCCCCAGGCCGACCGTCACCACCGGACCCATGGGCGATGGGGAGACGCCGACGAGGATCTCTGCAACGGAGCCCTCCAGCTGTTCCTGAACCAGACAGCCGTTCAGCTTCGCATCGGGTTTGAAGGCCAGCACTCGGTTCATGATCTTTTCGAAGGCGTTCTGGACCGACTTGCTGTCCCGCAGTCCCAGGAGCAGTCCTCCCGCTTCCGTCTTATGAGGTATGTCCGGGGAGTCGATCTTCAGGACCACCGGGTAACCCATTTGTTCGGCAACAGCCGCCGCCTCGGTGAGGTTGGTGACGAGGACCTCCCGCGTCACGGGCAGTCCGGCGGCAAGCAACTGCCGCTTGGTTTCGCGTTCAGTGAGCACCTGACCGGGCTTCGGCCAGCCTGCAGGCGCCGCGCCGGGTGCAGGAAGGGGTGCAACGCCAAGCTGCGCGGAACGCTGGGTAAACCGGACCAGTGTTGCGATTGCGCGGGCCGCCCGCGCCGGCGTGGGGAACACCGGCACCCCTGCCTGCTGCAGTCGTGCAGCCGCGCCTGGCGCGAGGAATTCGCCGCCGGTACGGGAGACAAGGATGGGCTTGTCCGTTTCGGCGAGTACCGTCAGCAGATCGTCCACGGCCCGGTCAACCTCGGGCCCCTGAAGCACGCAGAAGCAGACAATCAGCGCGTCCAGGGCAGTATCGCTTGCCATCGACCGCAGGGCCGCGCGCAACAAGGCGGGGTCGGTCAGTACCTGGCCCGTGAGGTCCAGCGGATTCGCAATGGTTCCGAACGCGGGGAAGACGGCCTGAATCTCCTGGCAGGTCCGCTCGCCGAGAGCGGGCACTTGGAGGCCGGCCGCGGAAAGCGCGTCGACCGCGAGGATGCCGGCCCCGCCGGAGGTCGTCATCACCCCGACGCCCCGGCCGGCCGGACGCCGCGGCGGCTGAAAGACCGCCGCAAGGTCGAGCATTTCGTCCACGTCGTCGACTCTGAGCATGCCCAGTTGGCGGAAGGCAACGTCCCAGACCGCGTCGTCGCCGGCCAGGGAGGCCGTATGCGAGCTCGCGGCGCGACTTCCGGCCTCGGATCGCCCGGCCTTCAGCACGATGACCGGCTTGCCCCGCTGTTGCGAAAGAGCGCCCAGCGCCCGCCAGTCGGGTGCGCGCTTCACGCCTTCGCTGTACACCAGGATGGTGGAGGTCACGTCGTCGTTCAGGAGCTCCTGGACCAGCTCCGCCGTGCACAGGTCCGCCTCGTTGCCGGTGTTGACGATGCGGCTGAACCGCAGGCCGCGCTCCACCGCGAGCGAGACAATTCCGTAACCGAGAGCGCCGCTTTGCGTCACCAAGCCCAGGCTACCCGGCTCGAAACGGACCGCGGAGAACAGGGGGCTGAAGCCGGCCACCAAGTGTTCGGCGGGGCTGACCAAGCCGATGCAGTTGGGGCCGATGATACGCATGCCGTGGGACCTTGCGTAGGCAGTCATCTGTTGCTCGAGCGCCGTGCCGCGGGCGCCCATTTCGCCGAATCCGCTCGCGTACACGATCACATAGCCGACGCCCCTGGCGGCGCAGTCCTGCAGCGTGCCCATGACGCGATCTGCTCCCACGAGCGCCAACGCGAGGTCCACGGGGCCGGGAATGGCAGCCACGGAAGGATAACAGGCGAGCCCTTGCACTTCGGAGTAGCGCGGGTTGACGGGATAGACGCCGCCAGCGTAGCCGTGATCGCGCAAGTAGCCCAGCAAGCGATGTCCCAGCGAGCCCTGGGTGGCGCTCGCACCGACCACCGCAATCCCCCGCGGCTCCCAAAGCGTTTTCAAAGATGGCCCGCTCGTTGACATCCTGATCAGGGCTCCACTTGGCGGCGAGCTGCCAGCTCCCGCACCAGCTTCACCACCTCGCGCATCGAGGTCCCCGGCCCGAGGACCGCCGCGACCCCCATGGCCTGCAGCCCAGGCCGGTCGTCGTCGGGAATGGTCCCGCCCAAGAGCACCGGCACATCGTTCATACCTTCCGCTTTCATGAGCTCCAGGATCTCGGGCACCAGCGTGTTGTGCGCGCCCGACAGGATGCTGAGGCCCACAATGTCGGCATCTTCCTGGAGCGCGGCGTCGACCACCTGCTGGGGAGTCTGGTGCAGGCCCGTGTAGATGACTTCCGCACCGGCATCGCGGAGCGCCCGCGCCACGACCCGGACGCCACGGTCGTGCCCGTCCAAGCCCGGTTTGGCCAGCAGAACACGAATTCGCTTCTCCATACAGACCGGCTCCATTCGCTCAAAACACGGCGGGGTCTCTGTATCGTCCCCAAACCCCGCGCAGCGTGCCGCAGATGTCCCCGGTGGTGGCGTAGGCATCGGCGCAATCGATCAGGGACTCCATGGTGTTGTTGCCCCGGCGGGCCGCCTGCTCAAGGCGAGCCAGCGCCGCCTCGACGGCCGCGTTGTCCCGCCTTGACCGCAGCGCCTGCACTGCGGCCACCTGGCGCCGTTCCCCGTCAGGGTTCGGCCGGTACATCGGTATCTTTGCTTCCTCGCTTGCCTGATAGGCATTGACGCCGACCAGCACACGCTCTCCGCTGTCCACCTCGCACTGGTACTGGTAGGCCGCTTTCGACAGCGCCTGCTGAAAGTAACCACTCTCGATACAGGCCGCCGCGCCGCCCTTTTGCTCCACTACCTCCAGAATCGCCAGCACCCGCTCCTCCAACTGGTTGGTCAGAGCCTCCAGGGCCCAGGAGCCGCCGAGCGCGTCAACAGTGCCGGTGACGCCCGATTCATGCGCCACGATTTGCTGCGTGCGCAGGGCAATGGTCGCCGCCTCCGGCGTGGGCGTGGAGAAGGCCTCGTCGTAAGAGGAGGTGGCAATCGTCTGGACGCCGCCGAGCACTGCCGCCAGTGTCATGATGGCGACGCGCGCGATGTTGTTGAGCGGTTGTTGGGCGGTCAAATGTCCGCCCAGCGTGTAGCAGAAGATCTTCAGCGCCAGCGTCTCCGAGCTTGTCGCCCCGAAACGCTCTCGCATCAGGTTCGACCAGACGCGGCGGGCGCAGCGGAACTTGGCCACCTCTTCGAGGAAGTTGATGTCCCCTGCCAGGAACATCCATACGTTGTGGGCGAAGTCGTCCACCTTGACGCCGCGCCGCACCGCCTCCTGGAAGTAGGCGATGGTATTCGCCAGGCAGAAGGCCAGTTCCTGGGCCGGTGTCGCACCGCTGTCCCGGATGTGATAGCCGGAGACCGACATGGGCGTCCAATTCCGCAACCCGTTCTTGGCGCAATACTCGATCACATCGACGCTGTGCTTCACCGACGGCGCCGGTGGGTAGATATAGGTTCCTCGGGCGATGTACTCTTTGAGGATGTCGTTCTGGATGAAAAGGTTGATCGTCCTGGGGTCGATCCCCTGGCGGCGGGCCATCGCAATCACCATCGCGGCGAAGAGCGGGCCGATCGCGTTGGCGGTGGTGCGAATCTGGCGGACCTTCTCAAACGGAATGCCGTCGAACAGGCGCTCAAGATCCTCGAGGGAGGCGAGGCTGACGCCAACCTTTCCGACCTCGCCTTTGGACATCGGATCGTCCGGGTCATAGCCCATCTGGGTGGGCAGATCCAGGGCGATGCTGAAGCCGGTCTGGCCCTGGCTGAGCAGGTAGTGGAAGCGCTGGTTCGTTTCCTCGGCGCTGCCGGCGCCCGAATACATCCCCATGATCCAGGGCTTCTGGCGATACATTTCGGCGTGGATTCCGCGCGTGAACGGAAACTCGCCCGGCATCCCGATCTGATCCTCGGCACCCGGCGCCGCCACGTCGGCCGGCGTGTAGACTCGTTTGAGCGGGTCGTTGTCGAGGGTGCGGAATTTTTCCAAGGTCTCTGCCATCGCTAAGTCTCCTGGCTCCGCTCGGCGGGCCTCAGATGCTGCGGCGCCGGCCTTCCCAGTAGGGCTTGCGCAGTTCACGTTTGAGGATCTTGCCGTTCGGGCTCTTCGGCAGCTCATCCAGCAGGTCGACCGACTGCGGCTTCTTGTAGCCGGCCAGCCAGATGCGACAGTGCTCCAACAGATCCTCTGCGGTCACCGGCTGCCCCGCTTTCAGGGACACCACCGCCTTGACGGCTTCGCCCCACTTGGGGTCGGGAACGCCAATGACCGCGCACTCGCGCACGGCTGAATGCTTGTACAGAGCCTCTTCCACCTCGCGCGGATAGACGTTGTATCCACCGGAAATGATCATGTCTTTCTTGCGGTCGACGATCGAGATGTAGCCTTCTTCGTCGGCCACCGCCAGGTCACCGGTATAGAACCAGCCGTCCTTCATGACCTCGGCGGTCGCCTCAGGCTTGCCCCAGTAGCCAGTCATCACGTTGTCGCCCCGAGCGGCGATTTCGCCTACCTCGCCGGGCGCGGCTTCGCGGCCGTCTTCGGTGACCAGTCTTACCTCCACGCCGATGCTGGGGCGGCCGGCGCTGCCCAGCCGCCGGTCCAGCTGCCCGGGCGTGCCGGCGACATGCTCGCCCTTGCCCATCGATACTATCGGGTGCGGCGTTTCGGAAAGGCCGAAGACCTGGACGAAGATCGGCCCGAAGCACTGCAGGGCCTCCTTGAGCCGTTCCACCGGCATCGGAGCGCCGCCGTACACGACGGTGCGCAGGCTGGAAAGGTCGTACTTCTGCCGCTCGGGGAAATCGAGCAGCATGCCTATGATGGTCGGCACCAGCCAGGTGGTAGTGACGCGATGACGCTGCACGGTCTCGCAGAATATTACAGCGGTGAACCTGGGCAGATAGATGTTGGTCGCGCCCTTGACATAGTGGTTGAGCACCTTGGTGCCGCTGCCATGGCCCAGAGAAGCCACGTGCAGCATGACGTCCGAGGGTTCCACGAAATTCTCGTTTTCAGCCGAGGTGAAAATGGTGAACCAGCGGGAGCGCAGCGTGGTGGTGGCGCCCTTGGGCCGGCCGGTCGTACCTGAGGTGTAGAGGATCATGTAGGGGTCGTCCATATCGGTGTCGACATGGAAATTCTCCGGCTGCCCCTGCGCCAGCACCTCGTCCCAGTGCAGGGATCCCGCCGGTGCGGCCCCGATCGCTATGAAGTGGCGGGTCTCGGGCAGATTCGGTCGTATGGATTCGACTATGGATGCGTAGTCGCTGTGGTACACCACGCCATCGGCTCCAGAGTCCTTCAGGATGTATTCGATTTCCGCCGCGGCGAGCCGCGGGTTGGCCGGCACCCGGACCAGGCCGGCCCGGATCAGGGCCCAATCCGTTATCGTGAATTCGGGGCAGTTGGGCAGCAGGAGGCCGACACGGCCGCCCTTGCGAAAGCCGAGACGGTGCACCAGGGCCGAAGCCAGGCGGTTGGCGGCCTCGCCGACCTGTGCGAAGCTGAGCTCCCGGCCACCATGGATGATGGCGGCTTTGCCGGGGAACTGGCGCTCGGCGCGCGTGAGTAGGTTGGCCAGTGGGTTCATGCCATGAACCGCCCGCCATTGACATCGATAGTGGCGCCCGTGATGTAACGCGAGGCCGGACCGGCGAGAAACACAAGCACATCGGCCTGGTCTTCCGGGGTGGACAGGCGTCCCAGGGGAATGGCGCCTAGGGTATCGTCCCGCTCGCTCGGGGTCAGGTTGTTCCACATGCCGACCACGCGTTCCCCGGCCAGCGCCACGCCGGGAGCAATGGCGTTGACGGTGATGCTCGGCCCCAGCTCGCTGGCCAGTTTGCGGGTGAGCGCGGTGACCCCACCCTTGGACGCAGCGTACTGAACGCCCGTGAGCACGCTGGGCACTCGTCCCGCGATGGACGCAACGTTGATGATTCTTCCGCCTCCCTGATCCTGCATCACCGGCGCAACGGCCTGGCACATCAGAAAGGTGCCCTTGAGGTTCACGTCCAGCACCAGGTCCCAGTGCTCTTCGGTGACGTCCTTGAGCGCCTTGGGGGTGCGGAGGCTGCCGCCGGCACTGTTGACGAGGATGTCGATCCGGCCCAACTCCGCCTTCGCTCTCGCCACCGTCGCCCGGACCTGGGCGGGGACGCGCACGTCGCACGTCATTCCGGCGAAGCGGCGCCCCGGCACTGCTGCAGTCAGTTCGGCCGTCGCTGCCGCGAGGGCAGCCTCGCTATTGTCCACCAGCGCCACATCGGCACCCGCTACAGCCAACGCCTTGCAGAAGGCCTTTCCCAGCACCCCGGCTGCCCCGGTGACAACGGCGATTTTTCCCAGCAGCTCCACGCTCGCACCTCCGCGTTCTCTCTCAGCTCGCTCAGGCTCCGGATGGGTGGACGCCGGCCGAGTCCTTCTCCGGCGGGCGTCGAATTGACAGTCCGAATAAAGTGAGTATACTCACGAAAACGGGAGCAACGCAACCGGCGCGCGCTGTCGCCGGGCGCCGGCGGGTCAATTGCCGTCCAGCAATCGGGGAAACCGGCGCCAGGGAGTGGCAGTCGCCTGCTTGGTGGGCGGTTCCTCGTGTGCAGCCAGCAGCGTGCGCAGCAGCCGCAGCAGGGTCGCCTGATTCTGCCTGGACAGCGGCGCGAGCAGTTCTGTCTGGGTTCGACGCACCTCGGGCTCGACCGCAGCCAGCAACTCGCCGCCGGCCCGTGTCAGGGACACCGAACGGGTCCTCCGGTCCCGTTCGCCGGTCTTGCGCTCGATGAGGCCCTTGGCTTCGAGTCGAGAGAGGATGTCCTTGACCGTCGAGGTATCGAGTATCGCGTGCGAGGCCACCGAGATCTGGTCGATACCCGGCTGGGCCTCGATGACGCGAAGCACCGTGTACTGCAGCGGCGTGATACCGAACACGCGCAGCCGATTCAGGAACAGCGATATCGATACCTGCTGCATGCGCCGGAAGAGGAAGCCGGGGTTCTTTTCGAGGTCGGGCTTGATCATTGTTCTGCGTGAGAGAGTGGGGCATCCATGGTAACTGACGTCTATATCGTAGGGATAGCAATGACCAAGCTGGGCAAGTTTCCCGCCCGCTCGGTCAAGGACCTGACCCGCGAGGCGGTGAAGGGCGCGTTGGACGATGCGCACTGCGGCATCTCCGACATCGAGGCCGCGTGGTTCGCCAACACCCGGCAGGGCATGATGGAGGGGCAGAACGTCATCCGCGGCCAGTGCGCGCTGCGCCCGCTCGGTTTCGCAGGCATCCCGATCGTGAACGTCGAGAACGCGTGCGCCAGCGCCAGTACGGCGCTGCGCGAGGCGTCTGCGCACCTGATGGCCGGCATGTGCGACGTTGCACTGGTCGCCGGCGCCGACAAGATGTTCTTTCCCGACCAGAAGGAGCAGATGTTCCGCGCTTTCCTCGGCGGCGCCGACGTCCACACGATCGATTCGACCTGCGACTGGCTGGCCGGGATCGGGCGCGGCGTGGGTCCGGAAGAACAAACCGGCGGCGGCGTCTCGGTGCACAGCTTTTTCATGGACTACTACGCGGCGATGGCGCGGCTGCACATGCGCCTGTTCGGCACCACCCAGCGACAGATCGCCGCGGCCGCGGCGAAGAACCACTTCCACTCGACGCTCAACCCGCTGTCGCAGTATCGCGACGACATGTCGATCGAGCAGGTGCTCGCAGACCAGCCGGTGAAATGGCCGCTCACCCGGTCGATGTGCGCGCCGGTCAGCGACGGCGCAGCGGCGGCGGTGGTGTGCCACAAGCGGGCGCTGGGCCGTTTCGATCGCACGCGGGCCGTGCGCGTCGCGGCCCTGGCGCTCGCCAGCAGCAGCGATCGCGACGTCGAGGACTACGATCGTCACGTCGGGCGCGTGGCGGCGCTGCAGGCGTACGAAGCCGCGGGCGTCGCCCCCGGCGACATCGACGTCGCCGAGGTCCACGATGCCTGCGCGTTCGCCGAGATCGTGCAGTCGGAGAACCTGGGCTTCTGCGAGCGCGGTGCGGGTGGCTGGCTGGCAGAACAGGGCACGACGCGACTGGGCGGGCGGATCCCGGTCAATCCCTCCGGCGGACTCGTCTCGAAAGGGCACCCGGTCGGCGCCACCGGCCTCATTCAGATCCACGAACTGGTCGCGCAGTTGCGCGCCGAGGCCGGCGCCCGGCAAGTCCAGGGTGCGCGCCTGGCGATGGCCGAGAACGGCGGCGGCCTGTGGGGCGTCGAGGAGGCCGCGACGACGGTGACGATCCTCGAGGCGCCGCAAAGGGGATAGCGGGACGGCTTTCGAAGGGGGCGCGGGAGATATTGCGCCCGGAATGCGAGGGCGCTCAGCGCAAGCGCTACTGCGAACGCCGGCGACGATGAGGTCTGGATCACACAAATGCAAGAAGCTCGAACGATTCGATTGACAAGTATTCGATATAAAACTACGGTGCGACTGCCGTTTCCAAGCAAGTCGAGTGCGGTAACGCCTTCGGACGGATAAGCCGACTGGAAAGCAAGGCTCGCTCTTATGACAATCGATCTTGTCGTGCCGCGGGACCTCATAGAGGATGCGGCGTCGAAGGCGTTCTGGCCGAACCGGCTGCTCACCGATTACCTGGATGCAGTGGTTGCCAGACAGCCGGCGAAGACGGCCCTCATCGCAGTCGACTCGCTATCGGGCGAGGCGATCAGAAAGACTTTCGCGGAACTTGAGCGGGCATCGACACGGGTGGCACTCGGACTGCTGTCCGCCGGCGTCAAGCGCGGAGACGTTGTCTCATTCCAGCTGCCCAACCGATGGGAGGCGCCGGCTCTCTACATTGCCTGCAGCCGCATCGGCGCGGTATTCAATCCGCTGCTGCCTGTCTATCGCAGCCGGGAACTCAAGTTCATGTTGTCGCTGGCGGAATCGAAAGTCGCGGTCATACCGGAAACGTACCGTGATTTCGATTATTCCGGCATGTATGCCCAGTTCCGCAAAGAACTCCCCGCTCTGGAACACGTTTTCGTGCTGGGCGCCGCTTCCCCTGGCTCGTTCGAAACGGAGTTGCTCGATCATCCGTGGGAGAGAGATCCCGGTGCGTCCAGGCTACTTTCCGCCGCCCGTCCGGACCCGAATAACGTGACGGAATTGATGTACACCTCGGGAACGACGGGACAACCGAAAGGCGTGCTGCACACGCACAACACGCTGTTCGGCATGCTCGAGGAGTACATCAAGATGCTCCGCCTGGGCTCCGATGAGGTGATCATGCAAGCGGCCCCGGTCACCCACCAGGCCGGCCTGCTGCACGGGGTACTGATGTCGACCATGCTGGGTGCAACGATGGTCCTGCAGGACAAGTGGGACGTCGACGTGGGCATACGTCTCATCGAGGAACACCGCGCGACGCACTTCCAGGCACCCACACCGTTTCTCGCCGACCTGACCGACAGCCCCCTCGTCGGCAAGCATGACATCTCCTCGCTGCGCCGCTTCGTGACGGCCGGCGCGCCGATTCCACGCGCGCTCGTACAGCGCGCGGTCGAGCGGCTGAAGGCGGACATCATCTCGGCCTGGGGCATGACGGAATTCGGGACCGCCACCTGCACGCGTCCCGAGGACCCGCCGGAGAAGATCTTCGGCACCGACGGCAAGCCGATGCGCGGCATCGAGATGCGCGTGGTCGATGAGAATGATCGCGTGCTCCCCGCCGGTGCGGACGGAAGGCTGGAGGCGCGCGGCATGTCGAAATTCGTCGGTTACTTCAAGCGGCCGGACCTGAACCTCTTCACTGCAGATGGGTGGTTCGACACGGGAGATGTCGCTCGCATAGACGAAGACGGGTACCTGCGCATAACCGGGCGCACGAAGGACCTGATCATCCGGGGAGGGCAGAACATCCCCATCGTGGAAGTCGAGGAGCAGCTCCGCCGCCACCCGGCAGTCAGGGAGGCCGCCATCGCCGGGATGCCCGACGCGCGGCTGGGCGAACGCGCATGCGCCTTCGTCGTGCTCGAGCCCGGATTCCACCTGAGCTTCGATGAAATGGTGGCCTACCTGCAGGAGAAAGGAACGGCGAGGGTGTATCTGCCGGAGCGGCTGGAGCTCATCGAGGAGCTTCCCCGAACGGCGACAGGCAAGGTGCAGAAGTTCAGGCTGCGCGAGCTGGCTTCCAAGTTCGCCGGCGCAGCTCGCGGCGAGGCCGCCTGAACCGGGACGGAGGAGAAATGCTGGAAGTTTCCGTACGAGCCGAATTCAAATCGCCGCCCGCCGCCGTGTGGGCGGCCGTCGGTGATTTCTGCGGTGTCGGCAAATGGCTGCCCGGCATCCGGCGGGTCGAGGCCGAGAACCAGGGAAAGCGCCGCCGCGTCGTCCTTCCGGACGGCAAGGCGGTGGTGGAGGACGAGATCAGCCGGGACGAGGCGGGGATGAGCCTCAGTTATCGCGTCGTCGAAGGTCCGATGCCGTTCACCGATTATGTGGCCACTGTTTCCGTCGTCCCCCAGGCGGGCGGCTGCCGTGTCCATTGGGTCGGCAAGTTCACGCCGTTGGGACCCGAAGAGAAGGTGTCGCGCCTGGTCAATGGCATCTACAGTTCCGCGCTCGCAGGCTTGCAGCGCTTTCTCGGGGAATCCTGAATCTTGCGTTGGAGAAGGGAAGGGACAGTCACATGATCGAATTCGAGCGCAAGAACAGGATTGCGGTGGTGACCTTGCGCCGCCCGCCGGTAAACGCCATCAACCTCGAATGGATAGAGCGGTTCGCGGAGATTCTCGACGAGCTCGAGTGCGACAGGGGAACCAGCGTGCTGCACATCCGCAGCGCGCTGCGGGTATTCTGCGCCGGCTTCGACATCGGCCTCATCCGCCAGCATCTCGAGACAGGCGGAGGACCCGCGGCGCAGATCGACGACACACGCAAGCTCCAGGACCTTTATTTCCGGATCGAGCGGCTTCCGCAGGTCACCATCGCCGAGATCAACGGCGCAGCCATGGGCGGGGGACTCGAATTGGCCCTCTCATGCAATCTTCGCATCGCTGCCGAGGAGGCGGTCATGGGCCTGCCGGAAGCCAATCTCGGACAGGTTCCGGGGGCCGGCGGAACGCAACGCCTGACTCGCCTGTGCGGACCCGGCGTGGCGTCGCGGATCATACTGGCCTGCGAGACGGTGAACGGCCGCAAAGCCGAGCAACTGGGAATCGTGCAATGGGCGGCTCCCGGAGCGCAGCTCGAGCGCGAAGCGGCGGCTCTCGCGGGACGGATCGCAGTTCTGCCAAGCGAAACGCTCGCAGCCAGCAAGGCCTGCATCGCCGTCCAGTCCGAAAGGGGAAGGACCGGCTACGACATGGAACTCCAGATGAACCTGCGCCTGTTGGGGACGCCGGAAACGCAGGCGTGCGTGGCGGCCTTCTTCAACAGGAAGCGCTAGGCGCCGGCGTCACTAGAGAATCCCGAGATATCTCAGATGCTCGACCGTATCCGCCGCATCGTCACCGGACATGATCCGCAGGGAAGGTCCGTGATTGCGCGGGACGAGATACTGCGCAACCGGATGGGATCCAACCGGCGCGGCGTGACCGAAGTCTGGAACACCGACGGCGCGTCGATCGACACGCGGGACGCAGAGGACAGGGCGCAGCCGCCGTTCTCGTTGGTGCCGCAGGCGCGCGGCACGAAGTTTCTCTATTTCGCGGTTGCACCCGAGGAAGCTGGAGCCAGGCCGGAGGACGAGGAGAAAAGAGCCGCGGCCGCCTTTGCCGCGTACGGTGCCGGCCACGCACGGCCCGAAACCGGCAAGAGCCCATGGATGCACAGGACCAAGACTATCGACTACATCATCCTCCTCTCGGGTGAAGTGACCCTGCTGCTGGATGGCGAAGAGCGGGATCTCAAGCCTTTCGATGTAGTGATTCAAAGAGGAACGAACCACGCCTGGATAAACCGGGGCATGGAACCGGCCCTGCTGATCGCCGTTCTCATCGACGCCGAAGTGCGCTGAGCCGCACGTTCAACCAAAGAGGGGAGCTTTAATGGTATCGCAACGCAGAATTGACAGTCACCATCACATCGTTCCGCCGTTCTACGAGGAAGCTGCGATGGCAGCCGGCTCGGGTCCGACGCGTGGCAAATTTCCCACCTGGTCGCTGCAGCGCGGCATCGATCTGATGGATGCCAACGACATCCAGGCGTCGATCGCCTCGGTTTCCTTTCCCGGGGTCCACTTTTTCTCGCCCTCGAAAGCACGTGCGATGGCGCGGCGATGCAACGAATTCGCCGCCGATCTCGTTTCGCGCTCGGCGACGCGCTACGGGGCGTTCGCCACCGTCCCCATGCACAATCCCAAACATGCCGTCGAGGAGATCGACTATGCCCTCGACCAACTGAAGCTGGACGGCATTTGCCTGTTCACCAGCTACGCAGAGACCTATCTCGGCGATAAGTCGTTCGACCCGGTCATGAAGGAGTTGAATCGCCGCAAGGCTGTCGTCTACACCCATCCCGCGCACGGTAGAGAGTCGGGTCTGGCCTATCCGGGCTTCATGCTCGAATACACTTTCGACACGACCCGGGCGGCGGCAAACCTGATGTTCTCGGGGGCGATCGAGCGTTTCCCCGACGTCCAGATCATTCTCTCGCATGCCGGCGGCGCGCTGCCGTATCTTGCCTGGCGCCTGCACGTTGCGTCGGCGATAAGTTCGAGAATTCCGGAATGGTCATACGCGAAGGTTCTCAAGGGGCTGCGCCACTTCTGGTACGACACGGCGCTCTCGGGCGGGCCGCAGCAGCTGGACTTCCTGATGTCGGTCGTAGGGCCGGAACGCGTGGTGTTCGGCAGCGACTGGCCTTTTGGAACGGCGCCCGTCGTCAAGGAAATGGTGGCGAATCTTTCTTCGCCCGGCTTTCTTACCGCAAAGAAACGCGCGGCGATTTCGCGCGGAAACGCGCTGGCGCTGTTTCCGCGTTTTGCATGACAGGCGCGGCCGGCCGGGCGCCGGCTCGCCATCGAACCCTGTGAGGAGGAAGCCGTGAAGATACGTCTGAGATTGCTCGCGTTACTTGTTTCAGCTTGGTGCGGTGGTCTTGCCGCCCAGGGTTATCCATCGAAAGCGGTGCAAATCGTCGTGCCTTACCCGGCCGGAGGCTACTACGATGTCATTGCGCGCATCGTCGGACCCAAGCTTTCGCGCGCACTGGGCCAACCCGTTGTCGTGGAGAACAGGGTCGGCGCCAATGCGATCATCGGTACCGAATACACTGCGAAAGCCGCCCCGGACGGCTACACGATCATGGTGGGGGGCATCGGTCCGCATGCGATCAACGTGAGCCTCTACAAGAGCTTGCCCTACGACCCGGTGCGCGACTTCGTGCCCATCATTCACGTGGCTGTCCAGCCTCTCATACTGGTGGTGAATCCGAAGTTCGAAGCCAACTCGTTGAAGGATCTCATTGCCCTGGCCCGCTCGCGCCCCGGCCAGCTTTCGTACGCGTCCAACGGGTCGGGAAGCACCCCGCATCTGGCCGGTGAAATGTTCGACTCCATGGCGGGCGTGAAGCTCAACCACGTGCCGTTCAAGGGCAGCGCACCGGCGGTGATGTCGGCTCTGGCAGGGCACACGGACCTGCTATTCGGCACGGCAAGCGACGTTCTGCAGCAGGTCAAGGGGGGGAAGCTGCGTGCCCTGGCTGTCACCGGCATGCATCGCATACCGGCGCTGCCGGAAGTGCCGACGATTTCGGAGGCGGGAATCCCGAACTATGAAGCGGTGGCATGGTTCTCGTTCTTCGCACCCGGGGGGACGCCGCGCGATATCGTTGCGAGGCTCAATTCCGAAATAGGCAAGATTCTCGACATGCCGGATGTTCGCGAGAAGCTCTCGTCCGAAGGAACGGTCCAGATCATGGGGGGCGCGCCCGAGGTGCTCGGCGACTTCCAGAAATCCGAGATCGCGAAATGGGCCAAGATCGTCAAGGAATCCGGCGCCAGGGCCGACTAGGCATGAAGGGCAATGCGCCCCGGGTATGCCGCGGATTGGAATGGAGTTTCCGCAGATGGTGAAGAAGGTCTCCAGCACGAACGGGACTTTTCCGCCTTACGAAATGCTCCCCACACTCGTGAATCGCGTGGCCGAGAAGATCGTGACCATGGCGGATGCCCATTACCGGGGGATGGGATTGAACGTTCGCGGAGCCCGGGTGATGCTGGCCCTGGACGGCAACGATTCGCTGCGGGTGTACGAGATCGTCGAACGATGCGGAATCGAACCGTCGACTTTCTCGCATTTGCTGAGCCGGCTCTGCAAGTTAGGCTACGTGACGCGGTCGCGCCCCGAGCACGACAACCGCGCCGTGGTCGTGACGCTGACCCCCAGCGGCAAACAGATGGTCCGAAAGTGCATCCGCGCGGTTCAGGCGCACCACGACATCCTGGCGGATACGCTGACGGAGCAGGAGGTTAAGACCTTGAGAAGGCTGTTGATCAAAGTCTTCCACGGCTTCTAGGGATACCGCAAATACCTCGTCCGCGCAGAAGCAAACGAGGGAATTCGGGGTGCGAGGAATGTCGATTTGTCGAAAACCTGAGTAAAGGAAACGAAGATGAGTGTGTTCAAGCGAGTCAAGGGCGCGGAATTCAAGCCCAAGCATTTTTCCTGGAAGGTGGAGAACAAGGTCGCCACCGTCACCCTCAATCGTCCCGAGCGCAAGAACCCGCTCACGTTCGAGAGTTATGGGGAATTGCGCGATACGTTTCGCGAGCTCCAGTACGCGAAGGACGTGAGCGCGGTGGTCATCACCGGCGCCGGTGGCAATTTCTCCTCGGGCGGCGACGTACGCGAGATCATCGGTCCGTTGCTGGAGATGAAAGTGGACGAGATACTCGAGTTCAATCACATGGCCGGCGATCTGGTGAAGGCCATGCGGCACTGCCCTCAGCCCATAGTCGCCGCCGTCGACGGCGTTTGCGCGGGCGCCGGCGCGATCCTCGCCATGGCCTCCGACCTGCGCTATGGAACGCCCAGAGCCAAGGTCGGATTCCTGTTTGCGCGCGTCGGCCTGCCGGGCTGCGACATGGGGGCCTGCAACATCCTGCCCAGGATCGTCGGTTCCGGACGCGCCGCGGAGTTGCTGTACCGGGGACGGATGATCGGCGCCGATGAGGCGCTTGCGAACGGTTTCTTCAATGGACTAAGCGACCCCGACAAGGTGCTGGGCGAGGCCACCGAAGTGGCGAAGGAACTCGCGCTTGGCCCGTCCTTTGCGCATTCGATCACCAAGCGCATGATCCACAAGGAATGGGACATGAATATCGACGAGGCCGTCGAATCCGAGGGCCAGGCAATGGCGATCAGCATGTTCACGCAGGATTACCGGCGCGCTTACAACGCCTTCCTGAAGAAGGAGACGCCGAAATTCGAGGGGAATTGAAGCGCGCTAGGCAGGCGGAGGGACCGGCATCGTGTCCGATTTTGGATTGCAGGGGAAGAACGCCCTCATCACGGGAGGCGCGAGCGGCATAGGCCTTGCCTGCGCGCGCTGGCTGGCGAACCGCGGATGCAGCGTGGCAATCGCCGATCGGGACGAACAGCAGGCCCGATCGGCCGCCCATGCCGTCGGCGGCACGGCATTCGCCGTCGACGTTCGCGATGCGGAGGCGGTCGAGAGGCTCGCGGCGACGCTCGAGGAGCGGCTGGGCGGCGTTCATGTCCTGGTCAACTGCGCGGGCGTGCTGCAGAACCCCTTGCCGCCCGCACAGTTGACCATCAAGGAATGGGATCTCGTCGTGGGCGTCGACTTGCGCGGGACCTACCTGATGTGTGCGGCGGTAGGCTCGCGCATGGCCGGCCGGGGCGAGGGGAGCATCGTCAACGTCGCGTCGGTCGCCGGATTGCGCTCCGGTCCGCTGCACGCCTACGGTCCGGCGAAAGCGGCGGTCATCTCCCTCACCGAGTGCCTGGCCGCCGAATGGGGGCGGTCCGGCGTGAGGGTGAACGCAGTGTCGCCCGGATTCACTCAGACGCCCTCCGTGGCGAGAAGCTTCGAACTGGGCGTGCTCGACAAAGAGGTGCTGGCACAATCCACGGCGCTCGGACGGCTGGTCGACGTCGAGGAGATCGCAGCCGCGATCGGCTTCCTCGCCTCTCCCCTGGCGTCGGCGATTACCGGGGCGAATCTGCCCGTCGATGCGGGGTTCCTGGTCGCCACGTCCTGGCAGGCGTACGGAGGTCTTCGCCCCGCCTGCCGCTGAAGTCAACGGACCTGTTCGCAACGGCGGTCCCGTCGCGTCACTGCGCGTCGTCCGGCGTGCCTTTCTTCGCGCTGCCCCATTGATAGCTCTTGGACTGTATCGATTCCTGCTGGACGAACCGCTCGATGTCATCGGCCGTGCGTTGTTTGCTCCTGTCGTATCGCTCGTAATGCACCATGGCTTCCAGGGGGCGGCGGCTGGTCGGCTGCGGCCGATCCGAGACGTAACCGACGGGCACGAGATGGTAGACCCTCAGTTCGCGCGGGATATCGAGCAGGTGCTTGAGCATCAGGCTAAAATACGGCGAGCTCACGTCGCTGATGTATTGAGTGCCGAGGTCCAGGCTTTCGGCCATCAACATCATTTGCAGCAGGGCGTTCGCCAGGCTGCTGTAGAAATGGGATTCGGCCTTGTCCTCCTGCGTACGCAGGGGAAAAGTCGCGCTGGTGCGCGGATCCCCAAGACACAGGATCAGCACGGGGGCGAACCGAAACGCCATTGACCCGCCGACCTTGGCGTGCCCGCGGATCGTACGCTCCAGTTCCATCTTGTCCTGCAGCTGACGCTTGAACAGTTCGGCGATGCGGTTGCGCGTGTCGCGATCGCGAATGACGATGAACTCCCACGGCTGCCCGTTGCCCGCGGAGGGCGCCGCCCGCGCGGCCTCCAGGAGGAGCCCGATGTGCTCGTCGGAGACCGGCTTGTCTTCTAGAAACCCGGACCGCGAGGAGCGGCGCCGGCGCATCAAGGCGAGCAGTTGCTGGGCGTCGGGTCCCGGACTGCCGCTCGCTGGAGGTTTCGCTCGGTCGACCATTCGCCATGCTCCTCGTCGTCGCGCACGATAGACGGTGCGTCATCGTCGTCACCGCATTGTAACCGGCCGGTGAGACGGATACGACTTCGGCTTCTCCAATCCGTGACGCAGCGGGCTTGTTTCAGTCCAGGCGCCGGGAGAGAATCTTCGCCGAAATGGAACGAGGGGAGCGGACGATTTCCCGATGCCCTCGGAAAATATCCCTCCACGAGATCCGATCGACACACGAAGGAATGCATCGGTGACAGCGTCGAAGGACCTGGCCGGGAAGCCCTTGCGAAGCGCTCTGCCTGTGAATGCCGTATTCGTTCTCGGGGTGGCGGCCGTGTTCTCGCTGGTTTCCATCTGCGCGCGGCTCGCCTATGACTCGGGCAGCAATGCGCTCACTGTGGTCGCCGTACGCACCCCGTTCGTCGGCATCGCGCTATGGGTGTATCTGCGCGCCCGCCGGGTTTCATGGCGGCTGCCTCCGGTCGACCGCAACCGGGCGCTCGCGCTGGGGGCACTGCTTGCGTTCTCCACGCTGGTCCTCAACAAGGCGCTGGAAATCATTCCGGTGTCGATCGCCATCCTGATCTTCTACACCTATCCGCTGCTCACCAGCATGGCGAGCTGGGTGACGAGGACCGAGCGGTTCTCGGTGCGCGTCGCCACCACGCTGGTGATCGCGTTTTCCGGCCTCGCGCTGGCGCTGCGGGTCAAAGGCGGTCCGTTGAACACAACCGGTCTGGCCTACGCTTTCTCCGCCGCGGTCGGCTGGGGGGCCCTGATGTACCTCACCGGGAGAGTCTTTCGCGGCGGCGATTCCCGGCCGCGTACACTGCACATGATGGCGTCCGCGGGCACGCTTTTCCTTCTTGCCTGCGTGATCAGCGGCGATGTGGCCTTGCCCGCGACGCAGAAAGGATGGGTCGGGTTCGTTGGCGTCCCGTTCATCTACAGCGTCGCGATCATCGGTACCATGGCCGCGGTGAGCGCCGTCGGTGCGATGAAGACCTCCTTCTACATGAATTTCGAACCCGTCACGACCATTCTGTTTTCGGCGCTCGTCCTCGAACAGTTCATGACGGTGACCCAGCTCGCCGGCGCGGGGCTTGTGATCGTTGCGCTCCTGATATTCCGGATGCCGGCCGTCAAGGCCGGTTGAGGCCCGCTCGTGAGAATCGTTACGTTCGTCAAGCATGTGCCGTCATCCGCGGTCACGCCGAGGATAGCGGTCTCGAAACAGCGCATCGAAGATATTGGACTGGCGCACGAGGTCAGCGAGGCGGACCTCTACGCGATGGAAGAGGCCCTCCATCAGCGCTCGGTTCACCAGGGGAGCGTGACCGCCGTCACCGTGGGCCCGGCGCGGGCCAAGGAGGCGCTCCACCTCGCATACGCCAAAGGCGCCGACCATGCGGTTCACGTGGTCGACGAGGCCTATCGGGGAACCCATCCCTGGTTCAGCGTCGGCGCCGGCAGGGAGATCGTGAAGAGGCTGGGCTTCGACATGATCCTTACCGGGATCCAGGCCGAGGACGATCTCCAGGGGCAGTTCGGCGTCGCCCTGGCGGAGTCGCTCGGGATTCCGGTCGTTACCGCGGTCACGGAAATCCAGGCGTATCCGGAACGAGGATGGGTGCGGGTCGTACGCGAACTGGGCGCGGGCTTCAAGGAGGAAATCGAGGTCGATCTGCCGTGCCTGCTCACGATACAGTTCGGCATCCGGCCGGTGCGTTACACGCCGGTCATGTCCATCGTAAGGGCTCGCTCGCGCAAGATCGAGTCGGTGGGCGGCGGCGATCTCGGGATCCCGCCGGAGGAGGTCGCAAACGGCGGCCGGCTGCGGCTGGTCGAGCTCTCCTACCCGCAGGACAGCAGCCGCTGTGAACTGATAGTCGGGTCGCCCGAGGACGCGGCCCGCGCGCTCGTGCGCAGGTTCGTGGAGACGGGGGTGGCCTGAGATGGCGGGAAACGACGTCGTCATTGTCTGCGAGGCGGGCATGGGGCAGACCGAAGCGGCCAACGCCCGGCTGATCGCCATGGGAGCCCACCTCGCCGGGCACTGGGGCGGCAGGCTGGTGTGCGTGCTCGCGGGCCACGGCATCGAGGCTATGGCCGCGGAAACCCGCCCGTTCGTGGATGAGCTCCGCGTGGCCGATGCCCCGCTGCATGCGCACTACGACGCCTATGTCCACCTGAAGATCGTGCAGGAACTCGTCGAGGAACTGCAGCCTCGCGCCGTCCTCTTCGGGCACACCTACATCGGCATGGATCTCGCGCCGAGGCTCGCATCGAGGCTGAAGGTCGGAGTGGCGAGCAACTGTTTCGAGGTGAAGATCGAGAACGGCGCGGTGTACTTCATGCGGCCGATGTACCGGGGACGCGTCCACGCGAAGGTCGCCATGGATTGCAGGCCGATGATCGCGACCCTACAGATCGGCGGCGCTCAGTCCCCGCCTGTCAGGAGGGCCGGCATCGTCAAGACGATAGCTGCCGCTCCGGACCCGGGTGCAAGGAGCCGGCCGGTCAGAACCATGGAGCCATCGCGGGAGGGAATCGACATTACGAAGGCGGATATCGTGGTCGCCGGGGGCAGAGGGATAGGGGAGAAGGAGAATTTCACGCTCGTGAGCGACCTCGCGGAGGCGCTGGGCGGCGTTCCCGCCTGCTCGCGGCCGCTGGTGGACATGGGCTGGTTCGGCACCCACTACCAGGTCGGGTTGTCCGGGAACACGGTCAAACCGAAGCTGTATATCGCCTGCGGCATTTCGGGAGCGGTGGAACACGTTCAGGGAATGAAGGAGTCCGGAATCGTCGTGGCGATCAACAAGGATCCCGACGCGCCGATCTTCAAAGTCGCCCACTACGGGATCGTCGGCAACCTGCACGAGATCGTCCCCGAACTGACCAGGGAAGTCAGGGCCCTGAAGGCCGGCAAGCCTCATTCGAAATAAAGGGAACCCCATGGACAAGACGCGCTTCGACGGCATCATCATCGGTGCCGGCCACAACGGCCTCATCACTGCCGCCTACCTTGCCAGAGCCGGGCTCAAGGTCGCGGTATTCGAGGCGAGGCCGAACGTGGGGGGAGGATTCGCGACCGAAGAGCTGACGGTTCCGGGTTTCAAACACAACATTCACGCCATCCATTGCAAGATACACGACAGCCCGGTCCACGGCGACCTCGGGCTCGATCGCTACGGGGTCTCCTACCTTTTCCCCGAGCCGAAAAAGGCCTTCGTCAGGCACGACAGCTACTTCCTCTTCCACCAGAACGTGGAAGCGAATTACAACTCGATCAGGCGCATCTCGACCAGGGACGCCGAAACCTATCGGAAAGTCGCGAGGCAGTGGCAGCAATGGTATCTCGACATCATTCTGCCGGAGCTGTACTCGGCCCCCAGGTCCGCGGAGGAATGGGAAGCCGAGACCAGGAGCAAGCCCGGCGGGAAGGAGTACGTCGAGGTCGTGCTCGGATACAGTCCGGCCGAATACGCCGCCGAGCTGTTCGAGTCGGAATTTTGCCGGCTTTCGCTTACCGGCGGTGCGGTCTCGGCCGAATATGACCCCGCCACCAAGGGCATGCCCGCCCTGGTATTCGCGACCATGCTGGACTGGTTTGCCGGGAAGACCGCGATGGTTCGCGGCGGAACCCGGCAGGTCGCGGAGGCGCTGGCACTCTCCATCAAGCAGTACGGCGGCAAGATATTCGACCGGCAGCGAGTGGCGCGGATCATCGTCGAGAGCGGCGTCGCCAAGGGGATCGCGCTCGAGGACGGGAGCGAAATTCATGCGGATCGCTTTGTCGCCAGCTCCATCAATCCCGTGCACACTTTCCTGTTCATGGTCGGCGAGGACCATCTGCCGCAGGATATCCAGGAAAAGGTGGCCGGGTTCAAGTTCAGGGAGACATCGCTCTTCCGGGTGCACCTCGCACTGAAGGAAAGGCCGGTATTCGAAATCTCCAAGCGGGAGCCGGCCATCAATGACGCGTGGAAGCTCGCCATCGGTTTCGAGTCCCCCGGAGACGGGGTCAGGATGGCGAAGCAGGCCGAGGGAGGCGCGATACCGGATATCACCGGCTTGGACTGCGGCATCATTGCGGTTCACGATCCGTCGCAGGCCCCGGCGGGCGGTCATACCGCGTACATCGGCGTACCGGCGCCGCTCGAGCTCGCCGACGGCGGGGCGGCGCGCTGGAAGGACATCGCCGCCGAAGCTGCGGACAGGATGCTCGAGAAGCTCAGGGAGTACGCGCCGAACATGACCAGGGACAAGGTCCTCGGACGCTTCGCCTATACGCCAAAGGACATCGAGGAGTATCTGCCGGACATGATAGGCGGAGACATCTGCCAGGGAAAGATGTGCCCGGAGCAGTTGGGATACAACCGGCCGTGGCCGGGTATGTCGAGGTACCGCACGTTCATCGACGGGCTCTACCTGTGCGGCTCATCCGCGCACCCGGGCGGGCACGCCACGGGCGCACCCGGCTACAACGCGGCGAATGCGATCGCGGAAGATCTCGGGATCGCCAAGTGGTGGCCGCCGTACGAGCCGAGAAGGGTCGTATCGCTTTGAGCATTGCCGGCCGCGGAGTTGCAGGGACGAGCGAACCTCGTGCAAGGCCATGCAAGCAGCCGCCTGAGGCACTCGCGTGAGCGATCCGTTCGTCCCCGCACGAGAAGCATTCCAGCACTTCCCCGCGTTCCTGGTCGTCGCGTTCTATCTCGTCGCGATCGTCGCCGTGGGCGGCTTCGCCTACGGCTTCTGGCTCCGGATCAGGAAATACCGCTCCGGCAGGCCCGCGGATCGCCTTGACCGGATAGGGGCGCGCGTGCTCCGGGCGGCGAGGCTCATCGGCAGCCACGCCACGCTGGGCAAGCGCGATGCTTACGCCGGATGGGCTCATGCGCTGATTTTCTGGGGGTTCGTCGCGCTCTTCATCGGCACGCTCATAGTCGCGGCCGACCATGACCTGCTCGGGCCCGTCATTCCCGAACTGCAGTTCTGGAAGGGGAGCTTCTACCTCTGGTACTCGCTGATCCTCGACGTCATGGGTGTCGCCTTGCTCGCGGGCCTGGGCATGATGGCGACGCGCCGCTGGCGTTTCGGGCTTCCCCAGCTCGACTACTCCCGCCCGGACCGCAGCCCGGGCGAGTACAGCCGCCGGGGCTATGTGCAGGACGACAAGATCTTTCTCTGGGGCCTAGTGGCTATCGGCGTCACGGGATTCCTGAACGAGGGGCTCAGGATCTGCGCCGACAGGCCGCCGTTCGAAGTGTGGTCGGTCGTGGGCTGGCAGCTCGCCAACGGTCTCGACGCCCTGGGTCTTTCCGCGGCCGCGGCAGGCCGCCTCCACCTCTATAGCTGGTGGCTGCACGCCATCCTGGCGCTCGCCTTCGTCGCCTACGTTCCGTACTCCAAGGCGATCCATATGCTGGTCGCCATGGCCAACCTCGTCTTCTACGATCCCCTGGCCGGCAAGCGCCTTCCCGCGATCCCTGAAGCTGCGCTCACCGCGGGGTATTCGGGCGTGGCGGATTTCACCTGGAAGGAATTGCTGGACCTGGACGCCTGCACGAAATGCGGGCGATGCCACGCGGCTTGCCCGGCGCGCGCCGGTGGATGGCCGCTCTCCCCGCGGGACATGGTGCTCGAGCTCAGGGAGCAAGCAGAGGCGTCACTGGGGGGGCGAAGCTGGCTCCACGAAACCAAGGCGGCCGAGGGCAAGGGCACGCTCACGCGAACCGCGATCAGGCCCGAGACCCTCTGGGCTTGCACGACCTGTCTCGCATGCATGGAGGCCTGCCCGGTCGGTATCGAGCACGTCCCCCTGCTCGTGCAGATGCGGCGCAAGCTTCTCGAAGAGGGGACCCTGGACCGCAATCTGCAGCGCGTACTGGAGCGATTGGCGCAATCCGGCAACGCCTTCGGCGAGCCGGAACAGAATCGGGCGAAGTGGACCCGGGGGCTGGGCTTCAAGATCAAGGATGCCAGGAAGGAAGCCATCGACTTCCTCTGGTTCGTCGGGGACACCGCCTCATTCGACCCGGGCCTGCGGGAAATCACGCGCGGGGTTGCCCGCATTTTCCACAGGGCGGGTCTGGACTTCGGCATTCTGTACGAGGGCGAGCGAAACTCCGGCAACGACGTTCGCCGGGTTGGCGAGGAAGGCCTCTACCAATTGCTGCTCGAGCAGAACCTCTCCGTTCTCGCGCAGGCGCAGTTCAGGGAAATCGTCACCACCGATCCCCATGCGTACAACACCCTCAAGTTCGAATACCCAGAGTTCGGCGGGAAGTACCGGGTTCGCCACTATTCCGAGGTCATACAGGAACTGATCGACAGCGGGAGATTGCCGGTGAAACGGAAGCTGGATGCGATCGTGACCTACCACGATCCCTGCCACCTTTCCCGCTACAGCCAGGTGACCGATGCCCCCCGCGCCATACTCGAGGCGCTCGGTCTGAGCCTGGTCGAGATGAGGCGCAACCGTGCCAACAGCTTCTGCTGCGGCGCCGGGGGCGGCCGCCTGTGGATGACCGATGCGGGCACGGCGGAAAGGCCGAGCGAGCAGAGGATCAGGGAGGCGCTGGAGATCCCCGGAGTGAAGTACTTCGTCGTCGCCTGTCCGAAGGACGCTGCCATGTACCGGGATGCCGTGAAGACAACGGGCAAGGAGCGTCTCCTGCAGGTCAAGGACCTGATCGAGCTCGTCGAGGAAGCCGTGGGCCCCGGAGAGGCGCTCTCCCGCGCGGCCGTCTGATATCGTACGCCGGCCGGAGACGCCCGTCCCATGCGGCTCTGCGTGCAATTCAGGCGGTGCCGAGCTCGCCCGCGACAACTTCGTGCACCCGGCGCGCGGCGTCCTGCGCGAGGCCATCGACGACGGCAAGCCCTTGCATCGCGCGCAGCCACGTGAGCTGGCGCTTGGCGAGCTGGCGCGTGGCGTGGATGGCGCGCTCGCGCAGTTCCGCTTCGGTGATCCTTCCTTCGAGGAATTCCCACGCCTGCCGGTAGCCGACGCAGCGCATCGAGGGCAGGTCCGCGTGCAGGACGTAACGATTCTTCAACGCGGCCAGCTCATCGACCAATCCCGCGCGCAGCATGGCGTCCAAGCGCGCCTCGATGCGACGGTGCAGCGCGGCGCGGTCCGAGGGCAGGAGCGCGATCTGCACCAGGCGGTAGGGCAGGGGCGCCTCCTCGCGCTTGCCGAGCAGCTCCGACATCGGGCGTCCGGCGATGCGGAAGACCTCGAGCGCGCGCTGGATGCGCTGCGCATCCGTGGCCTTCAGCCGCGACGCCGTGGCCGGGTCGATGCGCGCGAGCTCCGCGTGCAGCGCCGGCCAGCCGCGCTCGCGCGCCTCGGCGCCGATGGCCGAGCGCACCGCGGCGTCGGCCTGCGGCAGCGCGGAGAGGCCCTCGCGCAGCGCCTTGAAGTAGAGCATGGTGCCGCCGACCAGCAGCGGAACGCGGCCGCGCGCGGCGATCTCGCGCATGTGCGAGAGCGCGTCGGCGCGGAACTGCGCGGCGGAATAGGCCTCGGTGGGATCGACGATGTCGATCAGGTGGTGCGGGACTGCGGCGCGCTCGGCGGCACTGGGCTTCGCGGTGCCGATGTCCATGCCGCGGAACACCTGCGCGGAATCGACGCTCACGATCTCCGCGGGCAGGCGCCGCGCCAGCGCGAGCGCCGCCGCGCTCTTGCCGCTCGCCGTCGGACCCAGGAGCAGGATCGCCGCGGGCAGGCCCGTCATCGGCCGCGCATGAACAGCTTGTCGAGATCCGCAAGGCTCATCTGGTACCAGGTGGGCCGGCCGTGGTTGCACTGGCCGGCGCGCTCGGTCTCCTCCATCTCGCGCAGCAGCGCGTTCATCTCGTGCAGCGTGAGCGCGCGGTTGGCGCGCACCGCGCCGTGGCAGGCCATGCTGGCGAGCAGCTCGTCGCGGTGGTCGGCGAGGACCCGGCTCGCGCCGTATTCGCGCAGCTCGGCGAGCACGGAGCGGGCGAGCGCGGGCAGGTCGCCGCCCGCGAGCATCGCCGGCACCGCGCGCACCGCGAGCGCGGCGGGGGAGATCGCGGCGATGTCGAAGCCGAGCAGCGCGAGCGTCGCGGCCTGCTCCGCGGCCGTGGCGACATCCAGACTGGCCGCGTTGAAGGTCGTCGGGATGAGCAGCTTCTGCGTGGGCACCGAGCGCGCGTCGAGCGCCGACTTGAGCTTCTCGTAGACGATGCGCTCGTGCGCCGCGTGCATGTCGACGAGCACGAGCCCTTGAGCGTTCTGCGCCAGGATGTACACGCCGTGCAGTTGCGCGAGCGCGTAGCCGAGCGGAGGGAGGCCTGCGTCCTGCGGCGCGGCGGCGGGCGCGTCCGCGCGCACGGCGGCGAACATCGCGCCGTAGGCGGCCGGGGCCTGCGCGATGCCGAGCGCGCCCTGGAGCCTGGGCGCGGCGTAGGCCGCCTCGCGCGCCCCGGCGCCGGCAGCCGGTCCCGGCGGCGCCGGCGCGAAGGAGGGCACCGGCGTCTGCGCCGCAGTCCCGCCGAGGGCCTTGGCGACCGCGTGGAAGACGAACTGGTGGATAGCGCGCGAATCGCGGAAGCGTACCTCGGTCTTGGCCGGATGCACGTTGACGTCCACCGCGCGCGGGTCGATGTCGAGGTAGAGCACGAAGGCCGCGTGCCGGTCGCCGTGCAGCACGTCGCGGTAGGCCTCGCGCAGCGCATGCGCGAGCAGCTTGTCGCGCACGAAGCGCCCGTTCACGAAAAAATACTGCGCGTCGCGCGAGCCGCGCGTGTAGGCGGGCGAGCCCGCGTAGCCGGAGAGCCGCAGGCCCGCGATCGCCTCCCCGACCCCGCGCGCGCCGGCGAAGAACTCCCTGCCCAGCACCGCCTCGCAGCGCCGTGCCAGGTCTGAAGCTCGGTAACCGCGTACTACGCGCGCGCCGTGCCGCAGGGTGAACGCGACCCCGGGACGGGAGAGCGCGGCGCGCTCGAACACCTCCTCGCAGTGCGCGAACTCGGTCGCTTCGCTCTTCAGGAACTTGCGCCGCGCGGGCGTGTTGAAGTACAGGTCCTCGACCTGCACGGTGGTGCCGGGGGCGTGCGCGGCGGGCTGCGCGGCGAGCGCCGCCCCGCCCTCGGCGCGGATCGTCCAGGCGTGCTGCGCCTCGCGCGTGCGCGAGGTGAGGCTCACGCGCGCCACCGAGGCGATGCTCGCGAGCGCTTCGCCGCGAAAGCCCAGGGACTTCACTTCCTCGAGGTCGGCGAGGGTCGCGATCTTGCTGGTGGCGTGGCGCGCCAGGGCGAGCGGCAGGTCGTCCTCGGCGATGCCCCGGCCGTCGTCGGTGACGCGCACCTGCTTCACGCCGCCCTCGGCGAGGCCGACGCCCACCTCGGTCGCCCCCGCGTCCAGGCTGTTCTCGATCAGTTCCTTGAGCACCGATGCGGGCCGCTCGACCACCTCGCCCGCGGCGATCTGGCTGATCAGGGTGTCGGAGAGGATGCGGATCGAGGGCATGGAGTTCGTCCCCGCGCGCCTTGCGCGGGCCGAGGCCGAATTATAGGCGGGTATAATCGCGGCGTGGATGCGCTCCTGTATCTCCTCGATCTCGCCCTTCACCTCGACCAGCACCTCGGTGCGCTGCTGCAGCAGTACGGGACCTGGATCTACGCGCTCCTGTTCCTCATCATCTTCTGCGAGACGGGGCTGGTGGTGACGCCCTTCCTTCCCGGGGATTCGCTGCTCTTCGTCGCCGGCACCCTGTGGGCCGCGGCCGGCATGGAGCCCGCGGCGCTCGCCGGCACGCTCGTCGCCGCCGCGATCACGGGGGACAACACCAACTACTGGGCCGGGCGCTTCCTCGGGCCGCGCGTGTTCCGCTGGGAGCATTCGCGCATCCTCAACCGCCGCGCGCTCGAATACACGCGCACGTTCTACGACAGGCACGGCGGCAAGACGGTGATGATCGCGCGCTGGCTGCCGCTGGTGCGCACTTTCGCGCCCTTCGTCGCCGGCATCGGCCGCATGGCCTACCCGCGCTTCCTGCTGTTCTCGGTGGGCGGCGGCCTGCTCTGGGTGGTGGCGCTGGTCTACGCCGGCTACTTCTTCGGCAACATCCCGGTGGTGCGGCAGAACCTCTCGCTCGCGATCGTCGGGATCGTCGCCGTCTCGCTCGTGCCGCTCGCGATCGGCCTGCTTCGCCACCGGCTGAAAAAGGCGTAGGTTGGACTGAGCGCAGCGAAGTCCAACCTACTACGCCCCATTATTGCAGCGTCGCGACGGTGGAGCGCGACAGCGGCGGGTTCTTGGCGAAGTAGCGCTTGATGCCGAGGAAGATCGCCTGCGCGATCTTGTCCTGGTAGGCGTCGTCGTTGAGTCGGCGCTCTTCGTCAGGGTTGCTGATGAAGGCGGTCTCGATGAGGATGGAGGGGATGTCGGGCGCCTTGAGCACGGCGAAGCCCGCCTGCTCGACCGCGTCCTTGTGCAGGTCGTTGACGTTGCCGATCTCGGCGAGCACCGCGCGCGCGACCTTGAGGCTGTCCTGGATGGTGGCGGTCTGCGACAGGTCGAGCAGGGTCTGCTTGAGGTAGGGGTCCTTGACGTCGATGTTCACCCCGCCGATCAGGTCGGCCTCGTTCTCGCGCTTGGCGAGCCAGCGCGCCGCGGCGCTGGTCGCGCCGCGCGGGGAAAGGGCGAACACCGATGAGCCGCGCACGTGCGGCCGCACGAAGGCATCGGCGTGCACCGAAACGAACAGGTCCGCCTTGACGCGGCGCGCCTTCTCCACCCGCGTGCGCAGCGGCAGGTAGTAGTCGCCGTTGCGGGTGAGCACGGCGCGCATGTTGGGCTCTGCGTCGACGATCGCCTTCAGCTTGCGCGCGATGACGAGCGTGACGTTCTTTTCGCGGCTGCCGCCGCGGCCGCGCGCGCCCGGGTCCTCGCCGCCGTGCCCGGCGTCCACCGCGATGGTCACCAGGCGCGCAATCTCGGGCTTGACCGCGGGGGCGGGCTTGGGCGACTGCAGGGTCTGCGCAGGCGCAAGCTTGAGCGCCGCGTTCGCCTCCGCCGCGGCACCGGGTTCGGCTTCCGGGCGCGGCTCGGGCTTGTGCAGCAGCGCCATCAGCGGATCGATCGGCTCCGCAGGATAGAGGTCGAGCACCAGCCGGTGCCCGTATTCGCCGACAGGCTTGAGCACGAAGAGCTGCGGCTTCACCACCTGCTTGAGGTCGAGCACTATCCTCACCACCCCGGGCATGAAGCGGCCGGCGCGCAGGTTAGCGACGTAAGGGTCCGCGGGCAGCACCTTGCCGCCGATCTCCTGCTGCACGCTCGCGAAATCCACCTCCTGCAGGTCGAGCACGAGGCGCTCGGGGTTCCTCACCACCTGCATGCTGTGCCGCAAGGGATGCCTGGATTCGAGCGTGACGCGGGTGTAATCCTGCGCGGGCCAGACGCGCACCGCATCGACCTTGTCGGCGGCGCGTGCGGCGGCGATGAACTGCGACAGGACGAGGACGAGAAAGCCCAGCACCGCGAGCCGGACCAGCACGCTCACGCTCAGGAAAAGCCGTTTTGCGATTCGAGCTCCGATGCGGCTTCTAGGCACTTGCCTCCCACCTCAGTATGCGCAACGAGCGACGCCTCGCGGCCGCTGCCGGCGACGGCGAGCAGGATTTCCAAGTCCGGCGGCGGCAGCAGGTCGCCGGCCTTTTCCGGCCATTCGACCAAGCATACCGCATCGCGCAGGAAGTAATCCCGGAAACCGGCATCCGACCACTCCTTTGGATCGCGGAACCTAAAAAAATCAAAGTGGTATAAGTGTAAGCTAGAAATGGAATAAAGTTCAACCAGGGCGTAGCTGGGGCTCTTCACCCGGCCCGGGAAGCCCAGGGCGCGCAGCAGGGCCCGGACGAGGGTGGTCTTGCCGGCGCCCAGGCCCCCGCGCAGGTAGATGCGCAGGCCCGGGGCGAGCGCCGCGGCGAGCTTCGCGCCCAGGCGCGCCGTGGCCGCTTCGTCGCGCAACTGCAGGCTGAGCTTGCGCTCGCTATGATGGTCTGGATGGATCACGCGGAACGGTTCGATTCTGCCGGGCTCGCCGCCTCGATCAAGGCCTGGGGGCGGGAGCTGGGCTTTCAGGCGGTTGGCATCGCCGATATCGACCTTGGCGAAGCCGAGGCGGGACTCGCCGCCTGGCTCGCGCAGGGCTATCAGGGCGAGATGGATTATATGGCAAAGCACGGCAGCAAACGCTGCCGGCCCG
>Ga0080064_1001984_pt1 | contig 37578 bp, 42 predicted proteins | sample Subgrocontami54m_FD_69260 | JGI IMG/M metagenome (GOLD analysis project Ga0080064, IMG submission 69260) | Subsurface groundwater microbial communities from S. Glens Falls, New York, USA - GMW46 contaminated, 5.4 m (SPADES assembly) (version 2) ...
GGTTCATCAGCACCCTTCTCGGGCTGAGCCCGAGAAAATAACTGCCGATCAGGCACACGCGTTCGTCGGCTTCCATGATTTCGCGCAGCGCTTCGACCTTGGCCTCGGCATACGAGATTTCTCTCATGTCGCTCCCCCCACTACTGCGCAAATACGCCATCGAACGCCGTCTCCGGTGCCGGAAAGGGGCTCGCGACGGCGAAGCGGACCGCTTCCTGCATCTTCGCGCGCACCGCCGCGTCGAGCGCGAGGATTTCGCCGCGGGTCAAGCGGCCGTCCTGCACCAGCTCGCGCGTGAACCGCAGCAGCCCGTCCTGGCTGCGATGCCAATCGCCATAGGACTGCGGAATCCGGGCCGGCTCCCACGCGCAAGCAAGGTCGGTCTCGCCCGTGAGCAGATCGGGCCACAGCGGCCTGCTCCCCGGCCAGCGCACCGTCCTCGCCTCGATGAACGAAGGGCCTTCGCCTGCGCGCGCTCTTCGTATCGCTTCCTTCACGGCGCCATGCACCTCACCGGCATCGGCTCCGTCCACCGCCTGCGCCGGGATCCGGAACGCCGCCGGCAGATCGGTGAGAGATCGCGCGGCGATGGTAGATCCGGGAAATCCGCCGGCGATGGCGCCTTCGCTGTTGTTCTCGCAAAGGTAGATGACGGGGAGGGTCCACAGCGAGGCGAGATTGATCGCCTCGTAAAAGGCCCCTTCCTCCAGCACCCCGTCGCCGAAAAAGCACACGCACACGGCATCCGAGCCTTTCTGTTTGGCTGCGAAGGCGGCGCCGGTCGCCAACGGAACGACGCCTCCCACGACCGCCGAAGTCGGCAGCACGCCCAGCTCCCGCGCGGTAACGTGCAGCGTGCCGCCTTTGCCGCTGTTGTAGCCGGTGGCGCGCCCCATGATCTCGGCCATGACCCGCCCGGGGTCGGCGCCGCGCCCGAGCACATGGCCGTGGTTGCGGTGCGTCGTGAATATCGTGTCATCCGGTCGCAGCAACGCCAAGGCCGGCGCGCCGGTGCACTCCTGGCCGATGTATACGTGGAAGTGCCCGACGGACACGCCGGATTTCGTCGCCAGGATCAGCGCCTCCTCGAAGCGGCGCATCGTGAGCATGACCCGGTAGAGCTCGGTGAGTTCTGCTTGCGGCAGGTCGGGCAACATGTCTCCCTCCTCGGTTACTCGGCATCGCGGCCCAGCAGGTATCGAACCGCGCTCGCGATCCGGTCCCTGCCGGGAACGAACAACTTCTCCAGCGCCGGGCTCGCGGGCACCGGTGTGAATGGGGCTGCGACCCGGGTGATGGGGGCGTCCAGATAATCGAACGCCGCTTCCTGGACCCGCGCCGCGATCTCCGCGCCGGCGCCGCCGATCTCCACCGCTTCATGCGCGATGACCAGGCGGCCCGTCTTGCGAACCGAACCGACGATGGTGTCCAGATCCAGCGGGCAGAGGCTGCGCAGGTCGATCACTTCGATCGAGACGCCGCTCCCGGACAGGGTCTCGGCCGCCTCCAGCGCGGTGCCCACCATCTTGGAGAACGCGACCACGGTTGCGTCCGCGCCCGCGCGCCGCACCGCGGCCACGCCGAGGGGAACGACCTGGCCGGTCTGCGGAACCTCGCCGCGCGACCAGTACAGGTCCCGGTGCTCGATGAACAGCACCGGGTTGTCATCGCGGATCGCCGACTTCAGCAGGCCCTTGGCATCGGCCGGGTTCGAGGGCGCAACCACTTTCAATCCCGGAACGTGCAGGAACCAGGCCTCCAGGCTTTGCGAGTGGTGCGCGCCGCTCGCACCGGCGGCTCCGCCCTGGACCCGGATGGTGAGCGGGACCCGGATCTGGCCGCCCGACATGTAGTGCAGCTTTGCGGCGTGGTTGACCAACTGGTCCATGGCGAGGGTGATGAAGTCGATGTACATCACCTCCACCACCGGGCGAAGGCCGAGCGCGGCGGCGCCGGTGGCCATCCCCATGACCGCGCCTTCGCTGATCGGCGTATTCAAGACGCGGCTTGCGCCGAACTCCTCGGCCAGGCCCTTGGTCGCGCCGAACGGCCCGCCCAGGGCGACGTCCTCGCCGAGAACGTAGACGGCCGCGTCCCGCGCCATCTCCTCGCGCAGCCCCTCGCGTATCGCCTCAAGGAAATTCAATTCAGCTCTCCGCGAAAACCTGCGAGGTGAGTTCCTCGGGCCCGGGCCAGGGCGCGCTCAATGCTGCGTCGGCTGCCCGGCCGATGCGTTCCCTCTCCTCCTGCTCCACCGCCTGCAGCACGTCCTCGGCGCAGAGTCCTTGCTCGCGCAACGCTGCTGCGAAGCGCGCGACCGGATCCATCGCCTTCCACTCGGCGACTTCGGCGCGCTCGCGGTACTTCGACGGGTCGCCTTCGTAGTGACCGCGAAGACGGTAGGTGATGCACTCGACGAAGCTCGGCCCGTCCCCGGCGCGCGCCCGCTCCACCGCCTCGCCGACACCCGGCCGCACGGCGAGAACGTCGTTCCCGTCCAGGGTCACGCTCGGGATGGCGTAGGTCTTGGCGTAATCCGCCAGCCGCGATACCAGCGTATGCGCCGACAAGGGCGTGAATTCGGCATAGCCGTTGTTCTCGCAGACGAACACGAGCGGCAGCTTCCACAGCGAGGCGATGTTGAGGGACTCGTGAAACGCGCCGGTCTGCGCCGCCCCGTCGCCGAAGAACACGGCCGCGACCTGGCGCCGGCCGCGTTCCCGGGAAGCGAGCGCACCGCCGAGCGCAAGCGGGATGCTCCCGCCGACGACGCCTGTCGCCGTGACGAATCCCGCCTCCAGCGCGACCAGATGCATGGACCCGCCCTTGCCCCGGCAGCATCCCGTCACCCGCCCCGCGAGCTCGGCGAACAAGGCCTGCGGATCGGCCCCTTTTGCGATTGCGAGGGCATGGGCGCGATGCCCGCCGAACACGTAGTCGTCCCGGCGTAATGCGCTACATGCGCCCACGGCCACCGCCTCCTGCCCTATCCCGAGGTGCAGCAAACCGGCGATCTTGCCCCTGGAAAAGAGTTCCGAGGCCTTTTCCTCGAAGGCGCGCGCGGCCCACATGCCGCGCAGTATCGCCAGCGACTCCTCGACCTTCGTGGGGCTCGTCTCGCTCATTGTTCTTCGCTCTGCACCGGTGGATCGCAGTGGGTGGCAGCAGACCCGGATTATGCCGCGTTTTCCGGACCTGCCGCATCCCCGGCGAGTTCGGGAATTCACCGACTCTCTACCAGATCACCTCGATTCCCTTCATCCTGCGCAGCCGCGCGTCGGCGCTGATGAGTCGCGCGCGATGGGCGAGCGCGGTCGCTGCGATGATCCGGTCGGCAGGATCCCCGTGGGCGAATGCGTCCGACTGTGCGATGACCGCGATGCGCGGGGAAATGGGGACTATCCTCACCGAGCGCGCCTCCACCACGTCGTCGAGGAACTGGACAGCATCGGTTCCGGGATCGATACGCCCGCGCGCGACCAGCATGGCGATTTCCCAGAGGCTGATGTCGCTGCAGGCGAGCGAGCGCGCTTCGGCCCCTTCTTCAATGGCCGCGCGCGCGCGATGCGACAGCCGCTTGGGCTCCAGAGCGTCGAAAACCAGTGCATGCGTGTCCAGAAGGATCAACGCTCTGCTTCCCAGCGATCGCCGCTCGGGCTGACGACATCGCCCACCTTCGCCTTCTTGCGCAGCGCGAGAAGCCGCTGGCGGGCAGCCTGTGCCGCATCCACCTCGGGGACGATGCGCGCGATGACCTTGCCGTGCACCGCGACCTGGATCTCGTCTCCCTTGCGCACCCTGGCGAGGTAGGCGGGAAGATTCTGGCGCAACTCGGTGATGCTGACCTTGCTCACGATCGGCTCCAATACTGTACAGAATAATTGTACAGGGCGCCAGGGAACGCGGCAAGAACGCAACGTTCGTCCCTTACGACTCAGGTATTGACACGATAGGCGAAGATTTTGGGTTTACATACGTCCCCCGATTTTGGGAAGTTGCAACTTCGCAACTTCCCAAAATCGGGAGATCATGGAAGGCAAAGCGAGGCAAGCTGTTCGGTTCCGGCCGTGCCGGCCCGGCGTACGTCTCAGATCGGCGTTTTTCCCTCGAACCACGCGAGCTTGGGCTGCAGCTTCACCACCTCGCCGACGATCACGAGCGTCGGCGGCGTGAGCTTGGCCTGCGCGACCCGCTCGACCAGCGTCCCCAACGTGGCGACCACGGTGCGGTGGCTCGGCGTCGTGCCGTGCTGCACGATCGCCGCCGGTGTGTCCGCGGGCAGGCCGTGCGCGATCAGCTCATCGCACAGCAAGGGCAGCCCGAGCAGGCCCATGTAGACGACCACGGTCTGCCCGGGGCGCGCGAGCGCTCGCCAGTCGAGGTCGGTGGTGCCGTTCTTCAGGTGTCCGGCGACCAGCATGCAGCCATGCGCGTAATCGCGGTGCGTCAGCGGGATGCCGCTGTAGGCGGCGATGCCCGAGGCCGCGGTGATGCCGGGCACGACCTCGAAGGCGATGCCCGCGTCCGCGAGCGCCTCGACTTCCTCGCCGCCGCGGCCGAAGATGAAAGGGTCGCCGCCTTTCAGCCTCAGCACCCGCCTGCCTTCGCGCGCCAGGCGCACCAGCAGGGCGTTGATCTCCTCCTGCCTGAGCGTGTGGTTGCCGCGCTCCTTGCCCGCGTAGATGCGCTCGGCCTCGGCGCGGCCCAGCTCGAGTATGGGATCGGACACCAGGTGGTCGTGGACGATCGCGTCCGCCTCGCCCAGCAGGCGCAGCGCGCGCAGCGTGAGCAGCGCCGGATCCCCCGGTCCCGCGCCCACCAGGTAGACGGTGCCGGCGCGGGCGGCCTGGCCGTAGATCGCCGGGTTCATGGCTTCGTCGCGCATCGAAGGATCATACCGCGCTGAGGGCGGGGCGGACGTCAGTGCGCGCCTTGCAGCGGCGCACGAATTCGACGAAGCGCGCGGCCCAGTCCCGGCCGCCCGCGCTGCGCAAGTGGCAGTAGCTGGCGAGCAGGTTGCCGCGCACGATGCCGTCGTGCGCGCCGTCGGTCCCGTGGCCGCGCGTCATGCGGTACGCGAACACGGTGCCCGCATCCAGGTTCTCCAGGCTCGAGTAGTGGAATTCGTGCGCGTGGACTTCGCCGGGCAGCCCTCCGCCCCAGGGGTGGGCGGCGTTCTGCTCCATGCGCACGTAGCCGCGTCCCACCGGACGCTCGTGCATGACCACGTCGCCGGGAATCGCGCCGACCATGCGCCGCGTTTCGCCGCGCCAGGTGATGGAGCGCGACAGGTACATCAGGCCGCCGCATTCCGCGTAGGCCGGCAGCCCCGATTCGAGCGCGTCGCGCAGGGCATTGCGCAGGCGCACGTTCGCCTGCAGTTGCGGCATGAACATCTCCGGAAAGCCGCCGCCGATGAAAACGGCGTCGACCTCGGGAAGCCGCGCGTCGCGCAGCGTGCTGAAGGGCACCAGCGTCGCGCCCGCGCGCTGCATGGCTTCGAGGTCGTCGGCGTAGTAGAAGCCGAAGGCCTCGTCCCTGGCGATGCCGATGCGCACGCTGGGCGCATCGGCGCGGGTCGATGCCTGCAAGGGCGGAACCGCGGGCAGCGGCGCGGCGCTTCGCGTCAGCTCGAGCAGCCGGGCGAGGTCGACCTGCTTGCCGACGGCATCGGCAAGCGCAGCGATGCGCGCCTTGGCCGCGGCGGCCTCGTTCACCGGCATGAGGCCGAGGTGGCGCTCGACGATCGCGAGTTGCGGGTCCTCGTGCATCGCTCCCAGGACCGGGACCTCGGTGTAGTGCTCGATCACCGCGCGCAGCTTCGCCTCGTGGCGGGAACCTCCCAGCCGGGAAAGTATCACCCCGGCGATGCGAAGCTCCGGGTCGAAGGCCTGGTAGCCGAGGATGAGCGGAGCGATGCCGCGGGTCATGCCGCGCGCGTCGAGCACCAGCACCACCGGCAGGTCGAGCGTGCGGGCGAGGGCGGCGTTGCTGTTGCTGCCCTCGAGATCCAGCCCGTCGTAGAGGCCCTTGTTGCCTTCGACCAGGCAGACCTCGGCGCCGGCGCCGTGGCGCGCGAATTCCTCGCGCAGGGCCTCGGGCGACGAGATGTGAAAGTCGAGGTTGCGGCAGGGCCGCCCGCTCGCGGCCGCGAGCCACATCGGATCGATGTAGTCGGGCCCCTTCTTGAAGGTCTGCACCGCGCGGCCCGCTTGCACGAGCGCAGCCGCCAGGCCGACCGAGACGGTGGTCTTGCCCGACGACTTGTGTGCCGCCGAGATGAGGAAGCGCTGCATTACCGGGATCAGGTAAGGGGCGGCGGGCGCGTCATGCGCCCTCTTCGCCGGAGGCGCGGTCGAGCCGGTCGGGCAGCAGGGGAATGGCGCGCAGCGCCACGGCGACGATCGCGGCGGCGAGGGCGACACCGCCCAGGCCGAGCAGTACTTCCGCGATGCTCGGCGCGTACGGATGGACCTCTCCGTCGAAGAAGCTGCTGGTTTCCTGCAAGCCGGGGAACAGCACCTGCGGATAGGCCTGCCCGCCGATGATGGTCACGTACATCTGCGCGAGGCCCCCCAGCACCACCAGCGCGCAGGCGGCGAGGATCACCCGGCGCGAGGCCGACAGCCGGGGGTGGAACAGCAGCACGAGGGGCAGGACGCCGCCCAGCCCGACCTGTACGACCCAGAACAGGAACGTGTGCACGCCGCCGTCGGCGAGGATGAAGCGCTCGATGCCGTCGAAGCGCGTCTGGTAGAGCTTGGTCAGGTGAAACACGGTGACGAAATACAGCGACCCCGCGACGAACACGCCGAGCAGGTTCTTCAGCCTGCGCAGCAGCTCGTCGGCGACCGGCCGGCCATCCCAGCGGCAGGCCGCGAGCAGCACCGCGATGAAGATCGCCGTCCCGTAGGCGAAGGAGAACACGATGAACATCGGCGCGAGCAGCGCCGAGTCGTAGGCTTCGCGCGCCACCAGGAAGCCGAAGATCGAGCCGGTACCGGTGGTGAGGGCGAGCCGCCAGAGGAACGCCGCCATGCCCGCCGCCTTGGCGTAGCGGTTCATGCGCCGCTCGAGCATGAACCAGAGATACACCGCGCCGATGCCCAGGAAGCCGTTGTAGAGGATGACGTTGAGCGCGAAGATCGACTTGAAGTTGTAGTGCGTCATGGCCACGATCAGGCGGTCCGAGCGCCCCAGGTCGAGCACCAGGATGGTGAGGCCGCCCACCAGCAGCGAGAGGGCGAGCAGCGCCGAGAGCGGGGCAATGGGCTTGTACGCGGTCTTGCCGAACACCGACGCGGTCGAGGCGACGTTCAAGGCGCCCGAGGCGGCGACGATCAGGAACACCGCGAACACGTGCGGCATGCCCCAGACGATCTGGTTGTCCATGCCGGTGACGATGTGGCCGTTGTGCTCCATATAGAAGTAGGCGAGCGCCCCGAGCGCGAGCGGTACCCCGAGCAGCGCGAGCAGGCCCCAGAAGCGGGCCCCCGTCCCTCCCAATTCGCGATAGGTCACGGCTTGTGCCATGTTTCAAAGCCCCTGGTAGTGCACGCCGGTGCCGAGCCGCAGGTCGGCGCGGACCTTGGTGGTCGGGAATTGGGCGACGCGCTTCGCGATCTCGCTCTTCGGATCGTTCAGGTCGCCGAAGGTCATGGCGTTGTGGTCCGCCTTGGTGCACGCTTCGACGCAGGCGGGCTGCTGGTCGCGGTCGACGCGGTGCACGCACAGCGTGCAGCCCTCGACGCAGCCCTTGCCGCGCGGGACGTTCGGATTCTGGTCGGTGTGCTCCTCGTGCACGAACGAGCGCGCCTTGTAGGGGCAGGCCAGGATGCAGTAGCGGCAGCCGATGCAGGTGTGACGATCGACCAGCACGATGCCGTCGGCGCGCTTGAACGACGCGCCCGTCGGGCACACGTCCACGCAGGGCGGTTCCGCGCAATGCTGGCACATCACCGGCGCCGAATGCGCGCGGCCGGAGCGCAAGTCCTTCAGCTCGACCTTGCGGATCCACTGCGCGTCGGTGCGCGGGTGCCCGGTGCTGTGCAGGCCGTTTTCGGTGGCGCAGGCTTTCACGCAGTCGTCGCAGCCGCTCGCGCACTTGTTGGTGTCGATCAGCAGTCCCCAGCGCACCGTGCCGGCGGCCGCCTGGTCCGGCGCGCGCGCGCCGGCGATCTCGATCAGCCGCAGGCCAGGGGCGAGCGCCACGCCGCCCAGCGCGGCGGCCGAGATCGCCAGGAACCCGCGCCGGTCGACGCCCTTGCTCTTGTCTTCCGCGCTCACGGTTTCGCTCCCCGATCGGTACCGGCGGCGAGCTTCGGTCCGGCGGCGTGGCACTCGAAGCAGTCGAGCTTGACGCCCGCGTAGGCGTGGCAACTCTGGCAGAACCCCTGGTCGCCGAGCACGCTGCCGGTCTTCGTGCTGGCATGGCACTCGACGCAGCCGTTCAGGCTGAAGCGCGGCGTGCGTATGCCCTTGTGCATGGTCTGGTCGCGCTGGTGCTTGAGCATGTCCGGGTGCTCGCGCCGCATGGTCTCCACGTCGGACACGCACTTGCCGGGCTTGTCGATGACGATGCTCGGCTTGGGCGTGCGGTCCGCCGCGAAAGCGAGCGAGGGAAGGAGTACGAGAAGCAGTAGGAAGCCAAGTACGTCATTCCCGCCGAGAAGGGGAAGGGGCCCCTTCCCCCCTTCCGGGCGGGAATCCAGGAATCTCAACCAGCGGCTGGATCCCCGCTTTCGCGGGGATGACGTAATGAGTGACATATTCACTCGCCCAGCCCCATCTTGATATACCCGCTCGGGCACACGTCCATGCAGATGTGGCAGCCGACGCAGCGGTCGTAGTCGGTATAGACGTAGCGTCCCATGGTCGCCTGCGCCTTGGGCACCTTCTTCACCGCGATCTGCGGGCAGTACACGACGCAGTTGTCGCACTCGAAGCACTGCCCGCAGCTCATGCAGCGCTTGGCCTCGGCCTGGGCCTGCGTCTCGGCAAGCGCCACGATGCGCTCCTCGAAGTTGCCGAGCGCGCTCTTCTCGTCGAGCGTGATGGTCTGGCGCTTGTTGCGCGCCGTATAGGGGAAGTGGCCGAGGTAAAGCTCGGTGTGCGGAATCACGTGCCGCTCCGAGGCGTTCTCGTAGTTGTGCACGGCGACGTTGGTGCTGTCGGTGCCGCGCAGCGGCTCGTGGGTCTCCACGATCTTCAGGCCCTTCTCCATCATCTTGCGCATCAGGTCGAAGTGATGCACGTCGATCTTGGGGCGCTTCTCGAGCCCCTCGCCGCGCAGGAACCGGTCGATGCCTTCGGCGGCGATGGCGCCGTGGCCGATCGCGGTCGTGAGCAGGTGCGGGCGCACGATGTCGCCGCCGACGAACACGCCCTGCTTGCCGGCGACCTGGTAGTTCTTGTCGGCGCTCACCGCGCCCTTGCCGTTGTCGAATTCCTCCAGGCCCGTGAAGTCCACCGCCTGGCCGATCGCCGAGACGATCAGGTCGGCCGGGATGTCCTCTTCGGTGCCCTCGATCTTCCTGACCTCGAGCCTGGGGCCGACGAACTTCGCCTCGCATTGCGCGACGCGCAGCCCCGTGGCGCGCCCGTCGGGGCCGCGCAGCACTTCCACCGGCATGAGGCCGCCGCGGATGGCGATGCCCTCGGCCATCGCCTGCTCGATCTCGTGCTTGTTCGCCTGCATCTTGTCGATGCCGAACACCGAGGTGAGCGTCACCTCGGCGCCGTGCTTGGCGGAGACCGCGGCGACGTCGTGCGCCATGTGGCCGGCGATCGCGTGTTCGGGCCGGTCCTGCTCGTGGACCTGGTTGATGTGGCCCAGGCGCCGCGCCACGGTGGCGACGTCGATCGAGGTATCGCCCCCGCCCACCACGACCACGCGCTTGCCCACGTACTTCATGCGCCCGTCGTTGAAGGCGCGCAGGAACGCGGTGGCGGCGACCACGTTGGGCGCCTCGTTCCCCGGGCAGGGCAGCGCGCGGCCGGACTGTGCGCCCAGGCCGAGGAACACCGCGTCGAACTCGGCGCGGATCTTCTCCATGGTCGTGTCGGTGCCCACGCGGCACTTGAGCCGCGTCTTCACGCCGAGGTCGAGGATGCGCTGGATCTCGGCGTCGAGCACCTGCCGCGGGGTGCGGAAGCCCGGGATGCCGTAGCGCATCATGCCGCCCAGCTCCGCGTGCTCGTCGAATATGGTGACCTCGTGGCCCTTGCGCGCGAGCTGGTAGGCCGCGGAGAGGCCCGCCGGGCCGCCGCCGATGATGGCGACCTTCCTGCCGGTGGCCACCGTGGGCTTGTCGTAGACGAATTTCTTCGCGATGGCGTTGTCGCCGATGAAGTGCTCGACCGCGTTGATGCCGACGAAGTCCTCGACCTGGTTGCGGTTGCAGCCGGACTCGCACGGCGCCGGGCACACGCGCCCCATCACCGAGGGGAAGGGGTTGGCGTCGGTCAGGCGCCGGAACGCGTATTCGGGCCAGGTCATGGCCTGCTGGCCGGCGGCGGCAGATGCGGCCGAGGGCTTCTCGACGCCGCGCACGATGTTCAGGTAGCCGCGGATGTCCTCGCCCGCGGGGCAGCTCCCCTGGCAGGGCGGGGTCGCCTGCACGTAGGTCGGGCACTTGTGCGAGTGGTCGCCGTCGAAAATCTTGTCCTGCCAGCGCTTCCAATCGGTGTCGCCTTCGCGGAAGCGGCGGAAGGTCAGGCTGGACTTGGGCTGTTCGGTCGTGGTCGACACGTTGGGTCTCCTCGCGGTGGTTTACTTGGGCCCGAGCTGGATCGCGTTGGCGACCAGCTGGTGCACGCCGCCCACCATGCTCATGTTGAATTTGTAATAGGGCAGGACCTTGCTGAACTGGGCCTTGCAGATCGCGCAGATGGTCGCCATGAAGTTCACGCCGTCGGAGTCGACGACGGACTTGAGCGCTTCCATGCGCGGCAGCGCGCCTTTCACGCGCAGGTCCAGCAGCTCGTCGGTCAGGAGGCCGCCGCCGCCGCCGCAGCAGAAGGTCTTCTCGCGGATCGAGTCCGGGTCCATCTCGACGAACTTGTTCGCCACGGCGCGGATGATGGCGCGCGGGATCTCGAACTGGCCGCCGGGCATGTTGCCCATGCGCGAGGCGCGCGCCACGTTGCACGAGTCGTGGAAGGTGACCACGTATTGGTCGTTCTTGCTCTTGTCGAAGCGGATCGCGCCGCGCTGGATCAGGTCGTAGGTCAGCTCGCAGATGTGCTGCGGCACCGGATGATTCGGGTCGAGAAAATCGAACGGCCCGATCAGCGTGTTCCAGAAGCTGTAGGCGACGCGCCAGGCGTGGCCGCACTCGCCCACGACGATGCGCTTCACCCCCAGGTCGAGCGCCGACTCGCGCACGCGCATGGCGATACTGCGCATCTGGCCGTAGTTGCCGATGAAAAGCCCGAAGTTCCCCGCCTCCGAGGCGTGGGTGGAAATCGTCCAGGAGATGCCGGCGGCGTGGAACACCTTGGCATAGCCGATCAGGCTGAATACATGCGGCTCGGCGAAGAAATCGGCCGAAGGCACGACGACCAGCACTTCGGCGCCCTTCTCGTTGAGCGGCAGGCGCACGTCCTGGCCGGTTTCCTCCTTGAGGTCCTCCTCGATGCTCTGCAGGGTGTCGAGCAGTGCCGGGCCGGGCAGTCCAAGGTTGTTCCCGATCTTGTGCACCTTGGCGATGATCTCGTTGGAGTACTTCTGCCCCATGCCGATGGAGTCCATGATCTCTTTCGCGGCCATGGTGATCTCGGCGGTGTCGATGCCGTAGGGGCAGAACACCGAGCAGCGGCGGCATTCGGAGCACTGGTTGAAATAGGTGTTCCAGTCCTCCAGCACTTCCTTGGTGAGGTCCTCGGCGCCGACCAGCCTGGGGAAGAGCTTGCCCGACCAGGTGAAGTAGCGCCGGTAGACCTTGCGCAGCAGGTCCTGGCGCGCGACCGGCATGTTCTTCGGGTCGCCCGTGCCGAGGAAGTAGTGGCACTTGTCGCTGCAGGCGCCGCAGTGCACGCAGGAGTCCAGGTAGACCTTGAGCGAGCGGTAGTTCTTCAGCAGCTCGCCGAGCCTGAAGACCGCCTTCTCCTGCCAGCCCTCGACCAGCTCGCCCGGAAAGCCGAGCGCCTGCTGCATCTGGGCGTTGGCGACGTAGGGCTTGCTCGAGGCCATCGACCCGGCCTGCAGGATCGGGATGACCGGATATTCTTTCAGCGGGGGCGCGATGACTTCGGCGGTGGCCATGGCTTTGCCTTCAGGGCTTCACTTTTTCCAGCGCGGCGGCCCAGGCCGAGAGGTGGCGCACCTCGCGCGGGTTGTCGGCCTGGTTGCGCGTGGGCGAGAAGAATATGCCAGGCGCGTGCAGCAGCTTGGAGTACGGGAAGATGGCGATCAGCAGCGCGACCAGGGCGAGGTGCACGTACAGCCCGGGATGCGAGGGCAGCGGCTGCCAGTCGAAGACCATCAGGCCGAGGAAGAAGGCCTTCACTGCGACGATGTCGGTGTGGCTCAGGAATTTCATTGCCAGCCCGGAGATCCCGATGGCGATGAGCAGCACCAGCATCAGGTGGTCAGAGGGCGTCGAGATGTAGCGCACGCGGTCCACCAGGAAGCGCCGCGCCCACAGTCCGCCCAGGCCCGCGACGAGCGCGAAGCCCGCGTACAGGCCGAAGGGCTGGATCCATGTGACCCAGAACCACACCGGCTCGGTGAAGTAGCGCAGGTGCCGAGCGATCACCAGCGCGAGCGCGACGTGGAACATCCAGCCGAACAGCCAGGTCCACAGGCTGGACTTGAACAGGCTCTCGAACAGCGCCACCTCGCGGAACATCCGCAGCACCACGCCGCCCGTGGTGGTCGGTGCGGGCGTGGTCGGGATCTTCAGCGGCGCCGGCGTGCGCGCGTAGTCGGCGATGCGCCACGCGAGCCCGCCCACGCACAAGGCCGTGGCGGCGTAGAACACGAGCGCGAAGATGATGGTGGCGGCAGTCATGGCGGCTGATGCTCCGTCATTCCCGCGAAAGCGGGAATCCAGGTCTCTGGATTCCGGCTCGCGCTACGCGCGTCCGGAATGACGGTGTCTCGAAGAACGCATGCGCCCGAGTCGTCACACGCAGCCCGTGGGCTTGGGCAGGCCGGCGATCTTGCACGCCTGCTTGGCCGGCCCGTAGGGGAACAGCTCGTACAGGTACTGGCTGTTGCCCTTGTCCGCGCCGAGCTTCTTGCCGATCGCCTTGGTCAGCACGCGCACGGCCGGGGCGATCTGGAACTCGGTGTAGTACTCGCGCAGGAAGTTCACCACCTCCCAGTGATTGGGACCCAACTCCAGGTTCTCGGTCTTGGCGATGGTGTTAGCGACCTCTTCTGTCCAATCGGCGAGATTGGTGAGGTAGCCTTCCTCATCGGTCTCGATCGTCTGTCCGTTTACTTCGATTGCCATGTGTGCTCCTCAGATAGGACTACAGCCAGGATTGACAGGTGTTGTACTTCGCGACCAGATCGACGAATCCGCCGTAGTCGACCAGTTTCACCCCTTCGGTTACGGCGCCCGCCATGCCGCGTGCTTCAAGATCGGGGGCGAGCGCGTAGATTTCAACGTTCTGCATCGCCGCGCGCAGCTTCGCTTCGGTGGCACTGCCCCGCGTCGCGCCGTAGACGCCGTCCTCGATGAGGAGGATGGCGCTCGCGCCGTTCACGGTCGCGAGGCAGGAATCGAGCGCATTGCGCTCGCTGGGGGACTTGTTGACGATGTGGAGCATGCTTCTCTCCAGACTCCGTATCAAGGAACAATGTCATTCCGAGGGCGCAAGCCCGAGGAATCTGCTTTTCGAGTTCTCGACAAAAGCAGATCCTTCGCTGCGCTCAGGATGACATGGATAAGCGGCTTCATTTCGTATCCGCTGCTAGAAGCTGAGCAGCACGTCCTGCTGCTCCATCAGTTTGCCGAGGTCCGCGCGCGACACGATCTCGACCGGCACGCACATGTCTTCCTCGGTCAGGCCGCGCGCGGCGAGGGACTCCCGCTCGACGTACAGCTTGGTGACGTCGTAGTCCTCCAGCGCCCGGTAGGTGGGCTGGAAGTTCTTCACTTCGATGCCCTTGGTCTGGTGGCCCTTCTTCAACTGGTAGACCCCGTCGTCCAGGAACGCGAGGGACACGTCCTGGTCGAAGGCTGCGGCGATCAGCACCACCTCGAGCGACTCGAGCGCGTAGATGGTGCCGTAGGGCGCCTTGCGGTTGACGTACATGAACTTCTTGATGGCTCCGTGTTCGCTCATGACTGTGCCCTTAGTCTCCGAACACGACCATGCGGTCGGACTGGATGCCCGATTCGATCAACTGGCCCAGGCCCGAAATGCGGAAGCCCGGCGCCAGGATCTCGTCCTTGATCCCGCGGCGCAGCGCCGCGGCGACGCACACCACGAGGTCGAGCGAATGCTCCTGCGCGAGCTTGGACCAGCGGCTGACGACGTTGCGGTCGTCCTGCGGCGGCTCGGTGAGCCGCGTCGCGTTGTCCACCCCGTCGTTGTAGAAGAACACGCGATGGATCTGGTGGCCCTTCGCGAGCGCCGCCTTGCAGAACTGGTAGGCGCTGTCGGAGGCCTGGTGCGTGTACGGGCCCTCGTTGACCAGGATGCCGAACTTCATGCTCGCGATTTCCTTGTATTGGACCGGCATGGCCGCGGCGATACGGCGTGCCCGATCTTGCCCTTATTCAATCTCGTGAATTCGAGCCGTTGCGAAGTTGCAACGGCTCGAATTCACGAGACATATGCAAACCCAAAATCTTCGCCGGGTATGTCAACAGCGGGGTCACGAACCTAGAACCGGATATGAGTGGAGGCGTTCAGGTTCGCCCGCGCGCCGCGCCAGTCGTCGATCAGGTACTTGGTGAAGGTAAGCCCGGTCTTCTCGAAGAAGCGCGGCCAGCCGATGCGCTCGACCCAGTCCGACAGCCGCTCCCACGGACGCGCGTCGTCCTTGTAGACGTGCAGGATCGTCTTCACCACCGCGGCCACCTCCGGCCAGCGCGGCGGGTTGTTGGGCAGCCCCGAGACGACCATCTTCATGAAGGTCGGCTTGGCGCGGGCGTTGGAGTTCTTGCCGCCCACCCAGATCGCGAGCTTGGAGTTTTCCGGATCGTTGATCTGCATCGGCGGGCAGGGCGGATAGCAGGCGCCGCAGCACATGCATTTCTTCTCGTCGATTTCGAGCGAGGGCTTGCCGTTCACCAGCGCCGGGCGGATCGCCGCCACCGGGCAGCGCGCCACCACCGAAGGCCGCTCGCACACGTTCGCGACGAGGTCGTGGTTGATCTTGGGCGGCTTGGTGTGCTGCACGATGATCGCGATGTCGGCCTGCCCGCCGCAGTTGATTTCGCAGCAGGAGGTGGACATGTGCACGCGGTTGGGCATCTCCTCGTGCCGGAACTCGTAATGCAGCTCGTCCATCAGCGCCTTCACCACGCCCGAGGCGTCGGTGCCGGGGATGTCGCAGTGCAGCCAGCCCTGGGTGTGGGAGATCATGGACACCGAGTTGCCGGTGCCGCCCACCGGGAAGCCGCTCGACTCCAGCGCCTCGATGAGGGGCGCGACCTTCTTCTGGTCGGCGACCATGTACTCGATGTTGGAGCGGATCGTGAAGCGCACGTGGCCGTCGGCGTACTGGTCGCCGATGTCGCACAGCTTGCGGATGGTTCCGACGTCCATCTGCCGCTGCGTTCCCGCGCGCACCGTCCAGACCTCGTCGCCGGTGTGGGAAACGTGGTGCAGCACGCCCGGCCGCGGCCGGTCGTGGTACTTCCAGTTGCCGTAGTTCTTGAGCAGCGTGGGGTGCATGTACTGCTTGTTGTCCGGCACCCCGGTTTCCTTGGGCTTGCGCATCTGTTGGGCTTGTGCCATGTTCCTCTCCGGTTCAGGCCGCGGCCTGCTTGGCCTTGATCTTGGCCACTTCCTCGTCCCACCCGTCGGTGCGCACATAGGGGTTGGTGCGCGGCGCGGCCACCATGTTCGCATCCACGTCCAGGCCGATGCCCTCGAGGAAGTTCACCAGGCCGATGCGCTCGATCATCTCGCCGGTGCGCTCGTGCTCGAGCGCGTTCTCGGCGAAGAAGTCGACGATCTTCTTCCCCAGCTCCACGAGCTGCTCGTAGTCCTCTTCCTTCTGCAGCGGCATGAAGGGCACGATCACGCTGCCCATCAGGTCGCCGATCTTCAGCGTCCTCTTTCCGCCGCACAGGATGGTGGCGCCCTTGTCCTTGCCCGGCGCGAGCGCCCCGGTCATGACGTTGATGCAGTGCATGCAGCGCACGCAGTCGCGGTTGTCGACCTCCAGCGCATGGGTGCCGTCCACCGCGACGGAGGAAATCGTGTCGGACTTCCTGACGTCCTTGATCTCCTTCAACTGGATCGCCTTGGTCGGGCAGCGCGCCACGACGTCGTTCACCAGCTCGTTCATGCCGTGCTTGGCGAACCACTTCTTCGCCAGCGGCTCGTCGGTGCGCATGTTGTCGCGCCAGGTGCCGATCACGGCCAGGTCCGAGCGCTGGATGGCGTTCATGCAGTCGTTCGGGCAGCCGGAGAACTTGAACTTGAACTTGTAGGGCAGCGCCGGACGGTGGATGTCGTCCAGGAAGCTGTTGATCACCTGGCGGTGCGCCTTGCCCTCGTCGTAGCAGGACTGCTCGCAGCGCGAGGCGCCCACGCAGGACATCGAGGTGCGCACCGCCGGGCCCGCGCCGCCCAGATCGAAGCCGGCCTCGTTGATCTCGTCGAAGGCCTTCTGCACGTTCTCGCTGGTGGCGCCCTGGAACATGATGTCGCCCGACTGGCCGTGCAAGGCGATCAGCCCGGAGCCGTGCTTTTCCCAGATGTTGCAGAGCTGGCGCAGGACCTTGGTGTCGTAGTGCATGCCTGCCGGGGGCATGACGCGCAGCGTGTGGAACTCCGCCGCATCGGCGTAGACGGGCTTGCCGTCCTTGTCCTTGATCTCGCTGAAGCGCGGGATGATGCCGCCGCCATAACCGTAGACACCGACCGTGCCGCCTTTCCAGTAGCCCGTCTTGGTCTCGTAGGAATGCTCCAGATGGCCGAGGATGTCGACCATGTAGTCCTTGTCCTTGGCCAGGCGCTTGAGGCCGGTCACGAAGCTCGGCCAGGGCCCGGTTTCGAGCTCGTCGAGCATCGGCGTGTCATGCGGTTTTTTTGCCATGGTTTGCCTCCGGTAAGGGTGAACGTATTCTTCTTATTGTCCGGCGATCTTAAAGGCGGGCGGCCGGGCCGGCCATAGCTCGTGCAGGGGGAGCGGGCCGCTCTCGCGGGTGATGCCGGACCTACCCGAAGGGAGTATCGATTGCCCCTCCAAGGCGGTGATTTGCGGCCCGGCCCAGGGGTGCGATAGTGCCGGCCGGAGGCATGCCCCGTGGACAAGATCGAGAAGCTCGACAAATTCACCTGCCCGTTCGGCGGCCAGGAGGTCGAGCTGCAGCAGTTCGAATACGAAACCGGCGGAATGCCCCTGCTGCGGCTGCGGATCCGCGAGCGCGGCGCGCGGTTCACCATTTTCGAGCTCGACGCCGCCACCGCCGAGCGCTGGGGCCGGGCGATGATCGCCTGGGCGCAAACCCAGCCCAAGGAATAATGCAGGTCGAAGCAACGATGAGCGAAGTCGTCGACGTCGCGTTTGCGCTGAAGGGCCAGACCATACCCGCGGATCACGGCCTCGCCCTGTTCCGGCTGCTCGCCGAGCGGCTCAACTGGCTCGAAGCCGAAGCGGCCGCGGGGGTGCATCCGATCCGCGGCGCGCGCTCGGGCTCGGGCGCGGCCGAGCTCTATGTCGGCGGGCGCGGGCGCCTGATGCTGCGGTTGCCGCGCGAGCGCGCCGAGCAGGCGTACGCCCTGTCCGGGGCGAAGCTCGCCCTCGGCGAGGGTATCGAGGTCGGGGAGGCGCAACTGCGCACGCTGTTCGCGCACGGCACGCTGTATTCCCACTTCGTCACCATGGGAACCCCGGACGAGGCCCTGTTCCAGCGCGGTGTGAGCGCGCAGTTGCAGGACACGGGCGTCGAGTGCACAGTCGTCTGCGGCAAGGCGCGCCGCGCCCAGGGCGAGGAGAGCGAACGCTTCGGCTTCAGCCTGATGCTGCACGGGCTCTCGCCCGGGCATTCGCTCAGGATGCAGGAAACGGGATTGGGCGCGGGGCGCAAGCTCGGCTGCGGCATCTTCGTGCCGCACCGGTCGGCCGCCGCCGTCGGTTCTTGATGGGCGAGCGAGTCTATTCGGGAATGTTCGCGCAGGCGAGAGGAGTCGGCATGGCTACGGATAGGAATTCGGACAAACCCCTGGTCACGCTGGACCTGTGCGGACTGAACTGCCCGGCGCCGCTGCTGGGCGCCAAGCGGGTCGTCGACGACCTGCGGCCGGGCCAGACGATGCAGCTCATCTCCGACTGCCCCGGCACGCCCGACGACCTGTTCGCCTGGAGCCGCTACACCGGCAACGAGGTCATCGCCACCACCAAGCTCGAGGGCCGGCGCGTCGCCTACACCATCAAGCGCGGCGGCAGCTCGGGCAGGCCGACCGCGAACGTGGTGCTCGACATCTGCGGCGTGAGCTGCCCGGGACCGATCCTCGAGGCGAAGAAGCTGCTCGACGGAATGAAGCCCGCGGAAGTGCTGCTCCTGGTGAGCAACTGCCCCGGCGCCCCCGACGACGTCAACGCCTGGGTGAAATCGACGGGCCTGGAGCTTCTATCCAAGCAGGAAGTCTCGCCCCATACCTACGAATTCTTCATCCGCAAGACAGCAAGGTAGTTGGTCATTAACGAGCCGGGCCAACCGGCCGATCGATACGGAGGACTGCAACATGGCTTACACGGTGAACGGTGCCGAGCTGGAGACCGACGAAGAGGGCTATCTGCTCGCGCCGGACTATGGCGAGGACGTGGTGAAGGTCATCGCCCAGGCCGAGGGCATCGAGCTGAGCGACGACCACTGGAAAGTTGTCCAATACCTGCGCGACCAGTACCGGGAGAACGGCCACACGCCGAACTTCCGCGTCATGCTGAAGGACATGGGCGAGATCATCCCGGGGTGCGAGAGCAAGACGCTCTACGACCTGTTTCCCGCAGGGCCGGCGAAGCAGGGCGCGCGCGTCGCGGGCCTGCCCAAGCCCTACGGCAAGGGCGGTTACTGACCATGGGCGGACGTTTCTACAGCACCGCCCCGCACCGCTCGATCCGGGTGGGCGCGCGGGACATCCTGCTCGATTCCGAGGGCTACCTGTGCAAGCTCGACGACTGGTCGGAGGAATTCGCGGCAGCGCTCGCGAAGGAAGAGGGCCTCGCCCTCACCGCGGAGCACTGGGAAGTGATCCGGTTCCTGCGCGACTACTACCGCGACCGCGGCGTGCAGGCGCAGGTGCGGGTGATGATCAGGCATTTCACCGCGAAGTGGGGCGCCGGGCGCGGCAGCAACCATTACCTGCACGAGATCTTCCCGCGCGGCGGCCCGCAGAAGCAGGGCAACCGCCTCGCCGGCCTGCTGCGCACCAAGGGCGAGCACTGACAACATGTCATTCCGAGCGCAGCGAGGAATCTGCTTTTGAACCAACAGCAGATTCCTCGGCCTTCGGCCTCGGAATGACAAGTTTTTCCGAGGACGCTTCCAAGCCGAAATGGCCATCCGCATCCGCAGCCGCTTCCATAGGGGAGGGCGTGAACGCACCATGCCCGAGCTCGCGAGCGTCGTCGCGATGCTCGCCTGGAAGCTTTCGCAGGACGCGATCCGGAACATGCGCAAGGCGCAGTTCGACATCGACATCGGCCGCCAGTATTTCGACTTCGTCTGCGAGTACCTCGCCTTCATGTTGCACGCGGCGGACCGCATCGCCTACGGCAAGCTCGACGCCGGGAAGCGCGTCGAATTCACCACCGCGCTCGCGCTGCGCCTGGCCGAAGTGATCGAGGACAACCGGGACATGCTCATCGCCGACTCCATTCCCGGCGTCTGCCGCCGCCATTTCATCGACCTGGCGAACAAGTGCGGCGCCGACTACGCCGACTTCGGCTACGATCTCGGCGAAGGGGCCGAGGGCCCGGACTTCGGCTTTCGCCGCTGTTTCGGCAGCCGGCTGCTCGACATCGTGCCCGAGAAGGACCGCGCCTGGGTGGTGGACCAGGTGATGGAGATCGAGGTGCCCGAGGCCGTGCAGGCGCTCAAGCGCACCCTCGACGGCCTGTTCGCGCCGCCGGGCGAGCCGCGGCGGGCGCGGCGCGAAGGCATGGTCGGCGAATGAGCGCGCGCATGAGCCCGCAGATGAGCGGCGCGTTCGACCTCGCCGACGCGGCCGCCTACCGCGCCTGGCGCGAGCAGAAGCTCGCGCGCTATCCGAAGGCGCTCGCCGAGCTGGTGGTGGAGGTGCGCGACCCGCGCGCCTTCAGCGCAAGCGAGCGGGAGGCGCTCTTCGAGCGCTGCGCGCGCGCCAACATGGCGGTCTATGCCGGCCGCGGCGGCAACGACCCCGACAAGGAGATCCCGCGCGCGGTCGGCCTGCAGTTCGGGCTGCGCACGCTGGACCCCAATTTCCTCGCCGACGACGACGGCATCACGCCGCTCGCGGTTGTTGACCATGGGGCCGAGGGCGACGCGCCCAAGAAGGCGCGCGGCGAATTCATCCCCTACACCAACCGCGGCATCCGCTGGCACACCGACGGCTACTACAACGCCCCCGAGCGCAGCGTGCGCGCGGTGCTGCTCCACTGCGTCGAGCGCGCCGAGGAGGGCGGCGAGAACGACCTGCTCGATCACGAGATCGCCTACCTGCGCCTGCGCGACGAGGACCCGGCGCACGTGCGCGCCCTGTCGGCGCCGGATGCAATGACCATTCCCGCGCGCATCGTGGGACACCACGTCGAGCGCGCGGCGCAGTCCGGGCCGGTGTTCTCGCTCGACGCGAGCGGGCACCTGCACATGCGCTACACCGCGCGCACCGTGAGCATCGAGTGGAAAGCCGACGCCGCCACCCGGGCCGCGCTCGCCGCGCTGGAGCGCATCCTCGCCGAGCCCTCGCCCTACGTCTTCACCGGGCGCCTCGAGCCCGGCATGGGGCTCGTCTCCAACAACGTGCTCCACACCCGCACGCCCTTCACCGACTCCCCGCAACACAAGCGGCTCATCTATCGCGCGAGGTATTACGAGCGGGTGAGCGCCGCCTAGGGACCCAGCCGCAGCATCTTCCCCGGATTGAGCAGGTTGTTCGGATCGAGCGCGCGCTTGAGCGTGCGCATCACCGAGATGTCCGAGGCGTGCTCGCGCTCGAGGAAATCCATCTTCCCCAGGCCGATGCCGTGCTCGCCCGTGCAGGTGCCGTCCATGGCGATGGCGCGCTCGACCATGCGCCGGTTGATGGTCTCGGCCAGCGCCTGCTCCCTCGGGTCGTTGGGGTCGATGTTCATGCCGAGGTGGAAGTTGCCGTCGCCCACGTGCCCGACCAGCATGATGGGGAAGGGCGCGGTCTTCACCTCTACCTCGGTCTCGGCGATGCAGCGCGCGAGCTGCGAGATCGGCACGCACACGTCGGTGGAGAGCACGCGGCAGCCGGGGCGCAGCGCCACGCAGGCGAAGTAGGCGTCGTGGCGCGCCTTCCACAGGCGCGAGCGATCCTCGGGGGTCGCCGACCACTCGAAGCCCATGCCGCCGTGCTCGGCGGCGATCGCCTGCACGCTCTCGGCCTGCTCGGCGACCGACGCGGGGCTGCCGTGGAATTCGAAGAACAGGTGCGGCGCCTCGCGCAGCGCGAGCTTGCTGTAGGCGTTGATGCCGCGGATGGTGGTCGCATCCAGCAGCTCGCAGCGCGCCACCGGGACGCCCGTCTGGATGGTCTGGATCACGGTCTGCACCGCTTCGCCCACGCTCGGGAAAGCGCACACCGCGGCCGAGAGCGCCTCGGGCTGCGGGTGCAGGCGCAGCGTCACCTCGGTGATGATCGCGAGCGTCCCCTCCGAGCCGACCAGGAGGCGCGTCAGGTCGTAGCCCGCCGAGGACTTGCGCGCGCGGGTGCCCGTCCTCACCACTTGAGCGTCGGCGAGCACTGCGGTGAGTGCGAGCACGTTCTCGCGCATGGTGCCGTAGCGGACCGCGTTGGTTCCGGAGGCGCGCGTCGCCGCCATGCCGCCGAGGGTGGCGTTGGCGCCCGGATCGAGCGGAAAGAAAAGCCCCGTGTCGCGCAGATACTCGTTCAACTGCTCGCGCGTCACGCCCGCCTCGACCGTGGCGTCCAGGTCCTCGGCGCGCACCGCGACGATGCGGTTCATCTGCGAGAGGTCCACCGCAATCCCGCCCTGCACCGCGAGCACGTGGCCTTCGACCGAGGTGCCTGCGCCGAAGGCGATGATGGGCGTTGCGTGCGCGGCGCAGCGCTCGACGATCCCGGCCACCTCTTCGGTGGAGCGCGGAAACGCCACCGCGTCCGGCGGCGGCGCGTCGAAATGCGATTCGTCCCGCCCGTGGTGCTCGCGCACCGCCTGCGCGGTCGAGAAGCGCTCGCCGAGCAGCGCGCGCAGCGATTCGATGAGCGCCGGCGGCGCAGTGCGCCGCGGGCCAGGTTCAGCCGGCCGGTTCATGCCGCCATTGTCTCAAACCCGGAGCGACCGCAGAATAAATGTCATTCCGAGGCTGCAAGCCGAGGAATCTGCTTTTCGAACCTCTCCCGAAGCGGTTCCGGTAAGGGTCCCGCAGTGTGCTACACTGTCTTACAAGGCCCTGTCCGGAGCACGGCACGATGAGCACCCTGACGATCAGACTCGACCGCGACCTCGAGAAGCAGTTGAACGCCCTGGCGAAAGCGACCAAGCGCCAGAAAAGCGAAATCGTGCGCGAGGCGCTGCGACGGGAGCTGGCGCTGGAGCGCTTCAAACGCTTGCGCGTCGCGGCGCTCCCACTTGCCGAGGCCGCCGGCTACCTCACCGACGAGGATGTCTTTCGCGCCGTCTCGTGAGGGTTTTCCTCGACACCAGCATTCTCGTGAGCGCGCTGGCCGCGCGAGGTTTGTGCGCTGACTTGTTCCAGGCGTTGATCGCAGCGCACACGGTCGTGGTCAGCGAGACCGTGTTGGACGAACTCCAGGGCGTATTGAGCGCGAAGTTCCGCTTTCCACAGCGGCTGGTGGATGACACGCTGGCCTACCTGCATGACGCTTGCGAGGTCGCGCCCGGCGTACGCGGTGTTCCGTTTGCCGGTCTGGACGCCGCGGACCGCGCGGTGCTCGCAGGCGCCATCGCTGCCAAAGTAGCTGCCTTTGTGACCGGTGACCAGGCGATCCTCGCGCTGCGCGATGCAGAAGGCATTCCATTGCTCTCGCCTCGCGGACTCTGGGAGCGGCTTCGCGAAGAATGACCAGGAGAATGTCAAGCATCGGCTGCATTCCCGCTTCCGCGGGAATGACCGCCCCTGCACCTCGTGCCCGGTACTTTAGACCTCAACCTTTTCCTCATTCGACGTAAAATACGCTCCGCAGTCGAATCATTGAGGAGGCGTGCGCAGCATGAAGATCTCAGTCCTGGGGGGCGGGCCGGGCGGCCTGTATTTCTCCATCCTGATGAAGAAGGCGAACCCCGGCGCCGAGATTACCGTGTTCGAGCGCAACCGGCCGAACGACACCTTCGGCTGGGGCGTGGTGTTTTCCGACAAGACCCTGGGCAATTTCGCGCAGGCCGATCCCGAGACCCACGCCGAGATCGAGCGCAACTTCCGCCACTGGGACGACATCGACATCTTCTTCCGCGGCACCAAGATCACCTCCGGCGGCCACGGCTTCTGCGGCATCGCGCGGGTGAAGCTGCTCGCGATCCTGCAGGCGAGGGCCGAATCGCTCGGCGTGAAGCAGCAGTTCCAGCACGAGGTCGCCGACCCCGAGGACCTGATGCGCGAGGCCGACCTCGTCGTCGCCGCCGACGGCCTGAACAGCCTCACGCGCAAGACCTTCGGCGAGGCCTTCCAGCCCGACATCGACATGCGCCGCTGCCGCTTCATCTGGCTCGGAACGAAAAAGCTCCTGGACGCCTTCACCTTTTCCTTCAAGGAGACCGAGTGGGGCTGGTTCAACCTGCACGCCTACCGCTTCGACGAGCACACCAGCACCTTCATCGTCGAGACCCCCGAGGAGGTGTGGCAGAAGGCGGGCATCGAGAAGATGGAGGCCGAGGAGTCGATCGCCCTGTGCGAGCGCCTGTTCGCCGACGTGCTCGATGGCCACAAGCTGATGAGCAACGCGCGCCACCTGCGCGGCTCGGCGATGTGGATCAAGTTCCCGCGCGTGCTGTGCCGCAAGTGGCACCACCGCAACATCGTGCTGATCGGCGACGCGGCGCACACCGCGCACTTCTCCATCGGCAGCGGCACCAAGCTCGCGATGGAGGACGCCATCGCCCTCGCCGGCACGCTCACGCGCGAGCCCCGCGTCGAGCATGCGCTGGAGCTCTACCAGGCCGAGCGCGAGGTCGAGGCATTGAGGCTGCAGAGCGCGGCGCGCAACCGCATGGAGTGGTTCGAGAACGTCGACCGCTACGTGCACATGGACCCGGTGCAGTTTTCCTACACCCTGCTCACCGGCAGCCAGCGGATCGGCCATGAGAACCTGAAGCTGCGCGATCCCGAGTACGTGGGCTTGATCGAGGGATGGATGGCGCAGAAGAGCGGCCTCGCCGGGCGCGCGGATGTTCCCGCCCCGCCGCCCATGTTCACGCCCTTTCGCCTGCGCGGCCTGGAGCTGAAGAACCGCGTGGTGATGTCGCCCATGGCGATGTACTCGTGCAAGGACGGCCTGCCCGACGACTTCTACCTCGTGCACCTGGGCGCGCGGGCCGTGGGCGGCGCGGGCCTGGTCTTCACCGAGATGACCTGCGTCGCGCCCGATGCGCGCATCTCGCCGGGCTGCGCCGGGATGTGGAAGGCCGCGCACCTGAGGGCGTGGAAGCGCATCGTCGAGTTCGTGCATGCGAACTCGAGCGCGAAGATCGGCCTGCAGCTCGGCCACGCGGGTCCCAAGGGCTCGACGCAACTGGGCTGGGAGGACGCCGACGAGCCCCTGCGCGAAGGCAACTGGCCGCTCGTCGCGGCCTCGCCCATCGCCTACGGACCGGACAACCAGGTGCCGCGGCAGATGACTCGCAAGGACATGGACCGCGTGCGCGAGCAGTTCGTGCGCGCGACGCGAATGGGCATCGAGGCGGGCTTCGACATGCTGGAGCTGCACTGCGCCCACGGCTACCTGCTGTCGTCCTTCATCTGCCCGCTCACCAACCAGAGGACGGACGAATACGGCGGCACGCTGGAGAACCGCATGCGCTATGCGCTCGAGGTATTCAAGGCGATCCGCGGCGCGTGGCCGCAGGACAGGCCGATCTCGGTGCGCATCTCCGCGCACGACTGGGCCCCGGGCGGCAACACCCCCGACGACGCGGTGGCGATCGCGCGCATGCTGAAAGGCGCCGGCGCCGACATGGTGGACGTGTCCTCGGGCCAGACCACGCGCGAGGCAAAGCCCGTGTACGGGCGCATGTACCAGACGCCGTTTTCCGACCGCATCCGCAACGAAGCCGGCATCGCCACCATCGCCGTGGGCAATATCTTCGAGGCCGACCACGTCAACAGCATCATCGCCGCCGGCCGCGCCGACCTGTGCGCCATCGCGCGCGCGCATTTGACCGACCCCTACTGGACCCTGCACGCGGCCGCGCAGCAGGGGTTCAATCAGATCGAATGGCCGAAGCAGTACCTGGCGGGGAAGGCGCAGTTGGAGAGGAACCTCGCGCGGGCGGCGCAGATGGCGCTGGTGGCCTAGTTCCGGCCGCCGCGCAGCGCGTCCAGGCGCACCGGCTGCGCCGGAAACTGCCTGGAGAGCCGCGCCAGCAGCCGATCTCCGCTCGCCTTAGGGCAGCGCTCGTCTCACGGCACCAGCGTGAATTGCAGCGGGACGTCGCCAGCGGAGATGTCCGCGCTCGCCGATTGCGTCTTGTACCCGTCGGCGCTCGCTTCGGCGCTGTACTTGCCCGACGCCGCCGTCTGCGCGGCGAAGGCGATGGGCAAGGTTCCGGTTCCGTACTGGCCCAGGAGCGGTGCCGCAACCGGCAATGTCAGCGAATAGGCCCCCGTCGAGAGGTCCGCGGCCCGCGTCTTCACGGTCGCCGTGGGGCCCGTGCCGAGGGTCTGCTTTGCCGCCACGTACGCCGCCACCGTGGAACTGGCGGGGCTCAGCACTACCGTACCGCTGATGTTGTGGGTGGAGGAGACCGGCAGGCCGATCGGCGCAGCCTGGGTGCTCACCATGACAGTACTGCTGGCGGCAACCGGAACTCCGGCGATGACCGCCGTGGCACGGCCGTCCGCGGTGAGCGCCACGTCGTAGCTGCCGGCCGGAAGGCGCGCCAGGAAGAACTCGCCCGTCTGCGCGTTGGGCACCGTCGAGGCGACGACCGTTCCGCTCGTCTGCGCGGAGACGACGACATTGCTCCCCAGCAGCGAGGTGTCGACGAAGCCGTCGATGCCGTTGATCACGAACGGGATCACCTTGACGACCGGCATGAGCAGGTACGCTCCATTGCCGCGCGTCACGACGGATTTGCAGGCGTCGAAATCGAGCACGAGATCCACGCGCTGCCCGGCGGCGACGTCGAACTCGTTGACGAGCTTGATTCCGCTTTGCACGCCGCTGGGCGTATCGATCGCGACCTCCGTGCTGGAGCCCGAGGCGACCACCGAGTTCGCCGTGTTCTGTCCGGTGTTCGCATCGAGCACCAGCCTGAGTTGCGTGTAGTGGCCCGCCGCCAGCGGCATGTCCCCCAGGCTGGTGAGCACGCCGTTGGTGAGGCTCAGCAGGTTGATCTTGCGCGCCGGATTCAGCGTCAAGTCCGTCCAGCCGGCGTCGCCCACGCCGGCCGAGCTGCTTTGATGCACCCGAACCTTGGTGACCGTGACATTGACCGCGGTAAAGCCGCAGGCCGGCTCATCGGTCATCGAAACGCCCAGCGTGCCGGACGCTGCGCCTCCGCCGCCCCCGCCGCCGCATCCGGCGAGCGATGCGAGCATCAGAAAGGCCATCGATCCGAACAGCTTTCGGGAATATCGAGCGATCGTTTCCATCTGCGCCTCCGATTCATCAGGGGACGGCGTCCGGGTGTCCGCGCTTAGGCGCTCGATGCGGCCTCGGCGAACGACCACGGCGACCGTCGGATGAAACAATCCTGGCGTCCACCACCGGGGAGCGCCAGGAACTACTGCACACGGTCGATATATGCAGATTCCGTGCCGGTTACCGACCGGGCGGCAACCCGCGTCTCCGCCCGCGCCGTTGCTGGCGCGGATGGTCGAGCGCCTGCTTCGAGTGCCCGGCGACAGCCGTGTAAAGCGGTAATGGAATTGAAAGAATTACCGGGCCTCGGCGACTTCGAAGTGCGCTCGAATTCCCGCCGTCGCATCGGCCCGACGCCGGCATGACCCGGGCCCGGCGACGCAGGGGGAACGGGCGGTGCGCGCAATGTCGCTTGATCGATCCTTGCTTCGGATCGCGGAGGGCAGGATCTTCGAGGCCGACCGCGTCAACGGCATCATCGCCGCGCCCATCCGTACCGGACCCTGCACGCGGCCGCGCAGCAGGGGTTCAACGAGGTCGAATGGCCGAAGCGGCACCTGGCGGGGAACGCGCGTCCCGAGCGCAACCTCACGCGGGCGGCGCAGATGAGGTTGGCGGCATAGCCGGGAAATCGTCCTGGAGGTTTTGGGTTGGGGTCAATCGTCACTGGCGCAATTCAGCCAGGATCAGAAGGTCAAGCGGACCGGCACAATCGTCTGCTCCTCGGCCGCAGCAGTCAGTGGCGATTTGAGGGAGAGGTAATTGGCGCTACAGATTTGAGCGTCCGCTCCAGAAATAGCCGAGAAAGCGCTATCGACCAGGCTGGGACCATCGGCCCGGGATTTCGGCATCGGGCCTCAGCTGACCCGAACCGTCACTCAAATGCGCAGACGCGGCGTCGCGCCGTCCTGCCAATTGGCGCTCCGATGCCAAGAATTCTCCGCACGTACGTGGGGCGGGCGGACCGAGCAACCTGCTGAAACCTGCAGCCGCGTGAGTGACCCGAGACTGCAGTTTCGCACACCTGTCGATTCGCCGCGCGCGGCATCAAGCCACCTTGGCCATCTTTGCACCTTGCGGCACGAGCGAAAAGAATTCGTCCACCGTCATGACATGTGCGGTCGAGAAGGCGAGTATGGTCAGTGTCGCCTTGTGGACATCTTGTGCGCTCATCGCGCCGCATCCCACGTCGGGATAGTCAAAGGTGCCCGTCGCATCCGAGAGGAACGCCACCTTGTAATTGCGGAACATCGCGTCACGTGCAGTCGCATGACAGCAATTTTCGGTAGTCGTGCCGGACACAACAACCGACTTGATGCCCCACTCGCGCAGGATCAGATCGAGGTCGGTCGAGAAAAACGCGCTATAGCGGTGTTTCTTGATGACGTGTTCGCCAGCGGCGGGTGCGAGGTCGGGATAAATCTCGACTCCCGGCGAGCCATCTACCAGAGAGGCGCGGTCGGCGATAGGCGGGTACAAATCGTCGTACAACCCCATATCGCAGCCGTCCTTGCGATGTACATGCGCGGTGTAGATCACCCGAATGCCGTGCTCTCGGCAGAATTTGAGCGTCTTGGCGAGCCTGGGGACCAAGTCGTGCGCCTGCTTGGATTGCAGCATGGCACCGTCGGCAACAAAGTCGTTTTGCATATCAACCACGATCATCGCGGTCGTGGAGGGGTCGATGCGGTCAAAACGATAAGGCATGATAGACCTCCAAGTGTGGATTGCGCTGTGACACCGGGTACCGTCGCCTCTTCGGCGAACAGGTTGATACTAATACTACCTCGCTGGAGTCGGTGCAAGGCTCCTATACTCCCAAGTAGGGTCAGTACCTCGCCTTCATGTACTACTACACGAAGATCCACGGGCGTTCGCCGGCAGAAGCTGACATGCAGGGCTATTTCCGGGTGTCGCCACCTGCAGTCCATCAAATGATTCTGAGTTTGGAGAAGATGAGACTCATCGAGAGGACGCCAGGCCAAGGCCGCTCGGCAAAACTGCTGTTGCCCCGCGAGCAGTTGCCGGATCTGATGTGAGAAGCATGACTGCTGTCCTTATGGATCAACGACGATGAAGGCTGGTTTCACACCGATCAAGCTGCATGATTACGTCGAACTGTACCTGCGCGCCAATCCCGACGCTGTTCGCGCCGAAGTAATCCAGCAGCTACAATCTGCCATCGGCGCAGTCCGCGCCGGCGCTCGTTGCCAGTGTGGGGCGCCAATATGGATCATTGGCTCGGCACAGACCGGGCTGGGTTGCTTTTGCTGCATCACTGGGCAGCCTGAGCCTGACCACGACTACGAAATCAATGTTGCCGATGACGACACCACCAAGTGACGCACGCGACCGCGCCGGCCCACTGCGTATGGGGCGTCCCATGTGGCAGGTTGGCGCCTCGGGTTGACACGTGATGGGATTGTCGTGCCGCATGTTTCTGCTCGACCAGGACGACGGCCTGTATCGCCTGTCGAACACCAAGTTCGAGCAGATGCTCCGAGATCCGACAAGTTACCGTTTTCTCCGTTTCGCCGGGGCTCGGGTGCGCATGACCGACGTCGCCGTAGAGCTTCTGGACCGTCAGTCGGTTCGCGTCGTTTGGATCACCTTTGGTTTTCTCACCTTTGACGACGCTGGATACTTTGACGCTAGCGCCTTCGATCGCCATCAACGGGCTCGCGCGGAGCTGGGGTTGGCTCCGCCAATCGCCGGGCCTAGGGGCGCAGGGACAGTCGTCGATGCAGCCACTCGCTTCGTCGCCCAAGGAGGACGTTGGGCACCATCGAGACCTTTGCAGCGTCGTATTGATGCGGCAGCTCTGGGGCAAGTGAAATGCACGCGACTTTAGTTCAGTCGTTACCGATACTGGTGTGGGAGGGGGGAGCCGGGAGGCTTCTCCCTATCCCGAATAGCGAGCAACAAGACGACGCGATACACTTAGTAATTGTCCCGGATTCGATGGAGGAGGCCCAATGACAACAGCCCTAGCGGAGCTTGAGGAGAAGGTCCGGGCGCTCAGTCAGAGCGACAAGGCGGCCTTGATCCGGCTGCTGATCGGTGAACTCGATGGGCCGCCTGAACCCGATGTCGAGAGAGCTTGGATCGCTGAGGCGAAGAGGCGACACCAAGAACTACTTGAGGGGCGCGTGAAGGCCATACCGGGCGAGCAGGTCTTTTCAAATGTCCGGGCCCTGCTGGCACGATGAGATACGAGTTCCACCCCGAAGCCGAGGTGGACCTCGTCGAAACGATCCTCTACTACGAAACGCAAGCGCTGGGGTTGGGTGAGAGGTTCGCTACGGAAGTCCAGCACGCGATCGAGCAATTGCTAAAGCATCCGAAGATCGGTGCTCCCGATGAGGAAGGCTTTCGCAAATGGGTGCTTGACACCTTCCCCTATAACCTTCGGTACTCCGAAAGCGACGACTTGGTGTACATCCTGGTCGTCGAGAGCCAGCACCGTAGCCCCGGCTATTGGAAATCCCGACTTGCTCGCTAGCCACACGCTCGACGCGAACTCGCGGAAGAGCCGCTGCGCGGCCCTTCCGCTGCCGGTTAGCATGGGCGTTGACCGTCTGCTTTCCGAAAGCCTGTCCGTCGGTTGTGGGTCGACAACGCCAGTTAGCGTCTTCCGATAGCTGCCGTTCGTGTTGATTGTGGTGGATCCCTGCCTTGATTTTCCGGGTTCGGCCAGCCGTCAGTGACGGTGCGGAAAATATTGCTGGCTGGCCGTCCTGTCTTCGCTACATAGGAGACATTCGGAATGATTGGTTCGAGGGCTGCTCCTCGGCCAATGCCGCCGTTGACACTCGTCGCACTATGCGTCGGCAGTGCAATCGTTACCAGCCGTTGCCGCGATCAAGAAGCCGAACGACAGCTTCTTCCGGTACCGAACGCGTGCTCACGACCCATTGCGGTCACGTAGCTAAGGCGCCGCGACTGACTGCTTCTCGGCGATTCTGTTGAAAAACTCTTCGAAACGAATCTTTGATGCATTTCAGAGGGTATCCGAACCATCAACCAACCGACGATCGTCGATTGTGGACTTATCTGAGAGGCCGAGTTTTCTGTACGCTGTCTCGCGAACTGCGATGAACGAGTTTTTCAACAGAATCCGGCCTAACGGGACGCTGGCGATCTGCTAGAGAGGCAATTAGGGGAGCCGGCGGGAATGTCTGCTTCCCTAAACGTGAACTGGTCCTCTCGACCCAAACCGTGCGTTCGAAACGGCTGAGCTGAGCGCCGCGACGCTGTTTGGCGCCTAAGTGTTGGAAAGCTGCTCGCGCGCGCCTGGTCGCTATCGCGTCAAAATTAAGCAGCCGGCGTTCAGGGCCCGACGCAGAGCCTTCCACGGCTCCCTGTTGCGGGTGCTTTTGCTTAGGCGTATTAATGGCAATGGTGCGCGCAAAGCATTGATTCGAGGGCCGGACGATGAACAATCGAGCGTATAAGGTGTCACCAAGCACTCCCTTTACGCCCCCTACTTCAAGTTAGAGCGATTACAAATGGGAGGATTACTACATGGCTAGATGCACAGCACCAGTGTACGGCCATCGCACAGCGAGCGGTGCAGCGGCCTGCCCTGCATGCGGTGGCCGCTATGGCCGCTACAGCGGCTACAGCAGCTACAGCAACTACGGGTCGTACTCGTCCCCGTCCTACTCCTCATCGGGGAGCAGCGGCGGCGGGTCCGGCAGCAGCGCAAGGCCCCGCTGGTCGCGAGCAGGTTCGGCCGTGGTGTACACGCCTGCCGAGGTGAGGGCACTCACGCCGGTTCGCGACAGCATCGAGAAGCGGGCGCCCCTGCCTGACCCTCGGGACGTATTTCTCTGCCACGCGTGGGACGACCGGGGAGGGGCCGCCAAGGAACTGCACGATCTGCTCGAGTCGCGCGGTGTCTCGGTCTGGTTCAGCGAGAAGGACGTCGCCCTCGGCACGCCGTTGCTCCGCGAAATCGACAGGGGACTGGCGAAGTCGCGAGTCGGGATCGTGCTGGTGACCCCTGCGCTGCTGCGCCGCCTCCAAGGAGAGGGCATCGCCGACAAAGAGCTATCGGCACTCCTAGCGCGTGACCTGCTCGTTCCCATCGTGCACGGCACGACGTATGAAGCTCTCCGTGAAGTTAGCCCTCTGCTCGGCTCGCGAAGTGGCCTGAACACAGCAGAAGGCACGATGGCAAATGTCGCGGCCAAGCTCGCCGAGCTGGTTGCCCTCTAGCTCTATTGCCGGGTGGTGGTTGCTCTGACATGGCGCTCAACCTCGCTCCCTTCGGTCGCTGGGCGCTGCGCGATAAAGCCGCGCAGCGCCGGTTAGCTCTACGTTAGAGGCCAATAGCAACCGTGGCTACCGAATCACCCATTATGAATTTGGGAACCGTCGCCGACTGGGCCGTTGCCACAGCCACATTTCTTGCTGTAGTTGTCGCACTGTTTAAAGATGAGGTCGCGCAATGGTGGCGCCGACCGATACTTGCTGTCTCGGTGTCCCTGGAGCCACCTCATTGTCACAAGACGGTTCTCCGGTACACGGTTCAGCGAACCGCCCTCACTCTTGCGCAGGCGCAGTGCTACTACTTTCGGCTTTGGATCGAGAACCAAGGGAAGACAAGAGCCACGCAAGTCCAGGTCTTTGCGGCAAGACTCTTTCGGCGAGCTGCAGATGGCTCGTTCCAACAGGATGTACACTTCTTGCCAATGAATTTGCGCTGGGCTCATGCGCATTCCCGCGGTCCCGAAGGCGGTCCGGAAGTGTACGCAGACGGAATCTCTCCAAAGATGGGTAAGCACTGTGACCTTGGCCACGTGATAGACCCCGCCAATCGAGCCGAGTGTGGCGAAAGTATTGGAGGCGTGTCGCCCACCAGTACTTTGTTTGCGCTGGATCTCGAGTTTCCTCCCAACACAGGAAGTCATCTGCTGGCGCCGGGAATATATCGCCTTGAACTTCAAATTGCTGCCGCTAATGCGCAGCCGGTGACAAAGCTACTTGAAATAACGATCGCTGGAAGCTGGTCTGACGACGAACGGATAATGTTTCGAGATGGAATCGGGTTGCGAGTTATTTCATAGATTGACCTCTAACTTCAGGTGCTGCGGCCGGGCCGGAAGCGTTGTGCCGATGCGTACGACTATGGCGCCCCGCCGCAGACCGAGACGTTAGGCATTTCATGGACGAGCAGAAAGTTTCCGAATTCGAAGCGCGCTATTCTCCGCTCGACGACGAAGAGCTAGTCGAGATGGCCAATCGACGTAGTACTCTGGTGGCAGAAGCGGTTGTGGCGCTGAACCGAGTGATCGGGTCGAGAAATCTGAACATTTCCTCCGCAGCGCATGGCGTAGCGGAGGAGCAAGTCGTTGAGGAACATGCCAGTCACCCAAGCCGAGCCACTTATCTTCTGCATAGTCTGGCTCTAGCACTATCAATCCCACTGGTTCACGCTTCCGGTTTCGGCGGTGCCATTCCAGTCATCCTAGTGGGCGCGTTCGCATGGTGGGTTTCCGTGCAATTGACCAAGAGCATCTACGAGATGCATCTGTCAAGGCTAAAGCGAACTGCAGCGCTCTGGGGCATGGCGGTACTGTACGTCGTCGCCTACTTCCTGTTGTACTCACTCATCGTGTTCTCGAAACGATAGGCAATGTCTAACTCTAGCTCCTGCGGACGGGCCGGAAGCGGCGTACGATTTGGCACCATCGCAGCGGGCCGCCGCAGAGCATGACGTTGGGCCATCGGTCGGGGTGCATGTACGCGGCAACCGGAGATGTCGATAGTTGCGAGCGGACCTTGATTTCGAATATTTTGCGTCCACTCATGGAGGAGCGATCCATGTTTGCTGTAGTTCATGCTGAATCCTGGGAGTCTGCTCGGGCCCTGTCCAGGCGCATGAGCGGCTGGTGTTTTCGGGGGCAGTCCGATGCCACCTGGCCTCTCGCCACGACGTTCGAGCGTAAGGCCTCCCAATACAGTTGCCTTCCCAGGATATTTGGGAACCGCGAGCGCTGGATATTACGCGAGTTCCGGCGACGGGCGCATCACTATCTTCCCGCGCCGCCCGGGGAAGACCAAATTCTTGAGTGGCTTGCACTTCTCCAACATCATGGTGGTCCGTCCCGTCTTTTGGATTGGACCTATTCCTTTTACGTTGCTGCGTACTTCGCTATGGAGTCTGCGAATACCGATGCCGCCGTTTGGGCAATTAATCTATCTCACCTCAATCGACAACTTGAAATTCGCATTGCCGCCGCGCAGAAGCAGACAACGCGTGACTTGATACTGAAACGAAACTCAGAAATTGCTGAAAGACTTCTTGATTCTGCAGAATCCCAACCCTTTGTCTTGCACGTCGAACCCCATCGTCTAAGCGAACGAATGTCTATACAGCAGGGAACGTTCCTTCTTGCAGCGGATATACGGTCATCGTTTGTTGTCAATCTTGCTGCCGCCTGGAGCATTGATCCAGCAACATTCAGTGCGACACTACCAGTCACTCTCTCGGCTACCGAAACTGACATTGTCAAACTCAGCGATCTAAGGGTTATGAAGGTAATAATTCCTCGGGGCAGGCATGGTTCAGCCTTAACGGATCTTTGGCGCATGAACGTGCATTCTGGAACGCTATTCTCCGGACTTGACGGGTTTGCTCGTTCCTTGGCTCACCACCTGCGCATATTCGACCGGGATGATGAGGCTATGGAGATACTCGGGTTATGAAAATGGCACGCCTTCGGCCCCACTTTAGGTCGAACGGACGAACTGGAAGGGGCGTGCCAATTTCACCGGTCGCGCCCGCCCGCCCTTCACCACGACGTTAAGCGTCGCAAAACACGCTCATGGCCTACTACATCGATCTCTTCTCGCCCGAAACCTACGAAGCATTCACGCGCTCGACCCAGGGGCTTTCCGGCTTCCGCATACGGCACAAAGGGATGGCCGAACGCATTAAGCCCGGAGACGTGTTTGCTTGCTATGTGACAAGGGTTTCGCGGTGGTGCGGGCTTCTCGAGATTATCGAAGGTCCATTCATAGATAACTCTCCGATTTTTGTCCCGGAGGAAGATCCATTTGTTGTCAGATTCAAAGTCCGTCCGAAGGTGTGGCTCCCCATCGATCAGTCGCTCCCCATCCACGACGACAAGATCTGGAACGGTCTCTCGTTCACCCGCACGCTCGAAAAGGGCTCGATTGCCTGGACGGGCAAAGTCCGAGGGAGCCTCGTAAGACTTGACGACAAAGACGGGAAGTTCCTCGCCGAGGCACTATCTGCTCAGGCGAAGCGGCCACAAATATATGCGCTCGACGATGTTGAGCGTAAGAAGCTCACGACACACACGGTCAATCGCCAGGACAAGGTCGTCACTGTCACAGTACCCGAGGACACGGCTCCTGCCGACGAGGTAACTGCGCCGCAGGAAGCCGCGGCAAGAGAGTCCATTCAAATCCAATCGCTCATCGCACAGATTGGCGCACGGATGGGCATGTCCATATGGATTCCGCGCTCTGACCGTGGCGGGGTACTGAAGGAGTGGAAAGTCGAGCCCCAGCCACTCCTTGAGCGCCTGCCGCTCAGCTATGACGACACAACGCTTCGGACTATTGAGCAAATCGATGTGATCTGGTTGAGAGGGCGTTCGATTGTTCGCGCGTTTGAGGTCGAGCACACAACTGCCGTCTACTCCGGCATCCTGCGAATGGCGGACCTACTCTCGCTACAGCCGAACATGGATATCAAGCTTCATATCGTCGCGCCGGTTGCGAAGCGAGAAAAGGTATTCCAAGAGATTCGACGACCAGTCTTTTCGCTTTTGGAGAAGGGACCACTCGCTGAAAGCTGTACGTACTTGTCATATGACAGCCTCCGCGAGCTGGCCAGTCAAAAGCATCTGTCGCACCTTTCGGATACGGTACTAGACGAATACGCGGAGGAGGCAGAGTGAAGGCAACGTCTAACTTCTCGCGGCACGCGGACCGCCTCCAGCGCTGCGCGCTTCCGGCGTCCGGTGGGCTCCAACGTTTCTTGCCTGAAGCAACACTCAGGTTGCGCACCACCGCTCTCTGAAACTACGGGATATAGATGTTCCATCTCCTTGTAAAGTACAACGGATGGTCTCCGGCGCGAGACTCGCTCACTCGAGACCGTGTGTTCGAATACACCGATGAGGAGATCGCCGAGCAGTTCAAACCAGGCGGTATCTTGAACACCGAGCGTATCACAACGGTGCCCGCGCTGTTCCTCAGCGAGACCTCGGGACCGGGAGACCAGAACGCGCGAGTAGGGGCCATCACGCGAACGCGCATTGCAGGCAAGGAGATCAATATCGACTACACGTATGATCTCGATATTCCATCGATCCCAAACTCAACGCTTGGGAAATTGGCGGCTAATTTGCAGGTCGACTCGTTCGAATTCACTCGCAGTCACTGGGCAATTAAGGACATTGACCTATTCAAGGTTCTATTCCGAAACCAAGCAGCGGCACTACCGTCGCCAAAGGTTTTCAAACTTCATGATCTGGGAGGAGTCGACGAAAACTTAGTCTCAGTCATGATGCCGTTTGACCCTCGGTTCGACGATGTGTACACAACAATTAAGGATACCGCCAAGGCCATAAGGCTGCAGTGCTTGCGCGCAGACGACATCTGGGAAAACGATGCAATTATTCAAGACGTAGTAGCCCTCATCAATCGGTCGCGGATCGTCATTTGCGACTGCACTGGCCGAAATGCCAATGTATTCTACGAAGTCGGAATCGCGCACACACTTGGGCGTGAAGTGATCCTGATAACTCAATCTGACGGCGATATTCCGTTTGACCTACGCCACCTTCGCCTTGTCTCATACTTGAACAACGGTGAGGGAAGGAAGGAACTTGGGGAGCGTCTCCAAAAGAAGATGCTATCGCTGGTAGAGTAATCAGGTGTCACCGCAACAGTCTTTGAACTAGACGTATAACTATCTGTTGCAAAGGAAGCAGATGCCCATTTCTTGGCACCGCGGCGGCATGCCGACAGCAAGACACTAAACCGCTCCTCTCGGAAGAACTGACTAGCTGGATTGGCTCGAAATGACCGGTTCAGGTTTTCGGGAAGCGGACATTCCCGCCGGCTGCTCTGATTGCCTCTCGAGCAGATGGTCAGCGTCCGCTCAGGCCGAGGAGTGAACGGTCGCGGCAGTTCGCCTGTGCGTCGGCATCTCGGCCATTGCCGCCGTTGGCTTTGAGTGATACGGACGGCCGGTATAGATTCATCACCGGCCATTGGCCACAAACTTAGGCCGCGTGGCGGCTTTCCACTGCGACGAAAGCGTACTCACGGTAAGCGTCCGGTCAAGGCCGTCTTGACGCGTGGATAGTCGGGTTGATTTCGTCGATGAAGCGTCCTTCGCTCCACGCGGTAGCGATGGCGGCGTCCAGGCGCATGAGGAGATCACGCAGG
>Ga0080064_1001986_pt1 | contig 37526 bp, 38 predicted proteins | sample Subgrocontami54m_FD_69260 | JGI IMG/M metagenome (GOLD analysis project Ga0080064, IMG submission 69260) | Subsurface groundwater microbial communities from S. Glens Falls, New York, USA - GMW46 contaminated, 5.4 m (SPADES assembly) (version 2) ...
CCCGCGCTCACGCCACCCCGCCGAGAGGGGGGAGCGCGTGTGAGGAAAGAAGGGGGGGGGGGGTTCAACGACATTGCAGATGACCCCCACCCTGACCCTCCCCCTTGCAGGGGGAGGGAATTTCGTTACGCGATCGGCAGCACGTTAGTGTATTTCACCTGTTCCAGCGCAAAGCTTGACTCGATCGAGGCGATGCCGTCGAGCCGCGTCAGCTTCTGCTTGATGAATTCCTGATAGGCCGCAACGTCCGCCACCACCACCCGCAGCAGATAGTCGCGCGGACCGGTCATCAGATAACATTCGAGCACTTCCGGCCAGCGCGCAATCGCCTTGGCAAAACGGTCGAGCGATTGCTCGCCCTGGTTTGCGAGCTTGAGCGAGACGAACACACTCACCGGCAGGCCGATGCGGCGCTGATCGAGCACTGCGACATAGCGCGCGATGATGCCGGAGCGCTCCATCATCCGGATGCGGCGGAGACATGGGGAGGGCGACAGCCCGACCTTGCTCGCGACATCGGCCAGGCTGATGCGACCGTCCTCCTGCAGCAGCGTTAGAATCTTGCGGTCGAGGGCGTCGAGGTCCTTGGGCGACGTGCGACTGACCATATTAAGAATCCCGTGTAAATCGATGGAATCTGCCAAATTATATCTACATCGTAGCTGAAATTAGCAAGAACTGCCGGGAAAGTGCCAGCATAATTCACGGCACCGTTCCCGATGACATCCGGCGCAGCCATGAGCGAGCAGACACCACCGCTTTCCGACCGCGAACTGGGCATTCTCGGCGAACTCGAGAACAAGGTGTTGTGGCTGGCGTCCTGGACCGTCCACAACGCCAATCATCTGCGCGATGCCGGCGACGGGTTGAAGGTCGGCGGGCACCAGGCCTCGTCAGCTTCGCTCGCCACCATCATGACCGCGCTGTATTTCCACACCCTGCGGCCGCAGGACCGGGTCGCGGTGAAGCCGCATGCCAGCCCGATCTATCACGCCATCCAATATCTGTTCGGGCGGCAGACGCAGGACAAGCTCGAGAAATTCCGCGGCTATCACGGCGCGCAGAGCTATCCGTCGCGCACCAAGGACACCGACGATGTCGACTTCTCCACCGGCTCGGTCGGGCTTGGCGTAGCGCAGACGTTGTTCGCCTCGCTGGTGCAGGACTATGTGCGTGCCCACGGCTGGGGTCTCGAACGGCCGGAAGGGCGGATGATCGCGCTCGTCGGCGATGCCGAGCTCGACGAGGGCAATATTTTCGAGGCGCTGCTGGAAGGCTGGAAGCAGGAGCTGCGGAACTGCTGGTGGATCATCGACTACAACCGCCAGAGTCTCGACGCGGTGGTGCGCGAAGGCCTGTGGGAACGCTACGAGCAGCTTTTCAAGAATTTTGGCTGGGACGTGGTGATTGTGAAATACGGCTCGCTGCAGCAGCAGGCGTTCGGCGAGCCGGGCGGCGCGACCTTGCGCGAATGGATCGACCGCTGCCCGAACCAGCTCTATTCCGCCCTGGTGTTTCAAGGCGGGGCCGCCTGGCGCAAGCGCCTGCTCGACGACATCGGCGATCAGGGACCGGTGACGGCGTTGATCGAGAAGCGCTCCGACGACAAACTGGCGCGGCTGATGAACAATCTCGGCGGCCACGATCTGCCGGCAGTGATCGATGCCTTTGCGCGCGTCACCTCCGACCGGCCGACCTGCTTCATCTGTTACACCATTAAAGGCATCGGCCTGCCGTTTGCCGGCCACAAGGACAATCATGCCGGCCTGATGACGGCGGCGCAGATGGAGGCCTTCCGCACGGCGATGAATGTGCGGCCGGGCCGCGAATGGGACCGGTTCGAGGGGCTCGCCGCATCGCCGGACGAGATCCAGGCATTCCTCGACAAGGTGCCGTTTGCGCACAAGGGTGAGCGCCGCCATTCCGCCGCGCGCTTCGATGTGCCGGACGCACTGCCGGTGACCATTCAGCCGGTGATGTCGACCCAGACCGGCTTTGGCGCCATCCTGCATGAGATCGCCAAGGGCGACACGCCGCTATCCGCGCGCATCGTCACCGCTTCGCCGGACGTGACCGTGTCGACCAATCTCGGGCCCTGGGTCAACCGGCGCGGCCTGTTTGCGCGCGCGGCCACGGCCGACACTTTCCGCGATGAGCGGATACCCTCGACCTACAACTGGTCCTATTCGCCGCGCGGCCAGCATATCGAGCTCGGCATTGCCGAGATGAACCTGTTCATCCTGCTTTCGGCGCTCGGCCTCTCCCACGACATCAATGGCGAGCGGCTGATCCCGATCGGCACGCTCTACGATCCCTTCATCGCGCGCGGGCTCGATGCCTTGAACTATGCCTGTTACCAGGACGCGCGCTTCATCGTGGCCGGGACGCCGTCGGGCATTACGCTCTCCCCCGAGGGCGGCGCGCATCAGTCGATCGGGACGCCGCTGATTGGCATGGCGCAGGACGGGCTCGCGTCATTCGAGCCGGCCTTTGTCGATGAATTGTCGGCGATCATGAGCTGGGCGCTGGCCTACCTGCAAAAGGGAGGCGAGGCGGAGCCGTCGGAACGCAACTGGCTGCGCGACGAGACCGGCGGCTCGGTCTATCTGCGGCTCTCCACGCGGCCGGTCGAGCAGATCGCGCGCGCCATGACGCCGGAGCTGCGCCAGGCGATCATCGACGGCGGCTACTGGCTGCGCAAACCGGGGCCGAATTGCGAGGCCGTGGTCGCCTATACCGGCGCGCTGGCGCCGGAAGCGATCGCGGCGGTCGGATTGATGGGCGAGGACCGCCGCGACGTCGGCCTGCTCGCCGTCACCTCGTCCGACCGTCTGAATGCCGGCTGGAGCGCGGCGCAACGCGCCCGCGAGCGCGGGCTTGTCCACGCCCGCTCCCATGTGGAGCGCCTGCTTGCCGATCTGCCGTCGCATTGCGGCATCGTCACTGTGCTCGACGGCCATCCGGCGACGCTGGCCTGGCTCGGCGCGGTCGGCGGCCACCGCGTGCGCGCGCTCGGGGTCGAGCATTTCGGCCAGACCGGCTCGATCGCCGAGCTTTACCGGCACTACGGCATCGATACGCAAGCCATTGTCGTCGCGGCCCAGGCGCTGACGCCGGGCCGCCCGATCCGCCATCTGCGCGCGACAGGGTAGCTCCTCATCCTGAGGAGCATCGCGAAGCGATGCGTCTCGAAGGATGAGGCCGGACCGCTGCCTGCGGTTGCTCCGGTGGCCTCATGGTTCGAGACGCGCAGCTTCGCTGCGCTCCTCACCATGAGGGGATAGATTGATCCTCATCCTGAGGAGCCCGCCGAAGCACAGCGAAGGCGGGCGTCTCGAAGGATGAGGCCCGCAGAGCGGCGTGCATCGTACCCCCTGTGGCCTCATGGTTCGAGACGCGCAGCTTCGCTGCGCTCCTCACCATGAGGGTCGCAGGCGCTAGGTTCCCGCCTTCTCGCCGCGCACTACCGGATGGCCAATGCCAAGCGGCTTGCCGTCGAGCAGCACAAAGGCGACACGCGCGATGTCGTTGCTGCGATTGACCCAGGCATGGTTGGTGCCGCGCTGGACCATGACGTCGCCGGCTCTGAGCGTCACCGTCGAATCGTCCATGTCCATGTCGATCTCGCCTTGCATCACGATGACATAATCGATGGTCTCGGTGCGGTGCATGCGGCCAGGATTGCCGGGCGGAAACGTGATCACCGCGAACCGGCTGCCGCCCTCGGGTGGCGGCGTTCCTAAAATGCGCGCGCCGCAATCCTCGACCTCGTCGCCGATCGCGATATCGGCGGGCGTGCGATCGGTCGACCAGATCAGGATCGAGGTGGCGCCCGACTGACCTGCTTTCGCATTGCTGGCTGGGCCGTCCATGATCACCTTGGCGACGTGGCTTTTGTCGTGGCCGGTGACGACCCGGCGGATCGGGGGGAACGGCGGCGTATTGGTGTTCATGATCGGCTTCCGTGATGGCGGATTCGGTCGCGGTGCTGGCGGCAGACGTTACATAGTATGTCGGATGGTGGAACAACCCGAAACCCATCGCGCTACGTGGTGCGGTCAATGAGGGGTTTCGCTGTGCTCGACCCATCCCACGCGTTACTGCTTTCATGTCGATGCCTGGCCGGTGCATACTAGGCTAGCTCATTCTTGATTGCGCTCATCCCGGAAATTTGATGACTGTCCGACCTTCATGACCTCCCCGCGCCGGATCGACTTCCACTTCCATCTCATTCCCCCGTTCTACCGGGACGCCGTCTATGAATCCGGCGGGGGACCTGCGATCGGCCGCTACCCGGACTGGTCGCCCGAGCAAGCGCTCGAGCAGATGGATCGGAACGGCATTGCGGTGGCGCTGACGTCGCTGGCGCAGCCCGGCGTGCAATTCGGCGAGCGGGACAAGGCGCATGCGCTGGCGCGCCGCTGCAACGACTACGCAGCCGAGCTCGGCGTGCGTTGGCCGCAGCGCTTCGGAGCGTTTGCCGTCGTTCCGATGTGGGATATGCAGCGCGCCGTCGCCGAGATCGCACATTCGCTCGATACGCTGAAGCTGCAGGGCGTCTGTCTGTTCGCCAGCTACGGCGAGAAATTCCTCGGCGATCCGGTGTTCGATCCGGTGCTGGAGGCGCTGAACGACCGCGATGCCGTGGTATTCGTGCATCCGGCGCTGCATCCGTCGAGCAAGGCGCTCGATCTGCCGTGGCCCGGCTTCATGATGGAATATCCGTTCGACACCACGCGGGCGGCGGTGAACCTGGTGTTCGGCGGCGCGATCGAACGCTTCCCGCGTATTCGCTTCGTGCTGGCGCATGCCGGCGGCGTGCTGCCGTTTTTCGCCTGGCGGCTGTCGGTGGCGCCGATGATCGATGCGCGGCTGCAGCAGCATCCACCCGAGCGCATCCTCGCCGGCTTTCGGCGCTTCTGGTACGACATCGCATTGTCGCCGGCGCCTGCCACCATGACCTGCCTGGCCGGTATCGCGGCGCCGGAGCAGATCGTGTTCGGCAGCGACTGGCCATTCGCCAATGCGCGGGTGATTGTCGAAGCACTCAGGAGCTATGAGGCTGATGCCGCAATTGGGCCGGCGCAAAGGACCGCCATCGATCGCGGCAATGCCGTTTCGCTGTTTCCGCAATTTGCCTGAAGGCCGGTCGCGCCGCTTTATAAAAGGTCGGACAGCGACATCGAGCCCGCCCAGCGCTCATTGGTCAGCGGCACCACCAACCGGGCTTCGAGACCCTCGGGCTTGTAGGTCTGTCGCACCTCACCATTGAGCTGCCGCTCGATCACCATGCCGATCAGCCTGCTGCCGAAACCCTCGCGCCGTTGGCGCTTGGGGGAGGGGCCGCCGCACTCCTTCCAGTCCAGCACCAGCGTCAGACCACGGCCGGTCCGATCCACCGACCACGTTACCTCGACGCGGCCGGGGCGCTCCGACAGGCTGCCGTACTTGCTGGCATTGGTGGCGAGTTCGTGCATCGCCATGCTCAATCCGAACGTGGGATCGGGCTCCAGCAGCACGTCGGGACCGGAAAACGAAATACGATCGAGATACGGCGCCAGCAGCGTGTTGATGATTTCCCTGAGCGAAGCCGATTTCCAGCCGCCCTCGGTGATCAGGCGGTGCGCGTTGGCCAGCGCCAGCACGCGCGCCTCGTATTTCGGCACCAAGTCGGCGAGATTTTTGGAATTCTTGGCGGTCTGCGAAAACAGTGCCAGCAATTGCGCGAACAGATTGCCCGACCGGTGGCGCAGCTCGCGGATCATCAATTCGTGGCGCTGGTCGAGCTGCCGGCGCTGAATGGCGCCCGCGATCACATTGGCGACGGAATTGAGGAACGACACGTCATATTCGTTGAAGCGGCGGCGTGTGGTCGTATGGGCGCTCAGCACGCCATAGGCGCGGCCGTCGCGGCCTGCGATCGGCGTGCTGATGCCGCTGACGACGGCGTGGTCATGCAGCAACTGCTGGCCGGTGAATCGTGTTTCCGCCGCCAGATTGTCGACGATTACCGGACCGCCCGACGCGAGCGTGAAACCAGCCTGCGAATCCCGCCCGGTGGAGACATGTGCGGTCCCCAGCAGCCCCGGCTTCCAGCCAATTCCGGCGCGCAGCACAAGCTCAGCATCGCTGGGAACCAATTCGAGAATTTTCACGAGCTCGACATCGAGGATTTCCCCGATGACCTTGACCGCGTCCTCGAACAATTTCTGCAGGTCACTCTCGGTCAGCGCCCGCTCGCCAAGCCGTGCTACCGCTTCCTGCTGGCTGGCGCGGGTGCGCAGCTCGCGATGCATGCGGGCGCGGTCGCTGACCTCCCGGCACATTCCGAGCATCCGCGCTGGCTTGCCGTTTTCGACGACCACTGTCGCCAGAGATTCGATCCAGCGTTCATCGGCGCCGGCCCGCGGCGGCAGTCGGTACTGCATGCGGCGTGATTTGTGAGTCTGCAGCGCATCCTGGATTGCCGCGAGAACTGCCGGCTTGTCCTCCGGATGAATGCCGTTCTCGAAACTGGCGAATGTCCCGTCAAAACTTCCGGGCGCACGACCGTGGATTTCTTCGAGATTGCTCGACCAGGTCAGGCGGTTGGACGCGATATCCCACGACCAAATTCCGACGCCGCCATGTTCGAGAACGCGGCTGATCGTATCCGGGTCCGGAAAGAACGGCAGTCCGGTACCCCGCTGCGAAACAGCGGCGGTATCGTTGTCGTCGTCCTGCGCGGACGGCTGAGGTCGGACTGCATCCATACGGCGATGTCTCATACGATCCATCGGCAACTTCCGAACGGCGTGCCGATATGGGCGACTCGCGCGCTCAAGGTCAAGCAGCCCCGCTGCTTTAACGCTTCGATGAACTGGGGTTCACGCCCGGCACCTCCGTGCCCGCTGAACGGGCTTCGTGCAAATTTACCCTTCCAGTCTCTGTCAGTAGAGACCAAAAGCGAATGGATTTTGCGGTCTCGTCTGCGGCGTCGTCGGAACGCTGGCGACCGGCAGTGAATTGCGCGACGGCGCTTGGGTCGCCATCCCGCGCGCATCCGCCCGGGCGGCATAGTCCTTGGGCGCTGGACTTCGCCTGCGATCGTTGAGCACGACCACTTTGGCGCCGAGCGCAACGCGCCCATACAGATCAGTGACGTCCTCGTTGGTCAGGCGAAAACAGCCGCTCGATACGTTGCGCCCGATGGTCGACGGATCGTTGGTGCCGTGAATGCGATATTGCGTGGCGCCGAGATAGAGCGCCCGCGCGCCCAGCGGGTTACCGGGGCCGCCGGCCACCCAGCGCGGCAGATACGCCTGGCGGCTGATCATTTCCGGCGGCGGAACCCAATCCGGCCATTCCGCCTTGCGGGAAACCGTCTTCACGCCCGACCAGGTAAAACCATCGCGCCCGACGCCGATGCCGTAGCGGATCGCGCGGCCACTGCCGAGCACGTAATAAAGGTACCGGCTGCCGGTATCGACGATGACAGTCCCCGGTCGTTCAGCGGTGGCGTAGCCGACCACTTGGCGCCGAAGATGGGCGGGGAGCGAGGCGGTGTCCGAGCCTGCAGATGGCTGGTCGCGCAAGACCGGCTCAAAGATGCCATCCGCGGGATGGCTGGGATCGACCATCGCCAGCGGCGCACCGTAAGCTATTCCTGAAAAACCGGCGAACGTCGCGGCCAACGCCGCGCTGAAAGCTTCATTCCTCCACCGTGCGATCATGACAAGTACTCACCAAGGCCGCATCTTCCTCCATACAAGCTTGGGGCAATTCAAAAGGTTCCGCCGAATGCCGGCGGAGCGATGATTGAAGGGGGCGTCAAGGGGGGGCGATGGGCGGGGGGACGGCGCGCAGGAACAATTCCTTGCTGAACCGCGTTTCGGCAAGCGCAACGTCATTGATTACATTTTACGGAGATCCATTATGTCGCTGGGCACCATCCTTCTCATCGTTTTGATCCTCATTCTCGTCGGCGCCATTCCAACCTGGCCGCACAGCTCGGGCTGGGGCTATTACCCGTCAGGCACGATCGGCCTCGTCCTGGTCGTCGTGCTCATTCTGATCTTGCTGGGAAAAATCTAGCTTAGCCAACTCCGGATCGCGACAACGCTCGCGGCGTGTTACGCCGCGAGCGTTGTCGCCTCGCGCTGTCACGAATGCCGCCTTGCGGCCGCCATCACGAAAGGCAGTGGCGCGCTATACCGGTCTTGATTTTTCGGCCGATCGAGCTGAACAGCGGCTCGCATCCCACCGGCAATGCCGGCTCTGCCGCCGGCGCTCCGACGTTGCTTGAGCGGCCAGCCTGCGTGGCCAAGCGATCGGTCTTTAGCGTGCGGTCGATCATGAAATGAGACGATGAAGCGACTTTCTCTGCCGACGCGGTCGCCGTCGAAAGTTCGAGAGTGACAATAAAGGATACCGCTGCCACCGCGGCGCCAAGGCCACCGATGCCAAGGCCACCGATTCCAAGTCCACCGATGCCAAGGCCACCGATCAGTCCGGCGCTGCTGGAGCGAGGTTGGTGCCGCATCGGCTTCCCTCCCATTGCGCATCGCTCACGACGCGCGTTCAAAAACATAACGCGCGCTTGCAACGGCAGTTCCCCTCTTCCACGCCTTCAACATGCGTTTTATCGCGCCGGACCCGCTGCAAGGGACTGACAACATGGCGGTATTTTTTGAACAAAAAAATCCGGAACCAACCGGCTATGCGGGTATTAACGTGGCGACCGGCCGCCCATTTCCCCCTCCCCGTGCTCGGCCGGTAATTTTGGGCGTAGCCGACATCGTCGGCTACGCCCTCGTTTTGCGCGGAACCTTTGCAACACCCGACGGTTTTTCCTTCAATCATCCGGCGAACACACGACAAACACATGACAAACACATGGAGTGAGCGATGAATTGGGATCGTATCGAAGGAAACTGGAAGCAGTTCAAAGGCAAGGTACAACAGCAGTGGGGCAAGCTCACCGACGACGATCTTGATGTCGTCGAGGGTAAGCGCAAGGAGCTGTCCGGCCGCATCCAGCAGCGCTACGGCTTGGCCAAGGATCAGGCCGAGAGCGAAATCGATAGCTGGCTGAACAAGGTCAACTGACCGCACTCAGAAGGACGGTGCGCGCCGTGTGGCGCGCGCCGGACCGGCTCGTTTCAACTCAAACTCTGCGAGGCAACCCAATGCTGCGGCCATTCTCCCAAACGCGCGGATCCACCAACAGCCTCGCCGACATCGAACAGCGTATCGCGGACCTTGAGCGGCAGCTCGTACGCCTGGGCCGCAATGCCGGACGTCTGCCTGCGTCGGTGTCCCAAACCAGCGATCGCGTGAGTGAGATTATTGCCTCCGCGCTCGGAGAAGCAGCCGACCGTTTCCGGGGTGGTGCCCGGTCTATGGGCGGAGAGGCGACGCGGCTGGGCAATGAAGCCGCCAAGGTGGGCAGCGACGCGCTGCGCCGGGTGGTACATGAGGTCGAACAGCGTCCCCTCGCCACGCTCGCGATCGTGGCGGGCGTCGGATTGCTGATCGGGATGATGGCTCGGCGGCATTAGCCGCCGAGACTTGTCACGGAGTCGAGACTTGGAGTTAGGCTGTGCGCCGCTCGCGGCGCTTAGCCGTGCGCTCGAAGAACAGCGCCTGGCTGGCGATCGCCGATACCGTCGCTGGCTGGAACGGCTTTGCGATCAGGAACGCGGGCTCGGGCCGCTCACCGGTCAGGAAACGCTCCGGATAGGCGGTGATGAAGATCACCGGCACTTCGAACGAGCGCAGCAATTCGTTGACCGCATCCAAGCCCGAACTGCCGTCGGCGAGCTGAATATCCGCAAGGATCAAACCGGGCTTTGTCTTCCGGGTCAGCGCCAGCGCTTCCGCATGGGTGCGCGCGACACCGAGCACGCGGTGGCCAAGGCTTTCCACCAGCCCTTCGAGTTCCATCGCGATAAAGGTCTCGTCCTCGATGATCAGGACATCGGTGGCGATTTCCGCCGCCAGCTCCCGCCCCGACTCCTCGATCAGCGACCGCAATGTGGGCACATCGATGCCGAGGATGCCGGCAGCATCGGCTTCCGCAAAACCTTCCAGCGCCACCAGCAGAAAGGCCTGCCGCGGCATCGGGGTGATGTTGGCGAGCTTCTGCTCGCCGGGCAGCACCGCTTCCGACCCGCCGGGCGCGCCGTTGACGGCAATGGAATTCCAGATCTTGGTGAAAAGCCGGTACAGCGCCACGCGCGACCCGCCGGCCTCGTCGAGGGTGCTGGGATCGGCGATCAGGGCTTCGAGGGTCGCGGCGACATAGGCGTCGCCCGAAGTCTGGCTCCCGGTCAAAGCCCGGGCGTACCGTCGCAAGAATGGCAGATATTGAGCGACTGCTTTGGCCGGCACGCAACCCTCCCCTTGTGGATCCCATGAACCTAGCCCATCCAATGCCCGCCTAGAAAAAAAGTTCCATGCCTACCGGAACGATTTTCGGCCCGACCGCGTTATGCTGCGATGAGCGCCAGAGGGGGCCGCGCGGGTCTATGGCCAGGGCGGGGGTGTGAAAAAATGAAAGAGCAGAAGCAACTTAGGCCGGGATCGGCGGAATCGAACCCCTCCCAGCCAGGGTCGTCGAACGATAAGAGCGCACAACCGGGGCAGCCGGAGCAGGGCTTGCCTCGGTTGGGGTCGCGAGAGGAGCCGCAGAGAGCAGGGTCGGCGATGCATAGCGAAATGGATACGCGTAAATCCCGCGGCCGGCTCGGTCGGGACGTTCAGACCAAACTGGGCAGGACCCTGCAGGCCTACTTCGACGACGTCGTCAAGCAAGGGGTGCCTGACCGGTTTCAGGACCTTCTGAAACAGTTCGAAGAGCGCACAAGCAAGGACAAGGGGTCGAGCTAATGACGCTGACGCCATCCGTGCGTGATGCGATGCTCGCGGCTGTTCCGAGCTTGCGCGCCTTCGCCATTTCACTGAGCGGAAACGTGGATCGCGCGGACGACCTCGTGCAGGAGACGCTGCTGCGCGCCATGGCGAATATCGACTCCTTCGAGCCCGGCACCAACATGTCGGCTTGGCTTTTCACCATCCTGCGCAACCTGTTCCGCTCGGAATATCGCAAGCGCCGGCGCGAGGTCGAGGACACCGACGGCAGCTATGCCGACAGCCTCAAATCCCATCCAGAGCAATATAGCCGCGTGGAATTCACGGAATTCCGCACCGCGCTCGCCAAGCTGCCGCCGGACCAGCGCGAAGCGCTCATTCTGGTCGGGGCCTCGGGCTTTTCCTATGAAGAAGCCGCGGCGATCTGCGAGTGCGCGGTCGGCACCATCAAGAGCCGCGTCAATCGCGCGCGCACGCGCCTGGCCGAGCTTCTCTCGATCGACAGCGCCGACGATTTCGGTCCCGATCACACCACCCGCGCCATTCTCACCGCCGGCGGACGCGGCTGACGCTTTCCGGTTTTCTGTAATTTCCGCCTAAAAAACTCGCCCGGCGCTGGGCCGGGCGAGCTACGCACGTCGCCTGAAAATTCCGGTGTCAAGCGGCGTCGTCGGCCGGCCGCGGCCCCGATAACCCATGACCACCGAGATCACCAACAGCACGATGGCGACAAAGAAGATGATTTTTGCGATCTCCATCGCGGTCCCGGCGATGCCGCCGAAACCGAGGACGGCGGCGATCAACGCCACGACCAGGAATGTCACAGCCCAACTCAACATGGCCTGTTCCGTCACATTCGCGGCAATGCCGCGCTATTGACCGGAACGCACCAGGCCGGAAAAATGTTCCGGCATGGCGCCGTTCTGACGGAGGAACCCTTGCAACGTCAGGGAATTAATGGATGCGGGATAGCGGCTGGAGGTCACAGGGGTCATGGCTCATACGCGAGCGAAGACTGCTGCCACCAAAACCATCGGAAAAGCTTCCGCAGTGGCGGCTGACCTTGCCGTGTCGAAAGCGACACGCGTCAATGGCGGCAACGGCGCCGCGAATGGTGGGTGGTCCTTTCTGTTTTCGCAACTGGCTTGCCAGACCGCGCATCTTGCCGGCAAGCCGCTCACCTTCATCATTGCAGTGACGTTGGTGCTGCTGTGGGCCGCCACCGGCCCGATCTTCAATTTCAGCGATACCTGGCAGTTGGTCATCAATACCTCGACCACGATCATCACGTTTCTGATGGTATTCTTGATTCAGCACACCCAAAACCGCGACGCACTGGCGGTTCAGCTCAAACTGTCGGAGCTGATCATCGCGGTGCAGGGGGCAGAAAACAAAATGGCAGCCGCCGAGGATCTGTCGGACGAAGAACTGGAGCAACTGCACGAGGAATATCGCCAGCGCGCCGAGCAGACGCTGCACAATCTGAACCAGCGGCGCGGCAAGCTGAAACAGGAGAGTTGACGCCCCGGCGCTGCTAAGGGTGCACGTCTTCCGTGAACCACTCGGTCGGCAGCTCGCGGCCGACGCCATTTTCCTTCGCCTTACGGTAGACCACCGAACCGGCGGCGGCGAATTGATAGCCGAGCCCGATATTGTTCATGAAACAGGTGATCTCATCGTCCGATTTTCGGACGTCGGCGCGCCCCACGATCAAGTCGGGGAGGGTGGGAAGCTTGTTGAAATCGAGTTCGCCGATCGCCGCCCAGCCTCTGTCCTTGGTTTTCTCGGCGAAGGCCAGGTCCCGCGTTGTAACGTGCATGGGGCTCGCATCCCGGCTGTGAAGCACGACGCGGTCGGCGCGCTGGAGCGCCTTCATCTCGATCTCCGGCCGTTTGATCGAACTGAGGTGCATTCCGGGCTGCATCCAGCGCTCGAAAAAGACATTGTCCAGGCTGTTGGTGGCGCACATCACGATATCGGCGCCGTCGATGGCCTCTTCCGGCTGCCCGACCGGGGTGACGGTAACGCCGAGCACCGCGCTCATGTCTTGCGCGAACGTTTCACGGTTGTTCTGGCTTGGACTGAAGCAGCGGATCGAGGCGATCTCGCGCACCGCGCAAGCGGCTAGAAGCTGAGCGCCGGCCTGCCATCCCGAGCCGAGAATGCCGACCTTGCTCGCATTCCGGCGCGCCAGATATTTGATGCCCAGCCCGTTGGCGGCGCCGACCCGTATGCGCTGCATCACGCCGTCGGGAAAGATCGCCAGCGGCTCACCGCTTTCGGTCGAGAACAGGAGAACCAGGCCGGTATAACGGCCGTCGGGAGCGGCCGGCACCTTTTCGCGGCGGACATTGTTGCCTTTGGTCGGAAAGGTCAGGATGTCGGAATTGATGCGGACGGCGCTGATGCCGAATTTGGGGATCACACCGTCCATGGATTTCAAGCCGTACAGCGCATCGTCCCGCGTGGTCGGGGTCAGGCAGTCGGACCGGGTGCGGTTGACCCCGCGCCCCTCGGCCAATTCCACATAGGCTTCCTCAAGCACATCGATGCATTCCGGCATGCTGAGCAGATGCTCGACGTCGTTGTTGGACAATATCAGGGTCATGAACGCTCCAGGAGGCCCGCGGCCTCTGGCGGGTGGAGGTCGATCATAGCGGAATTGCCGAACTGCCGCCTATGGCCTCCGCCCGGAACCAAGGCGATGCACAACGCGACCGACGGTTAAAGATGAATTTTAACGACGCACGTGATTGCGCCGAACGAATTCAGGCCGTTGTAGGCAAGCAACGGTGGCTCGCCGTTTTAACCTCAACGGTATGATGTGATGGCGGCGGCATCGCCGCCCGACTAAAAATCCATTATCGATTCGGGAAGCATGACGACGGGTGCCTGAGCGATTTTGGTGTCGATAAGACCATGATTTTACCCGCCCGCAACGCTTTTCCGGTATCGTGCAGCCAGGCTGGAATTCAGCCGTAAAAGAAGACTTGCGGAGTGGTTGGGGAGATCGTCTTGACTAGTGTCACAGGTGCGCGCCGTGGGGTCGCGATCCTGCGCCAGGCGCTGGTCGCGAGCGTTGCCTTCGCTTTCCTCGCTACCCTGGCCGAACCTGCGGAAGCCGCGCGCAAATCCAAGCAGCGCTCCATCGTCGGCAAGAGCAAGCGCGATGAGCCGATCAAGCAGCCGTTCGGCGACATGCCGAAAGGTCCGCTGCAGCTGGTGATTTCGGTCGGTGAGCAGCGGGTGACGCTATTCGCCAATGGCGTTGCGGTGGGCCAGGCGCGCGTATCGACCGGCACCGCATCGCATCCGACGCCGATGGGCGTGTTCAGCATCGTCCAGAAGAACCGCCACCATCGCTCCAACATCTACAGCAACGCGCCGATGCCTTACATGCAGCGGCTGACCTGGTCCGGCATCGCGCTGCACGAGGGCCATTTGCCCGGCTATCCTGCCTCGCACGGCTGCATCCGGCTGCCGCAGGAATTCGCCGCGCGCCTGTGGGCTGTGACCAAGCTCGGCGTGCGGGTGGTGGTGGCGACGGAAGACATGGCGCCGCGCGATATCGCGCATCCGACGCTGTTCGTTCCCAAGCGCAAGCCGGCGGAGCCGGCGGTGCCCGCCGCTCAGGAAATCGCCGCGACGCAGGATCTGGTCAAAGTCGCGGACGCCACTGGGGCTCCGATGGCATCGCGCAGCGATGCGGTCGCGGGCCACGTGACCAAGCGGGCTGAATCGAAGCCGGCCGAAGCGCCGCAGACCGCGGCCATGGCCGAGACGCCCAAAGAGACGCCCAAAGAGACGCCCAAGTCGGACGTAACGGCGGCACCCAGCGCGGACCCTGCCAAGCCGGAACTGGCGCCGCAGCTGGCCGCCAGGCCCAAATTTACGCCCAAGGGTCAGGTGGCCGTGTTCATCAGCCGCAAGGACCAGAAGCTCTACGTGCGGCAGGGCTTCACACCGCTGTTCGACACCCCGGTCACGATCGAGAATCCGGACCAGCCGCTTGGCACCCATGTCTTCACCGCGCTGGAATTCACCGACAACGGCGCGGGCATGCGCTGGAACGTCATCACCATGCCGTCGGAGACGCCGCGCGCCGCCAAGAGCAGTAAGACCAGCAGCAAGACCACGCGAACCCGCACTGCGTCGCGCAAGGCGCCTGAGCCCGCGCCCAAACAGGCCGCCGTCCCGCCGCCGCCTCCGCCCGCCTCCGAGGTTTTGAGCCGCATCAAGATTCCGCAGGAGGCAATCGATCAGATCGGCCAATTGCTGATCCCGGGTTCCTCGCTGGTGATCTCGGACCAGGGGCCCGGCACCGAGACCGGGCGCGGCACCGAGTTCATCGTGGTCACGCGTAAGTAGTCGCGGGCGGTCATCGCACCGTTCTGGCGAGAAAGCAGCGGCGTAACCCTCGCGCCGATGCATGGGTTTTGCTACTGCTCCAACGCGCCGCCCAATCAGTCGCAGCGCCCAGGGTAGCGAATCGATCGATGCAGCCCAAACCAGCCGATCAATGGCAAGCAGCGCGCGCGGTGGCCCGTACGGTACACCGGTTCGGCGGGGAAACGATCGGGTGGAATCGGATCGGCTTTCTCTTGAGCCTCGCGATCATCTTGATCGCGCTTGTGGTGCTCTACGAGATCCTGCGCGGTATCGACCTGCGGGAGGTGCTGGATGCGCTGCTGGCGTCTGATCCGCGCGACATTGCGCTCGCGGCGCTATTCGTCGCCGGCGGTTATTTCACTTTGACGTTCTATGACTGGTTTGCACTGCGCACCATCGGGCGGCGGGACGTTCCCTATCGGGTCGCGGCGCTTGCGGGCTTCACCAGCTATTCGATCGGCCACAATGTCGGGGCCAGCGTGTTCACCGGCGGCGCGGTGCGCTACCGGATCTACTCGGCCTGGGGTCTCGATGCCGTGGCGGTGGCAAAGGTCTGTTTCGTCGCCGGCCTGACATTCTGGCTCGGCAATGCCACCGTGCTGGGGCTTGGGATCTTCTATGCGCCGGAAGCCGCCGGGGCGATCACGCAGTTGCCGGCCTGGGTCAACCGCGCGTTCGCCGTTCTCATCCTGCTGGTGCTGGCGCTCTACGTCGCCTGGGTCTGGCGCAAGCCGCGTGTCATCGGCCGCGACGGCTGGCGGGTGACGCTGCCGAACGGGCCACTGACCTTGCTGCAGATCGCCATCGGCATCGTCGATCTCGGATTCTGCTCGCTGGCCATGTACATGGTGATGCCGGACGAGCCGCATATCGGTTTCGTCACGCTGGCGGTGATCTTCGTGTCGGCCACGCTGCTTGGCTTTGCCAGCCATGCGCCGGGCGGCATCGGTGTGTTCGACGCCGCCATGCTGGTAGCCTTGTGGCAGTTCGACAAGGAACAATTGCTGGCCGGCCTGCTGCTGTTTCGGCTGTTGTACTACATCATCCCGTTTGCGCTCTCGCTCGCCATCCTCGGCACACGTGAACTCCTGCTCGGACTTGGCAAATGGCCGCCGCCCGGCGCGCAGGCCGCCGCCGCGCGCGAGAAGACAGATGTGCGCTGAACGAGCACCATGACGATTGACGACAACGGCGGGAAGCTGCAACCGCGCGGATGGCGGGCGCGGCTCAGGCGCGCGCGTCTGGCTTGGGCGGCGGCAGCGCTGGTGTTTGCCTTGCTGTGGTGGAGTGGCGCACTCGGCTTGGGCTTTGCGCTCGGCGCTTTCGCCGTCATCGCGGTCGCCGTCTTGCTTTCGGCATCTGACCGAAATGAGCAGCCAGCCGCCCTGGCGGAAGACAAACCGGCGGCGCTTCCGGCGCACAAACAGTTGATCGAAGCGGTGCTGGCCGGGCTGCCGGATCCGGTGATCGCGATCGATCGGCAGGGTAACGTCGTCGCTTTCAATGCGCGCGCGCTCGCTGTGCTGCCGGGGCTGCGGCGCGGCGAGCCGGTGTCGCTCGCCCTGCGGGTCCCCGAGGTGCTGGACGCAGTCCGGCGGGCGAGGGCCGGCCGCACTGCTCAGCGCGCGGAGTATCTGGAGCGTGCGCCGGTCGAGCGCTGGTACGAAGTGATTGTGACCCCGATCGCCGATGGAGAAGCGGTGCTTTCGGATGGTCTCGTTTTGATGGCCTTTCGCGACCTCACCCCGCTGCGGCGGGTGGAGGAAATGCGCGCCGACTTCGTCGCCAATGCGAGCCACGAATTGCGCACGCCGCTTGCTGCGCTCTCGGGCTTCATCGAGACGCTGCAGGGATCGGCGCGCGGCGATCCGGCGGCGCAGGAGCGTTTCCTCGGCATCATGCAGGCGCAGGCTACGCGGATGGCGCGGCTGATCGATGATCTCTTGTCGCTGTCGCGCATCGAGCTCAGCGCGCATCTGCGGCCGGAAACCCTCGTCGAGCTGGTGCCGATCGTGCGCCAGGTGGCGGACGGGCTGCAAACGCTGGCGCGGGATCGCGACATGACAATCAACGTAGAGACTCCCGGCCGGCCATTGACGGTGCTCGGCGACCGCGACGAATTGCTCCGCGTATTCGAAAATCTCATCGAGAACGCACTGAAATACGCGGCCTCCGGCAAGAAGGTCGACATTGGGTTTTCGACCGGCGCGGGGCCGAAGGAGGCAGGCGAGGTGCATGTGGCCGTGCGCGACCATGGGTCGGGAATCTCGCCCGAGCATCTGCCGCGCCTGACCGAGCGGTTCTACCGGGTCGATGTCGCGGATAGCCGCGCTCAGGGTGGCACCGGGCTCGGCCTGGCGCTGGTCAAGCACATCCTCGCCCGGCACGGCGGCAGGCTGACTATCGAGAGCGCGCCCGGGCAGGGCGCCACGTTTTCCGTGCACCTGCCGTTGGCCACAGGATTGGACCCAAAAGTCCAATAATATCACGATAAATCAATGGGTTATCCTGTCATCCAACTGTCGCATAACCGTCATAGAACCATTATGCACGGTCCCTAGGGACTCCCGTGTAGGGCGGCGTGACCGACGCAAATGAGCCAAAGCCGCCGTCACATTCGAAGGAGAAGTGTATGTCCCTCAAATCCGCAAGTCTTACGTCTGCAAGTTTCACCGCGGTCGCATTGCTGCTGACGCTCGGCACGGCCTCCGCGCAGCAGACGATCATCGCGATCGACGGTTCGTCGACCGTGTTTCCGATCACCGAGGCCATGGCCGAGGAATTCCAGAAGGCCAACAAGGGCACAAAAGTCACCGTCGGCATCGGCGGCACCGGCGGCGGCTTCCGCAAATTCTGCCGCGGCGAAATCGACATCGCCGACGCCTCACGCCCGATCCGGGACGTCGAGCGCGACGAATGCAAGAAAAACAACGTCGACTACATCGAATTGCCGATTGCGCTCGACGCGCTGACGGTCATGGTCAATCCGAAGAACGATTGGGCCAATGAGCTGACCGTGGCCGAGCTGAAGAAGATCTGGCAGCCCGAGGCGCAAGGCAAGGTCACAAGCTGGAAGCACGTCCGCGACAGCTTCCCGGATCGGCCGCTCAAGCTCTACGGCGCCGGCGTCGATTCCGGTACTTACGACTATTTCACCGCCGCTATCGTCGGCAAGGAACATTCCTCGCGCGGCGACTTCACCGCCTCGGAAGACGACAATGTGCTGGTGCAGGGCATTTCCGGCGACGTCAATGCGCTCGGTTTCTTCGGGCTCGCCTATTACCTGGAGAACAAGGCCAAGCTGAAGGCGGTGGGGATCAAGCTGGACGACAAGGCCAAGGCCGTCATGCCGTCGGTTGAAACCGCGCGCGACGGTTCCTATCAGCCGCTGTCGCGTCCGATCTTCATCTATGTGAGCCGCAAGTCGGTCGAGACCCGGCCCGAGGTGGCCAAGTTCGTCGAGTTCTACCTCGACAAGAAAAACGCGGCGAAGCTGGTGCGGGACGTCGGTTACGTGCCGCTGCCGGAGAACGCCTACGATGTATTCATGCTGCGGTTCAAGGAGCGCAAGCTCGGCACCGCTTTCCATGGCTCCAAGACCGGCATCTCGGTCGAGGAATTGCTGAAGACGCCGTTGGTCAACTAGTTGCGTATGGAGTGCGTATGGAGTGCGTGGGGAGCTCGGACGTGCGGAATTGGGCGGCTTTTGCCGCCCAATTCTCGGTTGATCCTGATAGGGCCGTGCGATGACGATCATGGAACAAGCAGGCGCTGCGCGTTATCGGCGGCTGGCGCCGAGCGAAGCGTTCCTGCGGCGCCGCGCCGTCATCGCGCAGATAGCGAGAGGCGTGCTGTTCCTCGCCGCCGCCCTGTCGATCTTCATCACGGCCGGCATCGTTTACATCCTGCTCTACGATTCCATCCTGTTCTTCCAGCAAGTGTCGATCATCGATTTCCTGACCGACACGCAATGGACCCCAGTGTTCGATCAGCCGCGTTTCGGCATCATGACGCTGGTGTCCGGCACGTTGATGACGACGTTGATAGGGCTTTTGGTCGCGATTCCGGCCGGCACCATTCTGGCGATCTATCTGAGCGAATTTTCCGCCCATCGCACCCGGGAAATCGTCAAACCGATCCTCGAACTCCTTGCCGGCGTGCCCACGGTGGCCTTCGGCTATTTTGCCTTGTTCTTTCTCACGCCGATCTTCCAGCGCTTCATCCCGGAACTGTCGACCTTCAACTTGCTGGTCCCCGGGATCGTCATCGGCATCATGATCCTGCCCTATATCGTGTCGGTGGCGGAGGACGCCATGCGGGCGGTTCCCAATACACTGCGGGAGGGCGCCTTTGCCTTGGGCTTCACGCGGCTGCAAACCGCGGTGCGCGTGGTCATCCCCGGGGCATTCTCCGGCGTCACCGCCGCCTATATCCTCGGCATGTCGCGCGCCGTCGGCGAAACCATGGTGGTGGCGATTGCCGCCGGCCAGCAGGCGCGGCTCGCGGTCAATCCGCTCGAAGGCGCCGCCACCATTACCGCCTATATCGTGCAGATCAGCCTCGGCGACGTGCCGCACAATTCGTTGGCCTATCTGACCATCTTCGCCGCCGGCCTGACGCTGTTCCTGATCACGCTGGCATTCAATCTCATCGCCTTCTGGCTGCGGCGACGGTATCGCGAGGTCTATTAGTCGAGCCCATGAGCACCGATAGGAATCCAACCGCGGCGACCGACGAGCAGACCCTCGTCCGAAGGGCGAATTGGCAGGATCTGCGGTTCGCCATTGTCGGGTTCGTCGTGCTTGTCATGGCGATGACGACCCTGCTGGTGCTGGTTGGGGATTTCATGATCGACGGCGTGCCGCGGCTGAGTTGGGAATTTTTCACCAATTTTCCGTCACGCCGCCCGGAACAGGCCGGCATCCTCTCCGCCTGGGTCGGAAGCGCGTTGGTGATGCTGACCACGGCGGCATTGGCGGTCCCTGTCGGCGTCGCCGCCGGAATCTATCTCGAGGAATATGCGCCGAAGAACTGGATTACCGACATCATCGAGATCAACGTCACCAATCTTGCCGGCGTTCCCTCGATCATTTACGGCCTGCTGGCGCTTGGCCTGTTCGTGCAGACGCTCAAGCTCGGCCAGACCATCCTGGTGGCCGGCCTGACCCTCGCCTTGCTGATCCTGCCGATCATCATCGTGGCCACGCGCGAAGCATTGCGCAGCATCCCGCTCGAAGTGCGCGAGGCCGCCTATGCGCTCGGCGCCGACCGCTGGCAGGCGGTTTGGATGTATCTGCTGCCGACGGCACGGCCCGGCATCCTCACCGGGGCCATCGTCGGCATGTCGCGCGCGATCGGCGAGACCGCGCCGATCATCACCATCGGCGCGCTCACCTTCATCGCCTTTCTGCCGCCGTCGCCGGTGCAGGAGACGTTCCCATTCGTCAGCTTCGAATGGCTCAATTCGCCGTTCACGGTCATGCCGATCCAGATGTTCAACTGGATTTCGCGCCCGCAAGCCGGCTTTCACGTCGCGGCGGCCGCCACCGGCGTCGTCCTTTTGGGCATGACCCTGATGATGAACGGGCTGGCGATCTATATTCGCTATCGCATTCGAAAGGGCGCAGGGTAATGGACGCGCGAACGAGGGAGCAGTCCGTGGTTGCTGCAGACACCTCCCAACCCGAGCTAAAGGCTGACGCGCCGTTGCGTGCCCGGGTCGTGGATTTCAGTTTCTATTACGGAGACAAGCAGGCGCTCAATCGGGTGAGTTTTCCGATCTACGACCGCAAGGTCACGGCGCTGATCGGCCCATCCGGTTGCGGCAAGAGCACGCTGCTGCGGGCTTTCAATCGCATGCACGACCTCTATCCCGGCAACCGCTACGAGGGCGAGGTGATCCTCTATCCCGAAGAGCTCAACATCGTGTCGCCCGCGGTCGACCCGCTGTTGGTGCGGCTGAAAATCGGCATGGTTTTTCAAAAGCCGAACCCGTTCCCGAAGTCGATCTACGAGAACGTCGCTTCCGGCCTGTGGGTGCGCGGCATCCGCAAGAAATCACTGGTCGATGAGCGCGTCGAGGAAGTGCTGAGGCAGGCCGCCTTGTGGGACGAGGTGAAAGACCGCCTTCGAACCTCCGCTTACGGGCTGTCCGGCGGCCAGCAGCAGCGGTTATGCATCGCCCGCGCGCTGGCGCCTGGACCGGAAATGTTGCTGCTCGACGAGCCGACCTCCGCGCTCGATCCGATCGCCACCGCGCGCATCGAAACGCTGATGACCGAGCTGTCATCCATGGTGACGATTCTGATCGTCACCCACAACATGCAGCAGGCGGCGCGCGTCTCCGACACCACCGCATTCATGTATCTCGGAGAGCTGGTCGAGTTCGGCCCCACCACCACCATGTTCACCGCCCCGCATGACCGGCGCACGCAGGACTACATCACCGGCCGCTTCGGCTGAGCCGGCGAAGGATGACAGCGATGATGAACGAACACACGGCCAAGGCATTCGACGCCGATCTGCAGGAACTCACCCGCATGGTGGCGGAGATGGGGGGGCTTGCCGAGCAACAGATGGCGGATGCCCTGGATGCGCTGGTCAAACGCGACGTCGAGCGCGCCAGGCGGGTGGTGGCCGCGGATACCGCCACCGACGCCCTGGAACGCCAGATCGAGGAGAAGGCGGTTCTGACCATCGCACGACGCCAGCCGATGGCGGTCGATCTGCGCGAGATCGTGGGTGCATTCCGGATTTCCAGCGATCTCGAGCGTATCGGCGACCTGGCCAAGAACATCGGTAAGCGGGTGGCCGCGCTGACCGGTGACTTTTATCCGCAGAAGCTCATGCGCGGCGTCGAGCACATGGGCGCGCTGGTGCTCGCACAGCTCAAGCAGGTGCTCGACAGCTATGCCGAGCGCGATCTCGAAAAGGCGCTGGCGGTGTGGAAGGGTGACGAAGCGATCGATGCGATTTGCACGTCGCTGTTTCGCGAACTGCTGACCTACATGATGGAAGAGCCGCGCAACATCACGTTCTGCATGCACCTGATGTTCAGCGCCAAGAACATCGAGCGGGCCGGCGACCATGCCACCAATATCGCCGAAACCGTCTATTACATCATCGAGGGCGGTCCGATCGCCCAGCAGCGGCCGAAGGGCGATACGCTCGCCTTCGGCGACGCCGCGGCTGGGAAATAACGGGAACTTCGCACGTATGAAACCGCGCATCCTGATCGTCGAGGACGAAGAGGCGCTGGTGACGCTGCTGCGCTACAATCTCAATGCCGCCGGCTATGACGTCGATACGGTGGCGCGCGGCGACGAGGCCGACATCAAGCTCAAGGAAAGCACGCCGGACGTCCTAATCCTCGACTGGATGCTGCCCGGCCTGTCCGGCATCGAGCTGTGCCGCCGGCTGCGAATGCGTCCAGAGACCAAGGCGCTGCCGATCATCATGCTGACGGCGCGCGGAGAGGAGAGCGAGCGCGTGCGCGGCCTCGCCACCGGCGCCGACGATTACGTCGTCAAGCCATTCTCGGTTCCCGAACTGCTGGCCCGGGTGCGCGCGCTGCTCCGCCGCGCGGCGCCGGAGCGGGTCGCCGACGTGCTCAGCTTTGGCGATCTTACTTTGGACCGGGAGAAGAAGCGGGTCTCGCGGGCAGGGCGTGCGATCGAGCTCGGGCCGACCGAATACCGGTTGCTGGAATTCCTCATGGAGCGGCCGGGCCGGGTGTTCTCGCGCGAGCAATTGCTCGACGGCGTGTGGGGCAGCGACATCTATATCGACGAGCGGACCGTTGACGTTCATGTCGGACGCCTGCGCAAGGCGCTCGGCCGCGGCGACGAAAACGATCCGATCCGAACGGTGCGCGGGGCGGGCTATGCGCTTGACGATCGGTTCGGCAAGGACGCTTGAGCGCAGCGGCAAATCGTTTTCCGGGCCTCATCCTTCGAGACGCGGACCTTCGGTCCGCTCCTCAGGACGAGGGTCTAGGCCGTATATCCCCGTTCGCGTTGCTGATCCTCATGGTGAGGAGCGCAGCCATAAGCGCGTTCACGCGCGTTCCGCCGCGCTATGGCTGCGCGTCTCGAACCATTGAGGCCCCGTGGCAGTCCGCGATCACCCGCGGAACGGACGCCGGTCGCGGCGCGCATTGGCCGGCTGATAGGCGACGCGGGAGTGATAGGTGCAATAGGGCAGGCTGGTCACGGTCTGGCCGCCGCAAAAGAAGAAGTCCGCGCTGCCCGGATCGCCGATCGGCCAGCGGCAGGTCTCCTCAGTCAGTTCCAGGATGGTGCGCCGCTGCCCCATCGGGATGATGTTGTCGATCAGTTCCGGTTCCGCCTCCATCTCGTATTCGTAGGCATGGGCGAGGGCGGTATTGCCGCGCATCGACGGGCGGTTGACCCGCAGCATGTGCGGATGGGCGCGCGCCTTGCGTTGGCGCGGGGCCGAGGAGGACGGCGACTTGGCGCGCCCGGAGAGTCCGAGCCGGTGCACCTTGCCGATCACGGCGTTACGGGTGATCCCGCCCAGTTCTGCGGCAATTTGACTCGCCGACAGACCGTCGGCCCACAATTTTTTCAGCATCTCGACGCGTTCGTCGGTCCAGGTCATGCGTCATGTCCTTGTGGTCGCTACGACGGACTAGGCCCTGACAGAATCCAACCACGGGTCTGGGCAGCCCTTGGGCCGGCCCGACGCATACTCCCCGCTACCGATGAACTCTGAGAACTGTCCGCCGCACGAAATGTCGTATCCGACAACCGAAACGCTACAATATGGCGAGAGTCAGGCGCAAGAGTCGGTATCCTTGCGTCCACATGTTCCGCTCCCATATGCGAAAGCGTCCACACTTATCTCTGCACATGTGCAGATCGGGCGCCGGAAGTACCACCGAAGGCGAGCCCAAGGCGAACGGAAGCCGTGTTGACAGGGAACTTCGCCGCAATAATATAGCCAGTCGTGCCGCCCGGAGAGGCGGCACATTTCATTTTGGGCAATTGCCGCAGTCGCCATGAGCGGGCACGGGACGTCGCATCTATTGCCGACCTATGCGCGGGTCGATCTCGCTTTCGAGCGGGGCGAGGGCGCGTGGCTGATTGCGACCAACGGTGAGCGCTACCTCGACTTTACCTCCGGCGTGGCGGTGAACGCGCTCGGCCATGCACACCCGCATCTCGTCGCCGCGATCGGCGAGCAGGCCGGCAAGCTTTGGCACGTCTCCAACCTGTACCGCATTCCCGAGGCCGAGCGGTTGGCCACGCGGCTATGCGAGGCGAGCTTCGCCGACACCGTGTTCTTCACCAATTCCGGCGCCGAAGCGATGGAATGCGCGATCAAGATGGCGCGCAAATACCAGTCCGCCGGCGGCAAGCCCGAGCGGTTCCGTGTCATCACCTTCGAAGGCGCCTTCCACGGCCGCACACTGGCTACGCTGGCGGCCGGTGGCCAGCAAAAATACCTCGACGGCTTCGGTCCGGCGGTCGACGGCTTCGACCAGATGCCGTTCGGCGATCTCGAAGCCACCAAGCGGGCGGTCGGGCCGCAGACCGCGGCGATCCTGATCGAGCCGATCATGGGCGAGGGCGGGGTGCGTGTGGTGGCGCCGGAGTTTCTGCGCGCCTTGCGCAAACTGTGCGACGACAACGATCTGCTGTTGATCTTCGACGAGGTGCAGACCGGTGTCGGCCGCACCGGCGAGCTGTTCGCCTATCAGCGGTGCGGCATGACTCCCGACATCATGGCGCTGGCCAAGGCGTTGGGCGGCGGTTTTCCGTTGGGCGCCTGTCTCGCCACCAGCGACGCCGCCAAAGGCATGACGGTCGGCAGCCACGGCTCGACCTTCGGCGGCAATCCGCTCGCCATGGCGGCAGGCAATGCGGTGCTGGATGTTGTGCTGGGCGATGGCTTCCTCGATGCCGTGCGCCGCAACGCATTATTGCTCAAGCAGAAGCTCGCCGAGATCAGCGATCGCTATCCCGGCGTGGTCGCCGAGGTGCGCGGTGAGGGACTGCTGGTGGGCCTGCGCGCGGTGCCGCCCAGTACGGAGCTGGTCGACGAGTTGCGCGCCGAGAAGATGATCGCCGTCGCCGCCGGCGACAATGTGGTGCGCCTGCTGCCGCCGCTGATCGTCAGCGAGGAAGAGATCGCCGAGGCGGTGCGGCGGATCGAGCGCGCCTGTGCGCGGCTTGCAAAGGCGCATGCACGCCCGCGCAAGCAGGAAGCGGCCCGATGAGCACCAACGGCATCCGCCATTTCCTCGACCTGACCGAGATTCCAAAGGCCGAGCTGCGCGGGATGATCGAAACAAGCCGCGCCATGAAGGCGAAACGCAAGAGCAAGGGCGCCATCGAGCATCCGCTTGCCGGCAAGACCCTGGCGATGATCTTCGAAAAGCCCTCGACCCGCACGCGCGTCTCCTTCGACGTCGCCATGCGGCAGCTCGGCGGCGAGGCCATCATGCTCACCGGTCAGGAAATGCAGCTCGGCCGCGGCGAAACCATCGCCGACACCGCGCGCGTGCTGTCGCGCTATGTCGACGCCATCATGATTCGGATCCTCGACCATCAGGCGCTGGGCGAGCTGGCGCAGCATGCCACGGTGCCGGTGATCAACGGACTGACGCGGCGCTCGCATCCCTGCCAGGTGCTGGCCGATATCATGACATTCGAGGAGCACCGCGGGTCGATCAAGGGCAAGACCATCGCCTGGACCGGCGACGCCAACAACGTCCTGACCTCATGGATGCACGCGGCGGAGCGGTTCGAGTTCCGCCTGCGGGCGGCGACGCCGCCGGAGCTCAAGCCGAAAAAGTGGCTGACCGACTGGATCAAGGGCGCGGGCGCCGCGATCACCCTGCACAACGACCCGGAGGAGGCGGTCAAGGGCGCCGATTGCGTGGCCACCGATACCTGGGTGTCGATGGGCGACCGCGACGGCGCGCGCCGCCACAACCTGCTCAAGCGCTACCAGGTCAATGCCCGGCTGATGGCCAAGGCCAAGCCCGACGCATTGTTCATGCACTGCCTGCCAGCCCACCGCGGCCATGAGGTCACCGACGCGGTGATCGACGGGCCGCAATCGGTGGTGTTCGACGAGGCGGAAAACCGCCTGCACGCGCAGAAGGGCATTCTGGCCTGGTGCCTGCACGCCGACGGGCGCTGATCGGGCCTCATCCTTCGAGACGCGGACCTTCTTCCCCTCTCCCCAACGGGGGAGAGGGTGGCGAGCGCGAAGTGAAACGAGCGCGAGCCGGGTGAGGGGGATTTTTTTCAAATAGCGATCGGAATGCCAGAGGGCTTTACGAGGTCCCCCTCACCCGCCCTCGCTTCGCTCGGGCACCCTCTCCCCCGGAGGGGAGAGGGAACGGGCGGGTCGATTTCTCGACCCTGAACGCCATATAGAGCAGCATGAACCAACCCCGCGTCGATATTCCAGTGCGCGCTCCCGCGCCAACCTCCGCCGATGACACCGTGCTGCCGTTCGAGGTCGCGGCGCTCGATCTGCGCGGCCGCGTGGTGCGGCTTGGGCCGGCGGTCGATGCGATCCTGCAGCGCCATGCCTATCCGGCGCCGGTGGCCAAGCTGCTGGGCGAGGCGATCGTGCTGACGGCGCTGCTCGGCTCTGCGCTCAAGTTCGAGGGCCGTTTCATTCTGCAGACCAAGAGCGATGGCCCGGTCGGCATGCTGGTGGTCGATTTCACCACACCCGGCAAGGTGCGCGCCTGCGCCCGTTTCGATGGGTCGCGCGTGGCGGCCGCCATGGCGTCGGGCGACGCCAAGCCAGGCTCGCTGCTCGGCCGCGGGCATCTCGCGATGACCATCGACCAGGGCCCCGACATGAGCCGCTACCAGGGCCTGGTGGCGCTCGAAGGCCAAGATCTCGAACATGCCGCGCATGAATATTTCCTGCGCTCGGAGCAGATTCCCACTCGCGTCCGCATGGCGGTCGGCGAAGAACTGAGCGCGAGCGAGAACGGCGCACGGCATCGCTGGCGGGCCGGCGGATTGCTTTTGCAGTTCCTGCCGAAGGCGCCGGAGCGGGCGCGCCAGCCCGATCTCGATCCGGGCGATGCGCCGGACGGCACCGCGCCGCATGCCGTGCCGGAGGACGATTCCTGGGTCGAGGGCCGCAGCTTGGTTGCCACGGTGGAGGATATCGAGCTGCTCGACCCGGACATTTCCGCCGAGCGGCTGGTCTATCGGCTGTTCCACGAGCGCGGTGTGCGGGTGTTTCGCGATACGATGCTGAGCGCCGAGTGCTCCTGCTCGCGCGCGAGCGTGTCCGACATGTTGAAGAGCTTCTCGCAGGACGACCGCGACCACATGGTCGAGAACGGCGTCATCACCGTCACCTGCGAATTCTGCAGCGCCGCTTATGTTTTCGAGCCGGCGGCGGTGGCGGATCAATCCGTCATTCCGGCCGAGCCGCGTTAGCGGCGAGAGCCGGAATCTATAACCACCGGCCGTGGTTATGGATTCCGGGCTCGCGTGCTACGCACGCGCCCCGGAATGACGATTTAAAATTTGGTGGATAGCAGGACGACACTTCGCTGCCCGATGAACGCTTAATTGATCGTGCGCTCTTCCTGCGGGGTGTCGAGCGAGAAGGCCGGGATATCGATGTCGAAGCCTTCGCCGCCGGCGGTCACCATTCCATAGCTGCCCGCCATGAAGCCGGACGGCGTCGGCAGTGGCACGCCGCTGGTATATTCGAAATTCTCGCCCGGCTTGAGCACCGGCTCCTCGCCCACCACCCCGGCTCCGCGCACCTCCTGCAGCCGCCCGAGCGCATCGGTGATACGCCAGTGGCGGGTCTTGAGCTGGACCGTTTCCGGCCCGAGATTGGTCAGGGTGACCGTATAGGCCCAGAAGAAATAGCCGTTGTCGGGCGACGACCGGTCCGGCATGAAGCGCGGCACCACCGTAACCTCGATGTTGCGGGTCGCGGCGCGGTACTGGGTCTGTTTTGGGGCCATTTCTGAAGACTCGTCCGCTGCATATTCGTGGTTAAGGCCGTCCCCGTCAAAGGGTAGCCTGACCGCTCTACCGGCCGCGAAATGAAAGATTTGTTGATCGAAGGAAGGCCTGGCTACGTGATATGGGATGGCCCTCGGCCTGGGAAGGGCTCCGTGGGAGACCGGACAACTTTATCGATGCGGTTCACGGCGGGGTACCACCGTCTCTCAGCGCCGCCGGTCTCACGTCAAGAATACCTTATGATGCCACGAACCGGAGTTCGGATCGTGGCCGCCGGTGCGAGGCAGGCTTGACGCGAAGTAGGCTTGGTGTTCAGGGGCCGTTCAGCTAGAAACGGGTCAATGAAGAGCAAAGAAAATCAAAAAATATGAGAAAATGACAGGCTAGGCAGGATCGAACGCCCACCATGAATTTTCCCGCTTTGTTGCGTCGTGCGGCGGTGTTTTCCGCGGTTGCGACGATGGCCTTGTGTGCGGCCCTGCTGGCCCGGGCGCAAACGCCGGTCGCCGTCACGGCGCCCGCCGCTTCCGTCAATGCGCCGGCCTGCAATGTACCGGCCGCGCAGGCCAAGTTCGCCTATGCGCTGCCGCGGGTCGCCCAACGCCTCGCCGGCGGTCTGCCGATCAAGATCGTGGCCATCGGGTCGTCCTCGACCTTCGGCGCCGGCGCAAGCTCCTCGGCGGCCTCCTATCCGAGCCGGCTCGCGGTCGAACTGTCCCGGCATTTTCCCGGTCATGAATTCTCCATCGTCAATCGCGGGGTCAACGGCGCGGTGGCGAGCGACATGGTGGCGCGTTTCGAGACCGGCGTGATCGCCGAAAAACCCGATCTGGTGCTGTGGCAGGTCGGAACCAATTCGGTGCTGCGCGGCGATCCGCTGCAGCCGCACGTCCCGCTGCTGCGTGCCGGCATCGACCGGCTGCGGGCGACCGGCGCCGATGTCGTGCTGATCGACCCGCAGTATGCGCCGCGCGTGCTCGCCAAGCCCGACGCCGCGGGCATGGTGGAGTTGATGACGACCATCGCCAAGGCGGAGAACGTCGAGCTGTTCCAGCGCTTCGCGCTGATGCGCCACTGGTATGAGGTCGACAAGCTGCCGTTCGAGGCCTTCCTGTCGGCCGACCAGCTGCATCTCAACGACTGGAGCTATGCCTGCCTGGCGCGCGCGCTCGGCACGGCGATTGCGGAAGCGGCGACCCGGCCGCAGGCCACCGCGTCAGCCGGCGCGGCGCGCTAGAGCGCCGCCTCCCTCCCGCTCATTCCCGCGTGAGTGGGAATGGAGGCCTCATGGTTCGAGACGCGTTGCTTCGCAACGCTCCTCACCATGAGGGGGTAGAGTAATCGTCATCGAATGAGAATAGATATTCCTCATCCTGAGGAGCGGACCGAAGGTCCGCGTCTCGAAGGATGAGGCCCGAAAGAAGGCCTGTGTCCGCTACACCGCCTTCAGCGCGGTCATGACGTCCTCGACGATATCGTCGGGGTGTTCGAGACCGGCCGACAGCCGCACCAGACCGTCTCCTATCCCAAGCTCCGCGCGCTGTGCCGGCGTCAGCCGTTGATGGGTGGTCGTGCCCGGATGGGTGATCAGGCTCTTGGCGTCGCCCAGATTGTTGCTGATACGCACAAGCTTGAGCGCGTCCTGGAAACGGAACGCCCCCGCTTTGCCGCCCTTGATCTCGAACACCACCAGCGTGGAGCCTGCCCGCATCTGCCGGTGCGCCACCTCGGCCTGCGGATGGTCGGGCCGGCCGGGATAGATCAGCCGCGTGATCTTGGGATGTTCGGCCAGCGCCACCGCGAGGGTCGCCGCCGTGTCGGTCTGCCGTTGCACGCGTACCGCCAATGTCTCCAGGCCCTTGAGCAGGATCCAGGCATTGAACGGCGAGATCGAAGGCCCGGTCTGGCGGATCAGGGTATGGACGTTGTCCTGGATGAATTTTTCCGACGCCAGGATCACGCCGCCGAGACAGCGGCCCTGGCCGTCGATGTGCTTGGTGGCTGAATAGACCACGCAGTCGGCGCCGAGCTCCAGCGGGTGCTGATAGAGCGGCGTGGCGAACACGTTGTCGACCACCAGCGTGGCGCCGGCCTGATGCGCGATCTCGGCCACCGCCTTGATGTCGATCACTTCGAGCGTGGGATTGGTCGGGCTTTCGAGAAAGAAGGTCTTGGTGTTGGGACGCACCGCCTTGCGCCACTGGTCGAGATCGATGCCGTCGACCAAAGTGGATTCGATGCCGTAACGCGGCAGGTGATCCTCCACCACGTAGCGGCAGGAACCGAACAACGCCTTCGACGCAATGATATGATCGCCGGCGCGCAGTTGCCCCATCAAAGCGGTGGTGACGGCGGCCATCCCGGTCGCAGTGGCGCGCGCGGCTTCGGCGCCTTCGAGCGAGGCCATGCGCGCCTCGAACATCGCCACGGTGGGATTGGAGAAGCGGGAATATTGATAGCCCGGCTCTTCGCCCTTGAAGCGCCGCTCGGCGCTGAGCGCGCTCTCGTAGACGTAGCCCTGGGTGAGGAACAGCGCCTCGCAGGTCTCGCCGAACTGCGAGCGCAGGATGCCGGATTGGACGAGACGGGTTTCGGGTCGATATTGTTTGACGCGCGCGGGGGACATTGGGGGCCTCCTTCGGCCAACAAAAAACCGGCCGGAAAAATTCTTCCGCCGGGTCCAACGCGTCCCCGGCCTTTTAGCAACTTATTTAACGTGGCTGCAAGCCGGCCGGCTCAAATGACCACGGGATAAAATGCGTCATACGCCGCGCCTGTCTTTCCGTCAAGATGGCCATCCGTTAGATGCTTATCCTCATCCTGAGGAGCCCGCCGACGGCGGGCGTCTCGAAGGATGAGGCCCGTGAGGTGGCCGTCCTCATCCTTCGAGACGGCAGCTTCGCTGCCTCCTCAGGACGAGGACGGGGAGCATGACCGTGCCGCTTGCCTTTGCACTGGATCAAAAAGGCATTCTGCCCGATCACATGATCGCGGCACTGGCCGACAGCGGCGCTATCCTGCCGGCCTATGAATTCGTGCCCGATCAGATCCAGCCGGCCAGCCTCGACCTGCGGCTCGGCGAAACCGCCTTCCGCGTGCGCGCCAGCTTCCTGCCCGGGCCGCAGACTACCGTCGCCGAGCGCATCGACGAGCTGAAGCTGCACGAGATCGCGCTGACCGACGGCGCCGTGCTGGAAACCGGTTGCGTCTATATCGTGCCGCTGCTGGAGAGCCTGGCGCTGCCCGACGCGGTCGCCGCCGCCGCCAATCCGAAGAGCTCGACCGGGCGGCTCGACGTGTTCACCCGCGTGATTGCCGACGAGACCCGCGGCTTCGACCGCATCGCGGCCGGCTATCACGGTCCGCTCTATGCGGAGATCAGCCCGCGCACCTTTCCGGTGCTGGTGCGCGAAGGCTCGCGGCTGTCGCAAATCCGTTTCCGCCACGGCAATGCGCTGCTCGATGCCGTTGCGCTGCGCGGATTGCATGCGCGCGAGCGGCTGGTGGACGACGCCAAGGCCGACGTCAGCGAAGGCATTGCGGTGAGCGTCGATCTCTCGGGCCTCGGCCCCGAGCGGCTGGTCGGCTATCGCGCCAAGCGCCACACCGGGCTGATCGATGTCGAGCGCCGCGGCGGCTACGACGTGGCCGACTTCTGGGAGCCGATCAAGGCGCGCAAGGACGAAAGCCTGATCCTCGACCCCAACGAATTCTACATCCTCGCCTCCAAGGAGGCGGTGCAGGTGCCGCCCGACTATGCCGCGGAGATGGTGCCGTTCGATCCCTTGGTCGGGGAATTCCGCGTGCACTATGCCGGCTTCTTCGATCCCGGCTTCGGCTATGCCGGCGCCGGCGGCAAGGGCGCGCGCGCGGTGCTGGAGGTGCGCTCGCGCGAAGTGCCGTTCATTCTCGAGCACGGGCAGACCGTCGGCCGGCTGGTCTACGAGCAGATGCTGGCGCGGCCGAAGACGCTCTATGGCGAGCGCATCGGCTCCAATTACCAGGCGCAGAGCCTGAAATTGAGCAAGCATTTCAAGACGTGAGAGGCTTTCTACGTGTCCCGGACGCGGCGCAGCACTCAACGATAATCCTCATCCTGAGGAGCGGACCGAAGGTCCGCGTCTCGAAGGATGTGGCCACATGGTTCGAGACGCGCAGCTTCGCTGCGCTCCTCACCATGAGGATCATTGCTCGTGCTGCGCTGCGCCCGGGAAACGCCTACCCGCCCTTTTTCCCATCCAGCGCCGCGCGCATCTCGGAGAGTTCGGCCCGCATGCGCTTCATTTCGGCCAGGATCGGCGCGGCCTCCTCATGGATGATCTCGCGCTCGATCTCGTCGTGCTTGACCGCTTCCTCCTGCATGGCGTTGACCACGACGCCGATGAACAGGTTGAGCACCATGAATGTCGTCACCACGATAAAGATGACGAAGAACAGCCAGGCATGCGGACTATGTTCCATCACCGGTTTGGCGACGTCGTTGGTCCAGCCTTCCAGCGTCATCACGGTGAACAGGGTGTAGAGTGAGTTGCCGAGCGTGCCGAACAAAGCGGCATTTTCGTCGCCGAACAGCTTGGTCGCCATCACTGCGAACACGTAATAGACAATCGCGATCAGCAGCACGATCGATCCCATGCCGGGCAGCGCGGCCAACAGGCCGCCGACCACGCGCTTGAGCGAGGGCACCGCCGTGATCAGCCGCAGCACGCGCAGGATGCGTAGCGCGCGCAACACCGAGAAGGTCTCGGTCGCCGGCACCAGCGCGATGCCCACGACCAGGAAATCGAACACGCTCCACGGGTCGCGGAAGAACGCCAAGCGATGCACCAGGATGCGCGCGGTCAGTTCGACCACGAACACCGCGAGGATGATGTGGTCGAGGATTTCCAGCAGCCTGCCGAACGAGGCCATCACGGCCTTGCTGGTCTCCAGCCCGAGCAGCACGGCGTTGACGATGATCAGGCCGATCACCACGCGCTCGGTCCGTGGATCGTTGACGATCCGACGCAGCCAGTCCATCTCGCCCCTCCTGTCCAGTCGCGTGCCCGCGGCATTCTATGCAATGCCGGGCGAGGGGCTTCAAGCGGTCAGGACGCCCCGGCGCCCTGCTTTTGCCCCGCCGCCTGGCGCAGCTCCGCCACCTCGGCGCGCAGGGCCTTGATCTCGCGCAGGATCGGGGCGGCTTCCTCGTGGATGATGTCGCGCTCCGCCGCCAGTTCCCTGACCTGTTCCTTGGCGTATTCCTCCTGCATGGCATTGACGATGATACCGATGAACAGGTTGAGCACCATGAAAGTGGTGCCGATGATGAAGGGGATGAAGAACACCCAGGCATAGGGAAACTTCTCCATGATCGGCTTCACCACCCCATCCACCCAGCCTTCCAGCGTCATGATGGTGAACAAAGTGAACAGCGAGGCGCCGAGCGAGCCGAACAGGTGGGGAAATGCGGCGCCGTACAGGTTCACCGCCATCACCGCGCAGACGTAATAGATCAGGCCGATCAGCAGCAGAATCGAGCCCATGCCGGGCAGCGCGGCGATCAGTCCGCTCACCACCCGCCGCAGCGTCGGCACCGCGGTGATCAGCCGGAACAGTCGCAGCACCCGCATGGTGCGCAATACCGACAGCGCCCGGCTCTCGGTCGCCGGCGCCAGCGCGACGGTGATCACGATGAAATCGAAGATGTTCCAGCCGTCCTTGAAGAAGCTCGTGCGATAGACAATCAGCCGGGCCGCCAGTTCGAGCACGAACACGCCGATGACGATGCGGTCGATGAGGTGGAGGACGGTCCCGAACCGATCCATGGCGGCTTGACTGGTCTCGATGCCGAGCGTCACCGCGTTCAGCACGATCAGGCCCATGATGACGCGTTCGGTGCGCGGATGGTCGACGATCTGGCGAAGCCGGGCGATCACGGTAGTCCCCCTTGTGGCGATGGCCGGACACTGGCGGCCGGCGGAACAGATTTTAGGCCAAGGCGGCGGCGGCTGTCGCGGCGGCCGATCACGTCACGCACAGGGGAGTTGCAGGAACGGCGCGCGGACAATCTGTGACGAGGGGATGACAGCGAGACTTGGCCTGCCGGAGCGGAGTCTTTTTTGCGCCTTTCTAATCCCCTGCCCAGGGTTCCCGTCTCATGTCACGGATGTGAACGATCCACACCTCATCGCCGCGAATACGGTAATAGACGCGGTATGGATAGCGGCCGGCGCGCATGCCACGAAACTCAGGTGAGCGATCGGTTTCTGTGCCGATGTGCGGAAACTCGGCGAGGAACTCGACCGCGTGTTGTATGGCTCACTTCACCGAGCGCGCCGCGGCTGGATTTTATTGATCGATGGTGGTGTAGATCGCGTCGAGATCACCCCGCGAGCGCGGCGTGTAGCGCACTCTCATAGGCCATGCCGTTTGTAGAATCCGGCCATGTCCGTATCGCTGACAAACTCGCCGCGCTCCGCCTGGGCATTGCTTTCTTGGATCGCTTCCCATTCGTCATCGGAAACGCGCAGCGGCTGGGCATCCTGCGCTTCGATGAGAAGCAGGACCTCGGCGGCATATGCCTGCCGCTCCTCGGGCCATGCCCGGACGCGTTCGAAGACGGCTGTTATTTGATCCTTCGTCATGAAAACATTTTACCACATCGGCCGAGTTTCGCCACAGGAAGCAATGCCGCCTTTTTAGGGCTTTCTCCTGCAACAAAAGTTGATCCACGCCACATAGCAGAACATTCGCACTCCACGGCGTGAACCGCAGCACATGGCGCATTCGGCCAAGCCGGGCGAGATGCGCGGCATGATCGAGAAAGTCACCCACGCTCCCCGACTAGCGTCCCGAATCCGAAGTTCGCACACACCCGCCGCGACCGCTCTTGCGAACTTCGGATTCAAAGGGACACTAGAAATGATAGCGTTGCTAGTGTGGCTTTGGTTCAGAAGTTCCCTCCCGACCTGGCTGCAAGGAATGGGGAACTTCTGAACCGCCACACTAGAATTATTCGCGCATCGCAAGACCTTAAGTTCGGCTCAGACGATCCGAGCGATCCTGACAAGACGACACGTGTCCTCACCATCATGCTCGCGTCCGAGTATTGACCATGCTCACCAACGCCAAGCGGCTCTACCGGCTCGCCGAGTTCACGGTCGGGCGGAGACCCAAGGGGTGGTTCTTTACCAAAACAGCAAGGTTCGACGACAAATCGGAATGGCGCGGGCCATACAGCAGCATGGCAAGCGTTACCTTGATGATCGCGCGAGAACTCAAGAAAGAGATCGGAAAGCGCGACACGCCCTTCTGCCTTGAGTAGATCGCCAGCCATCATGACGCTGACGGACGACCGCTTGAGCACTGCAAGCGCCGTCGCGGGCTATGTCTGGAGCAGTGCGGCAGAAGCGCTTCTACAGGGGCTTCTGCGCTCCCACCGGTGCGATCGAAGGCCCCGCGGCGTACGCGGGGCCTACTTTTACACATAATGGTGACCACGCCGAGGGAGCGGGGAGCTTACCCGAAATTCCGACGTGCCGCCGCTCGTCCCCCAGCGATACGCCCGGCCGAAGGGCCGTAAATTGAACTGCCCACCTCTTGAGCTAGGCGCCAGGGCGCGTACTCATAATTCGAGCTTGCTGAGGGAGGCTTGCTCAATGTCCGGTATCCCCCCGATAGCGACCGTTGAGCGGACATCGCGGGAGGTCCGAGTCGGGCCAACAGCGGAAGTCTTAACGCTAACCTTCGCAACGCAACTCGCCGGGGAGTGGGTCCGTTTGATTTTTCACCGGCACGCTGGGGTATACGGCAAATTATCGACTCTCATACTTGCAAAGGTGTACGTTGGGCGCCATCGAGCCGCCATAGCAAGGCGACCGCAACAGGAGGATATTATGAACGCACGCCTAGCCTATCTTTTGTTAGCCATCAGCACAGTTGGCATGTCCGCATCGTCTTATGCGCAGAGCGCCGACACGAGCGTCCTCTAGCCCGCTGGCGCGAAACGCATCGAGTGCCACCGACCCAGTCGTGGTTTCGGGCGGAGGCAGTATCCACGCCTGACTCACCAGTTCGGCAAGCTCGATCCTGCGCCGCCGCGCCCTTGTGCTGTGCGTTTGAGATCCCACTTAAATAAATAAAGACAAGCAGCAGCTTGTCTGGAGCGCTGCCCAAAAAACGGCGACGTACCGAAGTCTCCGCTGCTCCAATAGGCAGCTCTGGTACCATCGGCAGGCACAATTTCAACTTACGAAATCAATGGTGTTTCGCATCGCCGGGACCGTCGGCACCCGCATTCTGCCCGTCCGCGCTGTCGGCGTGCGTCCTGAATCTTTCAAATAACAAAAGAGGAGACCACAATGAATCGACGTCACATTCTCAGTCTTTCAGTGATCACGGCGTTGGGATGTGAATCGGCGCTATCTCGTGACCCCATCGGAATCAATCAAATCAGATACTTGCGGCGCCGATCGGCGTCGGGACCCCGCGCCGAAACACAACCACCAGTTTTTCGGTGTGGTCGAACGACCCGGCCTTGCCACTCAGGACGACACTCACCAGGAATGAATTGGCTGGCTCTCTGGCGTGCCCCTCGCCGATAATCGTATTCCACAGCCGCACCGTTTTCATCTTTGTGACGTCTTCGGAAAGAGTGCCGCTGTTCTCGTAGAAAAGCTGGACAAGGATATCCTCGACCTTCAAGCCGCCAGCATTCGCCGGATAGGCAACTGCGCATACAAGCGGAAAGCTGAACGCAAGCAATGCCAGTTTAGTCATGAGCTTGCCTCAGCACGCTTTCAGGATTGCGCTTGCCTATAGGAGCGGTCAGCGGCGGCAAACGCCCGCCATAACGGTAATCCAATGCAAAGGACGCGTGACAGTCGCCGGCGAGTAGAGCGTTTGCTGGCCTGGCTCTCGCGGATCCTCTAGCTTTAGCTTTAGACAACGTGATATGATCAATAATACGAAATCTGGAATGAGTATAGAAGCTTTTACCGATCCGATGCGGGAGAGGCATGAACAGATGAAAACCTTTGGGATTTCTATCGTGTTGTTATTCTTCTGCACGCTCTTTCCTCCGGGAGCCGCGGAGGGTCAAACTGTCCGATGCGAATCTTTAACGGACAACGCCAAGAGACTTGCGTGCTTTGATCGCGAGACCAGGGAACGCGAAAGGGTGGGCAAACACACTAAACACACTAGGTCATGAACCCATAAACGGGATTCTCGAATCTGGGAAATTCTGATTCAACCTCCTGAACAGGAGGCTCTGATGGCCCGCTTTGACCTGACGGATTTTGAATGGTCTGTGATCCAACC
>Ga0080064_1001989_pt1 | contig 37509 bp, 39 predicted proteins | sample Subgrocontami54m_FD_69260 | JGI IMG/M metagenome (GOLD analysis project Ga0080064, IMG submission 69260) | Subsurface groundwater microbial communities from S. Glens Falls, New York, USA - GMW46 contaminated, 5.4 m (SPADES assembly) (version 2) ...
TCGTCATGTGTTTTCATGCCCCCGATAATACTGCATCGAGGCGTTGGTGTGGAGCTGCTCGCCGTCCGGCGAGCCCCTTTTTCCCAGCGGCGTCTGGGAAAAAGCGTAGAACCTACGTCCCCCTTTACTTTACATCCCATCACTTCCCACGGCTCAGACGCAAGACCTCATCTTCAGTTAGCGCATATGCCGCCGCAACCTGCTTCAGGACAAGAACCTTTGCGAAATCCTGTGCGAGGCCCGGTGCGAACACACCATGCCCGCCGATGTTGCGCAGCCACACCGTATCAGAGAATCTCCCCTTGTGAGTCTCGACGTGGTAGCGACACCCTACCCTGATCGCCTCCTCGAAGGCGCGGATGCGGGCCTGAAAAGACTGGGGCGATGCGCGAAACGGATCCTCATGATCTAAGTCTGGTAACTCTGGCTCGTGAAGGTACTCCCACCCTTGTCGAGTGATAAGTGAGAGTCTAGCCAAGGCACAGTCGTATTCGGCCGCCAACCGGGCGATCGGATTCCAGTCCAACTCCGCCTTTACTTCCGCGCTATCCACAAGGTCCTGGGCATATTCATGACGGAATTCCGGGGGCACGCTCTCAATCGGTTCTTGCGCCAGGAACTCACCAATCATCTCGTGCATTCGCTTCTTCGCGATGATCTGTCCGATGATTCCGTCCGCGACGGTCAAGGTGAGTTCTGGTCCAATGGGGTTCTTCTCCTCGTAAGACAGGACGACCAGCGGATACTTGACGGCCTCCGCGATCCGCAGTTTCAGGTCGAGCTTGAGTTTTCGGTTAGGGTCTTGCGTCGGATGCGTCTGAATGTATTTTCCGTCGCGACTGAACCCGTGGCCCATCCCGTCGAATTCAATGCTCAATAGGGGCCGGTTTTCTCTCTTGGTGCAAACCGTGACGTCCACACTTGTCTTCTTGAGGAATTCCCACTCAAAAGGACTTACCTCATCTCCGTCGAGTTCAATGACGCTCAGGAATGGGAGCGATGGCCAGAAGTTGAAGGTTTTCGACCAAGTTGAGCATAGTGTCGTGAACAGTTCCTTTTCACTAGTACTGCCAAAAACTGTGCCTCGTGTTCGCATGACATCGCCCCTCAATTTCCTGGAACGCCCTCGCCCAGGTACATAATCGCGAGCCGCTCTGCCTGCTCCGCGCTGTCGCCAAAGAAGGCAATCCCCTTCAGGCTTTCGGGCTCGGGCGGGCTCTCTCCGTCCGCCACGATCATGACGGCTCAGGCCGTCCCGATGTCCCGGAAAAAAGGTACCGGATACCATTTGGGGCCAAACCTCGTGATTGTGCGAGAGCATGGTTTCAATTCTTCGGCGGCCCCGCCGGTGGACCTAGGGCGCCATGAAGGCTGGGCTGCCAACAGCGCGCGGGGTGGCCCAGCGGGCATCGCGGGCATCAGCCTGGGGGATCTGCGCTCGGGGCGAGCAGGAGGTCGAAATCTTCTGCCGTGGTGAAATAGAACTCCCGGTTATTGCACCGGGCGACCACGTGCATGGTGCCGCCTGGGGCAACGACCCGCGGAGCGCGCGGCATCCCAACCCGCAGCACGGGGCGCACGAGATCATCATCCCAACGGATACGGCCTCACGGCATTCCCACCTGCTGCCTTGATCGCCGAGAATTGAAATCCCCCATCCAGGAATTCAAGCACTTAGCTCTCAATAGGTATCCGGTACCTTTTTTTAGATCCTCGCTCACCTGAAGCCACGGGAGTTTCCGCCGCCCCCGATCGAATTTGCCATGCTGAATGTCAGTGTGCCGGAGCAGAATCGTTTCCAAGAAGGATCCGCAGGTACAAGCTGCTCGCGCAGCTTGCACCAGAAAGTCCCGCACGTATGTGATGGCCGCAGCGGCATCGAGGAGATGATCGGATTTCAGTGAATCGAAGTGCAGAGTGAATTCAGTCACGGCTGCCGGAAGCTCCTCGCGCACGCGTCGGAGGATCGAATCACGCTCAAGATCCGATGCCCGCACACTTCCAGCGGTGTCAGCGCGCTCCCCGCAAAGGAACAACAGTCGCTCCAGTGCCAGGGCGACGATTCGGTAGCACCTTTCGTAGCGGAGAATGGCAGCCACCGCCTCCCACAGGTCCCGGTCCGCCACGTTCGACTGCATGCGCGCTGCGAGCCGTTCCAATCGACCAAGCTCATTCTCTCCGTTCCGTGTCGGAAGGCGCTCGAGCCATGAAGCAAATCGGGATCGAACCGCGTTACCGTGAAGCATCTCGCGGATGCACCGGCTCTCTTCTTTCCCGGGGTTGCCCCACAAGTATGCACGGCTGCCCCATTCTGCCAGGACACTAAGGGAGACCTCCCCTTTGCGGGCCACAGCTTTCCTGACGCTGACCGGAGTCGCGGTTTCGACAAGGAATGCTTCGGCGAGCGGCTCTCCCAGGCCGGGAGTTACGGTGTAGGTGGACCGGTCGATGAGCTTACACCCCTCGGCCACCGCTCCGTAGATCCCCAAGACACCGTACGGAACCTGCCGAACTAGCAGTCGGTAGTCTCCGTCTGTGCTTCCCCCCCCTCTGGCTGGTCAACTGAGTGACATACCGCTCGGCGTATGTAACGCCTCTCAATCCCGACAGGTTCCCGCCGTGCCGCTCCCGGGCAAGATAGTTCGCCAGCACCCACAGCCGCTCCAGCCGCAAGATGCCTTCTTGTCGCGTTCGATACATTTCCCGCGGGGAGCTTCCAGGGTCCAGATCGGCGAGGTAGGCTCCGACACATAGGAGGCCGAAATACCGAGAGCAATTGGCGACGTTGGTCATGCCGGGTAGAATCTTGTCCGCAAGGAGAAGATACCCCCGCTCGAAACCGAGCGGATCAATGCTCCCCCCGGGCAGGTCCGACGGATCATAGGCGGTCAAGAATGCGTCCATCTCACCTCACCCCTGAGACTTCCGAAGGATACTCAGCTACTCGAATGACAAGAAATGTCAGCGAATATCCCTTGAACGTCCTTAATCTTAACCTGATTCCTGCGCGAAGGGAACTCCCCAGCTTTGGAAATAGCGAGAAAGCCCAATGGAGAAACCGTCTTGAAGACCGTCTGCTCCTCTCCCGGTAAACCTCACTTTTAGTGAGGTTAATCGGGAAAGGCGCAAACCGTCTCTTTTCATCGTCCATGCGGTTCGCAAGACCTCGCAGGGCTTTTGTCACCGACGTTTCACGCCGGATTCAGGTTAAGTCCTCTCAGTCGCACAAGAGCGGCCGCCAGCGGGAAATGAATCCAGGTGGCGGCGACCCGGAGGTCCTGGGCCGCCAGAGCCTCGCGATAGGCGGCGAGCTGGCCGGCGTACGATGCGGCCTTGGCGGCCAACTGGTCGCGGCGGATCGGGCCGCTCTTGTGGTCCACGACGACGACCTCGCCACCCGGTAGACGGAGGAGGAGGTCCACTGATCCATTCCATTGACCTCCGGCGGCCCGTGGGGCGGTCACCGGCACCTCGGTGTGCCAGAGGGCACCTGGATATGTCTTGACAACCCACGCCGACAAGCGCTCCCCCATCGCCACCAGTTGATCGGCCGCGATCAGGGCCTCGGCCCCGAAGCTCTGGAGGCATCGCGCGGCCACCTGCCGGCGCTTGTGGGTGGGAAGGCCCTCCAGTGATGGCAGCGCCGTGAGGTAGGCGTGGACGGCGTTCCCCAGCGCCGCTTCCTGTGCCTCCTCCATCTTCGGAAAGACCGGTTCCCCTGGCAGGACCTCCACCGTCACCGCCTCCGGCGGAACCGCGGCCTCGGCCTCGCTCGGGAGATGGTATCGATGTAGAGGTGTGGCGACTGCCGGCTGGGCTTCCAATGGCGCTAGCCACGTCTCCTCCTCAGCAGGTGGCCGAACAAGTTGCTCGGCCATGCCGGCGTTCAACTGGCGGACAACGTACGTCGTCTCGATCCCCTGCATTGGATGCTCGCCTGGGGCGACATTCGGAGGCAGGATCGCATCTACATCCGGGAGCATCCTGAGCCATACATCCTTTCCCTTGCGGTGCACCAGAATCAGCTTGTCCTTGGCCCGGGTGAACCCCACATAGAGAAGGCGCAAGCTCTCGGCTCGGACTCGCGCCGCCGCCTCCTGTCCCTCCGGGGAGGCCAGGGCCAACTCATCAAGACCCGGAGTCCCCAGGAGCCCGGTCTTCCTCAAGCCCCCGAAGGGCCACGGCCAGAAGCGGATCACCCGGCCGGCCAGTGGATTCTCGGCTTGCGGATCCCCGCCCCGGACGACGGGCTCCCACATCTTCGGGCTGTACTCGGAGTCCAGACCCATGAGGATAACGACGGGCCACTGCAGCCCCTTGCTCCCGTGGTACGTCAGGATCGTGGCCGCATCGATTCCGTAGGGGGGTCGCGTCTCGTCTCTCTTCTCTTCCGCCAGCCCTTCGAGGTGCGCGATGAGCCCTGCGAGCGTCGGGGTATGCCCTAGCTCCCGTGCCTCCTCCTCGTACTCCACTGCGAGTGCCACCAGGGTATCGAGGTTGGCGGCCCGGCGGGCCACGTCCCCCCAGCCCCGCAATGCGTTCCCGATCTGCAGGCCGTCGATGAGCCGCGCCACGACGGCCGACGGCGGAAGAGTTCGGTGATCGATGGCCTGGAGCTCGGTAAAGCGCGGATCGCCGCCCCAGGGCGCGGGGAGGAACCCGGAGGATTCGACCTGTCCGGCCTCGGGCGCGAGGGTCCTATCCCGGAGGGCCTGGAGCCGTGCCATGAGCCAGGTGGGAGTCGGCTCACGCGGATCCCCGAGAAGGTGCGCGATCGTGGCCGCCGCCAGACTGTCCGAGCGATCGGCCACCAGCCGCAAGCCGGCCAGCGCGAGGGCGCCCTCGCGGGTCGCGAGGAGTCCGGGGAGCTTCAGGAGAACCGGCAGGCCAAGCGCCTTGCAGGCGGCGCCGATGGCTATGGCGTCATCGTTCGTCCGGGCCAGGACCGCGATAGCCCGAAGCGGGACGCCCTCGTCGCGGAGCTGGGCAATTCCGGCAGCGAGCGCCGCAAATTCTTGCTCATTGTTCTTCGCCTCGATGACCCAGCGCTCGATGCCCCGCGGGGTTCCCGGCCTGACGGGGGTCAACTCGGCCTCGGCCCCGAACACCGGGCGGAAGAGCCGGCCGACGAGTTGGACCAGCCCCGCCTGGCTCCGGTGATTCTCGGTGAGGCGCTCTCGGGCAGCTTCGGCCACGCTATCCCAGACGGCCCGGACGAGATCCGGGTCGGTCCCCCGGAAGCCGTAGATCGACTGCTTGGCGTCTCCGACCCAGCGGCTGGCGGCCGCGAGCACCCGTAGGCGCTGGAAGATGGCGAGTTGCAGCGGGTTGGTGTCGTGGAACTCGTCTACGGCCACCAGCTCGAAGTCCCGCTGGATGCCGGCGCAAAGATCCGCCCGGTTAAGCAGGCGGAGGAGCCAGACCTCCAAGTCGGTAAAGTCGAGGAGGCCCCTCTCCCGCTTGAAGTTGGCGTAGGCCGTATCCAGTGCCAGGGTCCGGGCGGTCAATCCTGCGAGCAGTGCAGCCACATCCTCGTGAAGGTCCGGGAACTGTAGGACATCGGCGCAGGAAACTCGCAGGGCCTGCAGCACCGCGTCCGCTCCGGACTTCTTCCCCGCATCCAGCCGGCCCGCTTCGATGAAGACCCGCCAGGTGAGGGCGCGCCGTGCCAGAAGTTGGCGGAGAGCCTGCTTGGCCTCCTCGGTCTTGTTGACCCCGTCCGTGATCTTCTCCAGGGCATTCAGGACCTGTCCCATCAGCGCATAGAGGTCATCGAAGATAAACCGCTGCGCCTTGGGACCAGCGGGGGCCATTACCGCCGGTAGGCGGAGGGCGTCGGCCTCTAGGTGTTCGCGGAACGCCTCGTCGCCGATGTCGTTTGCACGCTTGGCGTCGAGCAGCTTCAGCACTAGGTCCTGCGGCGCCTCGAGCGAGAAGCGCTGGGTGACCGCCGCCAACTCTTCCCACGGACGCGGATCCATCTGGGCCAGGAGATCCTGCAGGGCGCGCTTGCTGCCCGCCTCCTCGAGGACCGTAAGGTCAGGCGAGAGGCCGAGGTGGAGGGCGTACCGGGAGAGGAGCTGATACCCGACGCTGTGCACCGTGCCGATGGCCCCCAGCTCCAGCCGCTCGGCCTTCGCCAGGCGCGTGTCGGGGAGAAGATCGCGATGGGCGAGGAGGCGAGCTTGGATTCGCCCCTTCAACTCCGCCGCGGCCTTTCGCGTGAAAGTGGTCGCCAGGATCCGCGCCGGGTCCAAGCCAGTGGCAACGCATCCCGCGATGTGCTCGCAGAGATCGTGGGTCTTCCCCGACCCCGCCCCGGCGCGAACTACCTGTAGGTCACCCATCAGACGAGCTCCTCCCGGCCGCAGAGTTTCCCGAAGTCGCAGTACCGACAGATGGGCTGGACGTCCGGGAGGTTCCCCTTTGCGTTCGGGCCCTCCAGGACGATCGTCGCCCCCGCCGGCCACATCGCCGGATCCTGAAGCGGACGGGCGGGGATGGGCACCGTCCCGGTCAGCCATTCCTCCGCGTTCTGCAGGGCCGTGGCGAAGGCCGCCCACACCTCGCTGATCCCCGGGCCCTCCACAATTGTCAGGGAGGCCTGCCCGCGGAGGCGGCTCCCCGCCGGTGTGTAGAGGAGACCGTCTGCGAGTATGAGATAGCCGACGGCAGGGATCGCTCCCCCGCTCGCCTGGCTACGCGAGTGGGCATACGTGGCCAATTGGACGGCGTGTCCCTGCTCGAGGAAGCGCCGGTACTTTCGGTCGGCCGAGTCGCGGTACTTGAAGTCGAGGACGGCCTCCTCCCCGTCGTCCCGTCGCAGCAGGCAGTCAATCGAACCCTGGAGTTCCCGCCCCTGCACCGTTCCCTCGACTGGGATCTCCATGCCCGTTACGCGGTATCCACCCGAGCGGAGGATCTCCACCAGCGTGCGGGTTGCGCGGACGAGCTCGTCAGCGAGCTGGAGCTTCTCCAGGAGACGGGCCGGTTGGGTGAGCGGCGCCGCATCCAAGGGGAGACGCTCGGTGAAGGCGCGGCGGACCATTTGCTCCGCGGCCCCGGGATCCGGGACGGCGCCGCCACCCCCAAAGACCAAGCTCAGGATCTGATGGCAGAAGTTCCCCTTGAGGCGGAAGTCGTCGGGGAGCCGCGCGATCGTGCCGGGGCGGAGCCACGCCCCGTACTTGAAAACCCACTGGAGAGGGCAGGCCAGGCGGCACTCCAGTTCCGTGGCCGAACTGGTGTCGCGGCTCGGGAGCAGGCTGGGGTCCACCGACCAGAGCGGTCGCTTCTGCGGGGGCGGCTGGACGGGCGTCCTGACAGTCGGGAGCCACCACGGCGAAATGTCACAAGGCCTCTCAGTGGCCAGGACGTCCTCCAGTCCCAGCGGATCCTTCTCATCGGCCTCGGCCAGAGCGCCCTGGATCTGGAGCCAGATAGGATGCGGCCGCCGCTCCTCGTCGGGAGGAAGGGATACGACCAGGAGCGTTTCGGCCACCCGGCTGAGGCCGCGCCGCTCCGCCTCCCGCAAGGCCGCCAGGGCGCGACTGCCATCGTCGAGGTCAATCCCGGCCGCCCGGCACTGCTCCAGCTCCAGCGCGCTCCACCGGGAGCCGGGATGGTCCCCGGTCCCCAGGCCGAGCCAGACGAGGCGAACGCAGGTGCTGGTGAGCTCCGAGAGGCTGGCGATGAGACGCGGTCCCCCGGCCGCCTCGAGACGCGGTTGGACCGCGATGCCCTGCGTCATGGCCGCGTCCAGAAGGCGCAGAAGTTGGGGCTCCGAGTGCTCGCCGCCTCGGGCGGCGACCATGTCGCCTACCACCGCCGCCTGATCAGCCGCTATGCGGAGTGCCTCAAGGAGGGCGGGGTCCGCGCCCTCGTCTTCCTCCATGCCATGCGCTCGCCCGCGTGCCCATCGGGCGACCCGGTCGCAGACCTCGCTAACGAGCGCCGCGGGCACGGGCTGCCCAATCGGCCGGCGTTCGATGCCGAGCCAGGTCTCCAGTCGCTCTGCGATCTTCCCCTCGGAATCCGCATCAGGGCGGCGGAGCTGCTCAACAGCGCGTTCCCAGGCCGCGCTGCCGAGGCCCGGCTGCTTCACCAGGGCCTCGGCGAAAAGGCGGGCCGCCCGACGCGGAATGGGACCGACCGGCAACAAGAGGAAGTCGAGCAGCAGGGCCGGATCCACGGGCTCCCAGCAGAGACGGAGCGTGAGGGGCAACACTTGGAGGACAGGGTGAGCCAGGGTGTGCAGGCTTGCGCCGAGCGTGGGCAGGCCCAGGCGGGCCAGACAGCCGTCGAGGCAGAGGGCCACCATGTCGTCCTCGCAGCAGACGACCGTCTCGGAGAGCCGATCCGGCTCGGCGGCCAGAGCCGTGGCGACGGCCTCGCAGCCGGCGAGGGTGCTGCGGCTCCGGAGCCAGCGGAGGCTTCCGTCCGAGCGGATGGGGGCCATGCCGCCCGCAAGAATCAGGCGCTGCACGGCACCGAGGGCGGTTTCAGGCGCGGCCTGCGGCGGAGTGGCGCCCTCAGCCTCCGTCGTCAGCCTCTCCAGCACGGATCGCCAGCGACTGGGCCAGCGGTCGGTCGAATCCTGGAGGATGCAGCGGTGAGGCGGCAGCCGTTGCCCACGGTCAAGCGCCTCAAGGACGCGAAGGAGGCGCCCGCCCTCGTCGGGAGTCCGGACCGGCCTCGCCTGGACGGCGCGGACCATGTCACGGATGAGGGGCGGGAGCCCCGGCGAGTCGGTCTCGTCCCAGCCTGCCAGGCGTAACTCGTCCCGCCGGGAGAGAAGCTCGGCGGCCGTCCCCCAGCGATCGGCGGTGAGGCTGGGGGAGAAGACAGCTTCCGGGACCGCGTCCAGCGCTGCGGCGTACTCGGCGATGCGGCTGGCGTGGTGTGGACGTTCCTCCAGGAGACCGAGTTGAGTCTCGAGCCACCGGAGCAAGACATCCGGGCCACCCGAATAGTGGTTCCAGGCGGCGGTCCCGGGCACTGGCGGCAGCGTGCCACCGGAGACGTGGATTTCGAGGACGCTGATCTCAGACACAAGGCTCCCTGATTGCGAGGGAAAAAAGATTCCCTGGACGCGAAGTGTGCCCTTCCCTGGTGTCTGGGGAAATCAGAAAGGCTCTCTCGGCCCGACCAGGCACGGCCAGCGCTTCCAGTCGCCCCAGATACTACAGCACACCTGTGACAGGTACGGTCACAGTTTCGATGAGGCGTTTCTCTTCCTACGGCGGTAGAGGGATCCGGCCCCTCGCAAGATAGCGACCACGGCCCGGCGCAGCGACAGCGGGCGCACGACCTCGGCGGCATCGCCCCAGCCCAGGATCCAGCGCGTGATCTCGAAGGTGCCGCCGGCGCGGAAGGTCAGTTCCAGCCGACCGTCCCGGAGGGTCAGGAGTTTCTGGGTCGGATGCCACTCGCGCTCCCGGACGTAGGGGGCCTGATCGGACCGGAACCGGACGACCACGGTCATCGGCTTATCCCATGTCACGCCAAAGGCCTCGGCCTCGTACTTCTTGAGGTCGAACTTCGGGTCCACCGTAAACGGTTCTTCCGTGACCGTAACCGAGTGGACGCGGTCAATGGCCAGGGTAACGAGCGAGCCATAGACCGGAACCTGGCCAACACAGTACAGGAGGCCCTGGATAGAGAGGAGGCGGTAGGGATCGTAGCGGAACTTCTTGGGACGGGTCCTGGAGGGGGCCTGGTACTCCAGCAGGCAGCGCCGGCGGGCGACAATCGCCTCGACCAACTGGAGGAGGATGGGCTGGAAGTCCGTGTAGTCCTTGGTGCCCCGTGCCCACCCGCCGAAGATCCCGCCAAGAGCCAAGCCGAGGCGGCCCTCCTTGCCGGGCGCCAGGCTCTGCAATTTGAGGAGGGCGCTGTCAAGGGCAGCCCGGAAGGGCTGCTTGGAGCCGGTCTGCTTCGTGGCCCACACGAGAGCGGCCAGTTCCTTCTGGGTGAGGAGAACGGGAGGGATGGTCGCTCGAACTTCGGGGGCGAGGCTGGGGTGGCTAAGCCGGCCTTCGGAGTCCCCCACAATAGGGTAGCCGACTGCCTGGAGGGCTCGGAGGTCCCGGTAGATGGTCTCCCGCCGGGTATGGAACCGCGCGGCCAGCTCATAGATCGACGGCTGCCCGCCCTCCTTGAGGATCTTCAGGAGGGTCAGGAGCCGCACCACCTGCCGGTCGCGCCGGGCCGATGAGGCCGAACCCATGGGCGGAATCTACGCAGGACGAGGTGCGGACGCAATGGAAAAATGTGGATGGGATGGGATGGCAACCGAGCACCCCGCTCTCTCGTCGGGAAGCTGATCGGATGGTGGGGAGATCGTCTCTCCGGGCTCCCCATCTTTCTGTGACCGTAGGTGTCACACGTCGCGGCTATCATGTCGTCAGAAAAGGCACCAAAACCAAGAGGTTCGCCCGATGCGGATGTATGAACTCTGGAAGCTGGCCGAGACTGGGGAGCACGCGGCGCGCCTGGAGGACGAGGGCGGCCCCGTCCTCTTCCCATGCGAGCGGGAGGCGGTAGAGTACACGCGAACGGAGCCGGATCGCCGGGAGACCATCTTCGCCATCGTGGAGGTGCGGGTGGGGATGGCCTGAAGGGGACCTACGGGTGATGTCTCGGGAAAGATCGGAGGCGGTCTCCGAGTCCCGGACACCGGCGGACAGTTGCCCGAAACCGGAATCAAGCGGGAGAAGGGGGTCATCCATGACGGATCATAAGGATTCGAGGGAGCGGATGGAAAAACAGATTCGAGATCTGGCCGGGGCCCTGGCGGCGGTCCGGCGGCACCCCTGCCTGCTCTTCATAAGCAGCACGATCCAGGGATCGGACGTGTTGACCGTGCGAAAGGCTCTGGGTGGGCACGAGGGCGGGCCTCTCGACGCCATCGTGGCCAGCCCGGGCGGTGATGTGGGGGCGGCCTACCTCGTGGCCCGCGAACTCCGGCGGCGCTTCGCCCGGCTGACGGTATATAATGGGGGACGTTGCGTCCCAGGTATCCTTACGCTTCCGATTCCGAAAACAGCAAGAACCGGAACCATTGGTGTCTGCAACCCACCTTCCGACTTCAGCGCACGACCTACCAGTTCACTCAACAGAAACGCCGATCCCCAGGATGCGAATCGGCGCTCATCTACGCAAGGTTCCCTCCTTCAAAGCTGGGGCTGGCGGCCAGGGGTCTGGGACTGGAAAGAGCACCTGCCGAGCCTGGAGCCGTTCCGATGTCCAAGGGGAACCCCTCTGCAAAGGGGGCCAGGGCTTCCGCCAGTCCGCATCCGCCAGAGGCGGACGGACTCCTTCGGAGAGGCGGATCTCGCGCAAGCACTTGACGAGGGGACCGGAGAACGGGCACAGATGGGCGCGTCCGATCTGCAGGCCGCTCCGCTATCTGCGTTCGCTGATTTCGCAGAATCCGAATGGAATCCAATGTTTGAGGGAAACGACACCGCCTATTTTGTTGGCAGTATCGTTCAGCATCTAGCCAAGCTGGGAACAGCGAGGTGGGGGCCGCCCCCGGCAAACTTGGTCGGCTGGAGAGGTCAGCCTGCCCTTGGCCCTCATATCAAAAGCCTTCGCTTGGTGCAAGCGGAAAGCCGCGAACGTTCGCGCGCTTGCCTCAGGCTCACAATGCTCGACCGACCCAAGCAGTGTCCCTCGCAGTAGCTGGGGCCAGACTTGCGTAACTGAGTAACTTCAGAAGCGGGGGTCAGGCCCGGGTTACTTGACTTGTCCTGGAAAGGCCAGCGCCTCGTGGGGTATTGAACAGGCCTGCCGAACCGCACGAGAGATGGACCCGTTTATCTCAGCCCGCGTCGAACCTCTCCCAGTCAATCCCCAACTGGCGCACAGCCGCGCGGAGGTGCCCCACTTGAGATCCTTCCCTCCCCAATCAGGCAAGACAGTGGCCTTCCCAGTTATCGGATTGAACCACTTCCGATGGGATCCGCCCTTCCGTCGGGGCAACTCGTGGCAGCCCAGGGCTTGCAGTTTCCGGGCGGCCTCCCGGTACTTCATGGGCGGGTGACCACGCTCTCAAACCAGATGGGCTCGTCTTGCTGGTCCTGGCGGAGATTTGCAGGAATCGGCTTCTTCAGATCCTCATAGGTCTCGATCACCGCATCCAGGGCGTCCTGGACGTTCTTGACGGCCTCTTCGAGTGTGTCGCCTTCGGTAACCAGTTCCGGAAGCACCGGACTCGTGACCGTAAAGCCCCCCTCTGGCTGCGGGGTCAGAACCAGCGGTATCTTGTACACGTGCCCCATGGGACTCCCTCCTCAGTAGCGAACCGATCACCCGACGTCCAGTGATCCCTCGCTGTCCCTCCGACGACCACCGGTGACGATCCTGGACCTCGGGCTTATCATACCACCCGGATGTGGATCGGCCCAAGGTGTATCGCCGACGCACTGTGGGTGAAAGCCCAGTGGTACATCGAAGGGTGGATCAGGGACCTCGCGGTGTCGAGACCTGCCACGGCTGACTCCAAGGCATCGTGCAAAGCCCAATCCGAGTGGAGCGGGAAGGTGGGAGCCGCCCCCGGAGACCCTATTGAGTTGGAGAGGTCGGCGGGATCAGCCATGGAGTAGCCGGGTAGACCTTCTATCCGTTAGGACACCTGATAGACCTTTCCAGCTGACGCCGGCGCAATAACCCGACGCACAAAGTCCTCTCGGACCCGGTCCAGATATCGCAGCACTTCCGTTGAGTAGTAGGGTTCCCCGCACTCCTGGCACATCTCCGCCTCGACGGGGACCAACAGTCGGTCCGGCCCCGCCTTGATCTCAGCCTGCATTGAGGCTGACCGGACCTCACCGGTCTTGCAGATGACGCATTTTATGGCTGCCTCCGCCGCGTGAATTCCTCGTCCCATCGCGCGGGCTCTGGGTGATAGGTCGGAATGAGGATAAGCCTGCGTTCGCTTGGAACGGGGCGCAAACAATATGAGCACTCTCCCTGTCAGCGTTCGCCCAAGGATAAGGCAGCTCGGATAGGGTTTATCGTCAGGGTACTCATCAATAATCTCACCCCTCTGCAAAACTTCCAAGATTTCTCCGACCCGGATTCCCCCAAAGGGTTCGGTCTCCATCTCGCGTCGGGCATGCTCGCGGCTATGCGAGCCTTTCTTCTGCCCAGCCGACGACCGCCTCGGCGCTTGCGATGGCCTCTTGATAATGGGCCTCTGTGACAGGCTCGGTGAGCCCTGGATACCGGGTGACCACCGCATATCGCGTCAGGCCCTCGGCCTGCCGCATGGAGATGGGAACGGCCTCGCCTGCCTCTTCGAGGAGCGTCAGGAGGTGTGCCAGGTCGTGAACATACGGAAACGCCACGCCCCGCTTGATCAGCAAGGCCTTGATTGCCTTTTCGGCAGCCTGCTGCGCATCAAAGCACAGGTCTTCAAGATACGCTTCGGGGATCCGCGCCTTTGCCCGGGAGAGATTACTCCGCGCGCGGTTCAGCCATTCTCGAGGATCGTCCGGCGGATACCGCTCAGGCGGCATACACGACCCTGCCTTCCTTCAAGGCGGGGGCGAATACCAGGGGATGGCTGTCGCCATACCGTTCAATGTCTTCGGGGGTGGCCACGATGACGTCAACCGCCTCCCCCACGCCATGCAGGTGTCTGTAGATCAGCCCCATCAGATCGAGCCGATTCGCGCCAGCCTTGATGACCAGGAGGTCCACGTCGCTATGGGGCCCCATCGCACCTCGAGCCGCCGAGCCGAAGAGGATAATCTTGTCCGGCTTCGCCACCTCCACAATCCGCCGGACAATCTGGTCCAGCTTCTCCTGGGTGAGGGTGCGCATTGCCTTCATCGTCCCTGCCCCGGTGGAGCCCCCTGCAGTCGCCTCACGGCTGGAAGTCCGACCACGACGTCCTGCGCCACGATGACCTGGAGCCGATGCTTCGTCGGTATGGTCCGGCTCCCCCTGCGAGGATCGGAACATGCGCCCACCACAGACCCTCCCCAGCATTGGAGATTCGGGGTCTCTCCCGCGTCCGATGAGTACCTGCGACCTGTGGCTGGCTTATAGCAGATGGCACCCGCCGAGGCAAGCAGGGCACCCGATTTGGCGGTTGGCTGTCCGGTCGCGCGAACGTGGCAGGGGCAGGATCCAGCTGGCAGCAGGCAGGAGTGCTGGCTGCGGGACGTTGCATCCTACGTATCCTCAGCGTCTGAACGCCTTTCTCGCTGGCTGCATCTCCCTCACCGGTAACAGGATCCGTTCCTCTATCTTTTGTCTTTCGTGAGAAGCCAGACTGCCCGCCGGATTCCCCGCAGGTAGCCTTCTGGCAACGGCTCGCCGTTCAGGACCTCCAGGTGCAGCCAGGTGTATTCGGTGTGCTCGTGGCTGATGGTCACGGCGCGCAGGCGTTTCAACCGGCACGCATACTGGAGGATCAGCACCTTCTCTCGTGGGGAGACCCGGTAGACCCAGGCGTCCACCAGGGAGGTCACGGAGGCCGAGAGACCGGTCTCCTCTTTGATTTCCCTCACCACCGCCTCTTCCGGGGTTTCCCCGTCGAGGAGGCGCCCGCCGGGCAGCTCCCACTCGTCCCGCTCGTTTCGCAGGACGAGCACGCGTCCCCGCCGGATCATCACCCCCTTGACCGAGATCGGCAGCCGCATCTCAACCCCAATCTTTAACCGCCAAGACGCCAAGAACACCAAGGCCGAACGGCTCATTTGGGGGAACGACCGAAACGTCTGAATGCTCCTTCAGTCGGGTTTCGCGCACTTCGGTGGAGAGCTCCGAACATTGTATCTCTGTCCCGCCCGTGGCGGGATTGGCGCCTTGGCGGTTCATCCCGTTGGGCCGGGCTCAAATCCGGCCCCGGGTCCACTGGAGATACCGATCTCCGAGGCGGGGTGAGCCATCGAACTCGGGAAGCGTCGCCCGGATGTGCGCCCGCAACTCTCCGGTCCGCTCGGCGTGGATCGGATGGGTGCGCATCAGGCCGGTGGATACCGCCTCCTCGTTCCGCTGGCTCCGGGCCAGGGACGCCTCCAGGAAGCTCACCAATCCCTCGGGGTGATAGCCCGCCCGGGCCGCGTACCCGGCGCCCACCTTGTCCGCCTCGATCTCCTGAGTCCGGCCATAGCCCCGGAAGATCACCTCGGTGGCGAAGTCGGCGATCTGGCTGAAGGCCGGGCCGCCCGCCTGGAGGGCCGCCATGGTCACCGCACCGCCCGAGCCCCCGTACGTCCCGATGGCCTGCGTCGCCGCTTCCCCGGCCTTCCGCAGGAAGTAGCGGTTCTCGATCTCCGTCAGGACGTGCCGCTGGTTCACGTGGGCGATCTCGTGGGCCAGGACCCCCGCCAGCTCCGCCTCGTCCCGCATCTGCCGCAGGGCCCCCCGGGTGATGAAGATGTACCCCCCGGGCGTCGAGAAGGCGTTGACCATGTCGTGATTCAGGATCGTGAAATGGTAGGTGATGTCACCCCGCCCCACGCTCTGGACCAGCGTCTGGCCCACCAGGTTCACGTACTGGCGCAGGGTCGGCTCGTGCCAGGCCCCGTACTGCGCCAGCAGGCGGGCCGCCACAGCCCGGCCGATGTTCACCTCGTCGTCCCGTTCGATCTTGGTAGCCGCGGCCGCGAACAGCTCCACGCCGCTGCTGACCAGCCCCAGGTCCACCGGCCCGATCCGGCCGCCGATCCCACCGCATCCGACCAGGGCCAGGACGAGTCCCGGCAGGGCCCAGCGCCTCCAGTGTCTCCGCATGGCTCCCCCCTACTCCCGGTACCGGCCCAGCTTGCCGGCCCGCAGGAAGTTTTCGACGTCGGTCTCGGTGATACGGAACCGCTCGACCTCTGCCAGGGCCTGATAGTCGAGGTGCATCCGGCCGAGCTGCTTGAGCTGGATCTCCTCGTCCACCCCCCGCGCGCCGGCCGTCGCCGTCACGACCGGCCCCTGCGTCCGACCCGAGGTGAGACCGCGCGCCAGGGCCTGGCCCAGGTCGCCCCCGCCCCTGGCCTGTTCGACGCTGAAGGCCGCATCCTCGACGGCCATCTTGGCGGGCACGTCCCGGAACCGCACCAGCACGAGCTGGTCCCGCGCGTTCTTCACCGCGACCTTGCGCAGGACCCCACCGGCCCCGTAGGTCAGGTCGCCCACCTGCTCGCCCCCGCGGAGGCGATAGCGCAGCAGGCGCCCGTCCGCCGCGTCCACCCACATGGTCCACGCGCCCTCTGGACCCGTCCCCTCTACGATCTGGGCCGGCCGTCCGGCAACCGTCTCGCTGCCTCCCAGGCGGGCACTTGCGAGGGGAACGCCCACCGGGAAGGCCTGCTCGGACACTGCCCGGCGGACCTCCGGCGCGACCTCGGAAAGACGGGTCGCCCCCACCTGGGTGACCAGCCACGTCTCCTTGCCATCGTGCACCAGCAGGCGGACCGCCTTGCTGGCGGCGTCCGTCACCTCCACCCGGACGCGCGGGGCCTTGAAGGTGTACCGGGCGCGGGCCACCAGTGGCAGGTCCGCCTCTGTCGTCACCCCGCCTGGCGCGGCGAAGATGGCCTCGGTCGCCTGCCCCTCGCCCGGCGCCAGCACGCCGCGGACCGCCTTGGCCAGCGTCTCTTCCACCGTGGCGGCGGCAGCCAGGACCGGGGAGAACAGCAGCAGGGCCAGGACCGCCCCGCTACCCCATCGGCATCTGGATGGTGCCCGCTTTCGTGCTGGGCTCATAGATGTGAACCTCCTCTTCGCGTCCGCGGATCCTGACGCTCCCGATCTCGCGCCACTCGATCCCTGCCCCGTCCACCCGTTGCCGGGTGGCCCCGCTGACCAGGATCTGGGTCTTGTGCTCCTTGTTCAGGCTCTCCAGGCGGGAGGCCAGGTTCACCGGATCCCCGATGATGGTGTATTCCTTCTTCTGCTCCGAGCCGACATTGCCCACGAGTACCTCGCCCGTATTGATCCCGACGCCGATCCGCAGGGGGACGCCGGTCTGCCGCCGCCATTCCTCCTGCAGTTCCTCCACGGCCGCCAGCATCTCCAGCGCCGCGCGCACCGCGCGACTCGGGTGGTCGGGGGTGGCGATCGGCGCGCCAAAGAACGCCATGATGCCATCCCCGATGTATTTGTCCAGCGTCCCGCCGTGGCGCAGGATGATTTCCGCCATGCGGGACAGGTAGGTGTTCAGGGCGCCCATGACCGTCCCCGGGTCCAATTTCTCCGAGGTGGCGGTGAAGCCCCGGATGTCGGAGAAGAGGATCGTCACCTCGCGCCGCGTGCCGCCCAGGGCCAGCTTGCCCGGGTCCGCCAGCAACTCCTCGAGGACCGCATCCGACACGTACTGGCCGAACATCCGCTTGAGCTGCCGCCGCGCCCGCCCTTCCACCAGGTAGTGATCCAGCAGCACCGCCACCAGCCCCAGGGTGAGCCCCCCGCTGGGCGCCACGAGATCCAGCCACAGGTGGCGGGACCCGAAGGCCCAGAACGCCGCCGCCACTTGCAGGAGGGCCATCCCCACGAACGCCACCGGAATGCCGAGGAGAGTCGGGAAGAAGCCAGCGAGCAGGCCGGCCGCCGCCGCGACTCCGACGGTGAGCATGGTGCCACCCGGCTCCGGCAGACGCCGCACCGCATCGCCGGCCGACAGGGTGTCCAGGGCCGTGGCATTCACCTCGACGCCGGGGAACACCCGGGAGAATGGCGTGGACCGGAATTCAAAGGCGCCGCTCACCGTGGCACCGATGAAGATGATCTTGTTCCGGAAGGTCTCCGGAGGGATCTCGGGGGTCTCCCCCCGGACGATCTGCCCGTAGGAGCGGAGGACCCGCCAGGCCTGAACGTACGCAAACGTCTGCGCGCCGCCGCGCCACCGGAGCAGGATCGTCCCGTCGTCGTCCAGCGGCACCACGCCCCGCCGGTTCTGGACGTCGGTGGCTCGGACACCCGGAGGATTCACCGTCCCGTCGGCCAGGGCAGCAGCGAGGGACAGGCTCGGGTACAGGCGACCCTGGTACGAAAACGTCGTGGACACCCGGCGGAGGATGCCGTCCTCGTCGGGATCAACGCTGATGCCTCCGATCCCTTTCGCGGCGGCCAGCAATTCCGGAAGCGGCAGGGTGATGCCCTCGTACCGCGCCGGGGTGAGAGGCGGCTGCACCGCGCGAAGATCGAGGGCGCCGGACGCGGGGGATGCCATCTCCCTCCCGACGGCCTCGCGGTGGAATACTGCCGCGAGATACACGTTCCCCGCCTTGGCGATCGCCTCGGCGAAGGCCCGGTCTCCCTCCGGTTTCTCCAGGTGGGGCTCGGCAAAAAGGATGTCGAAGGCGACCAGCCTGGGCCCGCCGGCCCGCAGGTAATCCAGCATCAACCCATAGGCGTCCCGGGGCCAGGGCCACCGGCCAAGGATCGCCTGGAGCCGCTGGGCGCTTTCCTCGTCCACCACGATGACGACGATGTCGGATCGCGCCGCCTGCCGGGCAGGGAACGCGCGGAAGCGAGCATCCAGCGTCTTCAGCTCGATCGTCTGGACGAAGGGGAGACGGGCCACGAGGAGGGTTACCGCCGCCGCGAGGACGGCCCAGAGGCAGGACCAGTGCCAGCGTTTGCCGGGGGGACGCAGCATGGGGAACGAGTCCTTGCGGGGTAGCGTGCCCGGTGAATACCGGGGCATCCTAACAAAAAACGCCGTGCGGGCAAGCCGAAAATCGTGGAGGGAGGAAAGGCGACTTCTCGAAGGCGGAAACGGGGCGGGTGACGCTGGATCGGTCACCCATACAACTCGCACAAATGATCTTCCGGGATCATTGACTCCTCGTCCCGACAGAGTATATTGATTGCCGAAATTGATTACATAGCGGCCCGCAGCCGCGTCCTTCGCGCGATACCGGAGTTGGATTACCATCCCATCCCGGCCCGACTGATACTTCGCGCCTCCTGTGGCTGCGCCACGACGTCGGAATGAGGCGTCGCCGAAACACCTTGCCTGTGGCGGATGACCGAACGATCCCGGGGCTCACCGCGCCGGTGAGGACCCCGTTGGGCACCCGAGCTCCGCAAATCCGATGCGGAGCGTCAGACACCTCGGTCCGATGGAACCCCTTCACGGGGAAGAGGAGGCAGCCATGCGGAAAAAGAAACAAGGATCGGTGCACACCGGAGGGGATGGGACGATCAGCCGGCGGAAATTCCTCGGCGTGACGGCCGGGGCGACCGCCGCCCTCTCCTTCGGGACATTCATCCGTAGCGGGTTGGGCGCCGCCAAGGTGAACGTCCTCACCTGGTCCAACACCCTGGGCGCCATGGATGACGTCCTGCGGGAACAGGCCAAGGAATACACCAAGGCCAAGGGCGTCGAGGTCAGCTTCGAATTCATCAACCAGACCGACCTCCCGGCCAAGACCGCAGCCGCCGTGGAGAGCGGTGCCGGACCCGACGTCATCACCCTGTGGAGCGACGGGCCGCACCTGCATGCCAAGGCCCTGGTGGACATCAACGATGTCACTGAACCCCTGGGGAAGGAGCTGAAGGGCTGGACCAACATCGCCAAGGATATCGCCATCGTCGGCAAGACCTGGAAGGCGGTTCCGTGGGCGATCATCCCCATCGCCATCACCTACCGTTCGGACTGGCTCAAGGAAGTGGGGTATGCGACATTCCCCGATACCTACGATGACATGCTGGTGTTGGCCAAGAAGCTGAAAGACAAGGGCCACCCGGTCGGCTTCGCCCTGGGCCGGGCCATCGGGGACGGGAACCAGTCCCACTACCCGATCCTCTGGGCCTTCGGCGGGGCCGAAGTGAAGAAGGACGGCAAGACGGTCGCCATCAATTCGCCCGAGACGGCCAAGGCCGTGGACTACCGCCGGAAGCTCTTCCAGGACGGCGAGACCGAGGATATCCTCTCCTGGGACGACTCCAGCAACAACCGCGCCTTCCTGGCCGAGGCGGTCTCGGTGACCGGCAACGCCGCTAGCATCTACTGGGCCGAGAAGAAGAACGCCCCGAAGCTGCGCGACGTGACCGAGCATGCCCTGTGGCCCAAGGGGCCGGCCGGCCGCTTCGGCTACTCCACGTCCATCAGCCTGGGGATCTTCCGGTTCTCCAAGGCCCAGAAGGAAGCCAAGGCCTTCATCAAGTGGCTGATGGAGCCCAAGCAGTACTCCGCCTGGATGGGAATCGGCGAGGGCATGGTGGCCGGGCTCCTGAACTACTACGAGGATGACCCGGTCTGGAAGAAGGATCCCAAGCTGGAGGTCATCCGGCAGATCCCGAAGTACGTCCGGATGCCGGGATACCCCGGGCCGCCGTCCCGCCCCGCGGCCGAAGCGATGGTGAAATATGTCATCGTCAACATGTTCGCCCGGGGGGTCAAGGGCATGGCCACGGCCGAGACCATCAAGATCGCTGAGTCGGAACTGAAGGAGATTTACGGGAAAGCCTAGCGCAGCGGGGCCAAGAGAGGAATCGTGTCCATCGCGCGAGCGGAGCGATTGCCGGCAAAGCCCTGGGTGACCCGGTTTGTCAAGCCCGAGGCGGTCACCGGCTACGCCCTGATCTCGCCGGCCGTGTTCCTGATGCTGGTGCTGCTGGCCTATCCCTTCGTCCTGGCCGTCTCCATCAGCCTCAGCGATCGGGTCCTGGGGGAGCCGGGCAAGTTCATCTGGCTCGGGAACTTCCTCAAGCTCCTCCAGGACTCGTTGTTCCGCCAGACAGTCTGGAACTCCTTCGTCTATACCCTCTCCACGGTGGTCCTGAAGCTGGTCCTCGGGATCATCCTGGCCCTCTTGCTCAACCAGGAGATGCCGTACCGCAATCTGGTGCGCGGGGCGCTGCTGCTCCCCTGGATCGTTCCCACGTCGCTCAGCGTCCTCACCTGGCTCTGGATGTTCGACTCCCTGTTCAGCGTCGTGAATTACATCCTGCTGGGCCTGGGACTCATCTCCAAGAAGATCCCCTGGTTGGGCGATCCCTTCTGGGCGATGGTCTCCGTGATCATCGTGAACACCTGGCGGGGGCTGCCCTTCTTCGCTGTCTCGTTCCTGGCCGGCCTCATGACGATCCCCCGCGAACTCTACGAGGCGGCCGAGACCGACGGAGCCCTGCAGCTGCGCAAGTTCTGGCACATAACGTTGCCGCTGTTGCAGCCGGTCATCGCCGTGGTCGTCCTCTTCTCCACCATCTGGACCTTCGCCGACTTCCAGATCGTGTACATCCTGACCCACGGCGGCCCTATCAACGCCACCCAGATCTTCGCCACCATGGCTTACGATGTTGCTCTGGTCGCCGGCCGGATCGGCGAAGGGTCTGCCATCTCCCTGTTCCTCTTCCCCGCCTTGCTGGTCGTGATCATCCTGATGCTGCGGTATCTCCGTCGGGAGTAACGGGCCTCCATGAGACGCAAACGGCTGCGGACGATCAGGCGGATCTTCGGACTCTACCTGCCCCTGGCCGTTTTCCTGTTCTTCGCGCTCTTTCCCTTTTACTGGATGCTCATCAGCAGCTTCAAGGCCAACCCCGACCTCTACAATCTCCGCGCCAACCGGCTCTGGATCAACCAGCCCACCCTGGAGCAGTTCCAGGAACTCTTCAAGAAAACCGCCATCCTCCACTGGCTCTGGAACAGCTTCTTCGTGTCGTTCCTGACTTCTCTGATCTCCCTCGCCCTGGGGATCATGGCGGGCTATGCCCTGGCCCGCCTGAAGTTCCCCGGCGCCCAGGCCTTCGGACTGGCGACCTTCATCACCTACCTGGTGCCGACCACGCTCCTGTTCATCCCCCTGGCCGGCGTGGTCCAGGCCCTGGGCCTGTCCAACTCTATCTGGTCCCTGGTTGTGACGTACCCGACGTTCCTGGTCCCGTTCTGCACCTGGATGCTCATCGCCTACTTCAAGTCCATCCCCGGCCGGCGTGGTCCAGGCCCTGGGCCTGTCCAACTCTATCTGGTCCCTGGTTGTGACGTACCCGACGTTCCTGGTCCCGTTCTGCACCTGGATGCTCATCGCCTACTTCAAGTCCATCCCCAAGGACATGGAGGAGTGCGCGATGATTGACGGGTGCAGCCGTATCGGGGCCATGGTCCGAATTGTCCTCCCCATGGCCATTCCCGGCGTCGTCTTCTCCGGCATGTTCAGCTTCACGCTCTCCTGGAACGAGTTCGTGTACGCGCTGACCTTCATCTCCACCACCACACACAAGACCATGTCGGTGGCCGTGCCGACTGAACTCATCCGGGGGGATGCGTATTTCTGGGGCGAGTTGATGGCCGCCTCGCTGGTCGGCTCGGTCCCCGTGGCCCTGCTCTATTCCTTTTTCATGGATTACTTCGTGTCCGGCCTGACCGCCGGCGCGCTCAAGGGTTAACGCCCGTACTCCCCACCTCGAAAGGAGGCTCTCCATGCAGTACTTCGTGTCGAAGACGACCCCGCGGGCCATCCTGGTGATGTTCGACCGGGATGACCTGCTGCTCGAGGGACTGCAAGAGGTCGTGAAGAAGGAACGGATCGACACCGCCGCCATCACGGGCGGCATCGGCTCGCTCTCGCGGGTGCACCTGCACACCATCACCACCACCTCCATCCAGCCCGTGGACAAGTACTGGAGCTTCACCGGAGCCATCGAGCTGGGGAGCGTCCAGGGATCGGTCATCGGCGGCGACGTCCACGCGCACATCAGCGTGTACGACTGGGACAGCAAGACCACCTACATCGGCCACCTGGAGCCGGGCAGCGTGGTGGCCTACCGGGCCGAGATCAGCCTGAATGTCCTGGAGGGGGTCCAGACCGAACGATACAACGACGCGGAGGGGAACTTCTGCATCCGGCAGCGCTAACGCTTCGCTCAATGCAAATTCTCAAACTGACGATGGGAAACTGACAACCGAAAGGCAGAAAGATCGGTCACGGTCGCGGGTCGGCCCCCAGTCTTTCATTTTCAATTGTCGGTTGTCGGTTTTTCATTTTTCATTGAGAGGAGTTCCTCATGGATGTCCGTCACATCGCCGTCGCCGGCACCGGGATGATGGGGCCCGGGATCGCCGCCATCTTCGCCCTGGCCGGCCGCCGGGCCACCGTCGTCAGCCGGACCCCCGAGGGGGCGGCCAGCGGCGTGGGCACGGCCAGGTCTCTCATCGAGCAACTGGCCGCCAACGACCTGGCGGATCCGGACCAGGCCAAGGAGGCCGCGGCACGCCTGGACGCGTCAACCGACCTCGAGGCGGCCGCGCGCGCCGCCCAGCTCTTCGTGGAATCCATCCCCGAGGACCTGGCCGTCAAGCAGGCGTTCTTCACCCGGCTGGACAAGGCGGCGCCCGACACCATCCTGTGCTCCAACACCTCGGGCATCAGCATCACGGCCATCGCCGCCAAGGCCTCCCGCCCCGAGCGCATCCTGACCACCCACTTCTGGAACCCACCCTACCTGATGCCGCTGGTAGAGGTGATCATGGGGGAACGGACCAGCCGGCAGATCGCCGACGGCGTCGTGGAACTGCTCCGGACCTGCGGCAAGGTTCCTGTGCTGGTGCGCAAAGATCGGCCCGGGCAGCTGGGCAACCGGATCCAGCACGCCATGATCCGGGAGTGCGTGAACATCGTGCAGGAAGGTATCGCCACCGCCGAGGACGTGGACCTGGCGATGATGACCGGTGTCGGCCTGCGGTTCCCCGCCTACGGCGTCTTCGAGCACGCCGACCTCGTGGGGTTGGACCTGGTCAAGGCGGTTCAGGACTACGTCCTCCCCGACCTGGGCACCGTGCAGGGTGCCGGCCGCCTCCACAACGAGAAGGTAGCGCGGGGCGAGCTGGGTGCCAAGACGGGCCGCGGATTTCTCGACTGGACGCCGCAGCAGGCCCAGGAGGTCCGGGCGCGCCGCGATGCCTTCCTGATCCAGTTCCTCCGCTGGGAGAAGGCCCGCCGGGCAACCTGACCGAGTGAATACCGGCCAACGGCTCTCTGGCGCAGGCGACGGCCGGAGGGGTCTCTTCGCCTCCCGTCTCCCGCCCCGCGGAGATTCGTATCCACGGGGGTGTGGTACAGGCTGGATGCGATCCAGAGGAACCCAGGAGAAAATGCTTGCCACGCATCTCTCATGGAGATATCCTATGTGCATATTTAGATAGGATATCCGAGGAGAGTGTCATGGGAGCCATCTCACTGAAGTTGCCCGACGATCTGTTGGAAACCAGCAGCCGGTGCGCCGATGCCCTGCAGCTGTCCCGGGCCGCGTACATCCGCCGCGCCGTCGAGCGGATGAACCGCCAGACCCGTGCCCAGCTTCGGGCCAAGCGGCTGGCCGAGGTGTCCAGGAAAGTCCGCAAGGAGAGCATGCGGGTGAATGCCCAGTTCGCCGCCATCGAGCGGGACCCCGATGCCTGAGCGGGGCGAGATCTGGCTCGCCAACCTGAATCCCCGCCGTGGCACCGAGTCGGGCAAGACCAGGCCGGTGCTCATTCTCCAATCCCAGGCGCTTCTCGATGCAGACCATCCATCTACGCTCATTGTTCCGCTGACCATGAGCCTGGTGGATGACGCCGAGCCGCTCCGTATCCGCATCCCGGCCTCCGGTCGCTTGCGCCGCAATTCTGACCTCCTGGTTGATCAGCTCCGGGCAATCGACAATCGGCGCCTCATCCAGGGCCCGATGACCCGCCTACCGCATGCGCTCATGCACCGAGTGGGAGAGGCTGTCCGCGAGGTCCTTGATCTCGTGGAAGAATAGAGCCAGTCGGAAAGGCCGCCCCCCTGAGTGTGCGGATATTCTGCTGTCTAGCAGGACAGTGCGGGCTCGCCGCGTTGTCGAAGTTCCTCCATTTCTCGGGGAGCCGGGATTCATGCCTTCCAAGTTTGGTACAGTCTGACACTGATTGCAAGATGGGCAATGGATACGTCGAGGTGAGCGTCGTCGCCGGCAGCGAGGCCGAGGAGGGGCTGTGCGATTTCCTCTTCTCCGAGGGCGCGCTGGGCCTCGTCACGGAGGATCTGCCCGGCGAGCCGACCGGGATCCGCATCCGGGCCAGCTTCCCCGGGACGGTACCTGTCGGCCCACTCGTCGAGAGGCTCAGGGTGTATCAGGAGTCGCTGCAGGCTCTGGGGCTCTGCCGGACCACCGGAACGATCGAGGTCCGCGACATCCCTGTCGAGGACTGGGGACGAACCTGGAAGGAGCACTTCAAGCCGCTTCTCGTCGGCAGGCGTCTGGTCATCGCGCCCCCGTGGGAGGACGGCCCTTTCCCTGAGAACCGCCTTGTGGTCCGCATCGACCCAGCCATGGCCTTCGGCACCGGTCACCACGCCACGACCCGGATGTGCCTGGAAGCCCTCGAAGCATTCATGGATCGGTGGCCCCAGAGGCAGGGGCAAGTGGTGCTGGACCTGGGGACAGGGACCGGGATCCTCGCCATCGCTGCGACGTTCCTCGGGGCAAAGCGGGTCGTCGCCATTGATACGGATCCGGAGGCATGCGACGCCGCGAGGAAGAATCTCGCCCTCACCGCGGGCACAAGTCGGGTCCAAGTTCTCCAAGGAGGAATCGAAGCCCTCGGACCCGCTGCGCGCTTCGACCTCGTCCTGGCAAACCTCGACACCAGGACGCTCTGCCCGCTCCTCCACACCCTCTTGAGGCTGCTCGAGCCTCGCGGCCAGTTGATCGCCAGCGGGATCCCTGTTGAGGACGAAGCGACGGTGACCGCAGCGGTGCAGGCTGCGCCGCTCCGAATCGTCGAGCGACGGGCCGAGGACGGCTGGCTCTGCCTGACCCTGGTCGCTCGATGATGCCTTCCGCACTCCGCACTTGCTATTCCGCAACTGGGTCACGGCTCTTCCATTGAAGCTTTGACCCTGAGACCGTGGAGGCCCCCCTCGGCTCTCGGCTCGCGGCTCTGTATTTTGGTTTTAATGAGGCCCCGGCTCGGAGGTCGTGCAAATGATACGTAGGTTCTAAAACAACCTACCGCCCCTCATCCGGGACGTTGCTTCCCAATTTTCATTGCACGTAATGACGTTGTTTCCCACGTTGACTATCGCCTCTCCGCCCCCGCCCAAAGCCCTGTCCTGCCCGATCAGTCCCCGTCACTGCCATGACATACCACGCATCCGCCGCAGCCGATGGGACGGACCCACCTCCTCGACCTGGAAGCCGATCCGCCCCGGCGCCAGATGCTCATTGTCCCGCCCCGAACGCTTGTGGTATGGTCCCTTGGAAAGCTGTGTGCCCCAGGGGCATTCACCACACTGCCGGGGGAAGTGGTATGCCGGAGATCAGCCGGTTCTTTGGCATCGTGATCAAGATGTTCTATAATGACCATCAGCCACCGCACTTCCACGCCGAGTATGCGGGGTCCGAGGCGCTGATCGTCATCGAGTCCTTGGAAGTGTACCGAGGGGAACTGCCGCGACGCGCGCTGGTCTTGGTCCTCGAATGGGCCGCGCTGCACCGCGATGCGCTCCGGGAGGACTGGCGCTTGGCACGCGGGGGCGAGCCGCCGCGACCGATCCCTCCCCTGGAGTAAGGAGACACCCTCATGACTCTCGTCAGAATTCGCGCGGTCGAGCCCCTGGAAGGCTTTCGTCTGCGTCTCCACCTCACCAACGACGCCGTGATCGAGCGGGACGTCCGTCCGCTCATGAGCGGGCGAATCTTCGAGGAGCTGATCCAGGACCCACAGAGGTTCCGGGAGGTCCACGCCGAGGGCGGCACCGTGGTCTGGAGTAACGGCGCCGATCTCTGTCCCGACGTCCTCATCTGGGGCGGCCCGCCGCCCCTCGCCGCCGACCAGGTCCCCGCCTCTTTGCCCACTCCAGCGCCCCACGCCTGACCCTCCCGGCGGATGGCCAAGTGGATGGGTACGCGCCCGTGATTTCCGGGACGTTGTTGCCCCCGTTAACTTTCGCCTCTCCGCCCCCGCCCGAAGCCCTGCCCGGTCAATCCCCCCGTCACCGCGATGACGCACGGCGCGGCCGCCGCACTCGGTAAGCCGGCCTGGCCTCCTCGACCCAGAAGCCACACGGGGCGACAGCGACAACCGACGGGGACAGCGGGGCTCCGCCATCGGTGAAGGCCGCAAGCGCCAACGCCCCGGTACGCCTTGCTATGCTGCTTGACATCAGATGCGGTCGGTGTTAGCATCAACGCATCATGCCGCGGACAACCCTAAACATCGAAGCCCCACTTCTGGGAGAGCTGAAGAAGTTGCAGGAGAAGGAGGGGCGCTCCCTGGGCAGGATCGTTTCGCAGCTCCTGGCGGAGGCCCTCGCCCGGCGGAAGAATGCGCCCGAACTTCCCAAGCTCCAGTGGGTCTCCCGCCCCATGCACGCTCTCGTCGCTCTCTCCGATAAAGAAGCCCTGTACGGCGTCCTCGACCGCGGCGACGAATGAGCTATTCGGTCGACGCCAACGTCCTCCTCTACGCTTCGGACACGTCCAGCCCCAAGCATCCGGAGGCCATCCGCTTCCTGAAGCAGCGCGCCTCGGACCCGGACCTGTTCTGCATCGCCTGGTCCACGTTGATTGCCTTTCTCCGCATCGCCACGCATCCGCGAATTTTCGCCCGACCTCTCTCGCCCGACGATGCCCTCGGCAACGTCGAGTCCCTCCTCAGCCTGCCGCACGTGCGCATGCTCTCGGAGGGGGAGGGATTTCTTGAGATCTACCGTGAGGTGACCGCCCGCTTCCCTGTCCGCGGCAACCTCGTCCCTGACGCCCACCTGGCAGCCCTCCTCCGGCAGCACGGCGTCCGCAGGCTGTACACGGTCGATCGGGACTTCAGGAAATTCGACTTCCTCGAGGTCGCCGATCCCTTCGAATAGCATGCCCCCAAATAGTGGACGTTGTTTCCCACGCTGACTTTCGCCTCTCCGCCCCGACCGAAGCCCCGCCCGGTGAGCCCCCCATCACCGCGATGCCGCGCTGCGCCGCCGCCGCAGCCGATGGGACGGACCCGCCTCGGAACCATACTAGGGATATGTGCCGGTTGTGGACACACAACGTTCGCCATGCTATGTTCCGCTTCGAAAGGAACTGGCCATGGCCGAACACCGCAAACCCCGTCCAAAGCGCGGGCCCGCGCCTTACTCTCCCGTCGCCAACCCGCCGCGTTTTGTCTCGGACGCAACGGGTCGCGCCGTCGAGGTTGTCCTGTCCTACAGTGATTATCAGGAACTCCTCCGCCTCCTGGCCCGCCATGCGGACTGGGAGACGCTGCCTCCGCACCTGCAGGACGCCATTGATAACGTGCTCGCGGACGACGCGCTGGCAGAAGGCGGGACTCCCATCCCCCTGCGCCAGGCCCTGGACGACACCCGCGAACCCGCCTCCTGATGGCCTACGCGGTTCTGCTCTCCCCCCGCGCGGATCGCGACCGCCGCGGCCTTTCCGACACAATTCGGCTCCGTATTCGCAAGACGCTCCTCGCCCTCGAGACCGATCCGAGACCCACTGGCGCAGCCAAATTGAGCGGAGAACGTAACCGATGGCGCGTTCGCGTCGGCGACTACCGGATTCTGTACGAGGTGGACGACGCGTCGCGCCAGGTTCTCGTCCTCCGCATTGCCCACCGGCGCGACGCTTATCGATAGCTCGATCGGCCATCGGTCTTCTCCGTAATGGTGAACCTCCGGGACGTTGTTGCTCAAGTTGACTTCCACCTCTCCACCCCCGACCGAAGCCCTGCCCGGTCAGCCCCCATCACCGCGATGCCGCGCCGCCGCAGCCGGTAGGCCGGCCCCGCCTCCTCGACCCGGAAGCCGATCCGGCGCCGGTCGGGATGTTCGGGGGCTCATGTACACCGGGCAGATTCCTCCTCCGGGCTGGAGGCTAGCATCTACCTGTGCCAGGGGCGGACACACCTCGCGAACAATTTCGAAATGCGGATTGCGGAATGCGGATTTCAGTGCCGCGCTCGGCGCCCGGCTCTCAGTTTCCACCGCCTGCCCGTGCCAAAATCGGACGCTCCAACCGCAGAATCCCGACTGTCAGCGCTTCGGCCGTTGCCCGGAGGCGGCCCGGTCCGGTCCGGTGAGGGCCGCTCCCCGCGCCGGTCGGCGCCGGGGACGGGCTTTCCTGGCCGTGAGGCGCAATTCCTCGACCCGGCCCTCCGCGCCGCGGAGGGCGGCCAGCCACTCGCGACGGATGTCATCCCGGAGGGACTTGGGCTCCAGCACCTCGACGTCCTTGCCGTAGCCAAGTATCCACCGGCGGACTTCCGGGGTCAGGGGAACCCGCAGGGTCATCTCCAGCTCGCCCGTCAGGAGCGGTGCCAGGCTCTGGCTGAGATGCCACTGGCGCTCGGCGACATAGCGGGCGACCTGCCGCGAGAACCGGAGGGCGACCCGGACTGGCTCCCCCCGGAAGAGGCCGAAGCTGCCCTCCAGGTACCGATCCAGGTTGAATTCGGGAGGGGACTGGAAGGTATCGTCCGTGATGCGAACCTGCCGGAAGCGTTCGAGGGCGAACGTGAGGACCTGTCGGCGGGTGTGGCAGTAGGCGGCGAGGTAGATCCCGCCCTGCTGGTGCCAGAGGTGGACCGGGTCAAGACGGCGCCGGCTGGCGCTGTCCCGTCCGAAGGAGTGATACTCCGCCTCCACGGTCCGGCGTTCGTGTAGAGCCTGCTGGAGCAACCGCAGCGTCTCCACTGCACGAGAGGAATCTTTGGCCTGCAGCGTTCCGGCCGAGATGCACTGCTCGATGTCATCCAGGAGGGCCTTGGCCTTCGGGCCCAGGGTGGACGAGACCTTCTCGAGGGCCGTGTGGATCGCGTCCCCAACGGGCGTTCCCCGGAGCGGGACGAGGAGATGGCGGCCTAGATGCAGACTCATGAGCTCGGTGAGCGAGAACGTGACGGGCGGCGTACCAGAGGGGCCCTCGATCAGCCGGTAGCGACTCTCGCGCCCGTCCTGCTCCGCTGTGAGGGGGAATCCGGCCTCTTGAAGAACGACCAGGTCCTGCCGGACGGTCCGGTGGCTGCAGTTCACCTCGCGCGTCAGCTCTCGGATCGTGCAGCCACCCCTGACGGTCAGGACGTGCAGCAGCCTCCACTGCCGGATCACTTGGTCACGTCGGGCCATACCACCCCCATTGTGCTGAGAACAAAACGGCCGCAGCCTCCAACTGGCAACGGACCTTACCCAAGATCCGGGCCAAACTGCAACAAGAAACATAGACGACGTTCCCCCTCCCGGATGATCCTCTGCCTCCCCCGAGAGCCGACAGGGATAGCGCGGGATACGTGCCGAACGGTTCTCGGCTCGCGGCTCTCGGCTCGCGGCTCACCCCCTCTCCCTGATAATTCCCTTGACACGTAAAAGTGCCACGTGTTAGTTGCATATTGTAAATTTCTGTCCACGCATAGTGAGAATCCATCATGGCAACCAAGACGCTCAAAACTCTCGAGAGGGGCATTGACCTCCTTTTCCTGTTCTCCCACAACCGCCCGGCGCTGTCCCTCCGCGAAATCTCGGTAGCCCTTGAGATTCCGCAAAGCACCGCGTATCGCCTGCTCGTCACCTGTCGAAAGAAACAGGTGATCGTTCGAGATCCCGTTACCAGGAAATACGTCCTGGACGCCGGGCTGCTCCGCCTCCAGGCCGCTATCCAGGCCAATCTGGACATCACGAAGATCGCCATTCCTTCTCTCGAGGATCTGGCCACGCGGTCCGGGGAGACATCCCAGCTCTACCTGTTGCAGGGGCACCAGGTGGTGTGCGCCGAGGCGGTCACCAGCCCGAACATGATCCGCTTCATGCCCGAGCGCGGCAGGGGGTTGCCTCTCCACGCCCCCGCCGCCGGGCGAGCGGTCCTGGCCTTCCTTCCCGGCGAGTTTCTCACCCGGTACATCAAGCAACCTGGCCTGCGGGCCATGACTCCCTACACGGTCACGGATCCCCAGGAACTCCAGCGCCTTCTCGCCCAAATCCGCGCCCAGTGCTTCGCGGTCAGTTTCCAGCAGATGTACGTCGGCGCGCGGGGCGCGGCCGTGCCCATCTTCGACCACCGTGGCGGGGTCCTCGGAAGCCTCTGCATCTCCGGTCCCGACCCCCGCTTCAGCGAGGAGGCCGCCGATGCCCTGGCGCCGCTCCTGCAAAAGCACGCGCGCGCGCTCTCGGCGGCACTGGGCGGGCCGGCGGACGGCTCGCCCGAGTCGAAAGGGAGCTGACCGCACCTGACGGGCGGGAGGATATGCTTCGCATGCGGGCGCTCACCGACGTTCGAGTCCTGGACCTGTCCCGATTCGTGGCAGGCCCGTTCTGCTGCCAGATCCTCGGCGACAACGGCGCCGACGTCGTCAAGGTGGAGAAGCCGGATGGTGAGCCGGCCCGGCATCTGCCCCCCTTCGTCCAGGACGAGAGCCTCTACTTCATCGCCTACAATGGGAGCAAGCGCGGCGTCACCATCAACTTCCGCTCTCCCGAGGGGCTCGCGCTGCTTCGACGGCTGATCGGCAAGGCGGACATCCTGGTCGAGAACTTCCGCGCGGGCACCATGGAGAAGATGGGCCTCGGGTACGAGACCCTGGCGGCGGCGAATCCCGACCTCATCATGGTCTCCATCTCGGGATTCGGCATCCAGGGCCCCTACACCGGTCGCCCCGCCTTCGACGAGATCATCCAGAGCATGAGCGGGCTGGCCAGCATGACGGGTGCGAGCGATGGGCCGCCCACCCTCACCGGAACCTACGTCGCCGATTTCGTGACCGGCCTGTACGCGGCCATCGGCGCGCTGGTGGCGCTGCACCTGCGGGAGCAGACGGGCCGCGGCCAGTGGGTGCAGACCAACCTGCTGGACTCGCTCGTCTCCATCCTGAACACCAGCGTGAGCCGGTACCTGCTGACAGGTCAGGCGCCGAAGCGCCAGGGCAACCGGAATCCCCTGATCGCGCCGGGCAATATCTACCCGGCCCGCGATGGCCACATCACCATCGAGGTCCTGACGCAGGACATGTGGGAGGACCTGGCCCGGGCCATCGGGCGGGAGGACCTGTTCCAGGATCCCCGGTTCGCGGACGTCGTCAGCCGGCAGCAGCACGCCGAAGCGCTGGACCGGGAGGTCCAGGCGTGGATGGGTACCAGGTCCGTCGACGAGATCGTTTCCACCATGGAACGCCACTCGATCCCCTGCGGCCCCGTCCTCGACATCCCGGCGCTGGTCAAGGATCCCCAGTTCCAGGTCAATCAGACCGTGGTGGAAGTCGAATATCCTCCCTTGGGACGGATCCCCGTGCTGGCACCGCCGATTCGCCTGCAGAACGAGGCGAGCCCGCGCCGTGGACGGCCGCCCCGCCTGGGAGAACACACGGACGAGGTGCTCTCGGAATGGCTCGGCCTCACCCGGGGAGAGGTCGAGGCACTGCGGACGGCGGGTGCGCTCTGAACGGCCTGGAAAGCTCACTTCACACATTCTTGGACGGCGGGAGGAAACACGATGGGGGTCAATCGAGCCAGCAAGCTGAAGCCGTACACCTGGGACAACATCGAGATTGGTGAAGAGTTCGGGCCGGTGGAGGGAATCCTCTCGGAATTGAAGATCAAGACCCATGCCTTTGCCGTGGATGATTACGGGGCATGGTACTTCCAGGGATCACCCCTCGGGGGTCGCGTTGGCCATCCCACTCTCTTGGCCACCGACATGCTGATGCTCTTCACCCTGGGGTACGACGCGAATCCCCCCCATTTCCAGGGGGGCCTGCACGCCCGCAACGAATTGGAATTCCTCAAGCCCACATTCGTCGGCCAGAAGGTGACGATCAGGGGAAGGCACACGGAGAAGTACCAGAAACGCGCCCAAAACTACCGGGTCCTGGAGGGAGAGGTTCTGGACGCCACGGGGCAGCCCTGTGTGCGCATGCGAGCCACAGAGACCGTCGGCATGGGCGGCAGTATCCCGGTGGGACAGGGGATGAGCACGCCACCGCCGGATGCCATCACTGGCGACGTGCCCAGCGGGGCACCCGTGGTGAACCAGGCCGGCAAGGGAGTTCCCGCCGGAGCCATCCTTGGATCGGTGACGAAGCGGACCTCGTTCGAACAGAGTGTGGCGTACTCGGGCTTTCCGTACGGTTGGGTGGAAGACGGTGCCAGGGCAATGTGGGTAAACATTCACACCGATCCGGAAGACGCCCGGCGTCGGGGCCAGCCAGATGCCGTCGTGCAGGGCCTCTGCTCGGCGGCCTACATCTCCGAGCTGTGTGTGAACTTCTTCGGGCCGTCCTGGCTGACGACGGGGCGTCTCTCCACAGCCTTCATCCGTCCTGTGATCATCCGGGATACCATCACGGCCTCGGGGATGGTGAAGCGACTGGAAGAGGAGGGGGGACGCAGCCGGCTCTGGCTTGACGTCTGGTGCAAGAATCAGCGGGGAGAGTTAGTTACGGTCGGCCGAGCCAGCGCTGTCGCAGAGTAACGCGTCCTCTCACCGCGGCGTCGTCGCTGGCGAAGCTCACGTCCACCGACATATGGACAGAATCTTCCGTCTCACGATAACGGGAACCTCGCTGGGAGCCGCGGCATGACCCCAGAGACCACCCGGGTGGCAACCCCACCCGTCGCCGCGCAATCGGATGCCCCCGGGCGAGGCTGGACGCAGACGCTCCTGCGCTGGAGCAACGTCGGCGTGATCGTCCTGCTCTTCGGGATCTCTACCCTTCTCTCGCAGTACTTCCTCACCGTCCGCAACATCATGAACATCCTCCGCGGGACCAGCATGATGGGGATCACCGCGCTGGGCATGACCGTGGTGGTCCTGAACCGGGGCGTGGACCTCTCGGTCGGGTCGGTGGCGGGGTTGGCCGCCGTCCTGGCCGCGGGGTTGCAACCCTGGGGCGTGGGGACGGCCTGGTCCATCGCCCTGCTGGTGGGCGTCCTGCTGGGCTTCACCAACGGCCTGATGATCGCCCTCCTCCGCCTGCAGCCCTTCGTGGCCACACTGGCGACGTTGATCTTTGCCCGCGGCCTCGTCTACCTCTACTCCCAGGGCAGCAACGTCCTCGTCCTGAATCCCCATCCCCTCTTCATCTTCCTCGGCTCCGGCTACGTGTGGGTATTCGCGGTGCCGGTCCTGATCTGGATGGCGGTGTACGTGGTCCTCGCCCTGATGATGAAGCACACGATCTTCGGTCGCCATGTGAACCTGGTCGGGGCCAACCCGGATGCCGCCCACGTCCTCGGGATCAACGTCAACTGGAACCGGATCCAGGTGTACACGCTCAGCGGGGCGCTGGCGGGTCTCGCGGGCATCGTCCTGACCAGCCGGCTGACCGTGGGCGATCCCCAGGCGGGGAATCTGTACGAGCTCGACGCCATCGCCGCCGCCCTGATCGGCGGCACCACCTTCGACGGCGCTGTCGGCAACGTCCACGGGACCATCGCGGGCACCATTATCCTGGCCGTCCTGTCCAACATCCTGAATCTCATCGGCGTGTCGCCGTACTTCCAGATCATCGTGAAGGGCATCATCATCGTCGTGGCGGTCGTGTTGAGCGAGCTCCGGCACCAGCAGAAGCCGGGAGCGTGGGTCCACCTTAGACGATAGGAGGAACGGTCATGGAGAACAGGCTGCGGGGGGCAGGTTGGACACGGCGCGACGTGCTGCGCACGCTGGGCATGAGTGGCGCGGCAGTGGCGGGGACATCCGTCCTGGACGGGTGGCTCCACCGGTTGGAGGCCCAGGACCTTTCCAAGGTCCGCGGCAAGACCATCGGCTACACCCAGAGCTTCTCGACCATCGAGTGGACGGTGGCCCAGCGCGAGCAAGTGGAGGAAGGGTGCCGCAAGTACGGGCTGAAGCTGGTCTACCTGGATGCGCAGAACCAGGCGGCCAAGCAGGTCCGCGACATCGAGGACCTGGTCACGAAGAAGGTGGACCTGATCATCATCGCCACCTGGTTCGCCGAGGCGATCGCGCCCGCGGTGCGCGAGGTGAACAAGGCGGGGATCCCCATCGTGGTGCTGAGTTCTGACCTGGTCGGTGGGGTCGAGTACAACGCCCACATCACCACCGACAGTCTCGACACCGGGCACGATGTCGGCAAGGCCGTCGTGAAGGCCCTGAACGGCAAGGGCCGTGTGGTGCAGATCGAGGGCAAGCCGGGCTCCGTGGTCAATCAGCTCCGCGGGAAGGGCTTCCGGGAGATCGTGGACAAGGAGACGAACATCAAGATCATCGCCCACGTGATCGCCAACTACGAGCGGGTCCAGGCGTTGAAGGCGATGGAGGACATCCTGCAGGCCCAGCGGAATATCGATGCCGTCTACTGCCACAACGACGACATGGCCCTGGGCGTCATGCAGGCGTTCCGCGAGGGCGGCCGCAAGGGCGAGGCGAAGATCTACGGTGTGGACGGGATCCAGGCCGAGGCCCTGCAGGCGATCCTGGACGGCGAGATGACGGGTACGTGGCTCTACCTGCCGCTCGGGTCCGAGGGGGTGGAGCTGGCGGTGCGGGTCCTGTCGGACCAGAAGGTGCCCCGGAAGCTGGTCATCCCATCTCCCATGATCAATCGAGGCAACGTGCAGGAGTATTACGACCCGGCTACCCGGAAGCGCAAGGTCGCCCCGGTGAAGCTGCCCATCTGATCGCGGATCGGCGCGTCGATCTCTCGGAAGGGTCCCGGGTCCTTCCCGTGCCACGGCGTCGCGCGCGGTGAAGGCCACCCGGGGCCCTCGCCTTGAATGAAGGTATCCGCTCCATGAGCCTGCTAGAACTCCGGGGAATCAGCAAGTGGTTCGGGGCCGTTCAGGCGCTCCGCGACGTGAACCTCACCGTCGAGGCGGGACAGGTCCTGGCCCTCGTGGGGGACAACGGCGCCGGCAAGTCCACTCTCATCAAGATCATCTCCGGGGTGCACGAACCGGATGCCGGGGAGATGCTGTGGGAGGGCCGGCCGACCGCCATCTCGTCCCCCCACCTGGCCAAGGAGCTGGGGATCGAAACCCTGTACCAGGAACTGGCCGTCTTCGAACCTGCCGATGTCACCGCCAACCTGTTCGCCGGGCGGGAACTGGTGCGGTCGGGGCCCGGCGCCCGGCTCCGCATCATGGACGAGAACCGGATGCGGAATTTCGCCCGGGAGACCCTCCAGCGCCTCCGCATCTCCATCCGGAGCGTCGAGCAGCACGTCCGGTTCCTGTCGGGCGGCCAGCGCCAGTCGGTGGCCATCGGGCGGGCCATCGCCTTTGGCAGCAAGCTGGTCATCATGGACGAGCCCACGGCCGCCCTGGGGGCCGTCGAATCGGCCAAGGTCCTGGACCTCATCCAGGAGATGCGCGCCCGCGGCCTGGCGGTCATCGTCATCAGCCACAACCTGCTGCACGTCTTCCGGATCGCGGACCGGATCGCCATCCTGTACCACGGGGACCTGGTGAGCGTCCTTCCGAAAGCCGAGGCTGACCCGCAGCGCATCGTGGCCCTGATGATGGGACGGAACGGGGGCGAGGAGCTGCCGGCTGTCTGAAGCGCGCTCCCTCGTTAGGCCGGCTCCAGGATCTCGTACGGACCCGGGGTCGGCCACTTCGGCAGCAGCCCGACGAAAGTGTCGTATAAGGGGTTCCGTGGTACCGGGAAAACGGCCGGGTCCCCTCCCACTTGCCGACATTTGACTTATTCGTCCCCCTCTAATTACAATGCAGCGTCACCCCTTGACTGGGAGGGCATGTCCGCGGTGTCACCAACGCCCGCATCACGGCTGATGGAGGAAGCCTGGGGCTCATGGGGAGGGTGAGATGAAGACTGCGAAGACAGTTGCCTTGGCATTGGCCCTGGCGGCTGCGGTGGTGTCGCCGGCATCGGCGGCCCCAGTGGGTGAGCTGAAGGTTCCGATCAAGGAGTACGATGTGCCGACGCCGAAGTCGCGGCCACACGATCCGGCGCTGGCTCCGGATGGGTCGCTCTGGTACACGGGGCAGATGGCCAACAAGCTGGGGCGGCTCGATCCGAAGACGGGCGAGATCAAGGAGTATCCGCTCAAGACCGAGGGCTCGGGTCCCCACGGGCTGGTGGCGGACCAGCAGGGGAATATCTGGTTCACGGCGGCCTTCAAGGGATACGTGGGCAAGCTCGATCCCAGGACGGGCGAGGTGACGGAGTACAAGATGCCCGATTCGCGGGCGCGCGATCCGCACACGCCGGTGTTCGATCAGCACGGCATCCTGTGGTTCACCGTGCAGAACGGGAACTTCGTCGGGCAGCTCGATCCGAAGACTGGCACGGTGAAGCTGAAGGAAGTGCCTACGGCCAAGGCGCTGCCCTACGGGATCGTGGTCAGCTCGAAGGGTGTGCCGTACTTCTGCGAGTTCGGGACCAACAAGCTGGCAAGTATCAATCCCACGACGATGGAGATCACCGAATACACGCTGCCCGCGGGGGCGCGCCCGCGTCGGCTGGCGATCACGAAAGACGACGTCATCTATTACGCCGACTACGCGCGCGGGTACCTGGGACGGTTCGACACCAAGACCGGCAAGCTGGAGGAGTGGGCATCGCCGGGCGGGCCGGAGTCGAAGCCGTATGGCATCGCGATCACGCCGGATGGCACCGTGTGGT
>Ga0080064_1001990_pt1 | contig 37506 bp, 30 predicted proteins | sample Subgrocontami54m_FD_69260 | JGI IMG/M metagenome (GOLD analysis project Ga0080064, IMG submission 69260) | Subsurface groundwater microbial communities from S. Glens Falls, New York, USA - GMW46 contaminated, 5.4 m (SPADES assembly) (version 2) ...
CCTCTGTTGGGTCGAGGCGATACGCAAAACACCTCCATTTCCAGGGAAGGAACACCTCTTTTCAAGCGTTTTTTTTTCGGCGGCTCGGCCGCGGTAGGCAAAACTCGCAAGCGCAATGCAAGCCATTTTCGTGCCGCGAAGTCGGAACGACTTTTCCAATATGTGCACCCTTCGTCCTTCACCGCCGATTTGGCGCGGCTGGCGAGTTGGCGCGTCGGTCGCCCTGGTCACTTGGTGCACCATTCCCTGAATTTCGCGGCAAGCGCTTGGCCATCAAAGCGTTGCAGCACAATGTCAATGTCGCACCGAATTCACATTTCTCCCAAATGCCTCGAAATTTCGGCAAGTTCACAGCTCTCCTATATCGGCGTAACCCATGACGACGCAGTTGGATGCGGCAGGAAACCTCGAGAAATCGAGCCATATCCCGTGGCGAGTTGGCAAACTGGCAAACTGACCCGCAGACTTCCCTACTACGCCGGCCCGATCGACTGCGGCGCGAACTCTTCCCCACGCATGCCGTCAACCGTCATCCGAACAAATCCAGCAGCGGCTGACCGGTGTTGATGGGCCGCGTGAAGCCGTCGCGGCCCAGGCGGGTTTCGGGGGGGACGTCGAGGGCTTGGCAGATGGTGGCGCCGAGGTCTTGCACGCGCACCGGGCGATCCTTCACATAGGCGCCGATGCGGTCGGTTTCGCCGTAGACTGCGCCGCCGCGGATGCCGGCGCCGGCGAGAATGGCGGACCAGCAATTCGGCCAATGCTGACGGCCGGGCAGGATGTTGGGCTGGTTGATGCGCGGCGTGCGGCCAAACTCGCCCATCACCACCACGAGAGTGCGTTCGAGCAAGCCGCGGTCGCGAAGGTCGATGAAGAGTGCCGAGAGCCCCTGGTCGAGGCATGGCAAGCACCAGCCCATGCCGTAGGAGCCGGTGCCGAAGGCGTTGCCCATGCCCATTTCGCTGCCGTGCATGTCCCAGCTTGAGGCCGGCGGACCGCCGCCGGCCTGGCCTGGCGCGGCGCCGGTCCAGCCGTTGACGGTGACGAAGCCGACGCCCGCTTCCACGAGCCGGCGCGCGAGCAGCAGGTTTTGTCCCAAGGGGTGCATGCCGTAGCGTTCGCGCACGGCATCGGGTTCGCGGTTCACTTCGAACACCTCGCGTCCGCCATTGCCGCTGGCCAACTCGAAGGCGCGCCGATGCAGGTCCTGCCAATCTCGCGTCGCACGACATGCATCGCTGGCGCTGACGTCCGGATCGAGGCTGGCGTGCAAGCGCCGGCGTTCCTGCAAGCGCGCGGGCTCCACCGCGGGTTGCAGTTCTTCGGGAGCACGGAACGTCGGCATGGCGGGGTGGTTGTTGGCATTGCCGACGAACAGCGGCATGTACTGAGCGCCGAGGTGGCCGCCGCTGCCGATATTGGGGGCGCAGAAAACGGGATCGCCGATGCAGCGGATGAGCCAGACGTAGTTGGCGATATTGCGATCCGCCGGTCGAATCCGCGCCATGATGGAGCCGAGATAAGGAGCGTCGGCCGCCGCACCCGCCTGGCCGCTGAGCAAATGGTGCATGGCGTCGAAATGGTTGCTGATGTTGCCGACGTGCGTCATCGACCGAATCAGCGTGAAGTGCTGCGTCAGCGTCGACAGCCGCGTGTTCAGCTCGCTGATGCGCATGCCGGGCACCGACGTGGCGATGGGCCGGTAGGGCCCGCGAATGTCCTCCGGCGCCTCGGGCTTCAGGTCCCAGGTGTCGAGGTGACTGGGGCCGCCGCACAGAAGCACGAAGATGCACGACTTCGGCGCCGCCACGCCGCGCAGCCCGCGCTCGGCATCGACGCTGGCCGCCACCGTCCCCGGCAAGCCCATGGCCAAGGCGCCGATGCCGCCGGCTTGCAGCAGTCGGCGGCGCGTGAGCAGCGTGGAACCGACGCCGGCGGATCGATTGTTATTGAAGGAACGGCTCATCGTGATTTCCCCCCCTGGCAGACGAGTAGCAGCGATTTCGAGGCTCAACTTTCGGCGGGCAGATTGCTGAGGGTGCATCGTAACGGAAAGCATGGGAAACTGCAAGATGCTGCTGATTTAGTCGATTACGAATGCATGAATCTACAGCAGCGCGTTGAGGGCAAAGTGTGGAGAGACTCCCATGTTATGAACACTGAAGTATCATCCAAACCTTGTCGAATCCCTTGCTCGCCAAGTCTTGGTGTCGAATCCAGAAATACAGACGGCCGCAGTCGCCCCACATCATCCCCGGTTTGCCCGGAGCTTCGTCGGTGTCAAGTTGGAAAAGTAGACGCCAGTCAGTTGCGCTACGGTCAAGTTCCGGGATTCGGTCATCGACAAAATGACGATGAACCCCGTGAAATCCAAACTGACATTCACGTTGCATCTCCCCTTGAATCTCCTCGGGGTGACCAAGAACCTGATGATGCGGCTCAAAATGCGTCTCTGGACCCGACTGGATCATCTCATGCAGATCCTTCTTGATCTCTTCGATTTGCTCGATTTCGTCGAGAGCCAGTTGTAACGGAGCAACCGACAGAGCCTCGGGACCCGGTATCGAGAAGAAGTCGTGGAAAGTCACGTTGCATGCCGAGAATTGAGCCTGTCGAGGCAACTCTGGCGGCTCTCTGGGTTGCAAATTGGTAATAGCAGTTTCCGCGAAAATGACTTGCCAACTGCCGCGGTCATCAGCATCGAATCCCCATGTGGATTGGTCTGCGGCATAGAAGAACCAAAGATACCCTGACTGCGGCAACACATGACAACAAGAAAAACTGCTGAGGTCGGTCATGTCGAATTGTGCCAGAAAGCTCATCGGTTGACCAAGCCATCGCGGCCAATCGATTGTGGTTGGCAAATCAGGGACACCGCCGATTTTCGAGCGCCCAACTGGAAACTCTGGGTAGGGGAATGAATGGGTTCGTAAAAGCACGCACGGCTCACTCGACGAGGCAAGTGCCTCCGCGATTCGGCCTAAGCCCGCTTCGCGGAAAGCATTGTGCAGTTGTTCCCGCGTGATCATGGTGTTTTTGCCTCGAATCATGCGAGCGCGAAACGGTAAACAATTCCGGCCAGAGCTTCACAGCGTCGGCCCGATCGACCACGGGGCGAATTCCTCCTCGCCGACGCCGTTGATCTCGCTCTTGGTCTTCTTGCCGCTGGCGACGGCGAGCAGCTCCTCGAAGATCTGCTTGCCGACTGTTTCCACTGGCGTGCCTTCGAGGATGACGCCGGCGTTGATGTCCATGTCGTCGGTCATGTGATGATAGAGCGGCGAGTTGGTGGCGATCTTGAGCGACGGCGACGGTTTGCAGCCGTAGACCGAGCCGCGGCCGGTGGTGAAGGCGAGGATGTTGGCGCCGCCGGCGACGAGGCCGGTCATCGACACTGGATCGTAGCCGGGCGTGTCCATGACGAGGAAGCCCTTGGCGCGGATCGGCTCGGCGTAGTGGACCACGTCGACCAGCGCGGTGCTCCCGCCTTTGGCGATGGCGCCGAGCGATTTTTCGTAGATCGTGGTCAGGCCGCCTTCCTTGTTGCCGGGCGTGGGGTTGTTGTTGATCTCGGCGCCCCAGATGCCGGTGTACCATTCCCACCACTTGATGCGTTCGACGAGCTTTTCGCCGACCGCGCGCGTTTCGGCGCGGCGCGTGAGCAGGTGCTCGGCGCCGTAGATTTCCGGAGTCTCGGCAAGCACGGCGGCGCCGCCCTGGGCGACGATCAGGTCCGAGGCGATGCCCAGCGCGGGATTGGCCGTGACGCCGGAGTTGCCGTCCGAGCCGCCGCACTGCGTGCCGAGGATCAACTTGCTGGCGGGAAGCTGGGTGCGTTTGACGTCGTTGACGCGCGGCAACAGGTCGGCGATGGCCTGAACGCCGGCTTCGACCGTTTTGGCGACGCCGCCGCATTCCTGGATCGTCAACAGGACGGGGCCCGCGCTCCGCTTCGCGTCGCGGCTAAACGACAGTTGGGTCAATTCTTCGCCTTCGATCAGGTGAATGGCCTGCCCGGTTTCGCAGCCCAGGCCGATGAGGATATACGCGGCGACGTTGCCCTGCTTGGCGAACCCGGCCAGCGTGCGGTCGAGCTGGTGATGATCGGGGCCGTCGTATTGCATCGCGCAGCCGCCCTTGTGGGTGATCGCCAGTACGCCATCCACCTGCGGATATTGCTTGAGCAGGTCCGTCGCATGGAAGCGCTGCGAGATGTACTTGCTCGTGCTGGCCGAGCAATTGACGGTGCTGATGATCGCGATGAAGTTGCGCGTGCCGTAGCGGAAGTGCTCCGGGCGGTCCGGGCCGCGGTCGTAACCCATGAAAGAGCGTAGCTCCGTCGCCACCGGGCGCGGCGGGCAATCGCGGCAATAGGCGTAGTCGCGCTCGAAGACGTCGGCGCTGACGTTGTGCACGTGGACGTGGTCGCCCGGCGCGATGTCCTTGCTGGCAAAGCCGATGATCTGGCCGTACTTCTTGACCGCCTCGCCCTTCCTGATCGGCGCCAGCGCGATCTTGTGCCCGAGCTTGACGAGCGTGGCCGCGGTGAGCCGGCTATCTTTCAGTTGCAATTCAGCGCCGGCGGGGATGTTGCGCGCGGCGACGGCGACGTTGTCTTCGGGGCGCAGATGAACGGCCACCTGGGCCAAAGCCACGGCCGACATGATGAATCTCCGTGTCGAAGGAAAGGGGACGATGGTTCAGAATACCGCGCCGCCGCCCCGTAGGGTAGGCGGCTCGGCTGGCTGGACGGTGCAACCCGCGGGATTCGCTGCGCTCATCCGGCGGCGTGAAGGTTGTGCATGCGGGCGTGGCTCGCTAAACTGAGCGAAGATCAATGACTATTCCAAGAGAACCCCCGCCATGACCGCCGCCGCCGCCGTGCCGCTGAGCCAATTCGCTCGCGGCCTGTCCACCGAAACTGCGTTCGATGTGCTCGCCGTCGCCAAGCAGCTCAAGGCGCAGGGCAAGGACGTGATCGAGCTGCAAATCGGCGACAGTCCCTTCAACAGCACGCACAGCGCTCTCGATGCCGGCGTGCAGGCGATCAAGAGCAATCAGACGCACTACTGCCCGTCGCTCGGCCTGGTCAGCTTCCGCGAAACGGTCGCCGCCAATTACAAGAAGGAATACGGCATCGACATCGGGGCGGCGAACGTCGTCGTCGGTCCCGGCGCCAAGGTCTTCGAGCAGTTCTTCTGCGAGGCGTTTCTCGATCCCGGCGACGCGGTGCTCGTGTTCAGCCCGCACTTCCCGACGTATGGTCCCAACATCGAACGGCGCGGCGGCCGCATGGTGTTTTCGTCGCTGACGCAGGAGCGACAGTTTCGGCCCAACCTTGACGACGTGGCCCGCTTCGTCAAAAGCGAGCCCAAAGCGAAAGCGATCTTCCTCAACTCGCCGCACAACCCGACCGGCGGCGTGGCGACCGCGGATGACCTCAAGGGCCTCGCCGACCTGATTCGCGGCAAAAACATCGCGGTGTTCAGCGACGAGCCGTACAACCACATGGTCTGGCCCCCCCCCGGCCCCCCCTTGCCAAGGGGGGGACCGGGGGGGTGGCATCATCCGCTGCTCGCTCAGCCGGGGATTCTCGACCAGGTCGTCGCCTGTTACACATTCAGCAAGTCGTACAGCATGTCGGGCTGGCGCTTGGGGTATGCGGTCTCCAGTCCGCGCATCATCGATTCGATCGGCAAGATGATCAACACCGCCCTGTCGTGCGTGCCGCCGATCGTGCAGCTTGCCGGCGAGGCGGCGCTCAAGAACGACGACACGGAGCGCGACGAAGTCATGCAGCGCTTCAAAAAGAAGGTCGAGCTGCTGGTGAGTGAATTGAAGAAGCTCGACGGCGTGACGGTCATTATGCCGGCGGGAACGTTTTACGTGTTCCCCAATGTGCAGCCGATTTGCCGCAAACTGGGCATCACCTCGCATGGCCTGGCGATGTACCTGCTCGAAGGCGCGGACGACAAGAAGGGCGTGGCATGTCTGGGCGGCGAGTGCTTCGGTCCCGCCGGCCAAGGCTTCCTGCGCTTCAGTTGCGCCGAGCCGGACGATCGACTGGTACAGGCGGTCGCGTTCTTGAAGGATACGATCACACGCACGGAGCGGGTGCAGACGTATCTGGAAGGGCATGCGAAGTATCGGTTACAATGACCTGTGCCGTTTGCGGGACGGCACACAAATTCGAAGCGATCTTGATGCGTGACGGTTGCCGCGTTATGCTTACATTGTAATTACCACGCTGGAGCCGTTCGATGAAAATCAAAGTTGTGCCGGTCGGCAATTCGCGGGGCATCCGAATTCCGAAGCCGTTGTTGAGGCAATGCGCCATCGAGGACGCCGTGGAGTTGCGTACCGACGGTAAGCGCATTGTTTTGACTCCCGTGAAATCAAAACCGCGTCAAGGTTGGGCCGAGGCCGCCGAACGAATGCATCGGGCCGGTGATGATGAACTGCTGATTCCGGACGTGTTCGAGGACGACATCGAGGTCGAATGGTGATCGGGCAGTATGACGTTTTCATTGTGGCACTCGATCCCACGCTCGGCGCGGAGATGCAAAAGACGCGCCCTTGCGTCGTCATCTCTCCCGACGAGATGAACGCCCGTATGCATACGGTTCAAATTGCGCCGATGACGACCACGGTCCACTCGTACCCGTGGCGCGTAGCGATCGCCTTTCAAGGCAAGAAGGGGATGGTGGCGCTCGATCAGATCCGTACCGTGGATAAACGGCGGCTAATCAAAAAGTCGGGGCGTATACGTACCGCCGTGATTGCTCAGATCAAGCGGGTTCTTCAAGAGATGCTGGTTGACTGATTGATGAGGTCCGAGCCATGATCGCCACGCGAAAACGTCTGATCACTGCCGAGCAATTTTTGCGCATGCCCGACGACGGCAAACTCACGGAATTGGTGCGCGGGAGGATCGCAGTCGAGACGATACCAGAGCCCCGGCATGGCTACTATTGTGTCCTCGTCGTGCGCGTTCTCAGCGAGTATGCGCTCAAGCATAAGTCTGGTCGGGGCATTTGCAATGATTCGGCGATCATCACCGAGCGCGACCCGGACACCGTACGCGGCGCCGATGTCGCCTTTTATAGCTTCAAGCGCGTGGCCAAGGGCAAGTTGCCCAAAGGTTATCTGCCCGTGCCGCCTGAGGCAGTCTTCGAGGTCCGTTCGCCGTCAGAACGTCCAGGAAAGTTGCTGACGAAGGTAGGCGAATACCTGGCGGTAGGCGTCGAAGTGGTTTGTTTGATCGATCCGGATGCGGAAACGATCACGGTGTACGCGGGCGATCAGTCGCCTCGCGTTTTGCGCAAAGGCGATATGTTGGATTTGTCCAAGATTCTGCCCGGCTTCCGTGTGCCGGTGGCGCGATTCTTCGAAGAGGATTAGCGTAGTCATCACTTTCGGCGCAAAGACACCATCAGTGAGGTATTCATGGCAAGGACAACTGTCCCGATTGATGATCGGCAAATAAAGCAAGCCGTCAAGGAAGTGCTGCGCGAGAAGTTTGCGCACGATCCCGAGTGGTTGCGCGAAGTCGTTGCTGAAGTGCTGGAAGACATGGCGATGGCAAAAGCAATCCGCCTGGGGCGTACGAGTATGTTCGTTTCGCGTGCCGAAGTGTTCCGCATGCTGGATGGCAAGGAATGAAGACAACGTTCCGAACCAGCTTCCTTCACGACCTGAAAAAAGTCAAATCCGCGAACATGCAAAGTCGCATACGGGAGGCCATTCAAGAGGTGGAGGATGCGGCAGCGTTGACCGATATCTCTCATTTAAAGAAACTGACTGGCGCCAAGAACTGCTATCGCATCCGCATCGGCGACTGGCGACTGGGTGTGGTGATTCAAAGCGACACAGTGGAGTTTGTTCGGTGTCTCGATCGCAAGGACATCTACAAGTTCTTTCCTGATTGACGGAATGCCCCATTGCGAAGGGTTCATTAGGATGCACTGCCGCCGTTTTCGTCCACAACCGCTGACGCGCCGTGAGCTGCTCTTGCAAGCCGCCAACGGCTTCGGCGCGGTCGCGCTGGCGGCGCTGCTGCACGAGCAGGGACATTCACAATCCATTTCGGCGAATCCGCTGGCGCCGCGGCGGCCGCACTATCCCGCCAAAGCCAAGAGCGTGATCTTCCTGTACATGGACGGCGGGCCGTCGCAGATGGATTCGTTTGATCCCAAGCCGCGCCTCGATCGCGAGCACGGGCAGCCGCCGCGCTTTCGAGTCGAGCCGACGCAATTCAACAACAATGGCAACGTGATGAAATCGCCGTGGCGGTTTCGGCAATACGGCCAGGGCGGCATTCCGGTCAGCGATCTGTTTCCCCACATCGCGCAGTGCGCCGATGATCTCGCCGTCGTGCGTTCGCTGACGTCGAATTTCTCCGAGCACACCAACGCCAACTACTTCCTGCACTCCGGTCACGGCCAACAAGGCCGGCCGAGCATGGGGGCTTGGGTCACGTATGGGCTGGGCAGCGAAAATCAGGATTTACCGGCGTTCGTCGTGCTCGACAGCGGCCAGATTCCACCCGGCGGGCTCGATTGCTTCGGCAGCGGTTTTCTGCCAGCGGCGTTCCAGGGCTCGCTCTTTCGCGGCGGCAATGAACCGGTCGCCGACCTGCGCTCCGGCGGTAATCTCAATCCGCAAGCCGGCGCTAGCAAGTTGAATTTGTTGCGCCGGCTCGATCAAGCGGCACTGGAGCGCACCGGTCGCAACGATCAATTGGAAGCTGCCATTGCCAACTTCGAATTGGCTTGCCGGATGCAGACCGCCGTGCCGGAATTGATGGACATCACCGGCGAGACACGAGCGACGCGTGCATTGTACGGCCTCGACGATCGAGTAACGGAAGTCTACGGCCAGCGCTGCCTGGTCGCGCGCCGGCTGGTCGAGCGCGGCGTCCGCTTCTGCGAGGTGCTTTGTCCGCCAACCGGCGGCGATCGCTGGGATCAGCATTCCAATCTCTTGCAGGGCCACACCAACAACGCCCGCGCCACCGACAAGCCGACCGCGGCATTGCTGAAGGACTTGAAGGCACGCGGGCTGCTAAACGACACGTTGGTCATCTGGGGCGGCGAGTTCGGCCGCACGCCGTTTTCCCAGGGCAGCGACGGCCGCGATCACAATCCGTTCGGCTTCACGATGTGGCTGGCGGGCGGCGGCGTCAAGGGCGGCACGATCTACGGCGCCACCGACGAGTACGGCTATCACGTCGTCGAAAACAAAGTCGAAATGCACGACCTGCACGCCACCATGCTGCATCTGTTCGGCCTGGAGCACACGCGGCTCACCTTCCGTTTCGGCGGCCGCGACATGCGCCTGACCGACGTGCATGGCGAAGTGATCCACGGGATTGTGGCGTGACCTTGTCGTTTCGTCCGCGCATCGGTATTGATGATTTCTGACCTCGGCAACGTCTGCGATTGGCGGTGCGGAGTCATCTACCCGGAACAAACCATCACTTTCACCCGCAAGGAGCGCCGGCGCGCAGATTGTCTGCGGCCGCGAACCGAGTATGAAACTTACCCGCGCCTCCAGTTACGCCTTGCACGCGCTGGCGTATATGGCCGTTCAAAAGAAGGACCATCCGACCGCGTCGCACATCATCGCCGAGAAGCGCCACATCCCCGAGCGGTTTTTACTCAAAGTGCTCAAGCCACTCGTTTCCGCGCAACTCTTGACCAGTGTGAAGGGGCCCAACGGCGGCTACCGTCTGGCCCGCCCGGCGAGCGAGATCAGCGTCCTCGACGTTTTGGAGGCGGTCGAAGGCCCGATCCGTGGCCAGGCCCCCAGCGAAGAACCGAATCATCCGACGAGCCGCCGACTGGAAGCGATCTGCCAGCAGTCGGCCGATCACGTCCGCAAGCACCTGGGCAAGATCAAGATCACGGATTTGACCGGGCGCGAGTGATGGACGGTGAATGATCGGATATCATTTGGCCGGCGCGCTTGCTCGCTGCGGACAGGCGTCGGCCCGCGGCGAGCAAGCGCGCCGGCTCAATGAACTCTTCCCATGACCCTGCGCGTATCCAACCTGCGCCTGAGCCTCGACGAGCCCGAAGCGGCGCTGCCGGCCCATTTGGCGCGTGCGCTTGGGATCGCGCCGGGCGACATCGGCTCCTGGCGAATCTTGCGCAAGAGCCTCGATGCCCGCGTCAAGGATCAATTCCAATTCGTCTACACCGCCGAGGTGCGCTCGCCGGCGGATGAATCGCGCCTTATCGACCTGGCGCACCGCAAGCGCCGCGGCGACATCGCTATCGAACAGCGCGATGAGCCGGCGTTTCAATTTCCCGCGTTCGGCAACCAGACATTAACATATCGCCCGGTGATCATCGGCTCCGGCCCGGCGGGACTCGTCGCCGGCTACTTCCTCGCCGAGCGAGGCTATCAACCGCTGGTGTTGGAGCGTGGCCCGGCGGTGCGGCAACGCATTCGCGACGTGCACAGCTTCGACTCTGGCGGTCCGCTCAATCCGGAAAGCAACTACCTGTTCGGCGAAGGCGGGGCGGGTACGTTCAGCGACGGTAAGTTGACGTGCCGCGGCTCCGGCCCGGAAGTGCGCCGTGTCCTCGAATTGTTCGCCGCTTGCAAAGGCAAACCCTCGATCGTTTACGACTATCGCCCGCACCTGGGCAGCAACCGTTTGCCCGCGGTGGTCAAGGCGATCCGCCGACGGATCGAGGCGCTCGGGGGCGAAGTGCGCTTCAACTGCAAAGTCGATGACCTCGATCTGACCGACGGTCGGTTGCGCGGCCTCACAACATCGTCGGGCTACTTTCCCGCGGAGGTTGTGCTGCTCGCGATCGGCCACAGCGCTCGCGACACTTTAGCGATGCTGTTGCGCCGCGGCGTGCCGATGTTGCAAAAGCCGTTTCAGATGGGCGTTCGCATCGAACAGCCGCAGGAGATCGTCAATCGCGTGAAGTATGGGCCGACGCCGTATGAAATGAAACTTGGCGCTGCGGACTACAATTTAGTGGCGCGCGGACCGTACGATCTGTTCACCTTCTGCATGTGCGCCGGCGGCAACATCATTCCGAGCGTTTCCGAAGAGGGCTACTTCTGCACGAACGGCATGAGCCTGTCCGGGCGCGATTCGCCGTTCGCCAACAGCGGCCTGGTGGTGACGGTGCCGCCGGAGCAGTTTCCCGGCGACGACGTGTTCGCCGGCGTGCGCCTGCAACAGGAATATGAGCGCAAGGCGTTTGCGATGGGCCGGGGAGAATATCTGTGTCCGATTCAGGGGGCGCGCGACTTTCTCGAAAAACGAACGACGACGGCGCTTCCTCCTTGCAGTTACACGCGCGGTCTGGTATTGGCAGAGATCGCGGAACTCGTGCCGCCGATCGTGCTGGAGGCATTGCGCCACGGTCTGCCGATCCTGGATCGCAAGTGGCGCGGCCGCTTTCTGGTGCAGGCGACGCTGGTCGGCCCCGAAGCGCGCGGCAGCTGCCCGATCCGCATGCCGCGCGATGCGGCGACAAGGGAATCGCCCGGCGTCGCGGGACTGTATCCCGTTGGCGAAGGAGCCGGTTACGCCGGCGGCATCGTCAGCGCCGCGGTCGATGGCTTGAAGTCGGCCCTGGCGATCATGGCGAAGTATGCGCCGTTCATCAATCAATGAACAATGAATCTTGCTTGCGTATAGCGCAACCCGCATCGGCAGAATGGCGCGAACGCTAAACGCAAGCATTGAATGGAGACCATCCCATGCCGAGTCGTGCCGCTACCGAGTATCGCTATGAAAAACTAACCTGGCCCGAAATCAACGACGCCATCGACCTGGGCAAAGTGTGTCTCTTGCCGTGCGGGGCGGTCGAACAGCACGGGCCGCACTTGCCGCTCGATGTCGATCTCGTCTGCCCCGGCGGCATCGCCCATGGCGCCGGCCGGCAAATCCCGGATAAGCTGCTCGTGCTGCCGATCGTCGCCTACGGCTACACCGGGCACGTCATGGACTTCCCCGGCACGATCAATAACGACTTCGAGCACTTCATGCACCACGTGCTCGACATCACGAAATCACTCGCCTACCACGGTTTCAAAAAGATCATCCTTTTGAATGGCCACGGCTCGAACTGGCCCAACCTCGATCTCGTCGCCCGTCGTACCAATTTGGAGACGGATGCGGAGTGCGTGCCGATTTGCTGGTGGCAGCTTCTGAGCGTGGACAAGGATTTCATGCCTAGCTGGCGCGAGAGCAAGTTTCCCGGCGGCTGCGCCCATGCCTGCGAGTTGGAAACGTCGTTATATCTCTACCTCGATGGCGACAACGTGCGCCAAGACCTCATCAAGAGCGGCGACATCAGCTTCCACAACGACCAAAGCCCGTTCAACTGGGTTGACCTGTTTGGCGCCGGTCCCGCCACGTGCATCTCCTGGACCAGCAGCTACACGGAGACGGGCGTGCTGGGAGAGGCGGAATTGGCAACCGCTGAAAAGGGCAAGCGAGCGTACGAAGAAGCCGTCAAGCAATTATGCCGATACGTGGCCTATTTCCACCCGCGCCCGAAAGACGTTCGCAAAGACCGCCATCGCAAACCGCCGACGATGCCGATTCCGTGGGGGCAGCGGCCGGTCAAGTGATTTGCTTAGAAGCTGTTTCAAAACGGGGACTGGCCCATTTGCTTTGTGGGGCCTGTCCCCGTTTTGAAACAGCTTCTTAGCCGCGACGTGCTAACGGAGCGTGCGTCCGCGCTCCGCTAGCGCGGCGCGGCTAACCGGTGAACTCGAATGGCCGATCCTTTTGAAATCGCCGCCGCCCGGCCGAACGAATGGCCCGCGGCGTTCGCCTTGGCGCTACAACAGGTGCCCGACGACGAGCGGTCGACGCGCGTGGCCAACGCGCTGACGCTGCTCGGCGGCGGCGAGATCGATCCGGCCGGCATCTTCGTCGCGCGCACGTCTCATGGCCTGGCCGGCGTGCAGGTCTGCATCCCCCTGCGCGGTTCGAGTGGTTTGTTTTGGTTGCCGCAGGTCGAGCCGTCGTGGCGCGACGCCGATTTGGCGGACCAACTCGTCCGCGCAGCGCTCACCTGGTTGCGCGCGCGCGGCGCCAAGCTGGCGCAAGCGCTGGTCCATCCCGCCGAACTCGCGCATACCGTCGCCCTGACGCGCTGCGGTTTTCAGCACATCACCGGCCTTCAGTATCTGCGCCACGATCTGAATCTCATCCCGTCGGCGCCCCCGTCGCCGGACTTTCGTTTGCAGCATTGCTCCGCTGACAATGAACGAGCATTCCAGCACACGCTGCTGCGCACCTACGAGGGAACCCTCGACTGTCCTGAACTCAACGGCGTCCGCACGATCGAAGAAATCATCGACGGCCATCGCGCCCAGGGCATCTGGCGTCCGGAAACCTGGTGGCTGGCGTCGGTCGATGGCGCGCCCGCCGGTGTGGTGATGCTGACCGAACTGGCGGACGGCGACGGCTGGGACTTGTCTTATGTTGGCGTTGTCCCCGAATTTCGCGGGCGCGGACTGGGCCAATCCTTGGCTCTGCACGCCATGGCCGCCGCCAAAAACCGGAACGCCCTGCAACTCTTGGTCGCCGTCGATCAACGCAACACTCCCGCGCGGCACCTCTACGAATCGCTGGGATTTGAACCAACCGAATGCCGTCAGGTCTTCTTGATGGTCTTTGAGTGAACAAATGAGAGTTTGTGAAAAAATCTCTCGCAAAGTCGCAAAGACGCCAAGCAACAACAAAGATAGCCATGAATTCTTGGGTATTCTTGGCGCCTTTGCGACTTTGCGAGAGACGGTTTTGATTTTTTCACAGGCTCTGAGCGCTAAGTATTTGACATTATTGTAATTCTTTCAAAAACCCTATTGACACCCGTTGTCAGGACCATTACCCTTCTTAGTTAGTTCGTTTGGCCTCTTCTCTGTTCCGGCCCCGCTGTTTCGCGCCTGCGAGCGGCGGGGTTTTTTACCCTTGCAAGTTTCTTCCCTGGCAGGAATCACCTTCCATCGTTGCCGGGAAGCTCGTGGATCGCCGCGCTGCCGACCTTGGGACAAGCTGTCCCACTGCGCGGGAAGCTGCAATCGCCTCCGGTGAGGCGCTGCCATAATCGTCGCCCCAATGCTCTTGCACAAAGGAGTCCAGCCATGCTTTCCAATGAATGCCTGCACGAGTTGCGAACGTCGTGGTTGCCCAACATCAGTGATGCGGGGTTGGACCGAGTGATCGATCTGCTCGAAAAGGGCAGCCCCCTGTTGATTCACGGCAGCTTCACGCGGGCCTTGCCGATGGGCTGCCTGGCCACGCACGTCGCCTGGAACCATCCGGCCACCGCACACTTGACGCTCGACGCCGGCATTTGCTGGCTGCACCGCGTCGCCAATCTCAACCCGGCGACGAGTCACGTCATTCGCGAATGGGATCGCTGTGGATCGGTCGATTACGAGGTCAGGGCTCAACTCCTGGAAGAGTTCAAGGAGCAACGGCAGGCACGGCAACAGCGGCAGCCGGCGCCGGCGGTGAATCGTGTCAAGGATTTGGTGCCCGCGTAATAAATCATCAAAGGCGAGACGCTACCAGCCCGCAGCGCAAGCAAGGGCCTTCCTTGCTAGCGCTGCGGGCTGGTTCAGTTTTTTGGGAGTTGCCGTGTTGCCGCGTGTGCTGGAACCCGAAGTGATGGACTCCGCTTCGGAAGCCCAGGATTACGACGCGATGGACCACAGCCAGGTCAATCGCGTTTTCGCCGGCGCTTTTCTGAAGCTCTGGGACGGATTCGGCGCGGTGCTCGACGTCGGCGCCGGCACGGCGCAGATCCCGTTGGAACTTTGCCGGCAACATCCGACAGTCACGGTTCTCGCCATCGATCTCGCCCGGCACATGCTCGAAGTCGGCCAGCGCAACGTCCTGGCCGCCGGGCTGGATGAGCGCATTCGTTTGCAGCTCTGCGACGCCAAGCATATGCCGTATGCCGACGGTTCGTTCCTGGCCGTCATGTCCAACAGCATCGTGCACCACATTCCGGAGCCGGGCGCGGTGATCGCCGAGATGGTCCGCGTCATTCGCCCCGGCGGCTTGCTCTTCGTGCGCGACCTGATTCGGCCTGACGACGACGCAGCGGTGCGGTGTTTGGTGGCACAATACGCCGGGGACGCCAATGCCCATCAGCAGCAGATGTTCGACGATTCGCTGCGCGCGGCGTTGAGCTTGGATGAGATTCGCGCCCTGATTGCGCCCTTCGGTTTCGGCGCGGACACCGTGCAGGCCACCAGCGATCGCCATTGGACATGGGCGGCCCGCAAACCATAGAATCGGGGATGATTGACCGCGCCAACGTGGGGCACGTTTCTAACGTGCCCGACAAAACGGGCACGTTAGAAACGTGCCCCACATGAGCCAAACATGAAACCCACCGATATCCGCATCGACGACGTCGCTTTCGAATACGAGGATTTCCTCTACCGCACGCCGATCAAGTTCGGCGGCGTCGCCGTGGATCGTGCCACCATCGTGAATGTCCACATCCACGTCAGCACCAAGTCCGGCAAAATGGCCAAGGGCTTCGGCTCCATGCCGCTCGGCAACGTCTGGGCATTTCCGTCGAAAAAGTTGACCTGCGATCAAACGCTCGCCGCCATGAAGATTCTGACCGAACGCGTCGCCAAGATCACCGCGCAGCACAAAGACTACGGCCATCCGATCGATTTGACGCACGCGCTCGAACCAGCATACATCCAAGCAGCCGCCGAAGTGGAGCGATCGCTCAGCTTGACGGACAAGATCCCGTACTTATGCACGCTGGTCGTCGCCAGTCCGTTCGATGCGGCGCTGCACGACGGCTTCGGCAAAGTCCACGGTCTGAATTGCTACCACACCTACGGTCCCGAATTCATGAGCCACGACCTGGGCCACTACCTCGGCAAAGAGTTCAGCGGTGAAACGCTGGAGCGCTACGTTCGCAAAGAGCCGCAGCCGCGCATGCCGCTGTATCATCTCATCGGCGCCCTTGATCCGCTGGAGGACAAGGACATCGCCAAGCGCATCGGCGACGGTTTGCCGGAGACGCTGCCGGAGTGGATTCGCCACGACGGCCTGACGCATCTGAAGATCAAGCTGAACGGCGACAACCTGGCATGGGATGTGGATCGCGTGGTCAACGTCGATCGGGTCGCGGAAGCGACGCAACAACAGCGCGGCGTGAAGCGCTGGTGCTACTCGCTCGACTTCAACGAGAAATGCCCCAACGTCGCCTATCTTTTGGACTTTCTCAAGCAGGTCCAAGAGCGGCGGCCGGACGGATTCGCCCGCATCCAGTACATCGAGCAGCCGACGGCGCGCGATTTGAAGGCGAATCGGCAAAACGTGATGCACGAAGCGTCGAAGATTCGGCCCGTCGTGATCGACGAATCGTTGCTGGACCTGGAAAGCATCCTGGTCGCGCGCGCGATGGGCTACACCGGCGCGGCGCTGAAGGCGTGCAAGGGGCAGAGCCAAACTCTATTGTTGGCCGCCGCCGCCCAGAAATTCGGCATGTTCCTGTGCGTCCAGGATTTGACCTGTCCCGGCGCATCGCTCATCCATTCCGCGGGGCTGGCGGCGCACATCCCCGGCGTGGCGGCGATCGAATCGAACGCACGCCAGTATTGCCCGGCCGCGAACAAGCCGTGGGAAGCGCGCTTCCCAGGCATGTTCCGCATCACCGACGGCACGATGGAGACCGGGCTGTTGACGGGACCAGGTTTGGCTGCGTGTTGAGAGTTGACAGCAGCATTTTCAATAGCTACCATCGTCCTAGTGTAGGGTCAACTTTGATTTTTTGGGTACAGATGGTTCAGTTTCGTTCGAGAATCGTCGGTCGTGAACTGCAGTGAACCCCAAAAAACAAAGTTGACCCTACACTAGTGCTCTGTCACGCATGAATTGATGAGTCGCCAGAAGTAAGAGCCGCGCACGAAGTAAGCGGCCCACTCGCAGCCGCTTACTTCGTGCGCGGCTCTTGTGATCCATCATTCGACGTGTGACATAGCACTAGTCCATTCAGTTCTTGCCGTAACAGTAAGACCTCCATAACCTTTCGTTAACCTCCTTTCCTTCTCTAACCCGCGTCGCAACTCATGCCGGACGTTGTCGATTGGCGCAGCGACGATCCCCGACCAATCCTCGACCGTGTGGCGAAGCACTTGCGCGAAGGCCGGCTGGTGGCGTTGCCCACCGAGGCGGGTTACGAAGGCGTTGTTGCCGCACTGCATCCCGATGCGGTCGCCGCTTTGCGCAACCTCGCTGATCCTGAAGAGCCGCTGGCGATCGTTTTGAGCGAAGCGCTCGAAGTCTACGATTGGCTGCCGTACCTGCGCGGCGTTGGACTGCGGCTGATTCGCGCGTTCTGGCCGGGGCCTTTGACGCTGGTCAGCAACGCCGGCGCTGCCGTCGGCTTGGCACGACGACTGCCGGTCGAAGTGCAGCGACGTTGTTTCTCGGGCGCCCATTTGCCGGTGCGCCTGCTCGATCGCGAATGGCCCTGGCCGTTGCGGCGTTTGCTGGCCGCGCCGCTCTTGGCCGCGCCATTGCCCGGATTTCCGCAACAGATCGGTCAGATTGCAAAGGGGCGTGAACAGATCGCGCTCATCCTGAACAGCGGTCCCATTCCCTTGGTCAAGCCGCCGACGCTGGTGAAGGTGGCGGGCAGGACGGCGACCATGATCCGCGATGGCGCCGTGCCGTGGGCCGACATCGACGCTGCCAGCCCCTGCCGCATCTTATTCGTGTGCACGGGCAACACTTGTCGTAGTCCGCTGGCCGAGGGCTTGTGCCGCGTGCTGTTGTCCGCTAAGTTAGGATGCGCCCCCGCCGAATTGTCCAAGCACGGCTACGTCGTGCAGTCGGCCGGAATAGCGGCGGGGCCCGGCAATCCTGCGACGGGCGAAGCGGTCACGGTCGGCAACAGTTACGGCGCCGACTTGAGTGTCCATCGCAGTCAACCATTGTCGCTCGACCTGTTGTCTCGGGCCGATCTGTTGTTTACCATGACGTGGAGTCATTTGAGCTTGCTCCAAAGCCTTCGGGTCCCGGCTGCCCCAACGCCGCAACTGTTGTGCTCCAGCGGCGCCGACGTGGATGATCCCATCGGCGGCTCGGACGAGATTTATCGCTCCTGTGCCGCCCGAATCTGGCAATGCCTGAACGAACGGCTTCCGGAAATGTTGGAATCGTAATCGGGTGAAGGTCTCATGAAAATCGCCATCGGCAGCGATCATCGCGGAGTCGAGGCCAAGCGCCGCCTCGTCGCTTCCCTGCAAGCGCAGGGGCACGAGGTCACGGACGTGGGCACCCACGGCCACGAGAGTGTTGATTATCCCGATATGGCTTACGAAGTGGCGCAGCGCATCAGCCAGGCGGCGGCCGAGCGCGGCATTCTCTTGTGCGGCACCGGCATCGGCATGTGCATCACGGCGAACAAGCTGCGCGGCGTGCGCGCCGCGCCCTGCCACGACAGCATCACCGCCGAAATGAGCCGCCGCCACAACGACGCCAACGTCCTGTGTCTGTCGGCCGACCTGCTCGGCGAAGAACTGATCGATCGCATGGTGCGCATTTTCTTGGACACCGCGTTCGAAGGCGGCCGGCACGCGCGGCGTGTGGAAAAAATCGGGAAAATCGAAGAACAACGATAGCCGGCGCCTGAGGATTGATGATGCGTCAACTGGTCGGAATGTTGTTCGTTGCGTTGATGGCCGCCCCTGCCGCCGCCCAGGTCAAGGATGGCAGCGATTGGCCGCGTTTCCTCGGCCCCTTGGGAACCAGCGTCTCGACCGAGAGGGGCATCGTCACGCCCTGGCCCAAGGACGGTCCCAAAGTGGTCTGGCAGCGCAAAGTCGGCATCGGCTACAGCGCCCCGGTCATCAGCAAAGGAAGAGTGTATCTCTTTGATCGCAAAGCAAGCCGAATCCGACATGCGATTGCAGTTCAAGGAATTGCATCGCCGTGGTCGCTGTCGATTGCCATTCCGCAGATTGCTTTACCGTGCTGGGTTGCAACAATCGACGTGTCAGTCATCGACCGATTTGGTGCCGCTGCCACGCTAACCTGCATGAAGGCGGACACGGGCCAATCGCTTTGGTCTTTTGAATATCCGACTTATTACAGAGACAAATACAGCTACAACGGCGGCCCGCGCTGCTGCCCGATCGTGGACGGCGACCTCGTGTTTATCCACGGTGCTGAAGGCATGTTGCATTGCCTAAACGCCGACACCGGCAAAGTGGTCTGGAAGCTGAACACCGTTGCCGAATTCAGCATTGTCCAGAATTTCTTCGGCGTCGGCAGCACGCCGATCGTCGAGGATGACTTGCTCATCGTCCAAGTCGGCGGCAGTCCGGCCGGCAGCAGGGAGGCGGATTTCGCCGATCTGCGCGGCAACGGCACCGGCGTCGTCGCCTTCGACAAGACGACGGGCAAGATTCGTTACAAAATCAGCGACGAACTCGCTAGTTACGCCAGCCCGGTGGTCGCAACCATCGGCGACCGCCGCTGGGGTTTCGTCTTTGCGCGCGGCGGCCTGGTAGCCTTCGAGCCCAAGACCGGCAAGGTCGACTTCCATTTCCCCTGGCGCGCCAAGGACTTCGAAAGCGTCAATGCCGCTAATCCGGTCGTCATTGGCGACAAAGTGCTGATCACCGAAACCTATGGCCCCGGCGCCGCGCTGCTCAAGGTGAAAGCCGGAGACCCCGATATCCTTTGGACCGACGCCAACAAACCGCGGAAGAGCCTGCAAAGCCACTGGATGACGCCGATCCACGTGGACGGCTACGTCTACGGCAGCAGCGGCCGGCACGACTACAACGCCGAGCTGCGCTGCGTCGAGCTGGCTACGGGCAAAGTCACCTGGCGCGAAGACGGCCTGACGCGCACCTCGCTGCTATTGGTCGATGGCCACTTCGTCTGCCTCGCCGAAGACGGTGTGCTGCGGCTCTTGAAAGTCAATCCGCAGAAGTTTGAGGAGATTTCACAGGTCGAGTTGATCGACAGGCAAACGCAGCAACCGCTGCTCAAATACCCGAGCTGGGCGGCGCCGGTGTTGTCGCATGGTCTGATGTATCTGCGCGGCGACGATCGGTTGGTGTGCGTCGAGTTGATTCCGCGCAAGTGATCCTCATTTGGCTTGCCGTTTAGCGCGCCCAGAATTTGTGCAAGCACAACGAGCGCGAAACGGTAAACAATCTCATCAGATGATCCCATGCAGCGGCCCGCCCGGCGCCCCCAAGGCATCGACGCGCTTCGTGATTGCCGGATCCTCGACCAGCGGCGGCGCGTGATGCGGCTTGATCCGCGCATCAATCACCAACGATCCTTCGCAACCCCAGTGCTTCTGCCACGTAAACGCGCCCAGACCGTGCAAGTCGGCGGCGGGGTTCGAGCGCGTAAACGTCACCCATAGGAAGTTGTTGAGCGATCGAACCGTGAACTCGCTGTCATCGACCAGGACGATCAAGGGGAATGCGCCAATGGCGTCGCTCGGCCGATAGGCGCTGCAGAACGATTGCAACGCGGGTTCGATTTCCGTGGGGCAGACATTCTTGTCTGCCTGCTGCGGCAGACAGGAATGTCTGCCCCACGTGGGCGCGGCAACTGCGAAGATTCCAGGCATCACGATGCGCGGCTCGCGGAAACCGTCCGGCAGGAACAATGCGGCGGGCAATTCCGTGGGCAGCTTCCGCACCGGCGGGCCGACCGCGGCGAGAATCACTTTCGACCCGGCATTCAGTCCGCTACCAGAGTAATCGAGCGTGTCGATCGTCGTGCTGGTTTGAAAATGCACATCACAGCGCGGGTCCAGTCGTTCCAGAAGATGATGAAAGAACGCAGGAATATCGTGAATGTCGAGATTCGGATGGTCTTCCTTCGCCACGATCAGCAGATACTTCGCCAGGGATAATTGTCCCTGACCGAGCAGGGCGTTGGCGGAGGTGAGCAATTCCTGGGGTCGCCGGCGTGGCTGATACGGCACATAGCGTTCGCTGCCGATGGCCAGCAGCAGCGGATGGACGCCGGCCGCATCAACCGCGTGAACCGCATGAATGCCGTGAACGACCGTCGGGATGATCGGGCCGGTCAGCTCGTGAATGATCGTGCCGAAGCTGGTATCTTCCTGTGGCGGCCGCCCGACCACGGTGAACGGCCAAATCGCGTCCTTGCGGCACCAGACGTTTTCGACGTTCAGCACCGGGAACGAATGCTGCAAGCTGTAGTAGCCGAGATGATCGCCGAACGGGCCTTCGGGAAGTTGCAACTCCGGATCGACGATGCCGGTGATGCAGAAATCGGCGTCGGCGTGGATGCAAGCCCCTGGATTGCCATCCGTGGGCTTTCCGGCGATTAACCGCACACGCCGGCCGCCGAGCGCTCCGGCAAAGGTCAGCTCCGGCATCCCCTCCGGCAGCGGCATGACGGCGGACAATGCCATGGCCGGCGGACCGCCGACCCAGATGCTCACGCGGAAAGGGACACCGCGCCGCAGCGCCGCCGCATGATGTACGCCGATGCCGCGATGAATCTGGTAGTGCAGGCCGATGCGGCGGTCGTCGTATTGATTCCCCGACAATTGCACGCGATACATGCCGAGGTTGGAATGCCGCCAGCCCGGCCGATCGGCGTCTTCCGTGTAGACCTGCGGCAACGTAATGAACGCCCCGCCGTCGTTGGGCCAGGACACCTGTTGCGGCAAATCGTGAATCGAAATCTGCTGATCGAGCACCGGCCCGGACGAGACAAACTTCGGCCGCAAGTGCCACACGGCGCGCGGCACATCGCGATAGCGCCACGGGTTCTTCCAGAACGCGGCCGGATCGATCTTCAATTCCACGAGATGGCGAACGGCGTCGAGGGTGTCGCGGAACAGGAAGCGGGTGCGCTCGAGCGTGCCGAACAGGTTGCTGACCATCGGAAACCGGCAACCCTTGACGCGCGCATAAAGGATGGCGGGGCCTTGGGCCTGGTAGACGCGCCGTTGGATTTCAGCGGCTTCGAGGAAGGGATCGATTTCGGCGTCCATGAGAACGAGTTGGCCGGAGCGCTCCAGATCGGCAATGCACTCACGCAAGCTGCGATAGCCCATGAACCTATTCCATCTTGATTTTGCCCAGCCAAATGACCAGCAGCGGCAGAGCCGGCCAGAGCATGAGGGCGAGGCTGAGCGTGTGCGTCCAGGGCTGTTGCCAGCGGGCGACCAAGCCGATCAGCCAGATCACCAGCGCCAGCGCGCCCATGGACAACATGAACAAGATATAGCCCAGGACAGCATATTTCGTGAAATCGTCGTCGGTGAGAAATTCCGGCAGACTGCTGGTGCCCTTGCCGACACACCAACCGGCGAAGGCCAAGGCGCCCAGCCACGCCAGGCCGAGCAGCCATTCGCCGGTGGTCAGACCTTGTCCGCGGCCGCCGATCCATTGCAGCGCATGAAAGATCGGCCAGCAGAGAATCACGCCGACCGGCAAGAACAACAACGTCGGCAACGTGTTGAGCAGCGCCTGCGTCGCCGGCCCGTAGGTTCCTTCCGGCAATTTGGTCTTCAGACCGGTCATGTCCGCGAGCACGGCCGAAACGCCGACGCCCAAGCACAGGAATAGATAGTCGAACAATCCGGGCTGCGCGGCTGGTTCACGATCGGGCGGCGCTGAACGTTCGGCATGCGTGATGTCCATGACGGTTGATCGTAGCACATACAATATCGTCATGCCACGCTACCTCATTGGCATCGATTTGGGCACCACGAACAGCGCCCTGGCTTACATCGACCTTACCGATCCGAAGACCATCCGCCCCTTCCGCATTCCACAATTGATCGCGGCCGGGGAAACGGCGCCGCGTGAGCTATTACCGTCGTTTCTCTACTTGCCCGGTGCGCACGACTTGCCTGCCGGCGCCACCGCGCTGCCCTGGGACGCACGTGCCCCGTATGCCGTCGGCGAATTCGCGCGCAATCACGGCGCGCGCGTTCCGGGTCGGCTCGTCACGTCGGCGAAATCGTGGCTTTGCCATGCCGGTGTCGACCGTTCTGCGGCCATTTTGCCGTGGAGCGCTCCGCCGGACGTGCAGCGCATCTCGCCGGTCGAGGCATCGACGCGCTACCTTCGTCACATGGTCCGCGCGTGGAACCATGTCATGGCGCAGGATCAGCCCGAGCATGCACTTGAGAAGCTGCCCCTGGTGTTGACGGTTCCTGCATCATTCGACGACGTGGCCCGCACGCTGACCGTTGAAGCCGCGCGTCTGGCCGGGCTGGAAAACGTGACGCTCTTGGAAGAGCCGCAAGCCGCGTTCTACTGCTGGCTGGCGACGCACACGCCGCATGAAGCCGCACAACTTAGGCCGGGCGATCATTGTCTGGTCGTGGACGTCGGCGGCGGCACTAGCGATTTCAGCTTGATCCAGGCGGTCGAGCAGCAAGGCATGCTGGGCTTCCTGCGCCAAGCGGTGGGCGACCACTTGCTGCTGGGCGGCGACAATATGGACCTGGCCCTGGCCAAATTCGTCGAAACGAGGCTCCCCGCCGCCAGCAAGCTCGACGCCGCCCAGTACGGACTCCTGACCCAGGCATGCCGCCAGGCCAAGGAAGCGCTGCTGGTTCCCAACGCGCCGGCGGCCTACGGCGTCACCGTCATGGGCCGCGGCCGGCAGGTGATTGGCGGTGCGCTCAACACCAGCCTGACGCCGGAGGATGTGCGCCGGACGATCCTCGACGGCTTTTTCCCCCCCGTGCTGCGCGAATCGGAACCGCAGCGCGGCGCTCGCGTCGGCCTTCATGAGATCGGCTTGCCGTACGTGAGCGACCCGGCGATCACGCGCCACCTGGCGGGTTTTTTGAAAATGCACCTCAAATCGACTCCCCTCGCCCCTTCGGGGGAGAGGGGCGGAGGTGAGGGGGGACCGGGTCTACGCGCGATCTTGTTCAACGGCGGCGTGTTCACGCCGGCGGCGCTGCGCGAACGCGTCGTCAACGTCATGCGTGGCTGGTTCGATGAACCGAATAGGCCCTGGCAGCCGCTGGTGTTGACGAATCCCTCGCTCGATCTCGCGGTCGCCTGGGGCGCGGCCCACTTCGCGTGGCTCAAACACACCGGCGGCAAGCGCATCGGCGGCGGCATCGCGCGCTCGTATTATCTCACCGTCGCCTCCGCCGCTTGCGGTTTATCGGAGCCGTCGTCCGACGCGATCGCCAAACCGCAAGCGGTTACGGTGGTCTGCGTCGTGCCCCAACACCTGGAAGAGGGCCAGGAAATCGCCATCGATCAACCCGAGTTCGAACTGGCGCTGGGCCAGCCGGTCGCGTTTCCATTGTTCACGTCAACGGTGCGCGACGCCGATCGCGCCGGTCAATTGATCGATGTGCAGCCCGATCAGTTGCTGCGCTTGCCGCCGCTGTACACGGTCCTGCGCGGCGGCAAGCGTAGCGGCACCAAGACCGTTCCTGTCACCCTCGCGGCCCGCTGCACCGAGATCGGCACGCTGGAACTCTTCTGCGTTGCCAAGGACGGCGCCAATCGCTGGCGGCTCGAATTCAACATCCGCGACATCGTGAAAGACGATGAACCCGGCGAGCCGGGAGCGTCAGCGACCGGAGAAGCGATCGTCAGCGACGTCTGGCCCGAAGACCTGGTGCAGGCCGCGGGACGTTTGATCCGCGGCTCCTTCAATAACGACGCCGATGCCCCGCCGCCGCGGCAATTGACCAAGGCGCTCGAAGCGGCGCTCGACGGCAACCGCGACCATTGGCCGACGGGTTTGTGCCGGCGTCTCTGGGATTTTCTCGCCGAGGTCGTCGATCGCCGCCGTGCTTCGCCGGACCATCTGGCGCGCTGGTTCAACCTGGTCGGCTTCTGCCTGCGTCCCGGATTTGGCGATCCGCTCGATCGATTCCGCGTCGAGCAATTGTGGAAGCTGATTCACGCGCCGAAGGCCGGCGGCAAAACCATGGGCCTACCCGAGGGCGGCGCCGAATTCTGGGTGATGTGGCGCCGCGTTGCCGGTGGCTTGAAAATGGAGCTGCAAAACGCTCTCTTCAATCGCCTGCGGCCGATCTTGCTGCCCGGCAAAGGCAAGCAATTCACGCGTCCGTCCACGAACGAGCTGACCGAAATGTGGCGCGCTGTCGCCGGCTTGGAGCGCCTTGACGTGAAGGTGAAGGAACAGCTCGGCCAGGCGCTGCTCAAGCACTGCCGCCGCAGCCCGGCGCCGCCGTTCGCCTTTTTTGCGCTGACCCGTTTCGGCGCCCGCGTGCTTTTGTATGGGCCGCTCAACGCCGTCGTCCATGCGCAGGTGGTGCAGCAATGGCTCGAGGCCATCGGGGCATTCGAGCCGGGTCATGAAAGCGAGCGCCTCGCCTGGGCATTCTGCCTGGCGCAACTCGCACGCCGCAGCGGCCAGCGCGCCATCGACATCGACGACAGCCATCGCGAGTTGGTCCTTCAAGCGCTGCGCGGCCTGTCGATTCCGGGCCACTGGATCCAGATGGTTGAGGAAGTGACCGAACTCGAAGCCGCGGAGCAAAGCCAAATGTTCGGCGAAGCACTGCCGATCGGGCTGCGGCTGATGAGGGCCGAAGAATGAACGCCGCTTGCGGCTTAGCGCAACCGATGAGGTGTCAGTTGCATTGGCGCTTCGTCGGTTGCGCTAAGCCGCAAGCGGCAAAAAAAGGGAAATCCGGTTGATCTTCGATGTCCGCCTGCTATAGTCCATCCCTTGAAGACCTTGCATCGATTCTTTCACCATGAGGAGTTGAACCATGTCGATGTTCATCGGGGAAGCGCTGGTCGGCGAAGGCAATGAAATTGCTCATATCGACCTCTTGATCGGCTCGAAAGACGGGCCGGTCGGCACGGCGTTCGCCAATGCGCTGGCCAATCAGAACGCGGGGCATTCGAACCTGCTGGCCGTCTTGACGCCCAACCTGATCTGCAAGCCGGCGACGGTGTTGATCACGAAGGTGACCATCAAGGGCGCCAAGCAAGCGGTGCAGATGTTCGGCCCAGCTCAGGCCGCGGTTGCCAAGGCGGTGGCCGACAGCGTTGCTGCCGGCGTCATTCCCGCGAAGGATGCTGAAAGCCTCGTGATCATCTGCGGCGTCTTTATTCACTGGCAAGCCGCCGACGACAACAAGATCTACCAATTCAACTACGAAGCGGCGAAACTCTCCATCGCTCGCGCCATGAAGAACGAGCCAAAGATCGAGGAAATCACGGCCAAGAAGGACACGGCGAAGCACCCGTACTCGCCGAGGTAAGAATCCAGGCGTCACACGTCAGGGGTCAGGAGTCAGCGGCTCCTGACCCCTGTTGCATTTTGCCGCTTGCGGCCTAGCCTGGATTGCGCACGGTTGGAGGGCGGGCTTTCCAGCCCGCCCAGATTATCGAGTTTTGAAGGGATGGGCGGGCTGGAAAGCCCGCCCTCCCTGGTTGTGCGCAATCCAGGCTAGCGGAACCGTCGCGCTGAAGCGCGGCGGTAGTCGCTAACCTGCATTTCTCACCAATAATGCAGGGCAGCGCGATGTCGTGGGACGGGTTTCCTAACCCGTCGTGGCGAGACGGGTTAGGAAACCCGTCCCACGTTGGTGAGAAATGCAGGCAAAGCCGCCAGCGGCGTTCGATGATTGCATTTCGCGCTCTGGCGCATTACAAACGAGATAGGGATTGTTCGCCTGACCCCTGACCCCTGACCCACATGGCCCTCCTCAGCCGCGTCTACTTCAATGCCGTTTTCGGCGCCCTGGGCGGGTTGCTGGGGTCGATGCTGTTCGGCGTCTTCGGCGAGAAGCATGCCAGCGCCGAGTCCGCCGTGTTGTTTCTCAGTTACCACGGCCTGAACATGGTTTTGGGCGGCGCGCTCATCGGCGGCGTCATCGGGTATTTCGTCGTCAGCGTTGAAGCGATCCGCGATCTGTCGCTCGTGAAATTCGCACGCTTGGCCACGTACGGCGCCAGCCTCGGCATGATCGGCGGCGCTCTGGGAATGCTCCTGGGCGACCAAGTGAACTACTGGATCGTGGGCGCCACTCAGGAAGTCAGCGGCGAAACCGGAACCTCCGGCGGCACTCTGCTCCTGACCATGCTCGGACGCGGCCTGGGCTGGAGCTTGCTCGGCATGGCGATCGGCATGAGCGAGGGTTTCGCGGCCCGCTCGCTCGGCAAGTTCAGCTACGGCACGCTTGGCGGCGCCATCGGCGGCTTCGTGGGCGGCGTGCTCTTCCAGCTCTTTTACGCCGAAGCCATTCGGGCCGGCGCGACCGATTATTTTTGGAACGCCATGGGCCTGGTGATCCTCGGCGCGTGCATCGGTTCGCTGTCGGCTCTGGTGCAGGCGGCGTTTCAACCGGCCAGCGTGCGCGTGTTGCGCGGCTGGCAGGAGGGGCGCGAATATCCGCTCGAAAAACCGGCGAGCCTTTTGGGCCGCGCCGAGCATGCCGACATCGCCCTGTTCCGCGACATGAAAATCGAAAAGCAGCACGCCACCATTTGCCGCGTGAACGAGCAGTATCTGTTGGTGAACAACGGCGCCCCGGCCGAGCAGACACGCGTCAACGATCAGCCGATCGCGGCGTCGATTGCCTTGCAAGACGGCGATCGCATTCAGCTCGGCAACGTCGTGATGCGTTTCCAATTGCGGGCGGCCCTGAACCGAGCCCGCGCGAAAAAGTCGCTGCCGGCGGCGACATGAATCTGTTTACGTTTAGCGCAGCCGTGATCGTGCCGCGAGATTCTGGCGCTTGGGAGTTTGCGCTGAACGGCAAGCATCAACCGGGAAACTCATGCCCGCCTCCGTCTGTTCTCGATGCCAGCGCGCTAACCCGGAAGGGTCGCTGTATTGCTATTTCGACGGCATGGCGCTGCAGGTCGGCGCCGACGGGGCCGCGAGCCGCTTGGCCCAGGAGTTCGCGTTTCCTTCCGGCCGACGCTGCCGGTCGTTCGAGGAACTGGCCCAGGGCTGCGTCGATGAATGGTCGGCGGCGCGCGACTTGTTGCGGCAGGGGACGTTTCAAAAATACTTCGGCGGCCTCGGCCGGCACGATCTGGCGCGGGCTGCCCAGGAAGCCGTCGGCCAGTCGAATAGCGATATAGCGCTGACCAATTTCATCGGCGCCTTGCCGGTGACCCGGCCGCCGGCGACGCGCGTGGACATTCATCCGCGCCGCGCCGCCCTGGGACAACTCAATTCCGGCGAGCACCGGCAGGTGCCGTTTGCCATCGCCAACCAGGGCACGGGTGTTCTGCAGGGCACCGTCAGCGTTACCGAAGGCGGCGATTGGCTCAAGCTCGACGGCGGCGCCGCCCAATGCGCCGTGCACACGCCGCGCGAACAACGCATTAACGCGTTCATCAGCACCCACGGACTGCCGGCCGCCCAGTCCTATCTCGGCAAGCTCACCGTGGTCACGAACGGCGGCATCGTCGAGGTGCCTGTCGGTTTCGACGTGGTCGCCCAGCCCTTTCCCAAGCTGCCGTTTCAGGGCGCCCGAACGCCGCGCGAGCTGGCCGAAAAGATGCGGCTGCAACCCAAGTCCGCCGGACCGATTTTGGAAGGCAACGAGGTGCCGCGCTGGTTTGCTGCCAACGGTTGGAAATATCCGGTGTTCGGCACCCCGGCGAAGGGCGTGGCGGGGGTGCAGCAGTTCTTCGAGGCGATGGGCCTTTCGAAGCCGCCGCCGCTGAAGTTGTCGCAAAGCGAAGTCCGCTTTTCGGTGCCGTATGCGCAGTCGCTCAAGTTTCAGGTGTCGTTGCAGACCGCAGCGCGCAAATGGGTTTACGCCCAGGTCACGAGCGCGGCGCCGTGGCTACGCGTGCTGACGCCGCAAGTGACCGGACCACAGAAAGCGGCGATTGGGCTGGAGATTGACACGAACGCCATGCCCGGCGTACATGCCGAGACGGTGGTGCAGGTGCAGGCGAACGGCGGGCAAAAGCTGTCGTTGCGCGTCGTGGTCGATGCCGAGGGCATGCGGACCGCCGCGCCGCCCGCCTGGCTCAAACCGATCCTGGCGGCGGGTGTTGCGTTCTTCCTGCTGCGCTTGGCGCTGTTGCCGATCGTCGATTTCGGCGGTCGTTCGGCCGTGGTCTATGCGGCGTCCATCAAGGCGGCCGAACAGGTGCCGGCGCCGGACAGCCCGCTCTTAAGAACCGCCGGCTGGCTGCACTTGCCGTGGACGGCGATTCTCACCGGCCAGGACGCCGCCATACCTATGAAGTTGTTCAACCCACAACATGAAAGCGCGAAGTTGCCCAATCCGCAGCAGAAAGACACCGTCAGCGCCCGCGACTTTCGCCATGATTACGCCGGCGCTCTGGTGCGTACGCTGGTTTTGTGGACGTGGTGGCTGGGCGTCGTCCTCGGCGTCGTCGCGATCTGGCGGCGCAGCGGCGGCGGCGATGCGATCTGGGGGCTGCTCGCCGGCGCGGTTGCCGGCATCGTCGGCAGCGCCACGATCGCCTGTGTGTTTCTCGTCCTTGAGATTGTGCCGCACGCGCTGGCCGGCATGCTGCTTGGGCCGACTGACGGCGCCGGCGCGTGGTTCGTTTGGGTGCTGTTGGCGCTCCTGGGCTGGACGGTGTGCGGGCTGGCGGCAGGCATCGTGCTCTCGGTGCTGCCGCCGCTGCGCGCCGGCGTGCTGTTGCCGATCCAGCGAGCCCTCGCGGGTTTGTGCCGGTTGTGCGGAATGCACGGTTTGGCACGAATCTGGAGCAGCGCCGATTAGCGAAAAAACGCTCGCAATTCGCCGATGCAAGCGCGACAATGCAGGTTCGCAGGCCGCCTGCAAAAAATGCTCGGGCAGGGTATTGCTGCCTCCCGGCGCGTATGCTAAAAACGAAGGTGCGGCTTTGCGGGGTGCGCATATCTCAGGATGAGTATTGGGAACCGTTCCCCTCAGGACGGCGGTTCCCGCGCCACAGGCAGCAACCACGATCGGCACGGAGCGCTGGCTGGTTTCGGGCCCGCGGCCGACGCCGGCCCCCGAAAAGGGGACAGGACCTCTGAATGCAAAAGTTCCTGTCCCCTTTTCGGGGGCCACCTGAGAGTTCCCATTCTTTCCACTGAGGTCGCACGATGACGGCAAAGATCCATATCGAACGCATGATGCACCGGAACAGCATCGCCATCGCCGGTGAATCGGCCGCCAGCTACGCGCTTGTCAAACTCATTCCGTCCGGACTGGGCGCGCCCAAGGCGATGGGACTCGACATCGCCCTGGTCCTTGACGTCTCCGGCTCGATGTACGAGGAAGACGGCACCGGCATCAGCCGGCTCAAGCGTATCCAGGACGCGGCCACCAGCGCCATCTCGAAACTCAAACCGGACGATACGCTGTGCATCGTCGCCTTCGCGCACAACGCCCTGGTGCTGCTCCCTTCCACGCCGCTCTCGGAAAAGGACAAGATCGCGGACGTCATCGGCAAGATCGACATGTTCGACGTCGATCCGGGCGGGACGGCGATGAACGACGGCATGCGCCTGGCCCTGGATGAAATCGAAAAGCTTGCGGCGCCGGGCCGGCTGTCGCAAGTGGTGGTGCTGACCGACGGTGAGACTTCCGGCGAGACCGAATGCCGCCAGCTCGCCCAACGCGCTCACGAAAAGAAGATTCACATGACGCTCATGGGCGTCGGCCTCGATTGGAAAGCCAGCCTCATCAAGGACCTCGCCAAGCTCAGCGAAGGCAAGTGGTATTACATCGACGTCAACCAGGCGTCCGAAGCCGAACGCATTTTCGCCGAGGAATTCGAAACGCTCGCCGCGACGGCATTCCTCGACGTCGAGATGCACCTGCGGCCCATGAAGGACATCAAGATCAAGCGCGTTCGGCAGGTCGTTCCCGAGATCAAGGAATTGCCGACCGCGGAGCCGGAAGAACGCCACATGGTCGCCAGCCTGGGCACGTTGCAGAAGGATCAATCGACGCGCTACGTACTCGACCTGAGCCTGCCGAAACGGGCCGACGGCAAGTACGTCATTGCCCAGCTCGAAGTGACCTACGATCTCGGCGCCGGCACGCGCGAAACGACCGGCGCCATCCCGCTCGAAATGACTTACACCGCCGCCGGCCACGGCTACATCAACGCCGAAGTCGCCCGGCATATCGACGAAGTCCAGATCTTCGAACTCAACAACAATCTGCAAAAGGCGATCGCGAGCGACAACAAGGAAGAAGTGCAGCGCGTTGCCGAGCAGATCGAGAAAAAGGGCGAGATCATGGGGCCGCGCGCCGCCAAGAAGACGATGCTCGCCCGCCAGGTGCTGACCGAGCTGAACTCCGGCGGCCGTGTGTCGAAGAAGACGCAGTTGGCCTTGGAAGATTCGGCCCGCATGGCGGAGGAAATGCCGTCGGCGAACTGAAAAACTCGGTGGTGCCTCAGTTTGGGTGGCACGCCCTGAGGTACTCCGAAGGGCGTGCGGGTCGCGCGAGGCACAGCACGCCCTTCGGAGTACCTCAGGGCGTGCCACCCAGGAATTGCTTTTGTCAAACTGAGACACTATCAAAAACTCGGTCCCAGGCTCTGTCTGGGACCGAGTTGAATCAGGAGATTACGAACGGGTGGGCAGAGCCGACCCAACATTTACATCCAGCAACGTCCAAGGGTTTAGCCTTCGGAGGTACATCGAGTCATGGTGAAATGTCCATTCTGCGGATTTGACAACGAGGACGGGGCGCTCTTTTGCGAGCAGTGCAAGTCCGACCTGAGTTCGGTGCCGGCGCCGCCGCCGCCCGTGCCCGCCGCCGTGCCGGTGGCCCAGGTTGTCGAAGCAGTGCCAGTCGCCGCGCCGGTGGCCGAAGCCGTGCCGGTCGCTCCGGTGGATGTCGCCCCGCCCATGGCGCAGGTGGTGGAAGCGGTCGCCGCCGTGCCGGTGGCCGCGATGGCCGCCCCGGTCGCCGAAGCGGCCCCTGCTGCCCCAGCGCCGGAAGCCGCGGCAGCACCTGCCGGTCAATCCGTGCCACCCGGCTCCCAACCCAAGTTGGTCGTGCGCCGCGGCCTCAAGATCGGCGTCGAATTCCCGATCTACGCCGAATACAACTACATCGGCCGCGCCGATGAAAAACCGGTCGATGTGGACCTCGAAGACCAGGAGCCGCCGGACCGCGTTTGGTGCTCGCGCCAGCACGCCGTCATCCACTTCGACGAAGCCGCCGGCATCATCACCGTCGAGGACCTCAACAGCTCGAACGGCACCTACGTCAATCGCAACCGCGTCTATCCGGGCCAAAAGAAGCAGCTCATGATCAACGACACGGTCCAGATCGGCACGGTGCACTTGCAGTTGAAGGCTTGAACAGGGGTCAGGAGACAGGGGTCAGGAGACAGGGGTCAGGAGTCAGGGGTCAGGGGTCGGTAGTGGGTCAGTTTGCTGTGTTGTGGTGCGGGCGTCTCGCCTGCATCGGTGCAGGCGAGACGCCCGCACCACAAACTGACCCACTACCCAGGAGTCAGGCATCAAGAATCAGGAACCATCGGTCGGCATCCGATACTGACTCCTGATTCCTGACTCCTGATTCCTGACTCCCGATTTCTGACTCCTGATTTCTGACTCCTGATTCCTCACTCCTGACCCCTGTGACTCTGGCAAGGACTCTGCCATGTCCCAGGTCTGTCGGCAGTGTTCGCGCATCAATCCCGCGGACGCCTCCTATTGCTATTACGACGGGGCGGTGCTCGCCAGCCATGGGGGCAGCGGCCCCATCAACGCCGGCTCGGCGCCGTTTCCCAGCCAGTTCGTCTTCCCGACCGGACAAATCTGCAAGAACTTCGACCAGCTCGCCCTGGCGTGCCAGCAGAACTGGCATTCCGCGCTGGATATGCTCAAGCAAGGTTTCCTGGGAACTTTTTTCGGAGGTCTGGGCCGCGCCGATCTCGCCCTGGCCGCCATGGAAGCAGCCCGCTTCCCCGACGTCGATCGCGGCCTGGATCGGCTTCTTTCCAAATTGCCGACCAACGTGCTGCAGAATCCGCAGCTCAACGCTGAGCCGACCGAGATCAACCTCGGCCAGGTGCCGCTGGGCAGCGATCGCAATTCGGAAATTCACCTGTCCAACCACGGCATGCGGCTTCTGTACGGCTCGGTGGTCGCCGACTGCAAATGGCTCACGCTCGGCGAGGCGCCCGGCGGATCGCAAAAGCTCTTTCAGTTCGGCGGCGAAACCATCATCCCCGTGCACATTCGCGGCCAGCACTTGCGCGCCGGCACGAAACCGCTCGAAGGGCACTTGGTTGTCGAATCCAACGGCGGCACGGCGATGATCACCTTCCGCGCCGATGTGCCGGTGATGCCCTACAAGGGCGGGCTCTTTGACGGCTCATTGACGCCGCGGCGAGTGGCGGAGAAGGCGAAGGCCGACCCCAAGGCCGCTGCGCCGTATTTCGAAAGCGGCGCCGTCGCCAAGTGGTTCGAGAGCAACGGCTGGACCTATCCGGTGCGGGGGCCGTCGGCCAAGGGCTTGGGCGGCGTCCAGCAGTATTTCGAAGCCCTCGGCCTGGCGCGAGCGCCCAAGGTTGCGATCAATTCGCAAAGTCTGTCGTTCCGCGGCGATGGCGGCCAAACCCTGCAAGCGACCCTCGAAGTCTCCACGCAAGAGAAAAAACCCGTCTACGCCTACGCCACTTGCGATCAACCGTGGGTCGAGTGCGCCAAGGTCAAGCTCGCCGGCCGCACCGCGACCATCACCGTGATCATCCCGCGCGTGCCGAATCGGCCCGGTGAAGCGCTGCAGGCAACGATTCGCGTCACAGGCAACGGCAATCAGAAATTCAAAGTGTCGCTGCTCTTGACGGTGGACAAGGCCGATCCAAACCCGCCGCCGCAGCCCGTCGCCGCCCCGCCCGAACGCGCGTCGGCTGAGTTCGTCATGCCCGCGCAGGATCCGATCATTCCGGCGGCCGCCGCGCCATTTGCCGACATGATAACCGCGACGCCGTTGCCGATCACGGATTCGCAGCCTGCCACCCCCCCATCCCCCCCTTACGAAGGGGGGGCGAAGGGGGGGTGGCCGCCGCTGTTGCGTTCTTCGACCACGAGCGCGGTGCTGCCGCCGCGGCGCGAAGTCCGCATCGGTCCGCGCAAGCCGCTCTGGGTCCACCTGACGCCGCTCGTGTTGCTCCTGGCCGCGCTGGTCGGCGTGCTGTTTTGGGACGCATTCAGCACCGGGTCCGGCGGCAGCGACAGCATCGACGCCACTCAGCGCCTCAGCCTGCTTTTCGACTATGCCGACACCAAAGAAAAGGACATCTACAACAGCATGAACTTTGGCCTGGTCATGGTCGACCCATCCAAATCCGCCAAAAACGCCAAGTTGTTGACCTACCATCCCCGCGGACAAACCAACAGCGCCGTCGCTCTGATTGACGGCCAAGAACGGCATTTCGGCAGTTTCCAAGCAGGCAAATGGGAAGATCGCCCCAAACCGCAAGGGAAGTACCGGGCCGGCAAGGTCGCCACCTTCGTTTTTTCGGGCGAGGGGATCTCCGTCACGCAACGCGTGGAGGTCGTGCCCGGCGAGGCCGTCGAGGTTTCACCCGATGTGTACAAGCGGCTGCTCGACACGTGCCTGGTGCGCTACACCATCAAGAATCGCGACTCGAAAAGTCACAAAATCGGACTTCGCTTCCTGCTCGACACGTACATCGGCAGCAACGACGGCTGCCCGTTCACCATTCCCGGCACGGCCAAGCTCGTGACCACGTACGAGGATTTCAATCCGTCCGATCCCAAAAACGGCAAGCCCATCCCCGATTTCGTCCAGGCTCTGGAAAGAGAGAATCTGCGCGACCCCGGCATCATTGCTCAGGTCAACTTCCGTGTCGGCGACACTATCGCGGCGCCGGACCGCGTCAGCCTCACCGCCTGGCCCGGCGGCGGCGATCATTTGAAACGCTACATTGTCCCCGTGACCAATATCGAGCAGGATTCGGCCGTCGTCATGTATTGGCATCCCGCCGATCTCGAACCGGGCAAGACGCGCGAGCTGGGTTTCAGCTACGGCCTCGGCAATATCTCCGCCCAATCGGAGAGAATCGGCCTGACGTTCGGCGGGTCATTCGTGGTCAAAGGCGAGCTGTCGGTCGTCGCCCTGATCGCCGAGCCGCGCGTTGGCCAGTACGCGACCATTGAATTCCCGCAGGGCGCCTGCACGTTGCTGGAAGGTTTCGCCGAAAAGCAGCTCGTGCCTACTTCCCAGGAAAAGGCCGCCGACGGCCGGATGCGCGCCAGCCCCGTCACCTGGCGGCTGCGCGCCAATCGCGACGGCAGCATCCCGATCACCGTGAAGACCAGCGACCGCCTGGAAGCGACGCGCAAGATCACAATCAAGAAGAGCAGCATTTTCTGACGGGAACGTAAGATGAAGAATTTGTAAGATTCGACTCCATCCTGGCACACACACGGAGTTGGCGCAAACGTCTCTCATGATTGTCGCAACCCATTTCCAAGGAATAGGTTAAAAAAATGAGAGACGTTTGCGCCAAACTCGAAGAAGTTGGCGCAAACGTGCGCACGGCGCGTCAAGTCATCAACCCGGCACCTTGCAGCGCCGCGTGCGCTGGACCCAAGGTTAGCGCTACTGTCGTATCAATCACGTTATGACCGCGCTGAACCGCCAGACTTGGCGCTTCCCATTCACCCGCCGCCAGTTGATGGATGGCCCAATCGGCGTCCGAGGCGTCGCCGCGCCGCTCTTTAAGACGCTGTCGGACCACGGCCGGATCGGCCCGACACTCGAGCAGGAGCACCGGCACACCCAGGCGCTGCGCCAACTCGAAAAAGCAACGCCGCCGCGAATCGCTGCGGAAGCTGGCGTCGACCAGCACGCGCCCTCCCTGCACCAAGAGAGCCGTGGCGCGGCGCTCGATCTCGTGGTAGGTTCGCTCCGTCCACGCCGCATCGTAAATGCCCGTCCCGAACGCCGTGCGCCCCGATTCGGTCGGCGCGCGTCCCGCCAGTTCCTTGCGAATCACGTCGGAGCGCAGCACGTCGAAGTGCGCGCTTTGCGCTAGCGCCGCGGCGAGCGTCGATTTCCCCGTACCGGGCAAGCCGGCGCCGAGCACCAGGGCCGGCCGGCGCTCGGGTTTCTCCAGTTCGCCGAGCGCGACCAGCCAATGCGCCTGCGCGCGCCGGCAAGCAAGGGTGCGTTCATCGTCGGGAATTTCCGTCTCCGCCAATTCCATGCCTTCCACCTTGGCACGCACGACGGCGCGATACGACGTGTACATCGGCAGCAGTGCCCGGCCTTCGGCATCGCCACCGGCGCTCACGTACGCTTCGACGAAGGCCTTGGCCAGATCGCGCCGGCCGTGAAACGCCAGGTCCATCGCGAGGAACGCCACGTCGCTCATCGGATCGGCATAGCGGAAGCGCTCGTTGAATTCGATGCAGTCGATGATTACCCAATCGTCCGGCGCCGGCCGATCCGGAAACCAGTAGACATGATCGAGGTGCAGATCGCCATGCGTGTCGCGCGGCACGCCGCGTGTTGCCCGGGCCTCGATCAGCTCATGCTGGTCGACGAGCGTCGCTTCGGCCAATTGCCGGACGCGCTCGTAGACCGCCGGATTGACAGTGACGCCGACGTGGCTGGCCGTCTGTTCGAAATTCTCGCGGATGTTTTTGGCCACGACGTCGAAGCGGCCAAAAGCGGCGATGGCCGCGCCGGCCGCCGCGCCGGCGTGGAAACGCGCCAGTTTTTGCGCGAGCGCGTCCAGCGGGAACGGCTTTTCACCATCGTCGGCCAGCCGGTTCTCCAGCGTCGCCTCCGCCGGCAAGCGGCGCATCTTCACCGCCCATTCGACGGCCGGACCGGCGCCTTCGAAGTGCAGCCCGTCATGGCGGCGCGTGACCGGCACGACGCCGAGATACACCTGAGGCGCCAACCGGCGATTGAGCCGGACCTCTTCTTCGCAGAAATGCTTGCGTCGCTCCAGCGTGCTGAAATCGAGGAAGCCAAGCTGCACCGGCTTTTTGATCTTGTAGGCAACGTCGCCGGCCAGAAAGACCATCGAGATGTGCGTTTGATGGACTGCCACGGCGTCCACGGCGAAGGGATACGCGGCGGGTTGCGAAAGGGCGGCCAGAAGTTCGGGCGGTGAAAGCGACATAGGTCATGGCAAGGGTGGGGGCAAGTCGAAAACGTGCCGCTCCAGCGACGTTGGGCGTGTAACGCATTGTACCGCGAAGGGATGCTGGGCGCGCTAAGAAGCTGTTTCGAAACGGGGACAGGCCCCCCAAGGCAAACGGGCCAGTCCCCGTTTCGAAACAGCTTCTAAACTGGATTGCGCACAACTCCGGAGGGCGGGTTTTCCAACCCGCCCATCCTCGCAAAAGCCGTTAATCTGGGCGGGTTGAAAAACCCGCCCTCCGGCCGTGCGCAATCCAGGCTAAACGGCAAGCAGATCGTGCGCAACGAAAACGGGGCGCCGAAGATCATTCGGCGCCCCGCCGGCTCGTCACCCCCGCTCCGAGCCAGTTTACGGCCGGGGGGTGGGGGGGGGCTGGCCCCAGGG
>Ga0080064_1001994_pt1 | contig 37481 bp, 33 predicted proteins | sample Subgrocontami54m_FD_69260 | JGI IMG/M metagenome (GOLD analysis project Ga0080064, IMG submission 69260) | Subsurface groundwater microbial communities from S. Glens Falls, New York, USA - GMW46 contaminated, 5.4 m (SPADES assembly) (version 2) ...
CAGTTCCGTTAAAAACATGGCTCCGGCTGAGTATGCCGAAAGCCATAAATCAGGGCTTCAAAACACCAAAATCCTAAACCCGACGGCTGTCCAGTTCGTGGGGTGAGGTCAAACACCAAAATCCTAAACCCGACGGCTGTCCAGTTCGTGGGGTGAGGTCAATTATTCGTCATTACTTAGGGGTTTTTCTGCAGATATGGGGTATGTAAGCGACTTGAGGGAAAAGCTAGAATATAGGGGATAAAAAAGGAGAGAGGCATCACCGAAGGGACAGAACCCTTTGGCTAGCCTCAGATCGTGATTCGATAGCAATATTACACAATAAATGAGTAGCTGTCAAACGCTTAAAGTTTACTGGTATAATGCCGTTCTATGACTAGTAAGAAGCCAAATCTTTTAGATGAGGTCCTCAAAGCGACTATGGAAGTCAGACCGCCTAAGCGCAAGAAGCCCAAGAAACGTAAAAAGTAGGCTTTCTTGGGTATTATTATACCTCTCCAAATCTGTTTTCTCAAGTATATAATTCCATATTTATTTCATAACTAACTGAAATTAATATAGTTATATTATAACTTTAATATGGACTAATTTAGTCCGAGAATGTATAATTTCTAGTGAGGGCAAAAACATGATCAAACTGTCTGATGTCGCCAAAGAAGAGGTCAAAAAGCTCCTCGAACGGGAAGCCAAGCCCGGGGTGTTCCTGCGGGTCGGGGTCAAGGGCGGCGGCTGTTCAGGCCTAAGCTACGACGTCCGGATCGACGACCGGCAGGGCGAGAATGACCGTGTCTTCGATGAGGGCGGTTTCAAGGTCGTCTGCGACTCGAAGAGCCTCTTTTACCTCGATAACATGATCGTCGACTATTCGAAGGAACTCGTCGGCGGGGGTTTTCGCTTCGTGAACCCCAACGCCTCGGGCACCTGCGGCTGCGGGACCTCGTTCTCGGTCTAGCGCCGCATCCGAAAGAGGGCATCGCCATGCGATTCACCAAAAAAACGGAATACGGCCTGCTCTGCATGGTCTACATGGCCCGGCGCGTCGCCTCGGGGGAGCCGATCTCCATCAAGGAGATGGCCCTGAAGGAGAAGTACCCGCTGGCCTATATCGAGAAGATCCTGCAGGCTCTGAAGAAAGCGGGGATCGTGCGCGCCCAGACCGGCAACCACGGCGGTTACAGCCTGGCGCGTCCGGCGTCCGAGATCACGCTGCGCCACATCATCGAGGCGCTCGAGGGCGGGACCTTCGACGTGTTCTGCCAGCCGGACGTGCGCGAGGACATCGTCTGCACCCATTTCTGCCTGTGCGGGGTCAAACCCGTCTGGCGCAAGACCAAGGAGATCCTCGACCGCTTTTACGGATCGGTCACGCTCGAGATGCTGACCAAGGACGAGATCGAGGTCAAGCATCTGATGCCGTCGGAGAGAACATGACGCTCAAATCGCTCGAAGAATTCACCAGCCGGGAATACAAGTACGGCTTCCAGACGCCGATCGAGACCGACGTGCTGCCCAAGGGCCTCACCGAGGACACGATCCGGCAGATCTCCAAGCTCAAGAACGAGCCGCCGTTCATGCTCGAGTGGCGGCTCAAGGCCTTCCGCCACTGGTTGAAGATGAAGGAGCCGCACTGGGGCGACACCGCCCGTTACCCGGCCATCGACTACCAGGACATGAGCTATTACGCGGCGCCCAAGAAAAAGCCCGAGCAGCTCCAGAGCATGGAAGAGGTGGACCCGGAGCTCCGGAAGACCTTCGAGAAGCTCGGCATCCCGCTGATGGAGCAGAAGCGCCTGATGGGGGTCGCGGTGGACGCCATCTTCGACAGCGTGTCGGTGGCGACGAGCTACAAGGCCAAGCTCCTCGAGATCGGGGTGGTCTTCTGCTCGTTCTCCGAGGCCGTCGAGAAATACCCCGACATCGTGAAGAAGTACATGGGCTCGGTCGTGCCGTACACCGACAACTTCTTCGCGGCGCTCAACTCCGCCGTCTTCTCCGACGGCTCATTCGTCTACATCCCGAAGGGCGTCAAGTGCCCGATGGAGCTCTCGAGCTATTTCCGCATCAACACCGAGGGTTCGGGCCAGTTCGAACGCACGCTGATCGTCTGTGAGGACGGAGGCTACGTGAGCTACCTTGAAGGTTGTACGGCTCCGAAGTTCGACACGAACCAATTGCACGCGGCCGTCGTGGAGCTCGTCGCGCTTGAAGACGCCGAGATCAAGTACTCGACCGTCCAGAATTGGTACGCGGGAGATCCCAAGACCGGTAAAGGCGGCATCTACAATTTCGTGACCAAGCGCGGGCTCTGCAAGGGCGCGCGCTCGAAGATCTCCTGGACACAGGTGGAGACCGGTTCGGCGATCACCTGGAAATATCCGAGCTGTATCCTCCTGGGTGAGGCCTCGGCCGGCGAGTTCTACTCGGTGGCGCTGACCAACCACCACCAGCAGGCCGACACCGGCACCAAGATGATCCACATCGGGAAGAACACCAAGAGCACCATCATCTCGAAGGGCATCTCGGCGGGGCTCTCGAACAACAGCTACCGGGGGCTCGTGGAGGTGCGGCCGTCGGCTTCGGGCGCGCGCAACTTCACGCAGTGCGATTCCCTGCTCGTGGGCGGGCGCTGTTCGGCCAACACGTTCCCGGTCATCGACGTGCGCCGCTCCGACGCCACCGTCGAGCACGAGGCGTCGACGTCGAAGATCTCGGACGACCAGCTTTTCTATTTCCGCCAGCGCGGCATCGGCACCGAGGACGCGATGGGGGCCATCATCAACGGTTTCTGCAAGGACGTCTTCCGTGAGCTCCCGGGCGAGTTCGCGGTGGAAGCGACCCAGTTGCTCGGACTGAAATTGGAAGGAAGTGTCGGTTAGAACGGTCATTGGTAATCGCAGGTGCAAGAAGGTTCGGTAACTGGTAACTAAAACGGTGTGGACAGGTCTTGATAAGAATCCACTTACACCGTTTTAATTACCAATTACCAGTTACCAATCACCCATCACTATAGAAAGGGTAAGTGAGAGGTTTTATGCTGACAATACGTGGTTTGCATGCCGGGATAGACGGCAAAGAGATCCTGCAGGGCTTCAATCTCGAGGTGAAAGCCGGCGAAGTACACGCGATCATGGGCCCCAACGGCTCGGGCAAGAGCACGCTCGCCAAGGTACTCGCCGGCGACCCGCACTACAAGGTGACGGCGGGCGAGGTCCTCTGGAACGGCAAGAGCCTCTTGGGCCTTGAACCGGAGGAGAGGGCGCTCGAGGGGGTGTTCCTGGCGTTCCAGTACCCGGTGGAGATCCCGGGCGTGAACAACGCCAGTTTCCTGCGCATGGCCTACAACGCCAAGCGCAAACATCTCGGGCAGAAGGAAGCCGACCCGCTCGAGTTCGACGAGCTGCTGCGCGAGAGGCTTAAAATAGTGGAGATGGAGCCCAGCTTCATCCACCGCTCGGTGAATCACGGTTTTTCGGGCGGCGAGAAGAAACGCAACGAGATCGTCCAGATGGCGGTGCTCGATCCGGCGCTGGCGGTGCTCGACGAGACCGATTCGGGGCTCGACATCGACGCCCTGCGCGTGGTCGCCGAGGGCATCAACCGCCTGCGCCGCCCGGACAACGCGATGATCCTGATCACCCATTACCAGCGCATCCTCGACTACGTGAAGCCGGACTTCGTGCACGTGCTGGCCGCGGGGCGCATCGTGAAGACCGGCGGCCCCGAGGTCGCCAAGGAACTCGAGCGCAAAGGATACGCTCTTTTCGAGGGAAAATGACCATGGACCATGCCGACGGATTCCCGTCGCCCTCCCAGGAAGCCTGGCGCTACTTCGATCTCGAAACCCTGCGCCGGATCGAGACCGCCTTCAAAGGGGTCACCGGCCCCGCGCCCGACGCGGCGCGCCTTCTGGCGGACGTCCATGTCTATCAGGCCCGGCACGGCGGCCGCCATTTCGTGCTCGTGGACGGATTTTCCCTCACGGCCAATGGCCTCGACGCCGGCGGCGCGGCCCGGTCCTCGGTCCTGCCGCCTTCCGAGACGGTCAACCTGAACGAGCAGGACCATTTCGCCGCTACCAATCAGCGCCGGTCACGGGAAACGCTCCATTTGACCGTGCCGGCCGGGGGCCATGAGACCGAAACGCTGCATGTCTGGTTCTGGGCGTCGGAGCGCTCGGGTTCGTTCACGTTCTACCCGCGGCTGGTGCTCGAAGCCGAAAAAGATTCGTTCTGCCACGTGGTCCTCCACACGGGTTCTCCGTGGGGGCCGTATTTCATGAACGCGGTCGTCGAAGTGTCCGCGGCCGACGGCGCCCAAATGGAGATCGTCTCGCTCCAGGACGCCGCGCCCGACGCCGTCGAGTTCACGGCCTGGCGCGTCGCCGCCGCCGGCAGCGCGCGCGTGCGCTTGACCGAGATCATGACCGGGGAAGGACTGGTCCGCAACGACGTCCGCGTCAGCCTCGACGGTCCGGGCGCGTCGGTCACGCTCGGCGGCCTGTCGGTGCTCTCCGGCGCGGCCGGCTCACACAACCACTCCGTCGTGACCCACGCGGCGCCGGGCACGACGAGCCGCCAGCTTTTTAAGGATATCCTCTCGGGCGCGTCGCGCTCCGAATACAGCGGCCTGGTACACGTGCTGCGCGGGGCCCCGGGCTCCGACTCGAACCAGCTGTGCCGCAACCTGCTCCTGTCCGACGAGGCGCGCGCCCATTCGCGCCCGCAGCTCAAGATCGACACCGACGACGTGAAGTGCTCGCACGGCTCCGCGACCGGGCAGCTGCCGGCGAACGAACTTTTTTACCTGCAGAGCCGCGGCCTGTCGCATGAGCAGGCGCGCGCGATCCTGATCGAGGGTTTCGCCGAGGAAGTGGTGCTGACCCTTCCGGAGAGCCTGCGCCAGGAGGCCCACGAGCGGGTCCGGCACGAGCTCGAACGCGTGGCGGGGCTCCAGCCCGAGGAGGCCCTGCGATGAAGGCCGTTCCGGCGTTCGACATCGCGAAAGTGCGGGCCGATTTCCCCATCTTGAGCGCCCGCATGAACGGCCGGCCGCTCGTCTACCTCGACAACGCGGCGACCGCCCAGAAACCGCTGGCCGTCATCGAGCGGATGGACCGCTTCCTGCGCACCGAGTACGCGAACGTCCACCGCGGCATCTACACGTTCAGCCAGGAGGCCACGCGCGAGTGCGAGCGGGTGAGGGGCCTTGTGGCACGTTTCCTGAACGCCGCGGACCCGTCCGAGATCATCTTCGTGCGCGGCGCCACCGAGGCGATCAACCTCGTGGCGGCTTCCTACGGGCGCAAGGCGCTGAAAACCGGGGACGAGATCGTCGTCACCGAGATCGAGCACCACTCGAACATCGTGCCGTGGCAGAGGCTCTGCGAGGAAAAGGGGCTCGTCCTCAAGGTCGCGCCGGTCAACGACCGCGGGGAGCTCGACCTCGAGGCGTTCGGCCGCCTTCTCTCGGCGCGCACCTACCTCGTGGCGGTCACGCAGGTCTCCAACGCGCTCGGCTCCGTCCTGCCTGTCGAGGAGATCACCAAGCTCGCGCATCACGCGGGCGCGGCGGTGCTCGTCGACGGGGCTCAAGGGGCGCCGCATCTTCCGACCGACGTGCGGGCGCTTGACTGCGATTTTTACTGCTTCTCGGGGCACAAGGTCTACGGCCCCACGGGGGTCGGCGTGCTCTACGGCAAGCGCAGGCTCCTCGACGCGATGGATCCCTACCAGTCGGGCGGGGACATGATCGAGTCGGTCAGCTTCGAGCGCACCACCTACGCCAAGCCCCCGGCCAAGTTCGAGGCCGGCACGCCGGCGTTCGTGGAGATCATCGGCCTCGGCGCGGCGATCGAATACCTGCAGGGGATCGGATTCGACGCGATCCGCGAGCGTGAGGACGAACTGTTGAAGATCGCCACGGAACGGCTTTCCAAGATCAAGGGGCTTCGCATCATCGGCACGGCCGCGGAAAAAGCCAGTCTCGTGTCGTTCGTGCTCGACGGCGTGCACCCGCATGACGTGGGGACCGTGTTGAACGAAGAGGGCATCGCGGTACGGGCCGGGCACCACTGCGCCCAACCGACGATGAAGCGTTTCGGCGTGCCGGCGACCACCCGCGCGTCGTTCGCCTTTTACAACGCGCCCGAGGAGATCGAGGTCCTCGCGCACGGTATCGAGAAAGTGTTCGGGATCTTCCGATGAGCGCGCCGAACCCGTTCGAAAACTCCGCGCCGGTGAAGCTCGACGAGCTCTATCAGGAGGTGATCCTCGACCATAATCGCAAACCGCGCCATTTCGGCAAGCTGGACGACGCCACCGCCTATGCGCACGGCGTGAACCCGCTTTGCGGGGACGATTTCGAAGTGTATCTGGTGTTGGACGCCGGCGGTACGGTGCGGAAGGTCGCTTTTCAGGGACAGGGTTGCGCGATCTCGAAGGCCAGCGCTTCGCTGATGACCGATGCGGTAGAGGGCAGGACCGTGAAAGAAGTTTCGGATCTCAAAGATCATTTTATCCACTTGTTGATCGATGCGACGGCATCACCGGAGCACCGCGAAGGGGTGGGCAAGCTTAAATTTTTCGAGGGGGTGAAGAACTTCCCGGTCCGCGTGAAGTGCGCCACATTGGCGTGGCGCGCGCTCGAGGAGGCCCTGAAAGGGGGCAAGACCGGGCCGGTTTCCACCGAGGACGATGCCGAACGTAAAAGAGAATTGAGCTAAGGGGAGGGGACCATGGAACAGAACACGCAGGCTTTGCAGATCTCGGCGGAGGTCACGCCGAACCCGAACACGCTGAAGTTCAACGTGAACCGCCCGCTCGTCGAGTCGGGCTCGCTGAACTTCCCCGACAAAGAGAAGGCGCGCGGCTCGCGCCTGGCCGAAGCGCTCTTCGAGGTGGAGAACGTGATCGGCGTGATGGTGGGCCCCGGCTTCATCACGGTGACGAAGGCTCCTGCTTCGTCCTGGCCCACGCTGGCCGAGGCCGTGACGAAGACCCTGAAGACCGTGCTCGAATCGGGCGATGTGACGTTCGCCCGGAGCGCGACCTCGGCCCCGGCGCACGGGGAGTCCAAGACCGACGTCGAACGGCGGATCATCGAGGTCCTCGACAACGAGATCCGTCCGGCCGTGCAGATGGACGGCGGCGACATCACGTTCCACGGGTTCGAGGACGGCATCGTCACTCTCCATCTGCAGGGCTCCTGCAGTTCGTGCCCGAGCTCGATCATGACGTTGAAGATGGGAGTTGAAAACCGCTTAAAATCGCTGATCCCCGAGGTCCGCGAGGTCATTCAGGTCTAATGCGGGAAGGCGCGATCTTGGGGTATACTATGAATTTACCCCTCTTATTAAAGGAAGAGAGTGATGGATAGGGTCCCGACAGCCGAACTTGAGGTGCTCGAAAAGGCCAATTCACGCGAGGTGCGCGCGCGCCTGCGCGAGAAGGTGCTGCGCCTGAAAAAGGAGCGCAACGCCTACATCGTCGCCCACAACTACCAGAACTACGAGGTGCAGGAAGTCGCCGACATCCTCGGCGATTCCCTGGCGCTCTCGAAGGCGGCGATCGGCACGGGCTCGGACGTGATCGTCTTCTGCGGCGTGGACTTCATGGCCGAAAGCGCGAAGATCCTGAACCCCGGGCGCACGGTGCTCCTGCCGGTGCGCGAGGCCGACTGCCCGATGGCGCTGATGGTGACCCCCGAGCGCCTGCGCGCGGCGAAGGCCGAGCATCCCGACGCGGCGGTGGTCTGTTACGTCAACAGCTCCGCGGCCGTAAAGGCCGAGAGCGACATCGCCTGCACCTCGTCCAACGCGGTCCAGATCGTCAAATCCCTGCCCCACAAGAAGATCCTCTTCGTGCCGGACAAGAACCTCGGCCACTACGTCCAGCGTTTCTGTCCCGAGAAGGAGATCGTGCTCTGGAAGGGTTTCTGCACCACGCACATCCGCATCACCGCCGCGGACGTGCTGGCGATGAAGGCCCGCTACCCCGGCGCGCCGTTCATCGCGCACCCGGAGTGCCCGCCGGAGGTGATCGACCAGGCCGACCACGTCTGCTCGACGAGCGGTTTCTCGCCGTACATCGGCCGGTCCAAGGCGGACACGTTCATCATCGGAACCGAGGTTGGGATGATCTTCAAGCTCAAGAAAGACCACCCCGAAAAGCGCTTCGTGATGCCGACCGAGCAGTTCGTCTGCCAGACGATGAAGATGACCACGCTCGGGTGGGTCGCGCACGCGCTCGAGGTGATGGAGCACAAGATCGAGATCCCCGAGGACGTGCGCGTGCGCGCCGAGAAATGCCTGCGGCGCATGATGGACGTCTCGAACGACCACCCGAACACCGTGATCGCCAGTTACTAGGGCTTTCCGGGACTTCTCCGTACGGCAGGAAAGTGAAAAAAGAGTAGGGCGAGGTTTTTCCTCGCCCTGGCCCCCCTCGAACTTCCCGGGGGTCTTTTAGGTATCGGGCCGCAATGGACCCGGACCTCTTTTAACTATAGCACCGCCCCGGCGATGTTTCAAGATGCCATGACGATTTTTTTCTCCATCGTGTTCGCTTTCTGGGCCGTCCGCGGGCTGGATCTGCTGATCGGTTTCCTTTTTTTCGTCCCCCGGCTGTCGCGCGAGCCTCTTCCTGAAGGGTTTCCGTCCCCGCCGCCGCGGGTGAGCGTGATCTTCGCGGCGCGCAATGAGAAGGGGAAGGCGGGCCCGGCCGCGCGCTCGATGCTGGCCCAGGATCACCCCGGTCTCGAGGTCATCGCCGTGGACGACCGCTCGACCGACGGCACCGGCGACGAACTGCGGGCCATCGGCGACGCGCGCCTGCGCGTCCTGCGCGTCGACGCCCTGCCGGAAGGGTGGCTGGGCAAAACGCACGCCCTGCAGACGGGCGCGGACGCGTCGGAGGGCGAGTGGATCGTCTTCACGGACGCGGACGTGCACTTCGCGCCCGGCGCGGTCCGCGCGGCCGTCGCGGCCGCGGTGCGGCGGCGTCTCGATCACCTGACGCTCTTCCCCGAACTCGACCTGCCCGGTTACCTCGAAGGCGTGTTCACGAACTATTTCTCCTCGCTCTTCAATCTGCGCTTTCGCCCGTACGCGGCGCGCTTCCGGCGGATGCCGGCCTACGTCGGGATCGGGGCTTTTCAGCTGGTCCGCCGCGAAGCCTACCGCCGGGCCGGGGGCCACGCGCATCTGCGTCTGGATATCGCCGACGACATGATGCTCGGCAAGACTCTCAAACGATCGGGCGCGCGCTCCATGCTGATGGCGGGCAGCGGCCTGATCCGTGTGCGCTGGGTGGAAGGATGGTCGGGGGTGCTCTCGAGCCTGCAGAAGAACGCGTTCCGGGGGATCGAGTACAGCGCGGTCCTGCTCGTTCTCTCCACCGCGGCGATCCTCGCGGCGGACGTCGCGCCTTTCGTGGGGTTGTTCGCCGCCGACGGCCCCGCGCGGGTCCTCGCCGCGGGATCGGTGGGGGTGCTGTTCCTTTTGTACGCGGCGGGCCAGCGCTCGAACCGCCTGGCGCTCTTGTCCTTTCCGTGCCATCCGGCCGCGGCGCTCCTCTTCCTCTTCATCCTCTGGCGCTCGGCGCTCGCCGCGCTGACCGAGGGAGGCGTGCGCTGGCGGGGGACCTTCTACCGGCTCGACGAACTGCGCCGCGCGAGGGTGTGATAGAATGCTTCCTCGATGAAGAAGAAGCAAAGGCGCTATCTGGCCGAGAACACCCACAAGACCCCGGAAGAGCTCGCGCGGGAACTGGGCACGAGTCCCGCCGAGGTGCGCCGCGTTCTCGATGAAATGGGCCTGGGCCGCAAGAAAGCGCCCGCGCCCGCCTCGGCCGGACCCGCCGCCGCGCGTCCGGAAGGCCGGACGGAGCTCCTCTGGGCCGGGGCCGCCGCGGCGCTGGCGCTTCTCGTGCGCGCCGCGCATTTCGCGGCCAGCCGTTCCACGCCCCTGGCGGACCCGGCCTTCGTACTCGACTCCACGTTTTACCTCGAATGCGCCCGCGCTCTCCTCAAAGGCGATTATCTCTACGCGCCCAGCGTGACCGGCAGCCCGCTGTATCCCTTCTTTGTCGCCATCCTGCTGGCCGTAGGCGACCAGCTCTCGCTCGTGCGGGCCGCGCAGATCCTGCTCGATTCCGGCAGCGCGGCGCTGGTCTTTTTGCTGGCGCTGCGCCTGACGGGGGACCGGAAGTCCGCGTTCTTCGGGGCGGCGCTGTACGCGCTCTACGGCCTGGCGGTGTTCTACTCGACCCTCGTTCTCGACACGACGCTCCTGGTCTTCCTGCAGCTGGCGGCGGCGTGGCTCATTCTCGAGGCCCATCGCCGGTCTTCCGTGAAGCTCTGGCTGGGCGCCGGAGCCGTCGTCGGGCTGGTGCTGGCGCTCAAGACGAACTGGCTGCTCTTCCTGCCGGTCTTCGCGGTCTGGGCCGTGCTGACGCCGCCGAGGGACCGTTCCGCGGTGAAGCGGCTGTTGCCGTTCCTGGCGGGTCTGGCGCTCGTCCTTCTGCCGCTGGCGGCGCGCAACCAGGCCATCGAAGGGCGCTTCTCGCCGTTCCCGACCCACGGCGGCCTGAACTTCTACATCGGCAACCGCGCCGAGGCGACCGGGCAGTACGCGCGCATCGAGGGGATCTCGGACGAGCCGATCCGGCAGGTCCGCGAATCGGTGCAGCGCGCGAGCCTCGAGGCCGGGCGCGAGCTCTCGCCGGCCGAGGCGTCGGGGTTCTGGTTCCGCAAGGGCGCGAAGTTCCTCGTGCGCGAACCCGGGCAAGCCGCGGCGCTGTGGGTGCGCAAGGTCCGGCTTTTCTGGAACGTACGCGAGGCGCCGTCCAACACGAATTTCGAGTTCTGCCGCCCGTACTCGGCGGTGCTCAAGCTTCCGCTGGCCGGTTTCGGGCTCCTCGGGCCGCTGGCGCTCTTGGGGCTCTTCCTCGCCGCCAAAGAGGGCGATTTCCGGTCGCGGCTCTGGGCGCTTTTCGTGCTGACGCACATGCTGACGGTGGTCGCGCTCTTCGTGACCGACCGTTACCGCTTTCCGATCGTGCCGTTCCTGGCGGTCTTCGCCGCGTCGGGGGCGGCGGCGCTGGCCGCGGCTTTGCGTTCCCGGGAACCCGCACGCCTGGGCCTGTGCGGCAGCGTGCTGGCGGTTTCGCTCTTCGTGGTCCACGCCGATCTCTCCGCCGCCGGGCCGGCGAGCTTCTCGGTGGACCATAACAACCTCGGGAACACCCTCCTGGACCAGGGGCGTTTCGACGAAGCGATCGCCGAATACCGCCAGGCCATCGAGATCCAGCCCGGCTACGCGGTCGCGCATTTCAACCTCGCCAACGCCTACGATGAAAAAGGGGATAAAGCCGCCGCTTCTTCCGAATACCTGCAGGCGCTGGCGATCGACCCCGCTTACGCCGACGCCCGGTACAACCTGGCGCTCCTGGACCGCGAGGCGGGCCGCGGGCCCGAAGCCGCGGCCGCTTTCGAGGAGATCCTGCGGACGAACCCGTACTACGCGAAAGCCCACTACAGCCTGGGCAACCTGCGCCTGCAGGAAGGCCGGCTCGACGAGGCGATCGGGTGCTTCCGCAAGGCCGTGGAAGCCGACCCGTCCTACGTGAACGCGTACGTGAACCTCGGCAACGCCTACCGCTCGAAGGGCGACGCGCCCGCCGCGGTCTCGAGCTACAAGAAGGCCCTCGAGCTCAACCCCGGCCACGAGAAGGCCCGCGCCGCGCTCGAATCCCTCGGCGGGGCTTAAGCCGGACGCGCCCGCGCCCGGCCATGCTAAAATAGGAAGCCATGGATACCCAGACCGCCGGACCCCGCAAGACCGACCTTCGCTGCGCGCAGGCCGAAACACTCGCCGCGCCCCGCCGCCGTTACGGACCCCTGGCCTGGCTCCTTTTTACGGCGATGGACCTCCTCTACGGCCGCCAACGCACGCTGTCCAAATTCAAGGTGCTCGAGGTGATCGCGCGCGTCCCGTACCAGTCGTGGGAGCACGTCGCGTACATCGCGATGACGCACACCTACGCCAAGCCCAACTTCGCGCGGCGCGTGTTCGAGTTCATCCGCGAGAGCCGCGCCCAGCAGGACAACGAACAGTGGCATCTCCTGATCCTCGAGGAGCTCGTGCAGAAGAAGGGCGTGCGGGAGAACTTCTTTCTCCACCGCATCGTGCCGCAGTTCATCGCGTTCTTCTATTACCATGTCAGCTGGTTCCTGTACGTGCTCAAGCCCGCGTGGAGCTACGGCCTGAACGCGGATTTTGAGGATCACGCCGAGCACGAGTACATGCATTTCGTGCGCGAGAACGCGGCGTTCGAGACCGAGGCCTTCGAGAGCGACTTCGAGGCCGACTACGGCGCGTTCGCGAGCCTGGCGGAGCTCTTCCGCCGGATCGGGCTGGACGAACGCCTGCATAAGGAAGAAAGCCTCGCGCGGATGGTCCGTCCGCGTTTCGCTTAAAGCCCATGCCGCCTCTTCCGGGGGTCAAAAGCATCGTCGCGGTCGCCAGCGGCAAGGGGGGCGTGGGCAAGTCCACGCTGACCGCCAATCTCGCGCTGGCCCTGGCCGCTTCGGGCCTGAAGGTGGGAGTCCTCGACGCCGACGTCTACGGGCCGAGCATCCCGACGATCCTCGGCGCGACCGAACGGCCCACGCCGGCCGGCGAGGGCCGGATCAAGCCGGTGGAGCGCTACGGCGTGAAGGTGATCTCGACCGGTTTCTTCCTCCCGCCGAACGATGCGGTGATCTGGCGCGGGCCCATGCTCCACAAGATGGTGCAGGACCTCCTGAGCGTGGTGGAATGGGGGGCGCTCGACGTTCTTCTCGTGGACCTGCCGCCCGGCACCGGCGATGTGCAGTTGTCGCTGTGCCAGAGCGTGCCGCTCTCGGGCGCCGTGATCGTCTCGACGCCGCAGGACGTCGCCTGGAACGTCGCGCAGAAGGCGATCGTGATGTTCGACAAGCTGAACACCCCGGTGCTCGGCGTGGTGGAGAACATGAGCCATTACGAGTGCGCCCACTGCGGCGGGCGCGAGGAGATATTCGGTTCGGGCGGCGCGCGCCGCGCGGCCGCTCGGCTGGGGATCCCGTTCCTGGGCGAGGTGCCGCTGCTGACGGCGGTGCGGCGCACCGCCGACGCGGGCGACCCGGTCGTGCATTCGGACCCGGACGGCGCGGCCGCGCGGGCCTTCCGCGCTATCGCGGACGGCCTCCTCGGCGCGATGGGCGCCGAGGCCGCGCGCGACAAGACCAAGATCGTCCCGGTGAAGTTCGGCGCCTTCGGAGAGAAGGATCTCCAGATCGTCTGGAGCGACGCGGCGGTCACTTCCCACGACCCCCGCGAACTGCGCCTGGCCTGTCCGTGCGCGGGGTGCGTGAATGAGGCCACCGGCGAGCGCACGCTCGACCCGGCCTCCGTGCGCTCCGACGTGCGGGTGGCGGCGGCCGGCGCCGTCGGGCGTTACGCGCTCGCGCTGGCGTTCAGCGACGGGCACAACACGGGCCTGTATTCGCTGGGGCTCTTGCGCGCCGCGGCGGCCGCGCCGAAGCGCTAACAGGCCCCGAGTGCCCCGCCCGTGACGGACCCCCGTTTCCTGCGAGGTCTCAAGCTCTTCAACGAGAGGGATTTTTTCGAGTGCCACGAGGTCATCGAGGAGCTCTGGCTTGAGACGCCGTCCGACGATCCGTACCGGGACCTCTACAAGGGCGTCATCCAGGCCGCCGCGGCGCTCTATCAGTTCAAACGGGGAATTTTAAGCGGCGCGATCGGGTTGAGCGCGACGGCCGTCGGGTATCTCGAGCGCTACCGGCCGTCGGCGCTGGGCCTCGACATCGAGAAGCTCATCGCCGGGATGCGGCTTTTTTTCAAGCCGCTCGAGAAGTGGGACGGCGCGGCGGCCGTGCCGTTCGACGAGACGGCCGTCCCTTTACTGGAGTTCGAGCATGGACCTGCGTGAAGCCTGGAAGAAAGCGCTGGCGACCACCGAGATCGTGCGCCCGCGCGTGCGGCCGCTCCTGACCCACGAGGCCACGCGTCTTCCCTACATCTTTCTCGCCGAGGCCACCCCGTCGGACCGGACGCTCGTGCGGCAGGGGGAGGTCTGGGTGGAGAGGCCGAGCATCGTCCTGCCCGAAGGCCTGCCCCAGTTCGATGGTTTCGATTTCGAGAAGGCCATGGGAGTGAACGAGGATTTTCTGAAGACGTTCTTTCTCGTGCGCGGCGTGCGCTTTCCCTCGGTGAAGTTCAACAACAAGGATTCCAAGCAGGAATTCTACGAGGGGCGCCTGTCGACGGCGCTCGATCATTACCGCGTCCAGCTCCAGCGTGGCGAGGACGTGCACACGGGACTGATCCGCGGGCGGGACGACTGCTGGCCGTTCGCGGTGCTGATCTTCGTCTGCTCGCAGGCCGCGCGCTCGGCCGAGAACGACCTGCGCCGTCTCGCCGAGGATTTCCCCGGACCGTCCGGCCCGTCGCTGTCCTAGCTTAGCGTCCCCCTTCGGGGACCTCGAGGGTATAGAGGAGCCGACGCTTGACCGGGGGGAGACCCCACTTCTCGGGCGCGCTTTGCACCGAATCCCGGTAGAATTCCACCCGCCGTACACTCCGCAGTTCGGGCGCCCTCGACACGATATGGCGCCAGAACGCTTCCAGTCGCCGCTTCCGGTCCGCGTCGTCCGTCACTTCCAGCGTGCGCACGATGAGGCCGCGGAATTTGTGAGGCCTCCAGCCTTCGCTCAAACCCTCCTTGCCGATCTCGCGCGCGCTCCCGTCCGCATGGACCAGGCGCACCGCGATCACGTCGATGACCGGGCCCTGGAACCACGCGAACGTGGGGAAGCAAGCGAACGGCCAGCCGCTCCCGATCTGCAAGAAGCCGTAGATGAGGTTCACGCCCAGAAGCGCCGCGCCGAGCAGGGTCACGGCCCGCGCGGACATCCGCCGCGGTCCCGCCACGACGGGCGTGGCCGGACGGTGGAGGAAGCGGCACGCGCGGCTGTCAGCCACGCGCCGGTACACCGCCTCACCGACGAGGGGGACGGGCCAGAGGTGAAGGAAAGGCAGGGCGGGCCAGAAAAGCGGCAGACGCCACGCCAGCGCCCGGTAGGCGAGGAAACCGCGGAACGTCCGGCCCTCGATGATGACGTGCATGTCGCGGACGAGCGCGTCCGCCGGAACGCTCCGTAGGCCCGACGCGGCGACAGCCGCGGCGTCCAAGACATTCACGTACGACGTGCGCCCGAAGATATCGAACACGCGCAGGGAGGCGATGGTCCGCCGGCATATCCCGCACCCGCCGTCGTACCCCACCCAGGCCTGCCCGTAACGCCGTCCCACCCGCTCGGCGATCTTCTTCCAGTCGAAGAAGCAGACGTAGGAGAACTGGAGGGGGTAGAACGGGATCTGCATGAACGCGTTCGTGAGGTTGTGGAAGGCCAGCCCCCCGAACACCGCGAGCATGCGTAGACCCGGTATGAAAAGGAGGAACACGAAGGAGATCTCGAACGCGAGCGTCCCGACACCCGAGAGGCGGTAGAGGAGCGGGTATCGATCGATGCGGAAGGCGGGGACCACGCCGGTCTCGAGCCATTTTTCGTGCAGATGGTATTTCAGGTTGTCACCCAGACCCCACTCTGGGCCGCACGTGATGATCTTCCAGAGGCCGGGGAAGAAATAGACCACGCCGATGAGGAGCCACGCGAAGCGGAGCGACAGACCGTACGCGACCGACGGCCCCGGCGGTTCGATGTCTCCGCGGTCCGCGCGCCGCCTGGCGGCGAGCACGGCGTCCACTCCGAAAAAATCCCCGGCGTGCCCGGCGGTGAAGAGGAGCAGGAACCAGATGAGGAAGTGGTAGTGGTCGACCTTGCCGTAGAGCTGGGTGAGGCCCATCAGGTAGAAGCCCAGCACCGCCGCGACCAGCGACGACAGACGCGTCAGGAAGCCGATCATCCCGAAACAGCACGCGAGCGTGAAGGCCGCCCACGCCGCGCAGACCGCGATGTCGGTCGCGGGCAGGAGCGGCAGGACCCACCCGAGCGCGTCCGGCGGCACCTGAAGTTCGTGCGGCAGGGAGATGTACCAGAGGACGTTCGGCAGGAGCGCCTTGTCGAGGAGCACCGCGAAGATCACGATGCGGAACACCGCGAGGTTGAACGGGTGGGACTCGGCCTCGAAGAACCCCCGAAACCCCTCCGCGATCCTGCGCCGCCGCGTCCACACGAAGGCCGCGCCGGCGATCATCGCGGGGAAGAAGAGCGCCGCCACGCCGAGGGCGAGCCGTCCTTTTTTCAGGTAGAAATCGAGCGGGTGCAGTCCGGGGTCCTGGATGAGGCTGTTCAGGAGCGGATGGGCTTCCTGGCGGTGGACGGTCCCGATGAAACCGGGCAGGGCGACCCACCCTGCGACGATGAGCGCGGTCCAAAAGGTGGCGACCGCGCCGAACGCGATCCAGGAGCGTCGGGAAAGGGTCATTCGCCGATGATCTTGATCAGGATGCGCTTGTCGCGTCGTCCGTCGAACTCCGCGTAGAAGATCCGCTCCCAGGTCCCGAAGTCGAGCTTGCCGTCCGTGATCGCGACGACCACCTCGCGGCCGAAGAGCTGGCGCTTCAGGTGCGAGTCGCCGTTGTCCTCGCCGGTGGCGTGGTGGCGGTATTTGTCCACGCCGTAGGGCGCGGTCCGCTCGAGGAAGTCGTCGAAGTCCTGGATGAGCCCCCGCTCGTCGTCGTTGATGTAACAGCTCGCCGTGATGTGCATCGGGTTCACGAGCGCCAGGCCCTCCTTCACGCCGGAGCGGCGTACGGCCTCCTCGACCTCGGGGGTGATGTTCAGGTACTCGCGGCGTTTTTTCGTATGGACGGTCAGGACGTGCCGGAAGCTCTTCACTCTAGACCCCCGGGACCGCCTTGTCGGCAGGGTGTTCCACGAAGAACTGGAACTCGAACTCCTTTTTGCCGCCCGCCACGACGTCGAGGTTCCAGCGCAGGATGCCGAGGTCCTTCTTCTCGGAGGGTTCGATCGTGGCCGAGACGTACTCGGCCTTGATCTCGGCGTTGCGCGAGACCGGGATCTGGTCCACCACGACGACCCGGGCCGGCGCTTTCTTGTAATTTTCCACCTCGATCTTGTAGGTATAGTCTTTGCGCGCGCGCAGGCCGAGCATGGCTTTCTTGCGCTTCTCGACGAGCTCGGTGCGCTTGACCTTCACTTCCTCGTCCACGCCCAGGTACAGGTCGAATTTCTCGTTCCGCCCCGTCGGGGTGAGGAACGAGCGCCCAACGAACGTGGGACCCGCGAAGATGTTGACCGGGCCGCCCGGCAGCGGATGGTCCTTGTCGTTGGTGACCTTCGCGTGCAGGTAGACGTAAGGGGAGAGCTTGGGCGTGGTCTCATAGTCGAAGGCGGTCGAAAAGTCCTCGGTCGTGACCGGGAAGCGGTGCAGCGAGTTGTCGCTCTTCACCGTGGCGGCGCGGCCGATCGCGTAGGTCACGGTGCCCAGCTCCTGGCCGATCGCGGCCTGGGCCTCGACGGCCTCCACCGGCGCCGACGCCGGCGCGGCGGCTCCGAGGCTCATCGCGTCGTTCTCCGCGCCCACATTGGCCATGCGGGAGGCCTTGGCGAGCATCATCCGCCCTTCCTGCATGGGGACGGGAGGCGCGTAGAAATCGAGCAGCCAGGGCGAGAGTTCCGGCATGCGTCCGCCGACGGCCGGTTTGGCCGAGGAGAGCACCAGGCGCGCGTCGTTCCAGTCCTCGCCGCTCCACTGGCGGACGTTGCCGTAGGCGACGAGCGCGCAGGAGCCCTTCGGGACGTCCACGCGCGCGTCGTAGGAGAGCGTCCAAACGGCCTGCGGCACGATATAGGAGAGACGCGCCGTGAAACGTCCGGCGCCGGCGGCTTCCACGGACAGGAGCGCCGTGCGTTTCTGGGTGCCGCCCGCGCCGTAGAGCTCGTTCAGTTCGTTCTGCTTGGCGGAAATGGCCTTGTCCTTCTCGCGCAGGGCCAGCTCCAGCTCGAGCGAACGCGCGCTGTTGGATTCGTAGGAGTCGACCAGGAACTGGGCCAGCCCCGTCCATTCGGCGGGGGGAGTGCCGTGGGTCTGGATGTCCTTCGGCACCTGCACCGAGGAGAAATTGCGCACCGAATCCAGGAACGCGCGCTGATTGGCGAGCGCTTCCTCGCGCATTTCGAGCGCGCGGCGTTCGTCCCGCAGTTTTTCCAGTTCGGATTCGATCCGGGCGGCGTCGATGTTGACGTTTTCGGTCGTGAAGACCTTCTTCAGCTCCGCTCCGTGGAGAGTGACGGCCGCCGCGCCCCGGCCTTCGCCGCGCAGGGACTCCTCGAGCAGCGCCCCCGGCAGGCCTTCGAAGACGAGCGTGTTGTCTCCCTTGGCCAGCTCCACCTCGGCTTCGCGCACAACGAGCGCCCGGTCCTGATACACGGTCACCTCGACGATCTTGGAGGGGGCGGCCACCTCGGCCGCTCGGGCTGTCGATGTGACAAGGGAAAGAACGATCAGGGGCAGAAGGGTCTGTCGGTTCATTGTGGGCCTCTTATGTAAACTGTTCGAAGTGGATGCGTTCTTTGGGGATGTTCATCTCCAGAAGGGCGGCTTTCAGCTGCTGGCACATCGGCACGAGTCCGCAGCCGTAGAAGTCGAGGCCCTCGGTCTTGCCGTGGAAGAGACGCTTGACGATCTCCTGCACGTAGGCGGTCTCTCCCTTCCAGTCCTTGGGGCGGCTCACCGTCGGGATGAAGTGGAAGTTCTTGTGCTCTTTCTCGAGCGCGCGCCACTCGGCCTCATAGAGCACGTCGGTCTCGTAACGGTTGCCGAAGATGAGCCAGATGTCCTTCGTGCAACTCTGCTCGTAAAGCTTCTGGATCATCCCGCGCAGGGGCGCCACGCCGGTGCCCGTGCCGACGAAGACAAGGTGGTCCTGCCAGGGCTCGCGCACCGTGAAAAAGCCGTAGGGGAGGCTCGTGTGGATCACGTCGCCCTCTTTCAACCCGAAGAACCAGGTAGAGACGTAACCGCCTTCGACAAGTTTGATGCAGAGCTCGATCTTATGGCCCAGAGAGGGGGAAGAGGCGATCGAGTAGGATTTTTTGTGGGGCTTGCCGTCCCGCTCGAGATGGACCATCAGGAACTGGCCTGCGATGAAGCGCGTGTCGGCCTCGGGGGCGTACTCGAGCACGAAATGCTTCACGGTGCCCGAGAGTTCGACGATCTTCGTGACCTTGGCGTCGTAAAATCGCGGCTTTTCGGCCATGTGCCTCCTCGTTTTTAGACATTATACCGATAACAACGTTGTGGTAAAGACGAAAAAGGTTCGCTCTATCATGCGGTCTCGGCAGTTCGTAAACGGCTTTTCAAAACAGTTTAGTTGAGGAATGATAACAAATGCTAACGAGCGCTTAGCCCCTTGCCATGATTTGCAAAAAAATCAAATCAAAGTCTTGACATCGGTGGTGTTGTTCGGTAGCTTTGCCAATATTATGATGTCACAAGACGCGCTTGTCTTCGAAAGGTCTGCCCGGCATGGGCAGGCCTTTTCGTTTTAATAAAATGTTTTCGTTGCCCGCCCGTTTCCGGGACTTCGACCTGAAATCTCTGACGCGCAATCTGTTCTTCGCCGCGACGACGCTCGCAGCGCTCATTCCGGCGGATGTCGCGGCCGTCGGTTTGCTCCCAAGTCCGCCAGGCGGCGGTCTTGGCCTCGAGAACGGCGCGCTCGCCGCGCCCGCAACCCCCCTCTCGCTCAAGACCGATCTAGGCGCGAGCGCGATGTTCGGGGCCGTATCCGCGCCAACAGGTCACGCGGCCGCTCAAGCCGCGAAGCAACTCACCGATCTCGTTCTGAAGGGTGTTATTTCACTGGGGACCCGCGACGCGCTGATCGAGGATATTCAGGCGAGGAAGAAGTATGTCGTTCGCGAAGGGGACGCCGTCCGTCATTTCACAGTCCGTGCGGTCGAGGAGGATTCCGTCGTGTTGACGGACGGCCGATCGGAATACCGATTGAAGATAGAGGAACCGATACGATGACCCCGACCACGATCAGGCAGGTAAGTTCTTTTGCCATACTGGCGCTCTTGCTGGGAGTCGGGGAGCCGCCTCCCGCGCGGGCTTCCGAGGACCCGGACAAGCTGACCCTCGAGGTCGTGAATGTCGAGATCCTGGACGTGCTGAAACTGCTCTCCAAGAAGTCGGGCCTCAATATCGTGGCCGGGCCCGAGGTCAAGGGTCAGGTTTCCGTTTTCCTCAAGGATGTTCCCGTCCGCGAAGGCTTGAAGACGATCCTCCAGTCCCAAGCACTTGCTTATTATGAGGAGGATGACATCCTGAAGGTCGTGACCGCCCGTGACTATGAAGAGAAATTCGGCCGGCCGTTCGGCGACGTTCGCCGGACGCGCGCCTATTCCCTCAGTCACGCCTCCGCGGCCGACCTGGCCAACGCGCTGAACGGTCTCAAGTCGCCCGCGGGGAAGATCCTCGTCGAGGAGCGGTCGAACACGATCGTGGTCACCGACACGCCAGCCGTGCTGGACGAGATGGACCGGGTCGTCGAGGCCGGCGACGCGCCGCAGGTCACCAGGGAGATCAAGGTCCGCTACGCGAAGGCCGAGGACCTCGAAGGCCGCCTGCGGGAACTTCTCAAGGGCGGCCGCGGCGAGGTCGCTGTCGACAAACGCTCGAACAAGGTCTTTGTGACCGACATCCCGTCCAGAGTGGAGGCGATGGTCAAGATGATCGAGGCGTTCGACGTTCTTTCGCCTCAAGTGCTCATCGAGGCGAAGGTCATCGAGGTCCGCTTGAGCGACACGCACCGGCAGGGGATCGACTGGAATTCCATCGCTGAATATTTCAACGCTTCGGTCCCGCTTACGGTGTCCGCGCCTGCCGGAGGGTCTCTGGCTACGTTCACGTCGGTCCGCGGCGACCTGACCGCGATCCTCCAGCTCATCGAACGGATGGGCAAGACCAACACGTTGTCCTCTCCGCGGATCACGGCCCTCGACGGGGAGGAAGCGAGCCTGGCGGTCGCGACCAAACAGCCGTTCGTGTCGCAAACCGTGGTCCAGACACAGAACAGCACCAACACCGCCGACAACGTGCAGTTCGTGGACGTCGGCGTCACGCTTAAAGTAAGCCCGCGCATCCTGTCGGACGACCTCATCGAGATGCGCATCAAGCCGCAGGTCTCTGCCTCCTCGTCGTCCCTTGAGCTGGAAGGCGTCGCCTCGGGGAGCAACACCACGTTCACGCGCACGAGCATTCCGATCGTCACGACCCAGGAGCTGGAGACCTCGGTGACGGTGCGGTCGGGGTCCACGATCATCGTCGGGGGCCTGATCCAGGACGTGCAGGACAAGCAATCCCAGAGACTCCCGGTCCTCGGACGGATCCCGATCGCGGGCCAGCTTTTCGCGTCGAAATCCGATCAATTCGAGAAAACGGAACTCGTCATGTTCCTGACCCCGACTCTCGTGGACCAGCGGGCTTCGGCGTCCTTCGAGCGTCAACAGGGCCGCTTCTTCGACGCCGAAGGGGACCTGAAGGCGCACGAAGCCGTCGGCGATCACCACGGCGCCAACTCGCTCACCGAGCGCACCGTGCTCGAACAGGGGCAGCTGCCGTACTGGAAAAAAGACGTCCCCGCCGCGGAGGCGCGGCGCTGATGCCGTCCTCGCTCCACGATCTCGATCTTCTCGAGGCGCCCGCGCTCGACGATCGCCGCGTCAGCGCTCCGGATGTGTCGAGGCGGGGAAAAGCGTCCCATAGGGAAAAAGCCGCGTTCTTCACGAACCTCGCTCGTTTGCTTCGGGGCGGCGTGCCGGCGCTCCGCGCGCTCGACCTCGTCGTCGGGCAGGCGCGGTCCACCCGCTTTAAAACCGCCTTGTCGGGCGTGAGGGACGGAGTGAGGGAAGGTCTCGACTTGAGCCGCGCGCTCGACGCGGCCACAGGGGTTTTTCGTCCCTACGAGGTCGCCGCCGTGCGCGCCGGCGAGAACACCGGTACTCTCGCCGACTGTCTCGAGAGGCTGGCCGCCGAGATCCGGCACGACGCCGACCTCCGCTCGAAGGCGCTCGAAGCTGTCACATACCCATTTTTCGTGCTCGGGACCGGCCTGGTCACTTTGTTCGTAATCCTCTTCGCCGTCGTGCCCCGGCTGGGGCTGGTGTACCGCGAGCTCGGAGGACGCCTGCCGTTCTCGACGCGGGCGATCCTTTGGCTGGGCGACGCCGCTCCGGCGATCCTCGCGGGGTTCATCACGACCGCCGCGGCCATCTTCTGGATCGTTCGGCGCAAAGGTTCTTCGCTCTTCCGGCGCCTTCCGTTCATCTCCGTCCTCGACGCGGAACTTCAAGCCTCGCGATTCTCGTTCCTTCTGGCCTCGCAGTTGCGCAGCGGCGTGCCGGTCCGCGACGCGCTCCTGCTGGCCGCCGATACCCTGCCGGAGCGTCGCGCGGCCGTCGAGAGGGCCCTCGCCGAAGTCTGCCAGGGCCGTTCGCTCGCCGGATCGCTGGGCCATCTGGGTTTTCTCGGCCCCGAGGACCTGGCGCTTGTCGCCGCCGGGGAAGAATCAGGTTCGCTCGTCGAGGCTCTCGACGGAATCGCCTCGGACTCCGCGGCACGTCTGGAGACGCGCGCGCGCGCGGCGCTCAAAATACTCGAGCCCACTCTCATCGTGGCCATCGGGCTTCTTGTGGGTATCCTGGTGGTGAGCCTGCTCCTGCCTCTCACCCAGCTCGACCTTTTGGCGGAGGGGTCGTGACCGGCCGGCGCGGTTTCACCCTCATCGAACTTCTCATCGTCGTGGTCATCCTCGGTGTGCTCGCGGGACTCGTCGCCCCGCGTCTGGCCGGCCGCACCGAAAAAGCCAAGCTGAAGGCCGCCGAAGCCGACGTGAAGGGCGGTCTGGCCCTGGCGCTCGATCTGTACGAATCGGATCTGGGCAGGTATCCCAAGTCCCTTGATGATCTGCTCGAGAACACGCAGTCGGACGCGGATTGGGACGGTCCGTACGTGAAGACGGGCGATCTGCCGCGGGACCCCTGGAACCGTTCCTATCAGTACCGCTATCCCGGCGAGCACAACCGCCGCGGTTACGACCTTCTCTCACAAGGGCCCGACGGTTTGCCGGGCACCGCCGATGACATCGCCAACTGGTCACCCAAGCCGCGCTAAGGGCTTCGCGCTCGTCGAGGCGCTCATCGCGGTGATGATCCTCGCGTGCGGTGTCGCGGTCTGCCTGCGGGCGCTCTCGCAGTCGGTGCTCGCCGTGCGCCGTGCCGAGGCCCAGAGGAAGGACGCGGGGCGTCTGGCGCGGGCTGTGTTCGAGGTGGAGAACGGCGCGCGTGAGGACCTCCGGCCGTTGACGCTCGAGACGCTCGACCCGGACCTGACGCGCTTTGGGGCGAAGGAGGGACGCCGATGAGAGCCCACGGCTTCACCCTCGTCGAGCTTCTCGTCGCGCTGTCGCTGACGGCGGTCGCCGCGCCGCTCGTCGCGAACTCTTTCAGGCAAGGGATCCGGGCGGTCAAGCACGTGCGTTCCGCGGTGGACGAAAGGCGCTTCGCGCGGAGCCTGGAAAGCCGGCTTGAAAAGGACCTCCTGAACGCGGTGTCGTTCTCCACGGCGTCGTTCCGCGGCGGGGACGGCCGTTTGACCTTTGCCTCGCTCGACGGAACGCCCAAGAGCGTCAGCTACGATCTCTTCCATGGGTCGGTCTTTCGCACGGAAAGGTCCGTATCGGGCGGCTTGCTCGAACGGCGGGAGCTCGTCCGCGGCGTGCGGTCATGGACGGTCGGTTACGCGTACCGCGAGGCGGACGGCCGAGTCGATTTCCGTCCGGTCTGGGGGAAGGAACAGAGCGGGATCCCGCGGACCGTTCGGATGCGGGTGGCGTTCGAGAGCGTGAAAGACGAACGGGAATCTTTATGGAACCTCCCGCAGGGACGCTTGGGCGTCATCGAGGGAAAGGCCGCATGAACGGCCGCGGGTCCGTGCTTATCGCGGCGATCTGGACGCTGGCGGTCCTGTCGCTGTTGACGCTCTCTGCCGCGTTCTACGCCGCCGGGGACCTCGCGGCCGCTCGGAAGCAGACCCTCGCCGCGCGCGGTTCGGCCGTGTTCACGGCCGCGGCGCGGTCCGTCGTTCGGTCTTTCGCCGGGGACCCGGACCGTCCGATGGGCCGCGCGGTCCTGCCGGTGGAGTGGGAAAAGGATCTGCGGGTCTTCGTGGGGGACGAGAGCGGTAAATTGCCGCTGGGCGCGGTCTCCGGGGAGTCGCTGACCGTTCTTTTCGGGACGCTGAAACGCCAAGGAGATCTTGCGCTCGAACCCGCCGCGCTCACGGACGCGATCGTCCGTTACCGCGCCGCCAAACCGTTCGAGGTCCTCGAGGAGCTCCGTTTTCTGCCGGGCGTGGACGAACCCGCCTTCGAGGTCCTCGGAAAACATCTGACCCCTTATGGGACGAGACCGAACATGAACACGATGACACCCGAAGCTTTCAACGCGCTCCTCGAACCGCTGGCCTCCGATCCAAAGGACGCCGAGCGCCTCGCCGCCGCGGTCCTGCAGTACCGGAAGGCCGGACATCGGTTCCGGGACGAGCACGCCTCGGCCGAGGCGCTGGCGGCCGCGCTCGGGCTCCCGCGCTCTCCCGAGATGGTCGCTTTGCTCGGCCGCTTTCTGCCGACGGTGTCGTTCCGCCCCGAATTTCTGCGCGTCGAGATGGAGTACCGCTCCCGCCGCAAGGCCGAGGCGGTCCTGCGCGTGGACAGGGGAGGCGAAGTTCTTTTCTGGCACGAATCGCCGGGAGGTCTTCGTGCGGCCTGATCGCATCTGTCTGCTTTTCCGCGGCCAGGAACTTTTCGCGCTGGCGGATTCACCGAAGCGCGGGTTTCTCTATAAGCGCGTGCCGCTGCGGGAGCTCGCCCCCGAGACGCTCGTGGCGAAGCTTAAAGAGCTCGCCGGCTCCAAGTCCGCGGAGGCTGTTCTCGTCGTGCCGCGCGAGGAACTGCTGTCGCAGGAGTTCGATCTCGAGACCGCGGGGACCCCCGTGAAGCAGGCCCTGTACCGCAAGCTCGAGAGATCGTTCCCGTACCGGATCGAGGAGATCGCCTATGGCGTGCGGACCGACGCACAGGAGACCGCCGGCCGTGTGCGCGGGGTGTTCCTGGCCGCGACGCGCCAGAAGCTCGATGCCTGGATCGCGCCCGTCGAACGCGCGGGATTCCGCGTGACCGACGCCGTGCCGAGTGACGAAGCACTCGCCGCGTACGCTGTCTCTAAGGGAGCCCGTGATGACAAGGTGCTCGTTCTCGAGGCGGGCGACCATGGAATCGAGTGCGTGCTCGTCGAGAAAGGCCGGGTCCGGCTCTCGCGGGTCCTGCCGCCGGATACTCCGGACGCGCTGCGCGAGATCGGCCTCCTGACCCTGGACGGGGACGGTTTTGAACGCATCCTCGTCGCCGGCGGTCCGGCGGCGTTCGAGACGGCCCTGCGCGCGCAGTTCCAGACCCCGGTGGACCGGATCGAGCCCGAGCCGGCGGGGCGCGGCGGGGTCCCGCCCGCCGCTTTGAGCGGGGCGCTCCTCACGGAAAGCGTGAAATTCTCAAGTCTTCTGCCGGCGGAGCGCAAAGCCCGTCGCAAGGCCAACGACGAACGTCTGGCCCTCCTGCGCGCCGGCGCCGGCATGCTTGCGTGCCTGGCCGCGGCCTGCGCGCTTTTCTTCGCCCATGCCCGGGCGCTTGAATGGCGGGCGTCTTCGGCCGAGGCGCGTCTGGCGGAGCTGCGGCCGCAGGCCGCCGAGCTCGAGCGGATGCACGCGCTCGTCTTGGATTCGGCGCGTCGCGGCGAACACAATACGCGCGTGCTGACCGTTTTGACCGGCCTTTCGCGGCGGATGCCCGCGGGAACGGCGCTCGTCGAACTGCGGTTCACGGAAGACGCGATGACCCTGCGCGGCGAAGGCCCGGAGAACCGCTCCGCTTCGGAAGCGCTCGATGCCGTGAAGGGCCTCGACGGGATACGGGACGCGAAGCTCGAGTTCGTGCGCTCCAAAGGCGCGGAGGCCTCGCGTCTCTTCGAGTTCGGTATCCGGGCGGAGGTCCAGGAATGAAGATCGCTCTCCGTTCCCAGGACGTGCCCGCGCTCACGCTCGTGGTCGCCTGGATCGCCGTGTCGGGTCTGGCGGGTTTCTTTCTTTTCTCCGACACGATCGGAGAAAGCGGGCGCAAGGCCGAACGAGCCGGCGCGGAACTGGTGCGCTGCCGCGCCCTCTTGGAGAACCGCGACGCCATCCGACGCGTTTACGGGGAACTCCTCACCCGGTCCGGCGCGGCGGGCGGCGGCTGGGTGGACGCTCTCACCGCGGCAGCCGACGCCGAGGGGGTCGCGTTCGATTCTCTCGTTCCCGGCGAGGACCGCGGCGGGCCGGACCTTGAGCTCACCGCCGACCTGAACTTCCGCTCCGACCTGCCGGCCGCCGGAGGATTTCTCGCGCGTTTGGCCGCGGACCCGCTGTGCCGGATCGAGGAGCTCTCGATCCGCAAGACGCGCGAAGGGGTCCTCGACGTGCGCGTGCTCGCGCGGAGGGCCGTCCCGTGAGCGGGCTTTTCGATCTGAAGGGCAAGCGCGTCCCCGCGGAAGTCCTGAAACGGGTGCCCTCGCGGGTCGCCCTGCATTATCACATCATCCCCGTTGAGGCGGACGGCGACCGCATCGCGGTCTGCGCGCCGGAAGGTTTTGACCCGCGCCTGAAGGACGAGCTGCGGACGGTCCTGAACGGGCAGGTCGAGCTGTACCCGGCGCGCCGCGAGGCGATCGCCGAGGCGATCCGCAATCATTATGGAGTGGCCGAAGAGATCGTCGCGCGTCTTTTGACCGGCGCTCTTTCGGTCCTTCCGGACGGCGGGTCCGCCGAGGACCTGGCGGCCGAAAAGGACCCCACGGTCACGGCGCTCGTGAACGAGCTCATCCTCGACGCGCTCGAGCGCCGCGCGACCGACATCCATCTCGAGCCGTTCGACGACCGCTTTTCGGTGCGTTATCGCGTGGACGGCCTGCTCCGGGAGGCCGGGATCTCGGCGCGCCTGCGCGCTCTCTCACCCGGCATCATCGCGCGCATCAAGATCATGGCCAACCTCGACATCGGTGAAAAGCGCCTCCCGCAGGACGGCCGCATCAAGGTCCGCACGGGCAAGCGGGAGCTGGACCTGCGGGTCTCGGTCCTGCCGGGCTCGTCCGGCGAGACGGTCGTGGTGCGCATCCTGGGCTCGGCCGAATTGCTTTCCCTCGACGCGCTCGGGCTCTCTCCCGAGACCGTGACGGTCATCCGGCGGTCGCTCAAACGCCCGCACGGCCTTATCCTTCTTACCGGTCCCACGGGCTCGGGCAAGACGACCACTCTCTACTCGATCCTGAAAGAGATGAACACGACCGAGCGCAAGATCATCACCGTCGAGGATCCCGTCGAATACAAAATGTCCGGCATCGTCCAGATCCAGGTCAAGCCCCGGATCGATCTCACGTTCGCGGCGGCCCTGCGCTCGATGCTGCGCCATGACCCCGACGTGCTGATGGTGGGCGAGATCCGTGACCAGGAGACCGCCGAGATCGCCATCCGTTCGGCGCTCACCGGGCATCTGGTCTTCTCGACCCTACATACCAACGACGCGGCGTCGGCGCTGGCGCGGCTCATGGAGATGGGGATCCCGCCGTACCTGATCGCCTCATCGGTGGAGCTGGTGATCGGCCAGCGGCTCGTGCGGACGGTCTGTACGGCCTGCCGGGGCAGGGGAGGGGAGTGCGACGACTGCCGGGGGTCCGGTTTCCGCGGCCGCGAGGCGATCGAGGAGGTGCTCCGGGTCGACGAAGAGGTTCGGCGGCTCATCCTGGCTTCCGCGCCGGCCGACGCCGTGCGCGAGCACATGCGCCGGACGGGAGAGCGCTTCCTCCGTGATCGCGGCCGGGAGAAGGTCCGCGCCGGCCGGACGACCGCCGGGGAGATCGAGCGCGTATGCTGACGCGGCCGCGGAACTCTCCGGACGTCCGGCGCGATGAACTTCTTTTCGTTTTCATCCTGACGGCGTGGTTGTGCGCCGTCCTCTATTTCGACCCGAGGCTTCTGGCGCTCATGGACGCGGCCGACTCGCTTTTCGCCAAGGCCTGCGTGCCGGTTTTCGTGCTCTGTCTGAACGGTTTCTGGTTCTACGCGATCTACGACGTGACGCTCACGGTCGCTTCCGCGCTCGCCCGCCGAAAAGGGGAGCCGGACCTGCCGCCCACGGCCTTGTGCCCGCCGGTCGCGGTGCTCTACACGACGAAGAACGACTTCCGCGCGGCCTCGGCCGCGTCGTGCCTCGGTCTCGACTATCCCGCCGCGCGTCTTTTCATCCTGGACGACAGCACGGACGACGGGATCCGGCGTGAAGTGGACGCGTGGGCCGCCGCCCATCCGGAGCGGGTGACGGTACTCCGGCGTCAGGACACGCGCGGCTACAAGGCCGGGAACATGAACCGCGCGCTCGAGAAGATCGGGGGCCGCTACCCTTATTTCGCGGTCTGTGACGCCGACGGCGTCCTGCCGCCCGGTTTCGTGACGAAGCTCCTGCCCTTCTTCGAGGCGTATCCCGACGCGGCGTTCGTCCAGGCCGCGCAGGCCGGGGACCCCGACCAGCCCGACTGGTTCGGCCGGCGCATGCACACCCGCGTGTTCGAACATTACCGCCATTTCACGCGTGCGAAGGACCGTTTCGGATTCGTGATGTTCTACGGCCACGGCGCGCTGCTCAAGACCGAGGTCTGGCGGCGCGCGGGCGGTTTCCCCGAGATCGTGACCGAGGACCTGGCGTTCGCGGCGCGCGCGCGGGAGATCGGCTACCGGGGCTATTACACGGAAAGCGTCGTGTGCCGGGAGGATTTCCCACCGAGCTACGCGCGCCTGCGCGTGCGCTCGGAGAAGTGGATCCGCGGCACGAGCGAATTTCTGAAGACCGGTTTCGCGCGCTTCGCGGCGTCGCCGCGCGTGCCCTGGTACGAGAAGGTGGACGTCCTGGCGGGAGCCGTGAGCCATTATCAGAGCGCCGCGATGCTCGCTTTCCTGTTCCTTCTGGGCGCGCTCCTGCCGGCTTACTATGACCACTTCCGCTATCCCGGGTCCTTCTTCCTCCTGCCGGTGCCCGACGGCAAGACCCCGCTCGAGATGCTCGTGCAGGTCCGCTACCATATCTTCTGGTCGCCTGATTTCTATCTCATGATGGCCCTCACGATCCTGGGACCGCTCCTGCCGGCGGTGCTCGACCTGTGGCGCAAGCCCGTCTCGCTCCTGCGCTACGCGGCGCTGTCGCAGTTCGTCTTCTTCGGTTCTCTCGTCGCCGAGACCGCGGCGCTGATCGTCTTCCTCGCGACGGGCCGGGCGGTCTTCCGGAACACGCACGACGCCTCTTCCGGGTCCGCGCCTCCGGCGGCCGGTTTTCACCCGAACTCGGGGGCCGTGATCGGGTTGGAACTTGCGGCCGCGGCGGTTTTTGGGTGGCTGTGCCTGTCCACCCGCAATCTGTGGTTCCTCGCTCCGGCGTCGGCGCTGGCGCTCGGTCCCGTGGTCCTGAAGGGCGGAACGGCCGGGCAGGGACGGTGGATCCGGGCGGGGCTAGGCATCCCTCTGGCCACGGGAGCGCTCATCTTCGGTCTGGTCACTCTCGATCTGGCGTTGGCCTGGACCAGAGGCTTATGACTAATAAACAAAAAATATTGACAAATAATAAATTAACCGGTATCGTCCTTGAACGGACCCTCTAAACAAAAGGTGACCCCATGAAGATCCCCCGTTTTCAACTGGTCCTGCCGATCGCCGCGGCGCTCGGCGCCTCGCTGGCGCTCGGTTTCTCCGGCGGCGAGAGCGCGCGCGGCTACGTCGCGTTCGCCAAGAAGGATTTCAAGGAGGCCCTGCGCCTTTACGAGTCGATCGGCGACCGCTCGGGCGCGGGGATGGTGTTCCTCGCCCAGAACCGGCCGGACGAGGCGCGCAAACGTTTCGAGGAGGCGGGGGACGAGAGCGGGCTGGGCCTGTGCGCGCTTAAAAAACGCGAATACAACGAGGCGATCCGGCGTTTTCTGGCCAAGGGCGACCAGCGGGGCCTGGGGTTGGCGCACCTGGGCCTGCGGGACGAGGCGAAGGCGCGCGAAGCTTTCTCCAAGGCCAACGACTGGTCCGGGCTGGGTCTCCTGCATCTGGCGAAGAATCAGTACAAGAAGGCGGACGACTGCTTCCGCCGGGTGAAGGACGAATCGGGTCTGGGCCTTACCGCTGTCAAAGAGCGGCGGTTCGAGGACGCCGAGCGGCATTTCACGACCGCCAAGGACGATTCGGGGCTCGGGCTGGCGCGTCTGGCCCGGCGCGACTATGAAAGGGCCGCCGCTTACTTCACGAAGGCCAACGACAAGTCGGGTCTGGGCTACGTGGCGCTGGCGCGCGGCGACTACGCCGCCGCGGAAAGCCTCTTCACGGAGACCAACGACCAGAACGGCCTGGGCGACCTCTACTCGCAGGTCCACAACTTCCCCAAGGCCCGCGCGGCTTTCGAGGCCGACCACAACGCCGTGAAGGTCATCCAGTCCCACCGCAACGATTACACCCTGCCCGATCGCCTGGAGAAAGCCGCCGCTTACGGCGAGGCCGCCGTGGCCGAAGGCCGCATGGCGCCGGAGTGCCTGATGGAGCTGGGCGACATCTATTACGAGATGAAAAAGCCGGACAAGGGCCTCGAGATCCTCGACAAAGCCGCGTCGTATCCCGGCTACGCGTCCGAGTCGAACCTACGGAAGGGGCGGATCTATTTCTACCTGCGCCGGTTCGATGAGGCCGAGCGGGCGTTCCGCTCGGTCCAGCCGGACGATTTCATCGGACGGGAGCGTTATGAAGACGCCCAAACGGCCCTCAAGACCATCGAGCTCTACAAGACCCAGCTCAAGGACAACTCCAAGCTTCTTCAGCCCGCGGAGAACTTCTGACCATGCAAAAGCGACCGATCGCCCTCAAAGTCATCAGTTTCTTCCTGGCGGCTTTTGTTCTGGCCGAGACGCCTCTGTATGCCAACAGCTCAAGGCCGCAAGGTTGTCCGCACGGCTCGTCCCCGACCACGATCATGCGTATCGTCCCCGGACTGAACGGGGATTGCTATTATCTGGACACGATCTGCAAACGTGACCCCGTCGTCCTGACGGGCGGCAAGTTCTTCCTGCCGGTGCAGGACGTGGTGTTCCCGTTCCCCGGCGGGATGCCCAGCGAGGGGAACTTGAGCTTCTTCCGGCATTACTCGAGCCAGGACGGGTTCTCGGGTGTTTTCGGCAACGGGTGGGTGACCATGCTCGACGTCTCTCCGACCTTGAACGTCACGGTCTCGGGCCTGGTCCCCACCGTGAGCGCCGGCTCCTCCATCTCGTTCCGCGACGAGAGCGGTACGATCATGGATTTCGTCCTTCTGGCGGACACTCCCTTAAGCGGCGACATCACGTTCGAGGACGGGCCCGAGAAGATGGTCTGGCGTCCGGGCGCCGATTGGACGAAGGACGGCACGTTCACTCAATTCAAAGCCCACGGCACTTCCTGGCACATCGACCTCGTGAACGGCTTCCTGCGCGTGCGCTCGCTCACCGACCGCAACGGCAACGCCATCACGTTCGCCTACGACACGTCCGGGCGGATCGACCGGCTGACCGACCGCGCGGGGCGGAGCCTGGGTTTCGTTTATGGAGCCAACGGCAAGGTATCGGGGATGAGCGACTCGAGAGGGAGGCACTGGACCTATCAGTATGACGGCCTGAAAAATCTCACCCGGGTCACCGACTGGGCCGGCCGTGTCACGTCCTACGCTTACACGGACCCCATCGACCCCTCGAACATCACCTCGGTCACCGACCCCATGAACTTCACGACCCTTTACGTCTACAATGACCGCGACCAGGCCATCCGGCTCACCAAGCCCGACGGGAGCGTGATCACGTTCGCCTACGACAACCTGCTGGGCACTTCCTCGATGGTGGACGAGTACGGCCGCACGTGGCTCTACGAGTACGTGAAGATCGGTCTGGCCACGCTGATCGCCGACCCGCACGGCGGGGTCTGGCGCTACACCTACGACCCGGACACGAACCTCATGACGTCCATGACCGACCCCTTGAACCGCACCACCACCTACGGCTACGACGCGGACCAGAACCTCACGTCGATCACCGACCCCTCCGGGCACATCGAGAGCTACGTTTACGACCCGAATTTCAACCAGTGGGTCTCGCGTACCGACAGGAACGGCAACGTGACGGCCCGGACCCTGGATTCCGAGGGGAACGTGACCGACCTGACCGACGCCGAAGGGGCGACGACGCGCTTCACTTACAACGGTGAAGGGGATCTGGTGAGCGCCCAAGACCCCCTGGGGCATGTCACGACCTTCGCGGTCGACACGGCCGGTTTTGTCACCAGCCGCACGAACGCCGCGGGCGAGACCGAGACCTTCGAGTACGACGGCGAGCATCGTCTTGAGCGCCGCACCGACGCCCGGGGCAACTCGACCGCGTTCGCCTACGACGCCCAGGACAACCTCTCGCGCGTGACGTTCGCCAACGGAAGCTTCGCCGCCATGACCTACGACGCGAACGACCGCATGCTGACCTACACCGACCCCAACGGCCGCGTCACGACGTTCGGTTACGCGAGCCCGTTCGTTCAGGGGGACCCGGCTTGCGGCACTTGTGCCTCGGATGTGCAGGAGACCTCTCCCAAGCCGACCACGGTCACCGACGCGCTGGGGAGGGTGACACGCTTCACCTACGACGCCCACGGCAACACGCTCTCGGTCCAGGACCCCAACAACAACGTGAGCCGCTTCACCTACGACTCCTTGAACCGTATGACGAGCGCATCGGATGCCCTGAATAACGTCACCCGCTTCGAGTACGACGCCAAGGGGAACCTGCTGCGGGCGCTGGACCCCAACGGCAACGCCACGGACTACGCCTACGACGTCCTGGACCGCGTGACGCGCGTGACCGACGCTCTGGGCAACGCCACCTCGTTCGCCTACGACAACGAGGGAATTCTCCTCTCCGTTACCGACGCGAACCTGCACGCCACAAGCTACGGGTACGACCGCGTCTACCGCCGCACCCGCACGACCGACGCGCTGGGCTTCGCGACGGCCATGGCCTACGACCCGGCGGGCAACCTGATCGGTCGCACCGACGCCGCCAACCGAGTCACGAACTACGCCTACGACCTCGCCGACCGCCTGGTGACCACGACCTATCCGGACGCCACGGTCGACCGCTTCGTCTACGACCCGGCGGGGAACCTCACGTCCATGCAGGACCGCACCGGCGCGACCGCGTTCGTTTACGATGTGATGGACCGCCTCACCCGTGTGACCTATCCCGGCAATAAGGTCATCAACTACGCCTACGACCCGGCGGGAAATCGCACCTCCGTCGCCTCGCCGGCGGGTACGATCGCCTACACCTATGATGAGCTGAACCGCGTGAAGACGGTGAAGAACCCCACGAACCAGCTCTTCACGTTCGCCTACGACCCGGCGGGCCGCAGGGCCGAAGTCCTCTACCCGAACGCCGTGAAGGCAAGCTACGCCTACGACGCGGCCGACCGCCTGACCGGTCTTGCCTGGCAGAGAACGGTCTCGCCCTTTAATACGCTGGCCTTCTCGAACTACACCTACGACGCGGCCGGGAACCGTCTTTCCATGCAGGACGCCGAAGGCGCTCATGCCTACGGCTACGACGCCACCTATCGCCTGACCTCGGTCACCTACCCGACCGGCGCCCAGACGACCTACGCCTACGACGGGGTAGGCAACCGCACGTCCATGACCCAGGGCGGCACCACCACGAACTACACCTACGACGACGCCAACAGGATCACGACGGCCGGTGACATCCAGTACACCCACGACCCCAACGGCAACCTGGTCCGCGCCTGGGTCCCCCAGAAGCAGAACGAGACCTTTGTCTATGACTTCAACGACAGGCTAAAGACCTACGTAGGCTCCAGCGGCTCCTCCGGCATGGAACAGGGGGTCTATCAGTATGACGCCCTGGGCAGAAGGTTCCAGAAGACCTCCAAGGGGCAGATCACGAAGTACTTTAACGACGGCTGGAGCGTCCTCTTCGAGACCAACCAAACCGGCGCCTTAAGCAAATCCTACGTCCTGGGACCCCGGATAGACGAGATCCTCCAGTCGGCGGGGCAGAACTACCTCTATGACGGATTAGGCTCGGTAACGGGACTGGCCAATTCAAGCGGAGCCAAGAGTGCGACCTATGGCTATGACGTCTTTGGATCGCTGCGCTTTAAGTCCGGCGCTTCGGCCAACGCCAACAACTATCTCTTTACAGGCCGGGAGCTGGACCCTGAGAGCGCTCTTTATAACTACAGGAACAGGTACTATAATCCTTCGGTGGGGAGGTTCCTCACTAAGGATCCGGCTGGATTGGTTGGCGGCGTAAATTACTTTGTTTATGTGAAAAATAATCCAATTAATTACGCGGATAGCCTAGGTTTATTTCTCGATACCGGGAAAGCTCGACAGATTGCCGAGAAGACGCTAAAAGAAGTCAAAGAATCTCCAATGCCAGGCAAATTGAATGGCGAGGCAGACGCGTACAGACATTGTCTATGGAGCTGCAGAATGAGAATGGAGTCAGGATCATTCGACGCCTGGGTTTTTGGAACAGGGCATGAGTTGTGGGATAACCGGAATGAACCTGACAATCAAAAAAAGATGGATCTCAATAATAATTGGTATGGAAGGACTTGCCAAATAAATAAAGGTGATTCATGTGAGCAGAAATGTAGCGAGGCTTTGCAGAGCGGACAGTTGACTACGATTACTCCAGCTAACGAAGGGGCGGGGCCATATTGATGAAAAAGATATTGATTTTTTTATTGGTAATTGGATTCATCGCTACGGGCTGTGGTAAGAACACCGCTATAGAAGTTAGTGTTTATAATCAGTCCGGAGAAGAGATCAGAAACGTTACGCTGATCTATACCGGCGGGCGCGTTAATTCGGATTTGATCAGGCCCGGGGAGATGAGTATTTTGAGAGTAAATCCGACCGGCGCATCTGATATTCAAATTCAATTTTCAAGTAAGGGTCAGCACGTTGAACAAAAGCTAGATGTATATTTTGAAAACAATTATTCAGGATATTTGGCTATCAATATCACGAAAGATAATAAAATTACCTACGAAGACAAAACATCAATCTCATAGTCCAAGGGGCAGATCACGCATATTATCGGAGGCGTTCCTCCCCGTGACACCCTGAAATAGCGGCATTAACGGAGGCGGTCCTCCCGGTGACACCCTGAAATAGGAAGGCGTTCTTTCTCATAGCCCTTAAGCGGATCCTCGCCTCCGCTAGGGCGTCGTCTCGGATCTAAACTCGCGCGGCGGACTTGACGTCGCCCCTATCGGGGCTCCGTAAGTCCGGCGCTCGTTTATACGACGACGCCAACAGGATCCCTACCGAACCACCTACCGAACCAGGTCCCAAGGGGACGGGTTAGCCGATAGCCCAGACGATCTACAGTTACGACGACGCCAACCGTATCCTCACCGCCGGCGACATCCAGTACACCCACGACCCCAACGGCAACCTGGTCCGCGCCTGGGTCCCCCAGGGGCAGAACCAGACCTTCGTCTATGACTTCAACGACAGGCTAAAGACCTACGTAGGCACCAGCGGCTCCTCCGGCATGGAACAGGGGGTCTATCAGTATGACGCCCTGGGCAGAAGGTTCCAGAAGACCTCCAAGGGGCAGATCACAAAGTACTTTAACGACGGATGGAGTGTGCTCTTTGAAACCAACCAAGCCGGCGTCTTAGGCAAGTCCTACGTCCTGGGACCCCGGATAGACGAGATCCTCCAGTCGGCAGGGCAGAACTACCTCTACGACGGCCTGGGTTCGGTGACGGGACTGGCCAATTCAAGCGGAGCCAAGAGCGCCACCTACGGCTATGACGTCTTTGGATCCTTAAGATTCAAGTCCGGCACTTCGGCCAACGCCAACAACTACCTCTTTACGGGGCGGGAGCTGGACCCCGAGAGCACCCTTTATAACTACAGGAACAGGTACTATAATCCTTCGGTGGGGAGGTTTCTCACGAAGGATCCGATTGGGTTAGAAGGTGGAATCAATGAATATAGCTATGTAGAAAATAATCCTGTTAATTATGTGGATGCTGAGGGGCTTGTTCGCTTTCCGGCAGCCGTGAAGAAAGGTTTGCAGGTAGCTGTCAGTGTAGTCGGAATCATAGTTGGAATGGTAAATCCCTCTGACGGAAGTCCTGTAAAGGGAACCGGACAAGCAAAAGGCAATAGGGCTCCAATCGAAATTACCGTGCCAAAGCCAAAAGAAAAAGAAAAAAAGAAAAAAAAGAGTGAAGATGTTGATAAAAAAAATGAGGACCCACGGTGTGAGATTAATAGACCACTACCTCCGGCACCGATAAGAATGCCATCGGAGATAGAATTTCTTTGACAAATATTTTATTTAAGCTGATTCAGGCGATTCTTTTTCCGTTCCGGCCGCTACTATCCAACTATCATTTGTTGTTGTTTAAGGTTTCCTCCAAAAAGATGATAGATGGAATCCAGCTGCTTTCATTAAGAAATAATACGGTTTTTTTTAGTCATACCGAGGAGGCCTTGAGCCTGATAGAAGAATTTGACGCAAGACGATATAGTCGCATAAAGAGGCATTTGCCGATTATTGCGCATGTAGAGCAGGGTTATAATTACTATAATGCAAAAGCTAAAGCTTTCTATGTCGAAGATTTTTTTCCAAGCGATGTAGGTTTTTATGCCGCATCTATAATTCATGAAGCGACGCATGCGTATTTAGATTCAAGGAAAATACCATATACCAAGGAGGCGAGGCAGCGGCACGAAATATTGTGCACAAAGGAACAATATCGATTTATATGTAATTTAATTAAAATAAATGAGGATTTAAGCTCTGAAGAAAAGCAAAATTACATTAACAGGTATACTAGATGGTTCGATGAGCAAATCGAGTCCAAATGGTGGGAGTCAAACGAGCGAGAAATGAGATCTATACAGCTGAAAAAAATAAAGGATCTTTTAAGCGGAGTCTAGATATATAAACCGGACGGCGTCCGCAGTAAACCGGACGGCGTCCGCAGGGAGACGTTAGATTATTGACATACGACGCCGCCGACCGCCTGACCGGCCTCACCTGGCAAAAGACCGCCTCGCCCTTCGATACGCTCGCCTTCTCGAACTACACCTACGACGCGGCGGGCAACCGTCTTTCCCTGCAGGACGCCGAAGGCGCTCATGCCTACGGCTACGACGCCACCTATCGCCTGACCTCGGTCACCTACCCGACCGGCGCCCAGACGACCTACGCCTACGACG
>Ga0080064_1001995_pt1 | contig 37472 bp, 33 predicted proteins | sample Subgrocontami54m_FD_69260 | JGI IMG/M metagenome (GOLD analysis project Ga0080064, IMG submission 69260) | Subsurface groundwater microbial communities from S. Glens Falls, New York, USA - GMW46 contaminated, 5.4 m (SPADES assembly) (version 2) ...
GCGACTATTGCGATAACCGCTTTCGACCGTGCGCCCCTGCGTCACGCTGACGACTTCCGCGGTTTCGATCGGATACGGCAGGTGCCAGCGCGGGCCCGGCTGGGTCTCCTCGACGAACTTGCCGAAGCGCAGCACGAGGCCGCGCTGGCTGGCGTCGACGATGTAAAAACCGCTCGCGAGCCAGACCAGCACCACCAGCCCTGCCAGGATGCCGGCGCCGCCGCCGAACTGCGCGAGCCCCGGTCCGCGCGGACCGCCCCCGCTGCCGCTGCCGTCACCGCCGCCTTTTTGCCCGAACAGTGAATTAAGCTTCTGCTTGAAATTGCGCATCAACTCGTCAAGATCGGGCGGGCCCTGATTGCCGCCGCCGCGACGGCCCCATTGGGGATCGTTGAGCGACATTCGAACGCCGTCATAGATGCGGCGCGAGCGCTCGGTAACGGCACTGCGAAAAGACCGCCAGTAAGTGATCATGCTTGAATTGATTCCGTGTCAGGCTGCCGCGGAATGCACAACCGGATTGCCGGCTGCTGCGGCAGCGTATTCTTCCAGTGCCTGTTTCACCAGATCGAGTCCCGCACCGGTCCTGGCGCTGATCCAGATGCCGCTGATTTTACCATACTCGTCGCGTTCGATCCGCGGGGCGGCGCCGTTCAAGTCGATCTTGTTGTAGACCAGTACTTGCGGTATCCGGTCGGCGCCGATTTCGGCGAGCACCAGATTGACGGCCGCGATCTGGGCCGCGCGAGTCTTGCTGCCGGCATCGACCACGTGCAGCAACAGATCCGCCTGCACCGCCTCCTCCAGCGTCGCGCGAAAGGCCGCCACCAGCGTGTGAGGCAACTGCCGGATGAATCCTACCGTGTCCGACAATACCAGTTGCGCGCCGCCCGGCAGGAAAACGCGACGCGTCGTGGTGTCCAGCGTCGCGAACAGCTGATCGGCTGCATAAGCACTGCCGCGCGTCAGGGCGTTGAACAACGTGCTCTTGCCGGCGTTGGTATAGCCGACCAGCGACACCGACAGCATATTGGCGCGGCGCCGCGCGCGGCGCTGCACTTCGCGTTGGCTGGCGACACGCGCCAGTTTGTCCTTGAGCAGCTTGACCCGCTTTCCAAGCAGCCGCCGGTCGGTTTCGAGCTGGGTTTCGCCGGGGCCCCGCAGGCCGATACCGCCTTTCTGGCGCTCGAGGTGGGTCCAGCCGCGCACCAGGCGCGTTGCCAGATGCCCGAGCTGGGCGAGCTCGACCTGCAGCTTGCCTTCGTGGCTTTGCGCGCGCTGGGCGAAAATGTCGAGGATCAGGCTGACGCGGTCGATCACGCGGCAAGCGAGACGTTTCTCGAGATTGCGCTCCTGCGCCGGGGACAGTTCATGATTGAAGATCACGAGCCTGGCGCCCGTTTGCGCCAGCAATGCCGCAATCTCCTCGACTTTGCCGCGGCCGGCGAAGAACGCCGGATCCGGCCGCACCCGCTTGCCCTTGATGATGTCCACGACGCTGACTTTCGCGCTCGTCGCGAGCTGCACCAGCTCCTCGGTGCTTTCGGCGAAGTCGGGGTCGCCGAAGTCGAGGCTCACCAGAACCGCCTGGGAACCACTCCCCGGACGTTCAAACATCAATGCTCAGGACTCGGTGGACTGTTCGGGCGCGAGATTGACCGGACGGGCCGGAACGACCGTCGAAATGGCGTGCTTGTACACCATCTGCGTGACGGTGTTCTTGAGCAGCACCACATACTGGTCGAAGGATTCGACCTGTCCCTGCAGCTTGATGCCGTTGACCAGGTAGATGGAAACCGGAACATGCTCTTTGCGCAGTGCATTCAAAAACGGGTCTTGTAGCAACTGCCCTTTGGTGCTCATGTTTTACCTCGTCGTTATTGGTATTTGGCGGGCCACTGTACTGCATTTTTCGGCATTAGGCTATAGGACGGTCAGCGTTTTTCGCGCCGGGTATCGTAGGGATTCCGCCCCTGCCTGAACTCGATTTTGAGCGGTGTTCCCTGCAATTGGAACGTTTCCCGGAAGAAACGTTCCAGGTAACGCCGATAGCTGTCCGAAATGCGGTTAAGCGCAGTGCCATGAATCACGATGCGGGGCGGGTTGCTGCCCCCCTGGTGCGCGTAGCGCAGCTTGGGACGGAAGACGCCCCCGCGCGGCGGCGCCTGGCGCGCAACGGCGGCGATCAGCGCCCGCGTCAGCTTCGGCGTCGGCAGCTTGACCATCGCCGCCTGGTAGGCGCGCTCGACCGCATCCAGCAACGGCTTGATGCCGGTCCCCGCCAGCGCCGAGATATAGTGCGCCGGCGCGAACTCGATGAAATTCAGCGTGCGCGCCAGGCTGCGTTTGGTCCAGTCGCGCTCCTCCGGTTTCAGGCCGTCCCACTTGTTGACCGCCACGACCAGGGCGCGCCCCGCCTCGAGGATGAAGCCGGCGATGTGCGCGTCCTGATCGGTGATCGGCTCGCGTGCATCGAGCACTAGAATCACGACATTGGCGTCCTCGATCGCCTGCAGCGTCTTGATCACCGAGAACTTCTCGACCGCGTCTTCAATATTGCCGCGCCGGCGCATGCCGGCGGTATCGATCAGCGTGTAGCGGCGGCCCTCGCGCTCGAAATCGACGTAAATGCTGTCGCGCGTCGTGCCCGGCTGATCGAACACCAGCACGCGCTCCTCGCCGAGCAGAGCGTTGACCAGCGTCGACTTGCCGACGTTCGGCCGGCCGACGATGGCGATGCGCGGCCGTGATTCGGGAGCGGCTTCGGCTTCGGCGTCGGCATCCGGCTCTTCCCGCACCGGAAAATCGGCGGTGATCAGGTCGGTAAGATCGCTCACCCCGTCGCCGTGAGCGGCAGAGATCGCGAGCGGATCGCCGAGCGCCAGTTCATGAAACTCGGCGTTGACGGTGGCCGGCTGCATGCCCTCTGCCTTGTTGACCACCAGCCAGATCCTGCGCCCGGTTTTGCGCAACTGCCCGGCAATGGTGCGGTCCTGCGGCGTGAGGCCCTGCCGGCCATCAACCAGCAGCACGACGGCATCGGCTTCGTCGACCGCGAGCCGGGTCTGCTGCGCCATGGCGTGCAGGATCCCCTCATGTGCGACCGGCTCGAGACCTCCGGTGTCGACCACCAGATACGCCTTGTCGCCGACCCGGCCGCGCCCGTAGTGGCGGTCGCGGGTCAGGCCGGGCACGTCAGCGACGAGCGCATCCCGGCTGCGCGTGAACCGGTTGAACAGCGTCGACTTGCCGACGTTCGGCCGGCCGACGATGACGATGGTAGGGATCACTGAAGGGTGATCGCAAAGACGCCGCCGTCGCGGGTCTGCACCAGGACGCCGTCCCCGAGCGCAATCGGCTGGGCAATAATTGCACTGCCGTCGGTCGCGATGCGCGCGGCAAACGAACCGTCGTCGCGCGACAGGACGTGCACGTAACCCTGAAAGTCCCCGACGACGACGTGCCTGCCGACCGCGGCCGGCCCGCTGATGCGGCGTCCAAACAGCTTGTCCTGCTTCCATTGGCTCGCGCCGGTGCCTTTCTCGAATGCAACCACCGCGCCCTTGTCATCTGACACGTAGACGTTGCGATCATCAATCGCCAAGCCGGCAATGCTCGAAATGTCGCGCGCCCAGTTGGAAGTGCCTTTAGTCAGGTCAAAACACGCGACCCGCCCCTGAAATGCGACTGCGCAGCTTTGCTTGCCATCGATGACCGGCAGGCTTGAAATGTCGGCAACGCGTTCGAGTTCGGTGGTCCCTTTCGGCAAGGCTACCGCGGCCTCCCAGCCAACGTTGCCGCTGCTGAGCATGAGCGCAACCATCCTGCCGCCGGCGAATCCGGCAAACGCCGCATCGCGATAGAGCACAAGGCCGGCATGGGTGCGTACTGTCAAGGCCGGCAGCGTGCGCTGGTACACCCATTTGCGGGTGCCGGTGGCAGCGTCAAGCCCGAAGATGCGCCCGTCCCCGCTGCGTACGACCACGATGCCAAGATCCGTTTGCGGCGCGCTCAGCACTTCGCCCGAGAGCTGGGATTTCCACAACTGCCTGCCGCTTTCATCGAACGCCAAGACCTCGCCGCGCGCCGTGCCGGCCAGAATCAGGCGCCCGTCGCTGCCGACTCCGCCGGACAGGCGCTGCTTGGTTTCAACGCGCGCCAGCACCCTGCCGCTGCCGGCATCGAAGCGTACGATCTGACCCGCTGCGCCTGCGGCATAGACCGAATTGGCAGCAAGCGCCGGTGTGAACGCGTATTTTTCGGCACTGCCGACATTGCCCTGCCACCGCACTCGCGCAGTCGCGGTGGGCTGGATTGCAACCAGTGCGGCGGGCTTGAGCGCCGGCCCGCTGCCAAACCAGCGGTCAAAGTAGTCGCCGACCGGAACTGACGGCGCCGAGCAGCCGGCCATCAACAACGCCAGCAATGCGAACCAACATGGCCTTGAATCCGTCATTTCGGTTCGCCCAGCGCGTCGAGTTTCACCTGGATCAGCGCGCGATAGGCACTCCGGGCGGCGCTCTTGTCGAGCGCGAGCTGGTACGCACCACGCGCTTCTTCGGACTTGCCCTGCGCCACCAGCACGTCCGCCTTGAGATCGGCGTAAAGCGCGCTCAGGGTATCGGCATGCGGCGCCGCCAGCAATGTCAGCGCTGCATCGTAGCTTTTCTCGTCGAGCAGCACCGCCGCGAGCCGCAGCCGCGCGATGTCGCGCATCTCGGCATCCTTGCCGTTGTCGGCCACCCACTGCAAACGCGTCTTGGCGGCCGCCGTATCGCCGCTCTCGTATGCGGCCTTGGCGCCCGTCAGCGCGGCGAGCCCCGCGTAGCCGGTGCGCGGATATCTGTCGACCAGCATCGCGGCGATGTCCTGCGCCTTCTTCGGGTCACCACTGTCCACCGCGCTCTGCATCTGAATGTAGAGTCCGCCCGCTTCGAACGCCTGCTTGTTCTGGTAATAGCGCCAGCCCTGGATCGAGCCGACTGTTACGGCCGCCGCGACCACCGCCAGCAGCACGAGGCTGCGGTACTGCTTCCACCATGCCTTGATTTCATCCAGCTGTTCCTGCTCTTCCAGATCGTAAACTGCCATCATCAGCCTCGTTTGGTTTTAATCAGTTCTGCCGCGCGTTCCAGCGCGCAGCGCGTTTGCGCTCCCGTCTCCCGCAACGGCTTGACGCTGACCTCGCGCATCTGCGCTTCGTCATCGCCAACGATCACGGCATGACGCGCGCCGCTGGCATCGGCTTTCTTCATCTGCGATTTGAAACTGCCGCCACCACAATCGAATATCACCGACAATCCGCAATCGCGCAACCGCTCGGCCGCGAGGAATGCAAAGCCTGCCGCCTGCGCGCCCTGGTGGACAAGATACACATCCGGCGCGGCCGGTTGGCCGATGTGCTGCGCTTCGAGCAGCAACAGCGTGCGTTCAACCCCGACGCCAAAGCCGCAGCCCGGAGCCGGCTTGCCGCCCAGTTGCTCGCACAGCCCGTCGTAGCGCCCGCCGGAGCATATCGCGCTTTGCGCGCCCAGCCTGTCGCTCACCCACTCGAAAACGGTGAGGTTGTAATAGTCGAGCCCGCGCACCAGGCGAGGATTGATGCTGAACGGGATTCCGGCCGCGTGGAGGCCGGCCTGCACCGCTTCGAAATTGATGCGCGATTCACGGCCGACAGCATCGATCAGCTTCGGCGCCGCCTCGATCATGGCCTGCATCGCGGGATTCTTGCTGTCGAGGATGCGCAGCGGGTTGGCATGCAGGCGCCGCTTCGCATCGTCATCGAGCAGTTCCTGATGGCGCTCGAAGTACTCGATCAACCGGTCGCGAAACGCCTGCCGCTCCCCGGCGCTGCCGATGGTGTTGATCTGCAGCTGCACCCCGTCGAGGTTCAGCCGCTGCCACAGGCGGCGCGCCATCACCAGCAATTCGACATCGATGTCGGGTCCGGGAAACCCCAGCGCCTCGGCGCCAAACGTGTGGTATTGACGATAGCGGCCTTTCTGCGGCCGCTCATGACGGAACAGCGGGCCGCTGTACCACAAGCGCTGCGGGCCGTTGTAGAGCAGATTATGCTCGAGCACCGCGCGTACCGTCGGCGCGGTGCCTTCCGGCCGCAATGACAGGTTATCGCCATTCATCGCGTCGACAAAGGAGTACATCTCCTTCTCGACGATATCCGTGACCTGGCCGACACCGCGCACGAACAGTTCGGTGCGCTCGACGATCGGCGTGCGGATGTTGCGGTAGCCGTATTGGCGGAAGACTTCGCGCACCGCGTCCTCAAGCAGTTCCCACAGCGGAGATTGCGCCGGCAGGACGTCGTTCATCCCGCGCACGGCGTGTATTTTGTCAGACATGATTGTATGGGGCGCCGTTCTCAGCTTACCGTGGTCGTCGGGGTTTGCCCGGCCGCCGGTCGTTCCGCAGAGTAGTTTTTCTGCACGTAGCGCTCCACCAGCGCCTGGAATTCGGCCGCGATGTGGTCGCCTTTGAGGGTCACCGCTTTGGCGCCATCGATATAGACCGGCGCCACCGGGTTTTCGCCCGACCCGGGCAGGCTGATCCCGATATTCGCGTGCTTGCTCTCGCCCGGGCCGTTGACCACGCACCCCATCACCGCAACATGCATGTTCTCGACGCCGGGATAGCGGCCGCGCCATAACGGCATCTGCGCGCGCAGATAAGACTGGATGTCGGCGGCGAGTTCCTGGAAAAACGTGCTCGTGGTGCGGCCGCAGCCGGGACACGCGATCACGAGGGGCGTAAACGAGCGCAGCCCCATGGTCTGCAACAGCTCCTGCGCCACCACCACTTCGCGCGTGCGATCGCCGCCCGGTTCGGGCGTCAGCGAGATGCGGATCGTGTCGCCGATGCCTTCCTGCAGCAGCACCGCCAGCGCCGCGCTCGACGCGACGATGCCCTTCGATCCCATGCCGGCTTCGGTAAGGCCGAGATGCAGTGGATAGTCGCAGCGCGCCGCGAGGTCGCGATAAACCGCTATCAGGTCCTGCACGCCGCTTACTTTGCACGACAGAACGATTTTGTCGCCCGCCAGGCCGAACTGCCCGGCCTGCTGCGCGCTCTCGAGCGCCGAGGCTACCAGCGCGTCGCGCGTCACCACCCCCGCATCTGCGGGACGCGCGCTGCGCGCGTTATCGTCCATCATGCGCGCCAGCAACTCCGGATCGAGACTGCCCCAGTTGACGCCAATGCGCACCGGCTTGCCGTAGCGGCATGCAAACTCGATCAGGGTCGCAAACTGCTCATCGCGCTTCGCGCCGTGACCGACATTGCCGGGATTGATGCGCAGCTTGGCGAGCGCTTCGGCGCATGCCGGATGCTGCCTGAGCAGCCGGTGGCCGTTGAAATGGAAATCCCCGACGAGCGGCACGGTGATCCCCATCGCCGCGAGCCGCTCGCGGATATGCGGCACGGCCGCCGCCGCCTCCACCGTATTCACCGTGACCCGCACCAGTTCGGAGCCGGCGCGCGCGAGCGCTGCTACCTGCTCGACGGTCGCTGCAATGTCCCCGGTGTCCGTATTGGTCATGGACTGCACGACAACCGGGGCCCCGCCGCCGATTGCGACATCCCCGACCATCACCTGGCGCGCCGCGCGGCGCATGTGGACTCCGACCATGGGCGGCTACTCGAGGGTCAGGCGCGCCACGGAGACATTCGTGTGGGGCGCAAGATCAACGGGCTGGCCGTTGCGGGTCAGGCGCACGCCGCGCGCATTTCCAACCACCAGCGTCAGCGGCGGCTCGCCGCTCACCCACTGCTCCGTGCCGGCGGCATTGAGTCGCGAGAAAATCCTGCGCCCCTTGCGGTCATGAATCTCAACCCACGACTGCGTGTCGAATGTGAGCTTGAGCAGCTGCTCACCCGGTTTGCGTTCCACTGCCGTCGGATAGGCGGGGAGCGCCGGTTTTTCTGTTGCGGCATTTCCAGACAGCGCGGCCGCATCCAGGGTAAGGCTGGGCTTGACCTCGGCATCGATGGGCGCGGCGATTTGCGATTGGGGTATCACCGCCGCCCGCTCCTGCGCCGCAACCTGCGGCTGTGGCAGAGCGACCGGGCCTGACTTAACATTCACTGCGGCATCCTCGCGAGAGGCCTCGTAAATCCCCGCCAGCACCACCAGTACCAGCAGCACCGGCACGGCGACGGCATATTTCCGCCATTTCAATTCACGCCCGGTCGGAAACGGAATGTTGACCGAATGCGGAAACTCCGGCTCCCTCTGGACGGCGGGGTGCAATCGCTGCCCGGCGCTGGCCAGCAGCCCCTCCGGATCGAGCTTCACCAGCCGCGCGTAATTGCGCAGGAAACCGCGCGCGAACACCGGGCCGGGCAGGCGCCGGTAATCGCCGGCTTCCATTGCCTCCACCTGCATTGGCGAAAGCTTGAGCTGGCGCGCAACCTCGGCAATGCTGAGCCCGCAGCTCTCGCGCGCGGCCGCGAGTTCCCGCCCGAACTGCAACGGCGCCGCTTCGACATCGACCGTGGAAACCGCCTCGCTCATTCGTACTGGCCCGCTATCAAGGCACGCGCTTCGCGTGAATCGGGGAAATTCCTGCGCAATTGGAAACCAAGACTGGCTTCGGCGTTACGGTCGCCGAGACCGCGTTCCACGCGCAGCGCAAGCCACAGTATTTCAGCGCCTGGCGTGGCATCGCGCTGCAAACGCATCAGGTAGGACTTGGCCTCGGGGTAATTCTTGCGCCGGTAAGCGAGATCTGCCATCTGGAAAAGCGCCTGTGGCTGGGCCGGGCGGACCTTGAGCGCCTTCTGGAAATAATCCTCGGCATTCACGAGGTCGCCCGCCTGGCGCGCGCAGATGCCAGCATTGACCCACGACTTGTCAGGCGTCGTATACAGCGGGTTGCGCAGCGCCGCCAGAAAGTACTTGATCGATTCCTGCTCGCGCTTGCGCTGGCACATGAACCAGCCGTAGTTGTTATTCGTATCGGAATCAAGCGGGCTCACCCGCAAGGCGCGCTGAAAGCTCGCTTCAGCCGCCTTGTCGTCGCGCAACTCCATATAGACCAGACCCAGCACGTTCAGCGCCGGCGCGAAATTGGGATCGGACTTGAGCGCCTCGGCGGCCTCCTGCAGAGCCACGCCGTAATTGCCGAGCTCGAGATATGCCGCCGCGAGCTGGGTGTGGACGTGGGTGCGCGTCTGCGCGTCGGTATCGGCCCCGCTTTGCGGCGCGTAGTCCGCCTGGTGCTGGCCGGTGCCCGCGCAGCCGGCAACGATCAATATCAAACCCGCGGCCGTCAACAATCTCATCGCGCACCTCACGAAATTGCCGCCGCTGCGCGCTGCTCGCGCCGGCGTGTCTTGTCCTGCACCCGTCCCGCCAGCTGCCCGCACGCCGCGTCGATGTCGTCGCCGCGCGTTCTGCGTACCGTCACGGTCAGTTCGGTCTGCGCCAATACGTCGCGAAACCGCGCGATCGCGTCCACGCTTGAACGCCGGTAACCCGAGTCCGGAAACGGATTGAATGGAATCAGGTTGATCTTGCAGGGCACGGCTCGCACCAGTTTCGCGAGTTGCCGCGCGTGCGCGACGGTATCATTGACGCCGTCCAGCATCACGTACTCGAAAGTCACGAAGTCGCGCGGCGCCCGCTCGATGTAGCGTACGCACGCCGCGAGCAGCTCCTTGAGCGGGTATTTCCGGTTGATCGGCACCAGTTCGTCGCGCAGCGCATCGGTCGGCGCGTGCAGGGAAACCGCAAGCGCCACCGGGCACGTATCGCGCAAGCGGTCGAGCGCGGGCACCAGTCCCGAGGTCGATAACGTCACACGGCGGCGCGACAGGCCGTAGGCGTCGTCGTCCAGCATCAGCTGCATAGCCGCCACTACATTGTCGAAATTCGCGAGCGGCTCGCCCATGCCCATCATCACCACGTTACTGATCGGCCGCGCGGCGGCGATGCCGCGGCCAAGACACCGGTTAGCCCACCACAGCTGGCCGATGATTTCAGCCACCGTCAGGTTGCGATTGAAGCCCTGCCGGCCGGTCGAGCAAAACGTACAGGCAAGCGCGCACCCCGCCTGCGACGAAATGCAGAGCGTGCCTCGATTTGTCTCGGGAATGAACACGGCATCGACGGCATTGCCGGCGCCGACTTCGAGCAGCCATTTGCGCGTGCCGTCGGCCGCGGTGGTATCGCGAACTACGCGCGGCGCGCGGATTTCGGCGCTTGCCTTCAGCCGCTCTCGCAACGGTTTTGAAATATCGGTCATGGCGTCAAAGTCGTCGGTGCCTGACTGATGAACCCAATGCATCAGTTGCCGCGCGCGGAACGGCTTTTCGCCCATTCCCGCGCAAAACTGCGCGAACCCGTGTTTTTCAAACTCGAGCAGATTGACGGTCATGGCGCAAGCAATTACCGCGAATAGACGTTCAACGTCGAAAAGAAGTAGGCGATCTCCACCCGGGCGGTGTCAGGCCCGTCAGAGCCGTGCACGGCATTGGCGTCTATGCTTTGAGCAAAGTCGGCGCGTATCGTTCCTTGGGCCGCTTGCTTGGGATCAGTGGCCCCCATCAGGTCGCGATTTTTCTGAATCGCGTTCTCGCCTTCCAACACCTGCACCATCACCGGCCCGCCGGTCATGAATTCGACCAGATCCCTGAAAAAAGGGCGCTCGCGGTGCACCGCGTAAAATCCCTCCGCATCCCGGCGCGACAACTGCATCATGCGTGCAGCGATGATTTTCAATCCAGCCTTTTCGAAGCGGGCCAGAATCTGGCCGATCACGTTGTTGGCCACCGCGTCCGGCTTGATGATGGAAAGCGTGCGTTCGACTGCCATGCGTAGTCCTTCGAATTTGGGTTGACGGGGTTGAGATTAACCGCGAAGAATAACACGATAAGGCTTTGAAATAAAGAGAATTCGCGCCATGAGGCGCATTCGAGCGCCGCGTCGAAAACCGCGACCGCAAGCCCGCTCGTGGCCAATGGTGCAGGCACCGCCAAACGAAGTCCGGCAGCCCGCCTGTCAGCCTACCGCTTCGCGAGCGCGGACGGCAGCCACAGCGGTTGCACGGACGCTTCGCCCTGCTCCGCCTGGAACCGGCAGCCAACACCAATTCCAGATGCCCAGACCAATTCGTCGCCGCAAAACAGCAGCGGCAGCCGCGCGCGCTCCCACGGGGGAATACGCGATTCCTGCAGCAGGTTCTTCAGACTGCGCCGCGGCCGCTGAGGATGCAGCTGCAGGCGCTCTCCACCCGACCGCAGGCGCACCGTGACGGGCGCGCCGGCGATGCGGGTGAGGCTGATGCCCAAACCGCGGCATTTCTTCAGCACCAGAGTGCCCCCCAGTTCGGGCAAGCGCAGCCTGCTCTCGCCATGCCATTGGTGGCAGTAGCTGCCTGGCAACGACCGGGTTTTGGCGACGATGTGCAGTTCATTCCCGTGACGGCGCAATAGATGCTCGCCAAGGTCGATGGCGGTGCGCATCGCGCGTTGCGACTGCAGCTGACGCACGCTTTCATCCAGCCGCGCCGCGTTGGGCATGGTCACACCCTGCAGACCGAGAAAATGCCTGATGACATTTTTCGCCCGCGGAGCCGGCAGCCGGCGCAGAGAGCTGATCTCGAGCCCAGCCGCCGTCAACTGCGCATCGGCTGCCGCCAGATCGTCGAGCAACTGCGCGGCTTCGGCCAGGTTGCGGCTCGCCCGCGCCAGGGTCCTGCGGTATGCGGGATAGCGCTCCGCGAGCACCGGCAACACGCGATGGCGCAAAAAATTGCGGTCGTAATAGACATCCGCATTGCTTTCGTCTTCGATCCACTCGAGCTTGCGGCGTCGCGCGTAAGCTTCGATCTCGCTGCGCGGAATCTCGAGCAAAGGGCGCAAAATCGAATCCCGAATTACGGGCATGGCACTCATTCCTTTGACGCCGGCGCCGCGCAGCATTTGCAACAGCACCGTTTCCGCCTGATCGTCGAGATTGTGGGCAAGCGCGACATGATCGGCGGGCAGTGCCGCAAAAACCCGGTAGCGCGCATCGCGCGCTGCCGCCTCGAGGCTCTCGCCGCGTGGAACCTTTACCCGTACGGAGGTGAAGGCGACCCCACGCTGCCTGCAAAAAGCGCGGCAAAACGCCGCCCAGCGGCCGGCGGCAGGGTTGATCTGGTGATTGACGTGCAGTGCGGCCAGCTCGAAGCGGAGTTCTTTCGACGCCCGCACGAGCACGTCGAGCAACACGACCGAATCGACGCCGCCGCTGAAGCCCGCGGCCAGGCGCTCGCCGCGCTTCACATGCTGCCTGAGGATTGCGGTAACGTGCGCGATCAGCGTGTTACTTGTCGGCGACTTCCTTGAACTTGCCATAACCCATCAGCCTCACGAACCGCTTTTCAAGCAGTTTATCAATCGACTGTGCCTCCAGCGGGCGCCACGCGTCCTGCAGCGCCTTTCTCAGGTTCTGCATCATCGCATCCGGGTCGCGATGCGCGCCGCCTGGCGGCTCGGCGACGATCTTGTCGATCACGCCCAGGGTTTTGAGGCGGTTTGAGGTAATGCCGAGCGTCTCTGCGGCCTCGGCGGCGTAGTCGGCGCTCTTCCACAGAATCGACGCGCAACCTTCAGGCGAGATCACCGAGTAGGTCGCGTACTGCAGCATGAGCAGTGCATCCCCCACCGCAATGGCCAGCGCGCCGCCAGACCCTCCCTCGCCGATCACGGTGCACACGATCGGCACGCGCAGCTCGGCCATGACATACAGACTGCGGCCGATTGCTTCCGATTGGCCGCGCTCTTCGGCGCCGACGCCGGGGTATGCGCCGGGGGTGTCGATGAAGGTGAATACCGGCACGCCGAACTTCTCCGCGAGCTTCATCAGCCGCAGCGCCTTGCGATAGCCTTCAGGCTTGGGCATGCCGAAATTGCGGTAAATCTTGTCCTTGGTATCGCGCCCTTTCTGGTGTCCTATCACCATCACCGACTGGCCATTGAAGCGCGCCAGTCCGCCGACAATCGCCGCGTCATCGGCGAACGCACGGTCGCCGTGCAGTTCCTCGAAGCCGGTGAAAAGATTCTGGATATAGTCGAGCGAATAGGGACGCTGTGGGTGGCGCGCGACCTGCGCGATCTGCCAGGCGTTGAGCTTGCCATAGATTTCCCGGGTCAGCGCCTGGCTTTTCTTCTGCAGGCGCGCGATTTCTTCCGAAATGTCGAGCGCCGAGTCGTCCTGCACGTAGCGCAGCTCATCGATCTTCGCTTCGAGCTCCGCGACCGGCTGCTCGAATTCGAGGAAGGTGGTTTTCATCTTTCAACTCGCGCGCCAGAGTCCAGCGTCATATTTTGGCCGATTCTAACACCTCGGGATTCACGACATTGGCTGGCTTGCCCGCAAGGTAGTCCAGTACCTGATTGAAAATATCACTGAACTGCGATTCATAACCATCGCGTTCCACGTAGCCGATGTGCGGCGTGCAGACCACATTGTCCAGAGCGAGCAGTGAATGACCCGTATCGCGCAACGGCTCCTCCTCGTAGACGTCGACCGCCGCCATGCCGGGGCGGCCGGCGCGCAGCGCTTCGACCAGCGCGCCCGGCGCGATCAGCCCGGCGCGGCTGGTGTTGACGATCAGCGCGGCCGGCTTCATGCGTGCCAGATCGGCCACGCTCACGATGCCGCGCGTTGCGTCGACCAGCCGCATATGCAGAGAAATGACATCGCATTCCGCGAAAAATGCTTCCTTGCTGCGCGCTGCGCCGTAGCCGTCGGCGCGAGCGCGGGCAAGTCCCGCTTCGCGCGCCCACACCTGTACTTTCATGCCGAACGCCCTGCCGTAGCCCGCGACAACACTGCCGATCATGCCGTAGCCGTAGATACCCAGCGTTCTGCCGCGCAAGCCGACGCCAACGCCGGTTTGCCATTTGCCGGACTTGAGCGACGCCATCTGCTGCGGGATCTGCCGCATCGCGGCGATGATCAGCCCCCAGGTCAGTTCGGCGGTCGCATACGATGGCTGCCCGGGGTGCAGGCTCGAGGATACGATCACGCCGCGCCGCGTGCACGCGTCGACGTCGATATGCGGGTACACGCCGCGCTGGCTGATGAGTTTGAGCCGGTTGAGGCGCTCGAGCAGCGGCGCGCGGATCGGTGTGCGTTCGCGGATCAGCACCAGCGCCTCGGTGTCTCTTAGCCGCGCCGCAAGCGTCTCGACGTCCTTGCTATGATCATTCCAGACCGTGACGTCGTGGCCCGCGAGCTTGCCGAAACAAGCGAGCGTCCGGACGGTGTCGTGATAATCGTCGAGTATCGTGATGTTCATTTCAGGTACGTTCCAGGATGTGCAGTCCGCGCACGCGGTCGAGCAGGTAAATCAGGCCGCGATCGTCAACGGTCACGTCGTTGCTCTGCACGCGCTCCGAGCCTTGCGGTACGTCGGGCAGGTAATAGGCCACCTCGTGCAGCGCGTGGGGCCGCGAAATATCGATGATCCTGAGCCCATAGGCGAACCAGGCCACCGGAATTTCAGTGCCCGTGACTTTTTCGCACGGCTGGTGGCAACCCGTCATGCGCGGCTGCGGCCCGGACGGCATGTCCTCGACCTGGAAAGTCGAAATCGGCTGCGGGTGTTTCTCGTCGGTGATATCGACCATCCACAGAAACGCGGCCGGATACGGCGGCGCTTCGGGTTGGCGGAAAACGTCTTCGTCCGACACCAGCATGAAGTCGCGCTGGTCGATCTGGAACGGGATGCGCAGCGCGGTGTGGGTCGGCCACGGAAACGGCGGACTCCAGTCCAGCCCCGACACGAACTTCGGTTTGCTCATGTCCTCGATGTCGAGGATCACCAGCCCGCCCTGCCAGTAACTCGTGTACAAGCGGTTGCCCAAACGCAGCGGGTGGTGGCACTTGTGCGCATCGCCTTTCCAGGTTGGCTTTTCCCCGCCGGCAATCCATTGCCCCGGCATCCACCAGCGCCCCACTTCCTGAGGCCGCGCCGGATCCTGGAGATCGAGAATCATCACGATGTTGCCCACGTAGCCGTCCATGGTCGGCGAAATATAGGCATAGCGGCCGTCGAAATCAAAGCGGTGCACGCCGCGCGCATAGGGGGCGCCAGGCCCGTCAGTCGTGTCCCAGTGGGTGATCAGCTTTGGTTTGCCGGGATTGGCAACGTCGTAGATGCTTAATCCGCCAAAGTAGCCCGCGGGCGGCGATTCGCCGTTCAGTGCATGCATGCCAAGGATTTCGCGGTTGGTGACCATGATGTCTCCGTGCACCCGCACCTTGTGCGAATGGGTGCCGGGCGGCATCGAAATTTCAGCCAGCGGTTTGGGATTCCTGGGATCCTTCACATCGATGATCAGCGTGCCGTGCGGATTGCGCATATTGCCGACGTACGCGATGTCGCGCTCGACCACCACCTGCCCGCCGCCGGCGCAATCGTGCCAGGCGACCGGCTGCAGCCCGTCCGCTGCGGCATGGTTGCGCACATCGACGTAAGCAACTTCCTTGATGCCTTTTGCCCTTGCCATACCTTCCATTCCCGAAAAATGCCGTGGGCCGATGCCCTGCGGCATGTGTGCCGCAGGAGTCGCGGCATTTCCCTTGCGTGAACCGCGGATTGCGGTCGCGTGCTAGTATATCGCAGCACCATGGATAATGAGTTACTGCGCCAGCATGACGGCCACGTCACGCATCTCACGCTGAACCGGCCGCAGAAGGCGAACGCGCTGTCTGCGTCGCTGGTCGAGGCACTGCTCAACGCGGTCGAGTATGCATGGACCGACGGCACGCGGCTGCTGATCGTCGATGGCAACGGCAACCACTTCTGCGCCGGCTTCGATTTCACCGGCTATCTCGATGCGGCCGAAGGCGACCTCGTGCTGCGCTTCATCCGCATCGAGCACCTGCTGCAACAGCTCTACCATGCGCCATTCGCAACCCTGGTGCTCGCGCACGGCCGGAATTTCGGCGCAGGGTCCGATCTGGTGTGCGCCTGCAGCCAGCGCGTTGCCGCGCCAGGCACCACCTTCCGCATGCCGGGATTGCAGTTCGGCATCGTGCTCGGCACGCGCCGGCTCGCCAACCGCATCGGCACCGATGCCGCACGCGAGGTGCTGGCGACGAGCCGGACATTCGACGCGGACGAGGCGCTGCGGCTCAAGTTCATCACGCGCAGCGCAGCGCAATCCGAATGGCCGGCGCTGATCGGCGCCGCGCGCACGGAAGCGGGTCTATTGACGTACCCGTCCACTGCCCGGCTCAATGAGCAAACCGTGGCTGACACGCGCGCCGCAGACATGGCTGCTCTCGTCCAGTCGGTCAGCATGCCGGGACTGAAAGAACGAATACGCATGTTCAGAGCAAACAACCCGTGAGGAAAATCCGATGAGCCGTGAATTGCCGCAGCAGATGCAGGTGGTGGAAATCAGTGCGCCGGGCGGACCTGAAGTACTGCGCATTGCAACCCGCCCGCTGCCACGGCCCCAGGCGGGCGAAGTCCTGATCAAGGTCGCGGCAGTCGGCGTCAACGGTCCGGATCTGATGCAGCGCAAAGGGCTCTATCCCCCTCCGGCGGGGGCGCCGGATCTGCTCGGTCTCGAAGTATCCGGCACGGTGGTGGCCGCGGGCGATCAGGTCCAGCGCTGGTCGGTCGGCGACAAGCTGACCGCTCTCACCAACGGCGGCGGGTATGCCGAGTACTGCGCCGTCGATGCGCGTCACTGCCTGCCGATTCCCAAGGGCATTGATCTGCGCGATGCCGCCAGTCTGCCGGAGACCTTATTCACCGTGTGGAGCAACATTTTCATGGGCGCCGGCCTTTCCGCTGGCGAAACGTTGCTGGTCCACGGCGGAGCCGGCGGTATCGGTACGACGGCAATCCAGCTCGGCAAGGCATTTGGCGCAAAAGTGGTTGCCACCGACAGCCCCGAAGCCCGCTGCAGCATCTGCCGCGATCTCGGCGCCGATCGCGTGATCGACTACCAGCAGGAGGATTACGTGGAAATCATGCGCCGGGAAGGCGGTGCGAATGTGATCCTGGACATCGTCGGCGGACCGAACATCGAGCGCAACTTCAAGGCCGCCACCCATGACGCCCGCATTATTCAGCTGGCTTTCGCGCTCGGCTCGAAGGTCAACCTCAATCTGATGCCGGTGATGCTGAAGCGCTTGACGTATACCGGCTCCACGCTGCGCACCCGTTCACCCGCTTTCAAGGCAAGAATCGCGCAGGAACTGGAGGCCAGGGTCTGGCCGCTGATCGAGTCCGGAAAAATCAAGCCGGTGGTGCATGCGGTTTTTCCGCTTGCCGACGCCGCCAAGGCGCACTCACTGATGGAATCAGGCACACACATCGGCAAGATCGTGCTGACCGTTGCCTGAACGGCACCGTCAGTCAGATTCCGGTTTCTCCTGCTCTGTGGCTGGCGCGTCCGGCGATTCGGGCGCAAGGCGCCGCAGCCGCGCCATATCTTCGGTCTTGGTGAGCGTGCGCGCATAGTTGACGGTATTCTCGACCGCCTGGACGTAAAGATTGTTGCCTTCGAAGTGCTTCTCGGCGTAGCGGTGAACGGCACCCAGGACGTTGTCAAGGCGATGCTCCGCGTGCTGGTAAAAACCCGGGGTTTTCAGGACCAGATCGGCGCCCGACTCGAATACCACCTGTTTCCCGCCGCTCCCGTTATCGCGCACTGCGATGCCGCCCGCGACGAACTCCGGATAAAGCCGCTCGTGGCATTTTTCGAGATAACAGCGGTCGGACATCTGCCCCAGGATGTCGGCCGTGCCGAGGAGGTTGCCGAGGATCTTGAAACTCGGATCCGCCGGCAGCCTGATCTTGTCGACCGGAACCTCAAAACCGGTGAAGTGCACCAGGCGTGCCGCGATGGGCGCGAGGTCCGCCATCCCGATTCGCGGCAGATAATTGCGCAGGTAAAGTCCGCCGCGTGAAACATGAGTCAAGGTGTATTCCGCGCCCTGTTTGTGCCGCGTGTCCTTGCGACTGCGGATGTAGCCAACGTCGTGATACAGCGCCAGGATGATACCCAGCCGAAACAGGCGCTCGTCCAGGCGGTCCCGGCCGACACGCTGATATCCGTCGAGCAGCCGCGTCATCGCCAAGGTGACGTCCAGCACATGCTGCATGTCGTGATAACCGGTATCGCAGGCATGATAATCGGGGTGCTCGCCGCGATAGAGCGCAGCGAAATTGTCAAAAGGCTGATTCAGGCTGTCGGCGCCGGGCTTTTCGTACCAGCCCAGATAGATACGACGTACCTCCGCTGCGACCGCGGCAGGATCGGTGGTCTTGACGCTGTCGGTCACGTCGTAATCGTTACGGCGATTTGCCACCTATAAACCTTCCAGAAAGGATGAATCTGAGCGCTGCCAATCGCGCAAGATACCAAACTATAATAGCTATTTCAAATCAAGGTGTAGGGGAAAAGTCACAAGAGACTTGTTAAGGCGCGTGCGCCGCGATTCAGGCGTTGCCGTCATAGCCCGGCAGCACCCGCGCGTCGATTACGCACACCTGGCCATTGCGAACCGCCTCTACTCCCCGTTCGATCGCCGGCCGCAGTTCCGCCAGCTGCGCCACGGGGCCGATGCCGAGCGCGCCTTGCGTGCGCGCCATCCCCGCAATGTCGATATCGGGATCGCCGATTTGCAGACCGATCCAGCGGTTCTCCTCCGGCCGGCCGCGGTGGGCGGCCATCCGCCCCTGGTGGCGCTCGTCGTTGTAGAACGAACGGTTATTACATACGATCATCAGGCACGGGATCTGGTAGTGCGCGGCGGTCCAGATGGCGGTGTTGCCCATCAGGAAATCCCCATCGCCGAGCAACCCGATCGGAATCCGGCCGCTGCCGTTGAGCGCCAGCCCCGCGCCCACCGTCATTCCCGGACCCGAGCCCACGCCGGCGCCGCCGTCATGGCCGATATAGTCGAGAGGATGGCGAAACTGCGTGTACGCGCCGTTCCAGCCCAGCGGGAAACGCGTGTAGCAAACATCGATCCCGCGCGTCGCGTCGTCGAGCGCGGCGCCTATGCCGCGCAACGATACCGCATCCGGAACCGGCGGCAACGGCGGCGTCTCCGGCAGTGCCGCGCTCGCGCTGCGCGCATCGATGGCCGCCAATAACAGCGGTACTGCGGCATCCGTCTCGCACAGCAGGTACAGATCGACGGGCGGCAGGCCCTGATGATCCGCGCTCCAGCCGCGATGGCTGTGCGCGTCGCACGAAACCTGAATCACTTTTGCCTCGACCGGATTCGCCTGGCCGGCCTGCGCGAGCGTGCCGGCAAGATCCAGCCAGTCGAGCGCCAGAATGACGTCGGAGGCGGCAACGAGCGCTCTCGCCTCGGGCGTAAGGGACGCTCCCGGCGGCGCCGCATGCAGGCGGTGATCGGTCGGAAACGCCGCCGCGAGCTTGATATTGGTGAGCACCGGTGCATTGAGTTTTTCGGCCAGCGCCACGCGCGCCTTCCAGCCGTCCACGCTGCGCGAACAACGCCCGGCGAGAATGACGGGGCGCTTCGCTCCCGAGAGCAGTTTCGCGGCGGCCGCCACGAGCCCGGCGGCGGGGCGCACTGCCGGTGGCACCGGGTAGCGCGCCGCATCCGGCAGCGGCGGAAGCGCTCCGAGTTTTTCCTCCTGCATCGCCACCTCGAAATTGACATACACCGGGCCACGCGGTGCGGTTTGCGCGATCTGCGCCGCGCGCAGCAGGGCTTCCATCGCCGCCTCCGGCGACCCCGGCTGATTGTCCCACTTGGTAAAGTTGCGAATAAGCCCGGCCTGGTCGGCGCTGGTGTGGATCCAGTCGATCCAGGGCCGGCGCCTCGTGGCGTCCCACGGACCGGTCGCCCCGAGGACGAGCACCGGCGCGCGGTCGCACCACGCGTTGTATATCGCCATCGGGACGCGCAGCAGCCCGATATTCGCGTGCACGGCCGCCGCCATCATGCGGTCGGTTACCTTCGCGTAGCCGTGCGCAATCGCGACCGCGCTCTCCTCGTGAATCGCGAGTACCATCTGCGGATTGCGGTTGCCGAGATAGTTGACGATGCTGTCGTGCAGTCCGCGGTAACTCGAACCCGGCACCAGCGCGAGATACGGGACTTCAAGCTCGCGCAGCATCGCGGCAATTGCGTCGCTGCCCCAGTACTCCCCGGTTTGCGTCGCCGCGACCGGCGTATCGTGGACGATCGAGCCCGACATGCGTTCGTCGGCATTCACTGGATTCTCCTTTGATCCCGGCACACCGCCGCGCTTCAAGCGTTCACGGTCTTCACGTAGCTATATTAACAGGTGCCGGCCATCGTCCGCCCTCTCGACCAGATGGGCGATCGAGTTGGCGTAATAACCCAGCAGATCGAGCTGTCCGCGCGCGACGGTATAAAGCCCGTCGCGCGCCGTCACCACGCGGCGCAGCGTCAGCATGCGCAAACCGACCGTGATCGCATAGTCGTGATCGGCGCGCGGAATGTAGATATGCGCGCCACCGCGTTCGAGCTTCAGCATCAAGGTGTGGATCGCCGCCTTGAGATCGAGCTCGCTCACCGGGTTTTCAGGATGGCGCAGCAGCACCGTCGCAACCAGCGCCACCGGCAGGACGGGGGTAATACGGCCGATCGCATCCATCAGCGCGGCGCCGAGCGCCGCAACTCGCTGGTGCCGCTCGCCGTCGTCGAGCGCGCGGAAGTCAAAACCCTGCCGCCGCACATAATCGCGCATCGAAATCGGCCGGCCGAAATTGACGCACGCGTAGCCGAAACGATACCAGCGGCCCAGCATCATGTTCCGCAGCTGGCGGCCCGCAAACCCAAGTGCCACCGCAACCGCATGACTGAAGCCGCGGCGCGGCCGCGCCGCGTCGGATTTGAGCAGCAGCGTCCGGTCCTCGAGCACGCGGTCGTAATTGACACCGACCGGGATGAACACCAGATCGCGCTCGCCGTCCGGATTGAATGTTTTCAGCATGTAATCGAGCAGTCCGAGCCGGGGCGCGCGCAGCCGGCCGTCGACCGAAAGCCCGCCCTCCGGATAAACCGCCTGCGGCACCCCGGCTTCCGTCGCCATCTGCACGTAGCGCTGCAACACGGTGCGATAGAGCGGGTCGCCGGAGTTGCGGCGCACGAAATACGCGCCCATCGCGCGGATCAGCGATTGCAGCGGCCACACCCGCGCCCATTCGCCGACCGCGTAGCTGAGCGCGACGCGTTCTGCGGCCAGAAACGCGACCAGCACGTAATCCATGTTGCTGCGATGGTTGATCAGGAACACCACTGCCGATTTCGGATTGACCGCGGCAAGCGCGGCGCTGTCGGCGTAGCCAAGGCGCACGCGATAGAGAAAGTGCGCGATGCGCTTGGCGACCCAGTAGCCAATGCGGAAATAGAGGTAGGCGTTGAACGCCGGAACTATCTCCCGCGCGTAACGATCGACCTGCTGCAACCCGACGCTGCGCGGCACTTCGCGCTCGCGGCAGTATGCTTCGGCGGCAGCCTGCACCCTCGCGTCGTGGAAAAGGCGGTCGATCAACACCTGCCGGCGCGTGAGCTTGAACTGCGGCAGGTCGATATTGAGACGGACGTTGATTTCCTCGATCACGCGGGCGACCTTGCGCCGGAAATACCAGCGCATCCCCGGCAGCAGCAGCCACTCGAGCGCCGCCAGCGCCGCGAGCACGAGCAGGATCGCGAACAGCCATAACGGCAGCGCAACTGTCTGCGTCATTCCCCTTTCCTCGAACTGGTGTTACCGGATTATCATAACAGGCGGGACTGACATGCATCCGGCAACGAAAAACAGGCGGCGGGCGCTGCTTGCGGGCATCGGCGCCGGGATTGGTGCTGCGGCCGCGTGGCGGCTGTGGCCGGAACAGGGCATTGCCAACCCCTGCCGCGCTGCGCTGCCACCGCGACTCGCGAACCACGCATTGGTGCAGGAGGCGTGGTCGGGCATCGAGGCGGCGAACGTGTGGGATTGCCACGCGCACCTCGTCGGCAGCGGCGATTCCGGCAGCGGCAGCTGGATCAACCCCGAGACGGAAAGCCTGCTGAATCCGCTGCAGTACGCGCAGCGGCTGTTTTATCTCAATGCCGGCTGCGCGCACGAGGCTCCGGGCCGCGTCGACCAGAGCTACATCGAGCGCATGCATAACCTCGTTGACGGCCTGCGGCCCGGCGTCAAGCTGCTGCTGCTCGCATTCGACCACAGCTACCGCGAGGATGGCACCGTGGCCCTTGCGGCCAGCCCGTTTTACACGCCCAATGAGTACGCCCGGCGCGCCGCGCGCAGCCATCCCGGGTATTTCGAATGGGCTGCATCCATCCATCCCTATCGCGCGGACTGCGTCGCGGTGCTCGAGCGGGCGGCACGCGAGGGCGCGCGCGCGGTCAAATGGCTGCCGGCGGCCATGGGGATCGATCCGGCATCGCCACGCTGCGATGCGTTCTACGCGGCGCTCGCCCGGCTCGATGTGCCGCTCATCACGCACGGCGGCATGGAGCGTGCAGTCAATGCCGTCAATCCGGAGTTCGGCAATCCGCTGTTGCTGCGGCGTGCGCTGGAACACGGTGTGCGCGTGGTCGTTGCGCATTGCGCTTCGATGGGAGAAGACCGCGACCTCGATCGCGGCGCCCACGGTCCGTACGTCGCCAGCTTCGGGCTTTTTGCGCGCCTGATGGACGATCCGCGCTTCGAAGGGCGGCTCTTCGGCGACCTCTCGGCGATCACGCAGATCAATCGCGCGGTGCCGGCCCTTGCCGCAATCGTCGCGCGCAGCGAGTGGCATGCGCGGCTGCTCAACGGGTCGGATTATCCGCTTCCGGGCATTATGCCCCTGTATTCGGTCAACTACCTGGCGGAGCTCAAATACATCAAACCGGCAATCGCGCCGCTGCTCACCGAAATCCGGCAGCACAATCCCCTGCTTTTCGACTTCGTGCTCAAGCGCAATCTCCGCGTCAACGGCAAGGGATTTGGCGCGGCGGTGTTCGAAACAAGAGCGTTTTTCACGCCTCGGCGGCAGGCCATGGCGAATCGTGATTTTTCCCGGCCGATGCGCTAACATGTACGCGATGGCATGACCTGATTCCGTTCTCAACAATATTTCGCGGAGTCTGGGGGCGGGATCGCCGTTAGCGGGAGAAACCATGAACGAGAACTTCGTTGGCGGAGGGCGGGCCATCGCGGACGGACGCGGCGGCGAAGAGTTGAAAGGTTTCTCGCGGACAGTTGCGGAAATCGAATGGCTGCTGGTGATCCTGGTGCTGCTGTACCAGATCGTGCAGGGTCGCGACGACGAAAACACCACCGCGGTCTATCTGGGTTTGACCGGGTACTGCTTTTGTGTCGTCGTCTTTCGCTATCTCCGTCTGTTCCGCAGCGAATCGCGCTGGAAGCTCGCGCTGGAGACCTGGGTGATGATCGTTTTCATCACGTGGGTCCTCTATCACACCGGAAGCCTCGAAAGCCCGCTCCTCAACCTCTATCTGCTGACCATCATCATCAGCGCGCTTACGCTCGGCACGCTGAGCACGCTGCTCGAGGTGGCGCTGATCGCGGCGTGCTACGTTGTTCTCTGGTATACGAGCAGCCTGGAATCGGCGATGACTTCGAATACCACCGTGGCCGGTTTCGTGACCCAGCTCGCGCCGATGCTGCTGGTCGCTTATATCACCACCATGCTGTCGGCCGACATGCGCAGCGCGATGACGCGCATCAAGGAGATTTCCGAGACCGACGAGTTGACGGGTATTTACAACGTCCGCGCTTTCACCGCGCTTGCCAATCACAATCACAAGCAATCGGTACGCTACCGGCAACCTTACAGCATCGTCATGGTCGACTCGGACAGCCTGAAAGGAATCAACGACAACTTCGGGCACGAGACCGGCAACCAGCTGCTCAAGCTGACCGTGACGTGCATCCAGCAAGGGCTGCGCGAGACCGACGTGCTGGCGCGCTACGGCGGCGATGAATTCGTGCTGATGCTGCCCCAAACCGGGACGGACGGCGCGTTCGAGGTCGCCGAGCGGACTCGCAAGACCATCGCGGCGACCCCGCTCACTGCCCAGGGCACCAAGGTGACCACGACGGTGAGCGCGGGGGTGGCGACCTACCCCGATCATGGCAGGGATCTCGCGACGATCATGAACTGCGCCGATCAGGCGCTCTATGTCAGCAAGAAAGGCGGCCGCAACCGCACATCCGTGAGTGGCGATCCGCAAAAATAACCCGGCGCATGACGCGCAGGCGAAATCCCGTTACGTAACGCAAACGTGCTTCAGGGTGTTGAAGACGCAGCGCCCCCCGTGCGCCGGGACGGCCGGAAATAATCCGGGTTATCGTAATACCGTTCGCGCGCGTTGTCTTCGCACCAGCCCGGAACGCCGAGGATCGGCACCGGGACGAGTTCGCGTGTCGTCGCCAACCGCCCTGCATTACCGATATGTGCGGCGAGCCGCGCGTCGAGTGCCGTGAGCTGCGCGGCTGGTGGCAATTCGAAAAACGCGTCCTCGACCCCGAATATCACGCTTCTGCCGGTCACGCCGGTGAACGGCGCGAGCGCCTTTTCGTAGAGCGCGTGCCCGAAGAGGTAAAAACGCATGCGTTGCAGCACTGCTGCGCGGCGCTGCCAGAACAATTGCTTCCACTCGAAGCCGGTCAACAGCGCCGCGAGGGCAGGATCGCTCGCGGCGACGATCACGCCGCCCTCGTCGAACAACGTCAGCGCGTCCTGTGCGGGGCCCCGGTCTCGAGCGCCGCGCGCGCGCTGCCGTTCGAGTTCCCGGTAATGACGCTCGTTGAGCGCCGCCTTGGCGTGCGGAAACGTCAGCCACACCAGCGCATTGAACAAATCGTGCCAGTTGCACGAGCGCACCTGCACTTCGCCGCGCAGGAAAATTCGCGGCTCGTACTTGTCCTCGAATGTTTTCTGCCGCAGCTGCTGGGCAACAAAACGCAGCGGCCGGCCTGCGGCATTCGCAAGGGTCCGGTGGCGCGACGCGATGACGCCATTCAGCTCCTCGCAGCCAGGCCAAACCGCACCGCGCAGCCCGCCCGCCGCCGCGCGCAGTGGTGCGAACATCGGCGAGCGTTCGGCAAAATCAGGATCCCAGGGCTCAAACATGGATCGAGGACACAAATCAGATGGGTGAATGTTAATATTACATCCACCAGCCCATCGGGGTTTTTTCTCTGCTTTGCGGAAAAACTTTCTTACTCATGTCCGAAAAAATAGACTGTGCAGTGATCGGCGCCGGCGTGGTCGGCCTCGCGATCGCGCGCGAGCTGGCGCTGGCCGGCCGCGAAGTCGTGATCCTCGAAGCCGAGGATGCGATCGGCACCCATACCAGTTCGCGCAACTCCGAGGTGATCCACGCCGGAATCTTTTACGCGCCGGGAACGCTCAAGGCGCGCCTGTGCGTCAACGGCAAGCAGCGCATGTACCGCTACTGCGCCGAGCGCGGCATTACGCACCAGCGCATCACCAAAATCATCGTTGCCACCGTTGACGGCCAGGTCGCGGAACTCGAAAGATACATGCGGCAGGCGGAAGTCAACGGCGTGGACGATCTGCAAATGCTCACGCGCGGGGAGCTGCGGCAGATGGAGCCTGAAGTTGCGGCCGTTGCGGGTTTTCTGTCGCCTTCCACCGGAACCGTCGACAGCCATGCGCTGATGCTCTCCTATCTTGGCGATGCCGAAAACCACGGCGCGTCGCTGGCGCTGAACAGCCGCGTCGAGTCAGGCCGAGTGACCGGCGACGGCATCCTGCTCAACGTCGGGGGCACGGAGCCCATGACGGTGGTATGCAATACGGTGATCAACGCCGCGGGGCTCTACGCGCAGGACGTGTCGCGCCGGATCGAAGGCGTTCCGGCTGCGACGATCCCGCCCACGTTCTACGCGATCGGACATTACTACACGCTGACCGGAAAATCGCCGTTCAGCCGCCACGTCTATCCAATCGCGCGGGCAGACTGGCACGGCGTGCACGTCACGGTGGACCTCGGCGGCCGCTGCAAGTTCGGGCCCGACTTCGAATGGATCGACCGCGTTGATTATCGCTTCGACGAGAGCCGCGAGGCGCATTTTTACGCCGCGATCCGCCACTACTACCCCGGCCTGAAGGACGGCGCGCTGCAGCCCGGCTACACCGGCATCCGCCCCAAGATCGGCGGCCCCAGCAAACTGGTCACCGACTTCATGATCCAGGGCGAGCGCGACCACGGCGTGAAAGGCCTGATCGCCCTCTACGGGATCGAATCGCCGGGACTCACGTCATCGCTCGCGATTGGCGCTTACGTGCGAGAGCTAATGGCGTATTAATCAGCGTTTCGCGGCGCGCTAAAGCTGCGCCCTACAGCCGTGCCCGACGCCATCGCCGTAGGGCGCGGATTCATCGCGCCTTCTGGAATGGTTGCGTCCGTTGTTCGGCGCGATCGAGAAATGCGCCGACCTCGCGCACCCATTCCTCGCGCATGAAAATGAAACCGTCGTTGTGCCCGCCGCGCAACTCGAGGAACTGCCTGGGTTCCCGCGCGGCATCGAACAGCGCCTGACCGTGGCTGAACGGAACGATGTCGTCGCCCTTGCTGTGCGCGATCAGCACCGGCGCCGCGATCTGTCCGATGCGCGCGCGGTTACCGTATTCGATGCGCGCCAGCCACCGCACCGGCAGCCACGGATAGACCTGTGCGCCGAGATCGGGCGCCGAGGTGAACGTCGAAGCAAGCACCAGTGCGCGTGGCGGGTGCTGCAATGCGAGCCACGTCGCCACGCCGCCGCCGAGGGACTCGCCGAACACGACGATGTCCCGCGGCGCGAACTTGCGTATTTCAGTCAAATGCCGCCACGCCGCCTCACCGTCGCGATAAGTGCCGTCCTCCGACGGCGTGCCGCTGCTCCTGCCGTAGCCGCGGTAATCGACGATCAGCGTCGCATAGCCGAGGCGGTTGAACATCGTCAGGTACTCGAGCCGGTGCGAGATGTTGCCGGCGTTGCCGTGCAGGATGAGCACCGCACCGCGCGCCGCGTTCGCGGGCACCCACCAGCCGTGCAGGGTCGCGTCGTCAGCCGTGAGCCGCACTTCCTCGAAATCAAGGCCCGCTGCGCGAGGTGTTGCAACCAGCGCGCGCCCGACCTCGGGAAAATAGACCAGCCGCGACTGGAACAGGAATACCAGCAGCAGGACCACCGCGTAGACGGTGACTGCCGAAATCAGAATATTGAGCACACTGCGCATCCTAATCCTAATCGGGCAGCTCGAGTGCCGTCTCGTCCATCGCCGCGCATTGTTCGCGCAGCGAGAGGATCTGATCCTGCCAGTAGCGTTGGCTATTGAACCATGGGAAGCTCGCGGGAAACGCCGGATCGTGCCAGCGCCGCGCGAGCCAACCGGCATAATGAATCATGCGCAGCGTGCGCAGCGCCTCGATCAGCGCCAGCTCGCCGCGGTTGAAATCGTGGAACTCGCGGTAGCCCGCGACCACGTGCCCGAGCTGCAGGCTCATCGCCGCCCGGTCTCCCGACAGCAGCATCCACAAGTCCTGCATCGCCGGCCCGCTGCGGCAATCGTCGAGGTCGACGAAATGCGGCCCGCCGCCGGTCCATAGAATGTTGCCCGCGTGGCAGTCGCCATGCAGGCGGATATTGCGCACCGCGCCGGCACGCTGATAGCACTGCGCAACGCGTTGCAGCGCGTCGTCCACAATAGTTTCATAGGCTGTTTCGAGATCCACTGGCACGAACTCGTGCTCGATGACAAAGCGCGCCGGTTCCTCGCCGAAGCTCGCGATGTCGAGTGCCGGACGATGGCGGAACGGCCGCAATGCCCCGACTGCGTGGGTGCGGCCGAGGAAACGCCCGAGCCAGCGCAGCGTGTCCGGGTTTTCAAGTTCGGGCGCGCGCCCGGGCCGCTTCGGAAACAAGGCGAAACGGAAACCGCGATGCTCGTGCAGCGTCGCGCCATCGGCTGCGGCAAGCGGCGCTACCACCGGAATTTCGCGCGCAGCCAACTCGATGGCGAAACTGTGCTCTTCCAGTATCGCTTCATTGCTCCAGCGCAGTGGGCGGTAGAACTTGGCGATCAGCGCCGTCCCGTCCTCGACCCCCACCTGGTAGACGCGGTTCTCATAACTGTTCAGCGCGAACTGCCGCCCGTCACAGCGGTAACCGCAACTCTCGACGGCATCGAGGATCAGGTCCGGCGTGAGGGCCCGGTATGGCAATTCGTCCGACATGGTCGATGCGGAACATAACACACTACCGGCTGAAATTTTACGCCGGGACGGGCCGGGAAAAGTTAAAATCCATGGCTACGGAATCCGCTAACACCACTACGGCTTGAAACCACCCCATGCTGACTGCATACACCACCGCGAACGGCACACTCAGCAAGGTCCATGTCACTCAGCTCTCGGACCTCACGCCCGGGATGTTGTGGCTGGACCTGGTCTATCCGACCGAGCAGGATCGCCAATGGATCAGGCAGGCTTTTGGCCAGGAACTGCAGTTCATCGAGGAACTTGGAGAAATCGAAGCCAGCGAGCGCTTTTACCGCGACGAACACGGCCTGCATCTGCATTTGTATTTTCTGCTGACCGGCGGCGCAATCACGCGTAACGTGGATGTCGGATTTACCATCAGCAACGGGCGTCTTTATACGCTGCGCAGCGACGAACTTCCCGAATTCCGCTCGTTCAACAGCCAGGCCGCCAAGAATCCCGAATTGGGCGACAGCGCGATGGCGATACTGGTCGGCATCATCGCTGCCCGCGAGGGCATGATGGCGGACACCTACGAGCGCCTGGAGTCGGAACTCGAGCCCGTGAGCCTGTCCATCTTCCGGAGCAGATCGCAAACCATGCCGCGCGTGCTCGAGTCGCTCGCCCGCATCGAGGACATCAACGGCAAGGCGCGGCTCGGGCTGCTCGAAAACCGACGCGCCTATTCCAGCCTGGCGCGCAGCAGCGAAGCCGCCGCGCAAACCGAAACCATCAACGAGATCCTGCTCGACGTCGATTCGCTGATGACTTACTCGAGTTTTCTCGCCGAACGCACGAAATTCCTGATGGACGCCGCACTCGGCATGATCAACATCGCCCAGAACAAACGTCTGAATATCTTCACCGTGTTATCGGTGATACTGATGCCACCCACGCTGATTGCGAGTATCTACGGCATGAATTTCCGCCATCTGCCTGAACTCGAGTGGTATTACGGCTATCCGCTGGCGCTGGTGCTGATGCTGATCGTCGCGATCGGCCCTATCCTTTACCTAAAACACAAAGGCTGGCTGTAAGCAAGGCACCAGCTTCAGTCGACCCGGGCGCCGGAATCTTTCACCACCTTCGCCCACTTCACGAAATCCTGCCTGATGACCGTGGCGAATTCTTCGGGCGTGCCGCCCGCGGCATCAGCGCCTTGCGCATTGAGCAAGCCCTTCAAGTCGGCTGCCGCCAGCGACTTGTTAAGATCCGCATTGACGCGCACGACGACTGTCCGCGGCGTTCCCCTGGGGACGATGATGCCGAACCAGTTCGTCACCTCATAGCCGGGCACGGTCTCGCCGATGGTCGGAAGTTCCGGCATCGCGCCGGAGCGCCTGGCGCCGGTCACGGCGAGTCCGCGCAGCTTGCCCGCTTTGACCTGCGGAATCAGCGGCACCGCGCTCGCGATGGTGACGCTGACCTGTCCCGCAATCAGGTCGATCATCAGGGGCCCCGTGCCCTTGTACGGGATGTGGGTCATGGCGACGCCCGCCATCGATTTGAACAGTTCCATCGCGAGATGGCTGGACGAGCCCGCGCCCGCCGAAGCGTAGTTGGTCTGTCCCGGCCTGGTTTTCGCAAATGCGATGAGCTCCTTTACCGATTTCGCCGCAAAGCCCGTGTTGGATGCCAGCATCAGTGGCACCGCGACAAACTGGATCACGGCGTCGAAATCCCTGACGGCGTCGTAGTTGACCTTCCGGTAGAGGTGCGGATTGATCACGTGCGGAATCGATGTGAACAGCAGCGTGTAGCCGTCGGGTGCAGCGCGTACCGTGATCTCGGTTGCGACCAGACCGCCGGCGCCGCCGCGATTGTCGACCACCACCTGCTCGCCCAGGCTCGCCGTGAGCTGCTGCGCCGCGATGCGTCCCAGAATGTCAGCGGCACCACCGGGCGGAAACCCCACCACCAGCCGCACCGGCTTGTTCGGATAGCGCTGCGCTGGCGCGCCGGTGCAGGCCGCAACCAGCATCAGAGCGATGCAACATTTCACGCCACAATGCAGTACTAACGGTTTTTCCGCCTCACGCCTCATGCCTCACTCCTCATTAGATTAACCGCGCACGGCACCACATTACCACCCTAATACGTAAGCCGGCCTGCGCGGATCGGCCCCGCCATGCAACACGCCGGTCTTGTGATCGACCACGATCGTGCAAGGCGCGCCGGCGAGCCACGTCCACTCGTCCCACCAGCAGACCTTGTGGCCGAGTTGCGCGAGTTCGCCGCCGGTTGCTTTCGGGATGCGCGCTTCGAGATAAAGCCGGCCCGGAAAATAATCGTGCGGCTCGAACGAGCCCGGAAAGCTGTAGTTGGCAAACCGCGGAGCCTCGATTGCGCTTTGCGCATCCATGCCGAACACGTTGACGTTCAGGAATACCTGCAGCATCGCCTGCGGCTGCACGTCGCCGCCGGGCGTGCCGAAGGGCATCAGCACCCTGCCATTCCTGAACGCGAGCGCGGGACTGGGTGTGAGCCGCGGCCGCTTGCCCGGCGCAACCGAACTCGGATGGGTGGGATCGGCCCACGATTGCGTGCCCCGGCCAGAACACAGAATTCCCACACCGGGGACGAGCGGTGAATTGTTGGAGCCGTCCGACGGCGTCGCCGAAAATGCATTGCCATGCCGGTCGATGCAGCACACGTAGGTGGTATCGCCGGGTCCCGGCGCTTCATCGGGCTGCGGCCGCGTCATCCATTGATGCGGCAGATTGACGAGCGTCGCGGGATCGCCCGCCGGCGGCATCCCGGGCCACGCACGGTCGGGACGTATCATGCCGCGGCGGTGCGCGGCGTAGCCGTCCGACATCAAGCCCTTGATCGGCACATTGACGAAATCCGGATCGCCGAAATGCTGATGGCGGTCGGCGAATGCGAGCTTCAATGCTTCGGTCACGACGTGAATATAGGCAGGCGAGTTGTGCCCCATGGCCAACAGGTCGTAGCCCCTGAGGATATTGAGCGCGATCGGCAGCACCGGCCCCTGCGACCACGGCCCGCACGCGTGGACCTCGATGCCGTTGAATTTCGCCTTGACGGTCGGCTCGAACCTGACGCCGAATTCGGCGAAATCCTCCATCCGCATCAGGCCGCCGTTCTGGCGGTGGAACCTGACGATCGCCGCGGCGACATCTCCCTTGTAGAACGCATCGCGTGCGGCGCGCAGTGCCGCGCTGCGTCCCTTGCGCCGGTTCGCCTTCTCGACGTCGGCCAAATACTGCAGCGTCCTGCCAAGTTCAGCCTGCACGAAAACTTCGCCCGGCCCGGGCGCACGGCCCCTGGGCAGGAATACTTTTTTGCTCGACGGCCAGCGCGCGTAGGATGCGCGGTTGTCCTTGATGAATTCCGACATCAGCGGATACATCGGGAAACCCTCGCGCGCAAAACGGATCGCCGCCGCCGCAACTTCGCCGAAAGTCATGGTACCGAAGCGCGCAAGCGCGGTGATCCACGCATCCGGCGCCGCGGGCACCACGCTGCGCAACACGCCAGCCGGGATTTTGCCGCCGTGATGCCGCATGAAATAATCCGGAGTCACCGCCTGCGGCCACACGCCGAGGCCGTCGATGCAATGGATTTCACGCTTTTTCGCGAGATGGATAATCAGCGGCGCGACCCCGCCGAAGTTGACTTTGTCGGTTTGCAGTACGCCTGTCGCGATTCCCGCCGCGACCCCTGCATCGACCGCATTGCCGCCGGCTTCGAGGATTTCAAATCCGGCGTGCGCGGCAAGATAGTGTCCAGCGGCAATCACGTGCCGCGTTCCCATGATCGTCGGACGGTTCGCCGCGGCGGCTTTTTTCAGCATCGGCGCTTCAAGTTTCATGCTTCACCTCACGTTTTTCCGATTGCGCACCAAGCTCCCGCAAGCACGCATTGTATTACGCCTCGGGCCCAGGCTGCGCATCGGGCACTGCGTGCACTGTAGTATCATTCTCTTTTTTCGACTCTTCCGCCTTCAATCCGATATGAAACCATTCGACTGGCAATTCCCCTACCCCTCGCAACGCATGCCGATCCTCGCGCGCAACGTCGTGGCAACCTCACAACCGCTCGCGGCCCAGGCCGGCCTGCGCATGCTGCTGAAAGGCGGCAGCGCGGTCGATGCCGTGCTCGCCACCGCAATCGCGCTGACCGTGCTGGAGCCGACCAGCAACGGCATCGGCTCGGACGCGTTCGCGATTTTGTGGGATGGCAGGAAGCTGCATGGACTCAACGCCTCTGGCCGCTCTCCTGCCGCGTGGACACCGGCGCGATTCAAAGGACGGGCGGCGATGCCGACGCGCGGCTGGGATGCGGTAACCGTGCCCGGTTGTGTCGCGGCATGGGTCGAATTATCGGGCAAGTTCGGCAAGCTGCCGTTCGCCGATCTGTTCGAGCCGGCAATCCAGTATGCGGCGGGCGGCTTCATGGTGAGTCCGACCATCGCGCGACTGTGGGCAAAACAGGTTCCAGAACTCGCGTCGATACCGGGCTACGCCGAGGCCTTCATGCCCAGGGGACGCGCACCGCAGCCGGGGGAAACCTTCACGTCCCCGGATCAGGCGCGCACCCTCAAACGCATCGCCGAGACCAAAGGCGAAGCGTTCTACCAGGGTGACCTCGCTGAAAAAATGGTCGCGCACTCGCGCGAGCACGGCGGCGCAATGACGATGGACGATCTCACGACGCACGCGCTCGACTGGGTCGAACCGCTGGGACAGAGCTATCGCGGCTACACATTGCACGAAATTCCGCCCAACGGTCAGGGTATTGGCGCGCTGATCACACTCGGCATCCTCGAAAACCTCGACATGGCGAGCCTGCCGGTCGATTCCGCCGACAGCCTGCACGTGCAGATCGAAGCGATGAAACTCGCGTTCGCCGACATCTACGAATACGTGTCGGACCCGGCGACGATGCGCGTCAAGCCGTCCGAGATGCTCGACAAGGCGTATCTGAAAAAGCGCGCCAGCCTGATCGACATGAAGCGCGCGCAGGACCCGGATTTCGGCGTGCCGCCGCGCGGGGGCACGGTGTACCTGACCGCGGCCGACGCCTCCGGCATGATGGTGTCCTACATTCAGTCGAATTACCAGGGCTTCGGCTCCGGCATCGTGGTCCCCGGCACGGGCATCAGCCTGCAGAACCGCGGTTACGGATTCAGCCTGCGGCCGGGACACGCAAACGAAGTCGGGCCGCGCAAACGCCCGTTCCACACCATCATTCCTTCATTCATCACCCGGGACGGCAAGCCGGTGATGAGCTTCGGCGTAATGGGCGGATCGATGCAGGCGCAGGGCCACTCGCAGGTGATGATCCGGTTCGCCGACTACCACCAGAACCCGCAAGCGGCAGCAGACGCGCCGCGCTGGCGCATCGACACCGGCCTCGACGTCGGAATCGAGCAGGGCGTCAGCGCCGATGTCATTGCCGAACTCAGGCGCCGCGGCCACGCGCTCACGCAGGCCGACCGCTGGAGCACCGATTTCGGCCGCGCGCAACTGATTTACAAAATGGATGACGGCTACCTCGCGGCATCCGAGCGCCGTACCGACGGCCAGGCGGTGGGATTTTGAGGAACGAACATGTCCGAGCATAAAGCTACGATCAAATGGGCGCGCAACGGCGCCGACTTCGGTTACAAGAACTATCCACGCGATCACGCGTGGGTTTTCGAGGACGGCATGGAGGTGAAAGCTTCCGCCGCGCCCCAGTACCTCGGCAATCCGCAGCTGGTCGATCCTGAATCGGCGTTCGTCGCCGCGCTGTCGAGCTGCCACATGCTGACGTTTCTCGCGTTGGCGTCCAACAAGGGTTTCGTCGTCGACAGCTACGAGGACAGCGCGGTCGGCCATCTCGAGAAAAACGCCAACGGCAAGCTTGCCGTGACGCGCGTCGAGCTGCATCCGAAGATTGTTTACAGCGGCGCGAAATTACCGGCGCAGGCCGACCTCGACTGGCTGCACGACAAAGCCCATCGGGAATGCTTCATCGCCAACTCGGTGATTACCGAAGTGCACGTGCTGCCCGCCGGCTAGCAAGTCGACGCAAGCTACCGCTTGTATTTCGCCCGCGCCGGCTTGACAAGACTCCATTTTCGGCGAAATTGGAGCACGTGAAAACCATTTTCCGGATCCTGGAGTCCCGCGCTATTCAGGACCTGAAACAACTGCCCGCGTTGTCACTCCCCGACCAACGCCTCCAGCGTGCGCGAGCGGAATTCGCGCTGATGCAATACGTAGACGACGCTGATTGTGATCACGATCATCAGCACGGGGTGCAGGAACCACGACAGCGCGGCGACGCCGAAATAATAGGCGCGTAGCCCATTGTTGAAATTGCCGTTGGCAAATGCAAGGATGAGGGCAAGGCGGTCGATGTGCGCCGCATATTGCTCGGCATCCGGCGGCGGCTTCTTAGTCGCGCCGGCCAGGATCGAGGCGAGGCCGAACTGGCGGATCGACCACGAAAACTTGAAAAACGCGTAGACGAAGATCAGCACCAGCAGCAGGATCTTGAGCTCCCACACGCGCTCGGACACCTGCTGGGCGAACGGCAGCTCCGCAAGCACGCCGGCCGCCTTCTCGGCATAGCCCATCAGCGCCACCAGCGCGCCCAGGATCAGCATCGTCGTCGAAGCGAAAAACTGCGAGCTGCGCGTCAGGGTGCGCATCACGTTGACATCGACCATGCGGTTGTCGCGCTCGACCATGCGCGCCATCCAGTCGCGCACAAAGCGGTCGGTCTCACGCCGCAATGAGGGCTGTTCCACACGATGATAATCGGTGTACCACACATAGCCGAGCCACCACACCGCGAACCAGGTCAGCGCCAGCATGTCGAGCCACGGCAGCGGCAGCGTGTTGATGATGAAGTTGATCGTGCTCATGCGAACAGCGTCAGCACGCCCGTGTAGCCGTACAGACGATTATGCGAAATCTCTCCATTGCAGAAAAATCCCACCAGTGGAATCTCGCCGAAAGCAGACGCTATCATCCTGAGTTCCCCGGAATCCGGGCCGAACAGATTGGCGCCGCGCCCGAGGCAGGAGTAATACACTCCGCCGCGCGGCTGCGTGTAAAGCCCTTTTTTCATGCTCGCCAGCATGCGGTTCATGTCCTCGGTTGCGCTCGCGGTATCGCGGCGGCAGAACATCAGGCGCGCGCCCTGCTCGACGAGATCGCCGATCGCCACCAGCCCGCGCGCCGGATCGATGCCGACGAGGTTGCGCACGAGGTAGTCTCCGGTATCGGTGCCCGCGATCGGCAGCCCCGCGAAAATCAGGCCGCCGAGGCGGTTCAGGTCGCGCGCGAGCGTCTCGCCGATATCTTCCTTCATCACGTCAAGCGCAGGCCGCTCGTCGAGCGTAACGATGATGTTGCGCTGACACTGCGTGATGACGTGCTTGGGTCCAATCGGCGAGCAACCCTGCGTGAGGCGCGTGGCAATCGTCACTTCATCCGCAAACAGGACCCCGGAAATCCCGCCCTCGGTGACCTTGTCGGCGAGCTGCAGGTTCCGGCGGCGCGAGCTGGTGAGACCACCGACCAGAAAGCCGCTTTCCACCTTGCCGGCAAGGCCGGTAATCAGCTCGGGAACCTCGCTGTTCTGCGGATCGGCGTGCACGATCGCGAAATTCGCCTTGCGCTCGCCGCACCTGAGGCGCGCCAGGCCCAGATCGTTGCCGGACTTGATGCCGGAAAATACCTGAAACGAATCGGGCGCGAATTCACCGAGCATCACCGCCAGCGCAGGCTCGTCGACATACTCGCGGCCCGTCGCGCAAATGCCGATGCCGACCGTGCCGACCCAGTGCGGCACGCCGGTGCGCTGCCGGAAAAATTCAACGATATCCCCGAGGTGGTCGGCAAGCAGATCGGTGACATAAAGAAAGCCGAGGCTGGCCGGTGGCCCGCCGAGCCGCGCGAGGCAAAGCCCCGCCGCTTCCTGCCAGTCCTTGCCGGACGCGTGACCAAACCGAAAACTTGAGCTCATGCGCACTATTATCGCCGCATTAGTTAGCTGTATGCACGCATAGAAGGTGTTTTTAGCCGGGCGCGGCGCCTTAATGTATGATTAAACACTCAAATCCAAAGCCGGGAAACGTGATGAGCGAAGTGGTCGCAACCAGCCAGACCATACTGGTGGTGGGCGGTGGCATCAGCGGCATGACCGCCGCGCTGGAAGCGGCGGAATGCGGCAAGCAGGTCGTGCTGATCGAAAAAAATCCGACGCTCGGCGGGCGTACCGCGCTCCTCTACCGCTACTTCCCCAAGCTGTGTCACCCGACCTGCGGCCTCGAAATCAATCTGCGCCGCATCAAGTCCAATTCCCGGCTGCGCGTGCTGACGCTTGCCGAAGTCACCGCGATTGCCGGCAGCCGCGGCGATTACACCGCAACGGTCAGGCTCACGCCGCGCTACGTCAACGAGAATTGCACCGCATGCGGCGCGTGCGCCGATGCCGTGACCGCGACAGTTGCCAACCCGGGCAACTACAACCTGAACCAGATGAAAGCCGCGTATCTTCCGCACGCGATGGCGTTTCCGCAGCGCTACGTACTGGATCCGTCGATCATCGGCACCCCCGACGCCGAAAAAGCCAGGGCGGCATGCAAGTACAACGCGATCGATCTCGACATGAAGGAACAAACAATACAGCTCAAGGCCGGCGCAGTGATCTGGGCTACCGGCTGGAAGCCGTACGACGCCGCCAAGATCCAGCCTTACGGCTATGACCGCTTCGCCAACGTCATCACCAGCGTCGAATTCGAGCGTCTTGCCGACCCGCATGGGCCCACCGGTGGCAGGATCCTGCGCCCGTCCGACGGCAAGGAAGCAAAAAACGTCGCGTTCATCCAGTGCGCCGGCTCGCGCGATGAAAACCATCTGCGCCACTGCTCGCGCATCTGCTGCATGGCCTCGCTCAAGCAGACCAGCTACGTGCGCGAGTCCTTCGGCGCCGACGGCAAGTCGACGATCTACTACATCGATATTCGCGCCATCGACCGCTTTGAGGACTTTTACGCCAAGGTGCTCGCCGATCCCGGCGTCAAATTCGTCAAGTCCAAAGTCGCGAAAATCGAGGAAGACCAGAAAACCGGCGACGTCATGCTGCACGGCGTCGACACCGAAGGCTATCACCGCTACGAGAACCGGCACGATCTCGCGGTGCTCGCAATCGGCATGGAGCCGTCGGTAAACGCCGCCAGCCTTCC
>Ga0080064_1001228_pt2 | contig 37441 bp, 35 predicted proteins | sample Subgrocontami54m_FD_69260 | JGI IMG/M metagenome (GOLD analysis project Ga0080064, IMG submission 69260) | Subsurface groundwater microbial communities from S. Glens Falls, New York, USA - GMW46 contaminated, 5.4 m (SPADES assembly) (version 2) ...
ACTCGCGGGCGGTTTCCTGGCAGGGCTGGACATCTGGACCCTAACTGAGCTAATACTCGAGACATCTACTGTTGGGGTTCGCGTTTCGAGCGTCAGGTGGGGATACCCCCCGCCACCCTCGAAGCCGAACAATTTTCCCAAAGGGGAGGAAACGATGAAGGAGCAGCGGCCCGGAGCAGCGTTTGGGATCGACCACTACGTGGTGCCTGTAAGTGACATCGACCGATGGAGCGCATTCTACACCAATGTCCTCGGAGCCATACCGCGATCGATGGGCGGCGATAGGCCGGTTCAGCCGCCGCGAGCGCGCCCCGGTATACAGTTCACGTTTGTGGGCGCGTGTCACGTGGGAGGCGCATCCCGGCCGGAAGCCCTACCCGCCAGCAAGGGGCTAGGGGTTAGTTTGCCGCGCTACCGCTACTTCGTCCGAGCCGAGGATATCGACGACCATCTCCGGCGACTGGATCAGTACCAGGTGACCCATACCGCCGCGATTCGCACGTCTGAAGAGGGCGAAGACGGAACCGCGGTTCGGTTCGAGGATCCGGATGGAAACCAGTTGGAGTTCTGGGCACCGGCTCGGATGCCGGCCGGTGCGATGGACGAGGAAACCGCGGTCAAGGTCGGGCGTGTCGCCGGGGCGCTCTTCGAGTCCCGCGATCTCACCAAAACCGGCGACTTCTTCACTGAGTACTGTGGGCTCGATCCTTTCTCGAACTCGGATGTCTCGAAGAACACCATGGTGCTGAAGTTCGCGGCCGGCGGGCGGCTCGCCTTCAAAAGGGTGGATGGCCTCATCGGGCGGACCGGCGGACACATCCATCCCCTGCACACGGCGATGCTGATGCGGGGCGACGAGATGATGCAGGTATACGAGCGCATGTGGGCGGATTTCCCGGAGTGGGATCACGATCCGGCCGTGCGGGCCTGCGTGCCAGCGGAGGAGACTCAGCAGCTCCCCCCGCGTGTGGGCATCCATGGCAGCCCCATCGGACAGCCCTGGCGGACGGGCTTTGGTCGGGGCGATAGCTTCTGGGATTGGGACACCAATGCCTTCCACTGGGTGCCGGGCGCGCCCGTTGCTGGCACTGAGGCCACCCTGACCCCGGAATCGTCTCAGAAGTATCTGGCCGCGCACCTGGCCGGCAAGCAGTCGCGATAGCGCATCTCGAGGGTCCTTTTAAGAGGAGGGACCGGCGAGATGGTGGCACGGGTGTCGGACACAACAATCTAGACAATCTTTTGTCAATCTTTTTTCCTATCCTCAGTGATTGTAAGATAAAAAGAAATCACCATTGACCCGTCCTACTCCCAATTAGTCTGAACCCCCCAATACTACAAGGCGGAGAAAATGCCCCGCCCTGCCTGGAAACCGCCCTTTCCTTCCTTGATTTGGCTTGGGAAAGCGCGCAGAATTTTGCTGACATGGATACTCTTGAGGCAAAGGTCAGAGAGACCATCCAGAAATACGGAATGCTTTCGCCCGGCGACAGCGTTCTCGTGGCGGTTTCCGGAGGACCGGATTCGGTTGCGCTCCTTCACCTCCTGGCCGGATTGAAAGAAAAGCTGGACCTCCGTCTCGCGGTGGCCCACCTTCAGCACGGTATCCGGGGAGACGAGGCCGGAGAAGACGCCCTCTTTGTCACTGGTATGACCGAGAGGCTCGGGCTACGCTTTCATCTTAAAGAAGTGGATCTTCCGGGAATAAAATCGCGCAAGGGCCGCGGCAATCTCGAAGCGATGGGCAGGGAGGAGCGGTATCGCTTTTTTGCCGAGCTGGCAGAAGAGCAGGGTTTCCTGAAAATCGCTATTGGCCACACGCGGGATGACCAGGCGGAAACCGTCCTCATGAGACTCGTCCGGGGAAGCGGTCGGACGGGATTGGCGGGGATCCCTCCCGTTCGTCCTGTGGCTTTTGGCGGGCAAAGCTCGAAAGGGCCGTGGCTGATCCGTCCCTTGATCGAGTCGTCCCGGGAAGAGATTCTCACCTACCTGGCCGAAGAAAAGCTCAGTTATCGCATCGACCGGAGTAATTTGGATCCAGCTTTCCTGCGAAACTGGGTTCGATTGAGCCTGCTTCCCGAACTGAGGGAAAGGGCCGGAATTGGCTTGGATGAGAGATTGGCCGATTTGTCGGAGATCTGGCGCGATGAAGAGGCTTTTTTGGAGCGCGTAGTCGAGGAGCGTCTGCGCGGGCTCGCGGAAGGGGAGAGGCTCCCCCGGGCGATTTTGCTCCAGGAGCCGAAGGCGATCCAGCGAAGGTTGCTCCGCGGCTGGTTCGAGAAGATTTTAGGGAGCCTGAAAGGCATCGGCTTTGATCATGTAGAGACCGCGATCCGCTTTATCGCCGAAGGTCCTCCCCAGGGGCGTCTCTCCCTCCCCGGGAGTTGGGACTTGGTGCGACAATACGATTGGCTGAGTTTGAAGCGGCGCGGGGCGAAGAGAGTTTCAACCCCGGGTTATAGCTATAAGCTGCCGTTGGACGGCGAGCTTCTCATTCCCGAGGCCGGCGTGAGATTTCAGAGCGTCCGGGGCCCCCCCTCCGGTTTTCTTGGCGCGCCGGGGGCCGGGCTGGAAGCCCATTTCGATCACGCCCGGTTTCCCGGACCTCTGACAGTGCGCAATTTCCGCCCCGGAGACCGGTTTCAACCCCTCGGGATGCGGGGCCATAAGAAGGTCAAGGAGCTTTTCATCGAGAAGAAGGTGCCGCTTTTTCTCCGGCGTAACCTTCCGATCCTTGTGTCCGATGGAGAGATCCTCTGGATTCCCGGCTGCGGCAGGAGCGATCTGGCGCAGGTTACCCCGGATACCACAGAGATTTTGAGCATTATTGTCGAGATCCGTGAAGATTGGGAGGGTAGGGCTCGAAACGGAGAGTAGCCGCGGGTCCGCGAGTATGAGGGTCGCAAATTTCAACGCCGCAGGCGCCCCTTGTCGACGGATCAAGTTCGATGTCGGGAATATTGAACTGAGTCCGTAGCTGTGTTAAATTCCTCTTACTCATTTCTCAGTGAGGTTTGATTTGAATCCTATAACTAAAAATCTAGCCCTCTGGCTGGTCTTGGGGCTTATTTTCTTATTGCTGTTTAATGTTTTCAGTAAACAGCATGGCCGTGATCCCGAGGTCGTCTTCAGCCAGTTTATGGAGGCGGTGGAAAAAGGAGAGGTGCAAGAGGTCACGATTCAGGGACCGAACATTCAAGGGAAGTACGAAAACGGGGAACGTTTCCGTACATTCGCCCCGAATGATCCCGACCTCGTCAAGATTTTGCGCGGAAAGAAAGTCAAGATTTCCGCCAAGCCGGAGGATGAATCTCCGTGGTATGTGACGCTCTTTGTCAACTGGTTTCCGATGCTTCTCCTGATCGGCGTCTGGATCTTTTTTATGCGCCAAATGCAGATCGGGGGCGGCAAGGCGATGTCCTTCGGTAAGAGCCGCGCCAAGCTCTTGACGGAGAACCAGCACAAGATCACCTTCAACGACGTGGCGGGAGTGGAGGAGGCCAAGGAGGAGCTGGAAGAAATCATCGCCTTTCTGAAGGACCCGAAGAAGTTTACCAAGTTGGGGGGAAGAATTCCCAAGGGCTGTCTCCTTGTGGGAGCGCCGGGGACGGGGAAGACGCTTTTGGCCCGCGCCGTCGCAGGAGAGGCCGGGGTTCCTTTTTTCAGCATCAGCGGGTCGGATTTTGTGGAGATGTTTGTCGGCGTGGGCGCCTCCCGGGTGCGGGACCTCTTTATCCAGGGGAAGAAGCACGCCCCCTGTATCATCTTTATCGATGAGATCGATGCCGTGGGCCGCCACCGTGGCGCAGGGCTCGGTGGAGGGCACGACGAGAGGGAGCAGACCCTAAACCAACTCTTGGTGGAGATGGATGGGTTCGAGGCCAACGAGGGGGTGATTCTCCTCGCCGCGACCAACCGTCCTGATGTCCTGGATCCGGCGCTGCTTCGTCCGGGCCGCTTTGACCGCCGGGTCGTGGTTTCTCGGCCCGATATTAAAGGAAGGGAGGGGATTCTGGCGGTGCATGCGCGGAAGGTCCCCCTCGCTGCGGACGTGGACATTAAGATCCTGGCGCGCGGCTCGCCCGGGTTTACCGGCGCCGACTTGGAGAACATGGTCAACGAGGCGGTGCTTTTGGCTGCCAGGGCGGATAAGGATCGGGTCGATATGCGCGACTTCGAATTGGCCAAGGACAAGGTCATGATGGGAACTGAGCGCAAGAGCATGATTATCAGCGAGGAAGAGAAGCGGAACACCGCCTACCATGAGGCCGGGCATGCCCTGGTGGCCACGCTGCTTCCCGGGACGGACCCGGTGCACAAGGTCACCATCATTCCCCGCGGGATGGCCTTGGGCGTCACCCAGCAGCTTCCGATCGACGAGAAGCATACCTATCCGAAGGAATATCTATTGAATAATCTCACCATCCTCTTCGGGGGCCGGGTCGCCGAGGAGCTGGTGCTGAACCACACGACGACCGGAGCGGGAAACGATATCGAGCGGGCCACCGAACTCGCCCATCGAATGGTTTGCGAGTGGGGCATGAGTGAACGGCTCGGGCCGATGACCTTCGGCAGCAAAGAGGAGCAGATCTTTCTGGGCAGGGACTTCACCCAGCAACAGCAGTACTCAGAGAGCACGGCTATCGAGATCGATTCCGAAATCAGGCGTCTTATCCTTCAGTGTTACGAGCGGGCGAAGGATCTCCTGAAAAGCAATCTGGGTCTCCTTCACAAGGTTGCCGAGAAGCTCCTGGAGAAAGAGGTTCTGGATGGGTCGGAGATCGACGCCCTGGCGCGGGAGTTTAACGGCGACCCCAGCATACCTATTGCCCCGGCGGCGGCGAATGCCTGAAACGGTCTCCCTCAGGCCTGGTTAGCTCTCCACAGTTTCTTTTTCTCAATTCAAATGTAAGGTGGCAAGCAACGAGGCCGAGGTCTCGCAAAGTTTCGTTGCATTCGGATGGAGGCCGCGAAAGGGTGTCAGCGAAGCGAAGGTTGGCGGGAGATTCTTTGGAACCGTCTTCTCAAGGCCCGAGTGCCGCGTTTTCGACGGACGGTTGGCTGCTGGAGACGCGTCACGGAAATGTGGAGATGCGCGGGCGCACCGCCCTGATGGGAGTCCTGAATGTGACTCCGGATTCCTTCTCCGACGGGGGAAAGTATCTGAAGCCTGGGGAGGCAATCGCCCATGGCGTCCGGCTGGCCGAAGAGGGAGCCGATATCATCGACATCGGCGGAGAGTCTACGCGCCCGGGGGCCCGGCCTGTTTCCGTGGAAGAGGAGTCCGAGCGGGTCATTCCGGTCATTCGCGAACTGCGTCGGGCTCTTTCCATCCCGCTTTCGATCGACACCTGCAAGGCGGAGGTGGCCAAGAGGGCCCTGGACGAGGGAGTGGACATCATCAACGATGTCAGCGCCTTGAGGATGGACCCCAAGATGGCTCTGCTCGCGGCCGCGGAGCGCGTTCCCGTGGTTCTCATGCACATGCAAGGCACGCCCGACATTATGCAGCAGAGACCTCACTATCAAAATGTGGTAGAGGAGGTAAAAGAGTTTCTCAGGAGCCGCGTCCAGTTCGCCTTGGAGAAAGGCATCGACTCTTCACGGATCATCGTGGACCCGGGCATCGGCTTCGGCAAGGAGCTTCACCACAATTTGGCCTTGCTGCGGGCCCTTCCGGCGCTCGGCTCCCTGGGACAACCGCTTCTGGTCGGTGTTTCGCGGAAGACGTTCATCGGAAAGCTCCTGGGGAGAGCGGGTCCAAAGGAGCGCCTGGAGGGAAGCTTGGCGGCGGCCGTCATGGCGGTGGTCGGCGGCGCTCACATGATCCGGGCCCATGACGTGAGGGAGTCCGGTCGAGCCTTGCGGATCGCCGACGCGATCCGTTATGGAGAAGTGGAAGTTCGGGGAGAGAAAAAGTGAAAAAGTCAGCGCATAAGGCGGGGAATCACAAACGGCATCTCTTCGGCACCGACGGCGTCCGGGGGGTGGCCAACGTAGAGCCGATGACTTCGGAAATGGCTTTGAAGCTGGGCCGGGCGATCGCCTATGTTCTTCCCGAGCGCAATTCCCGGCCGATTCCAACCCGGCTGGCCAATCGGCCCTCTCCAGGGTCGAAGCCGAATGAGAGTATTCCGAAGCATCGCTACAAGGTGATCATCGGCAAAGACACGCGGCTCTCAGGATACCTGTTGGAAACAGCCCTGGCCTCGGGCATCTGTTCCATGGGCGCGGATGTGCTTCTGGTCGGTCCGCTGCCCACTCCCGGCGTGGCGTTCCTGACCCGGAGCATGAGGGCGGATGCCGGCGTGGTGATCTCCGCCTCGCACAATCCATTCGAGGACAACGGGATCAAGTTTTTTTCCCACGACGGCTTCAAGCTCCCGGATGCCCTCGAGGCGCGCATGGAAGAGGCGATCTCTACCGGAAAAATCGACCACTACCGGCCCACCGCCGCGGCGATCGGCAAAGCCTTCCGTATCTCGGACGCGGTCGGAAGGTACATTGTCTTTCTCAAAAACACTTTCCCCCGTCATTTGACCCTGGAGGGGCTAAAGATCGTAGTCGACTGTGGTCACGGGGCCGCCTATCGGGTGGCGCCGGCCGTGCTTTCGGAGTTGGGCGCCGAGGTGATTTCCACGGGAGTTCAACCGGACGGCGAGAATATCAACCGGGAGTGCGGCGCGCTTTATCCGGAGGCGGCGCGGCAGCTTTTATTGGAGCACAGGGCGGATCTGGCCATCGCCTTGGATGGAGATGGAGACCGGGCGGTTTTTATCGATGAGCGGGGCGAGGTGGTGGATGGGGACGAAGTTCTGGCCATCTGCGCCAAGGAGATGGCCGGCTACAAAACGCTCAAGTCCCGGGTGGTGGTGGCGACGGTCATGAGCAACCTGGGGCTGGAGATCGCCCTAAAAAAAATGGGGTGCCGGATGGTCCGCACTGCCGTGGGAGACCGCTACGTCGTGGAAGAGATGCTCAGGGGCGGGTACAACCTGGGAGGAGAGCAGTCCGGCCACATCGTTTTTCTCGACTCCAATACCACCGGCGATGGTTGTCTCACCTTTTTGCAGATCCTTGCGATTATGGTCCAGAGAGGAAAGCGTTTGGGGGAATTGAAGCGGGTCATGACGAAACTGCCGCAGATCCTGGTCAATGTCACGGTTAGGGAGAAAAAATCTCTCTCCCGTCTGCCCCGCGTGAGCGAACGGATCGCGCGGGTGGAAAAAGCGCTGGGAGATCGCGGCCGGGTCCTGGTCCGCTACTCGGGAACGGAGCCTTTGGCGAGAATCATGCTGGAAGGCGAGGACCAGGCGAAAATCCGCGTCATGGCGGAGGAGATCGCGGGAGAGATCCGCGCGGCGGTGGGGTAAATGCTACGCTTAGGCGTCAATGTGGATCATGTGGCCACGGTCAGGCAGGCCCGGGGAATCGATGTCCCGGATCCGGTGGAGGCGGCGCTCCTGGCTGAAAGGGGAGGCGCGGACGGCATTACGGTCCATCTGAGAGAGGACCGGCGCCATATCCAGGAGCGCGATGTAGAGCTCCTGCGCCGGAAGATCGAGACGAAGCTGAATCTGGAGATGGCCCTGAATCCGGAGATCGTGGAGATTGCGCGACGAATTCGCCCCGACGATGTCTGTCTGGTTCCCGAACGGCGCGCGGAATTGACGACCGAGGGCGGGCTCGACGTGATTGGCCAAAAGGCCGGGATCAAAGAAGCGGTGGCAAAACTCCACGGGGATGGAATTCGCGTCAGCCTTTTTGTCGACCCCGAGCGCCTCCAGATCGAGGTGAGCCGGGAGGTGGGGGCCCACGGGGTGGAGATTCATACCGGGCGCTACTCGAATGCGATTGAAAACCGCGCTCGGGAATTGGAAGAGGTCATCGCGGCCGCTTCTCTGGGCCACCGGCTGGGGCTCGAGGTCCACGGCGGCCATGGTCTCAACTATGAAAATGTCCTACCTGTAGCCCGCGTTCCGGAGATCGTGGAGCTCAACATCGGCCACAGCATCGTCGCGCGAGCCATCCTGGTGGGTATCGAGCAGGCGGTCCGGGAAATGAAGCAGTTATTTATAGAAGCCAGGTAATAAGTTCAAAACGTTCAAAGGGTTCAACGTTGAAAGTTCAAGGTTTAACGAGCACGAGCAACGAACACGAGAAACGAGCATGCTAGTTGTAACCTCCAAAGAAATGCGGGAGCTGGACCGGCTGACGATCCAAAAGTATGGCGTTCCCAGCCTGGCCTTGATGGAGCGGGCGGGGGAAGGGGTGGCGCGGGTGTTGACCACCCGTTTGGGAAAGCTGGCAAAAGGCGGGGTTCTGGTCGTCGCTGGCAAAGGCAATAATGGCGGAGACGGCCTGGTCGTGGCCCGCCTGCTCAAAAAAAAAGGGATTCCCTGCGAGGTGGTGTTGCTCGGCCGGAAGGAAGATATCTCCCCGGATGCGGCGCATCAGTTGCGCGCTTATCTCAAGATAAAAGGCAAGGTCTTGGAGGTCACCGACCATCCGCGGCGGTTTCTCAGCGAGAAATGGGCCGGGAAAAGACTTCTGGTGGATGCCATCTTCGGCACCGGCCTCAAGGAAGAAGTCCGGGGGCACTATGCGGAGGCCATCGAGGCGATGAACAGCTCAGGAATTCCCATCGTGGCTGTGGACATTCCTTCCGGTCTGGATGCGGATCAGGGAAAACCGCTCGGCGTAGCGGTCCGGGCCGCCCAGACGGTGACCTTGGGCTACCCAAAGCTGGGGCTGGTCACCTATCCTGGACTTTCCTACGCCGGTGAGGTCCTGAATATAGACATCGGGATCCATCCCAAGGCCGTGGAGGAAGTGTGTCCGCAGGTGGAGCTGTTGGAGAGAAAGCAAGTCCAAAAACTTATTCCTCAAAGAGAGCCCGATAGCCACAAAGGGAGCTACGGCCATCTTCTCGTGATGGCGGGCTCCCGAGGGAAGACAGGCGCCGCCATTTTGGCCTGTCGGGCCGCAATGCGGACGGGGGCAGGCCTGGTTACCCTGGCTGCGCCGAGCGCCCTGAATGAAATATTCGCCGGCGCTCTAGTGGAGGTCATGACCGAGCCTCTGGGAGACAGGTCCGAGGAGCAACTGGAACCTTTGACGGATCAGGCTTGGGAGCGTCTACTGGATAAGAAAAGATCCTTGCTTTTTGGTCCTGGAATCGGCGTGAGGGATTCCTGCCGCAGTCTTCTCCATTGGCTTCTGAGGAATCTGGAGATCCCCTTGGTGATCGATGCCGACGGCCTCAATAATCTGGCGGGAGAGACAATCCGCCTTCGGAGCGCGAAGCACCCGCCGATTCTCACTCCCCATCCCGGGGAGATGGCCCGGCTCATCGGATCGGATACGGATAAAGTGAATCAGAACCGGGTAGGAGTCGCGCGAGACTTTGCGGTGAAGCATCGCTGCCACGTGGTGCTCAAAGGGGCGCGCACGGTGATCGCTATGCTCGACGGCCGGGTATTCATCAATCCGACCGGGAATCCCGGCATGGCGAGCGGCGGCATGGGAGACGTGCTGGCCGGAATTTTAGGGGGGCTTCTGGCCCAGGGTTTCAGCGCTGAAGAAGCCCTCAAGCTCGGCGTCTTCCTCCATGGTTTGGTGGGTGACCGGGTGGCCGGCGACAAGGGGGAGATGGGGCTGATCGCCACGGATGTGGTAGAAGGACTGCCGGAGGGGATAAAACAATTGGCAGAGGGCAGAACAAGTTATAAATTTTGAGTTTTGAATTTTTAGTTTTGAAAATGAAAGCCATTCAGATAACTCAAAACTTAGAACTAAAAACTGAAAACTTTAGCGTTCTATCCCGTTCCGCCGCGCAAACCCGGAACTGGGGAAAAAGGTTGGGAAGGCTTCTCCAGGGCGGAGAGATCATCGGATTGACGGGTGAATTGGGGGCGGGAAAAAGCTGTTTTACGCGGGGTTTGGCCGAGGGGCTGGAGGTCGACCAGGGCACTTGGATCAGGAGCCCTACGTTTACGCTGATCAATGAGTACCAGGGGCGGCTCACGATCTATCATATCGACCTCTACCGGATCGAGCGCGAAGCAGAATTAGAAGAACTGGCTCTCCGCGATTATTTCTTTTCGGCCGGCGTCAGCGTCGTCGAATGGTTCGAGCGTTTGCCACCACGGGAAGTGGAAGAGTATTTGCACTTGAACATTGCTTACGGCCAAAGAAACGGGAGAAATCTGACATTTACCGCCCATGGAGAGCGGTATGAAGAGATCTTGAAGGAGTTGAGAGTTCAAGGGTTCAAAAGTTCAAAGATTAAAGGGTAAGGGTTAGAGAGATGTCACTCATAGTGCAAAAATACGGCGGGACCTCGGTCGGAACGGTGGAGCGGATCCGCGAGGTCGCAAAAAAGGTCGCGGCTTCGAGAGAGCGAGGAGATGAAATCGTCGTCGTGGTCTCCGCTATGGCCGGAGAGACCAACCGGCTGCTTTCTCTGGCCCACGAGATTTCGCAGAGTCCTGACGAAAGGGAATGTGACGTTCTGTTGGCCTCGGGGGAGCAGGTCTCGGCCGCCCTTTTGGCTGTCGCCGTCAGGGATTTGGGATGGAGCGTGCGCTCTTACCTCGGCCATCAGGTGCGGATCGAAACCGACAGCGCCTACGGGAAGGCAAGAATCAAGAGCATCGACTCAAGCCGGGTCAGGCAGGCGTTGAAAAACGGAGAGATCGTCGTGGTCGCGGGGTTCCAGGGCGTGGACGAAGAGAATAACATCACGACCCTGGGGAGAGGGGGTTCCGATACCAGCGCCGTGGCCCTGGCCGCGGCGCTCAGCGCCGACGCTTGCGAGATCTACACCGACGTGGAAGGCGTCTTCACCACCGATCCCAACATCTGCGCGACGGCCAAAAAGTTGGAACGGATTTCTTACGATGAGATGCTCGAGATGGCCAGCACCGGGGCCAAGGTTCTCCAGATCCGTTCGGTGGAGCTGGCCAAAAAATTCAATGTGCCCATCCATGTCCGCTCAAGCTTCATTGGAGCGGAGGGGACATGGGTCGTGCCGGAGGATGCAGGTATGGATTCAGTGCTGGTTTCGGCGGTCACTTGCGACAAGGACGAGGCCAAGATTACGCTCCTGAAGGTCCCGGACCAGCCGGGATTGGCGTCTCAGATTTTTACTCCCATCTCCGAGGCCAATATCGTCGTCGATATGATCATCCAGAACGCCAGCGAGGATGGAACCACTGATTTGACTTTTACGGTTCCCAAGGCGGATTATAAGAAGGCGATGGCCCTGGTCGAGAAGACCACCTCGGCGATCCACGCCAAAGGCATTCAGGCCGACCCTCATATCGCGAAGGTCTCCATCATCGGAGTGGGCATGAGGAGCCACGCCGGAGTGGCGGCGAAGATGTTTCAGGTCCTTTCCCGCGAGGGCATCAACATCGAGATGATCTCGACTTCGGAGATCAAGATCTCCGTCGTGATCGACGAGAAGTACTCGGAGCTGGCGGTGCGCGTTCTCCACGATGCCTTTATCGATAAAAAGGGTCTTCCATGAAAGATGTTTTGATCTATGACACAACGCTCCGGGACGGCTGTCAGGCGGAGGACATCTCCTTCACGCTGGAGGATAAGCTCCGGATCGTGGAGAAGCTCGAAGAGTTGGGGGTGGACTATATCGAAGGAGGTTTTCCCGGCTCCAATCCCAGGGACGCCGATTTTTTCAAACGGGTAAAAAAGCTCAGGCTTAAAGGGGCCAAGATCGCCTCGTTCGGCACCACCCGAAAGCCAAGCGCCAAACCGGGTCAAGACCTGAGTTTGAAAATGCTCTTGGAGGCGGATACGCCCGTAGTGACTCTCGTAGGAAAGACTTGGGATTTCCATGTCAAGGATGATCTCAGGATCAGTCAGAAGGCCAATCTCGAAATGATCACGGATTCCATCGCCTACATGAAGGAGCGGGTTCCAGAGGTGGTTTTCGATGCCGAGCATTTCTTTGACGGTTTCCGTTCCAATCCCGATTTTGCCCTGGAGTGTCTTAAGGCCGCTCAAGAGGGAGGCGCGGATTGGATCGTGCTCTGTGACACCAACGGCGGATGTCTCCCCGGCCGTATCCGGGAGGCGATTGCCCGCGTGAAGGAGCTTGTCCGGGCGCCCTTGGGGATCCACTGTCATAACGACGGCGAGCTGGCGGTCGCCAACACACTGGCGGCGGTAGAGATGGGCGTGACTCAGGTGCAGGGAACGATCAACGGATTCGGAGAGCGATGCGGGAACCTGAACCTCTGCTCGGTGATTCCCGATCTCCAGCTCAAGATGGGGAAGAGATGCCTGGAGCCGGAGCAGTTAAAAAAGCTCCGCGAGGTGTCCCACTTCTTTTACGAGCTGGTCAATATGATTCCCAACAAGCATCAACCCTATGTCGGCGACAGCGCCTTTGCCCATAAGGGCGGGATGCACGTGTCGGGGATCCTGAAAAATCGACTGACCTACGAGCATGTCGATCCCGAGCTGGTGGGCAATCACCAGCGGGTTTTGGTCTCGGACCTGGCGGGTCGAAGCAATATCGTTTACAAGGCCAAGGAATACGGCATCGAGCTGGAGAATAATGATCCGGCGGTGCAGAAGGTCTTGAAGCGAATTAAGGAGCTGGAAAGCCAGGGCTACGAGTTTGAAGCGGCCGAGGCCTCGTTTGAGCTCTTGATCCAGGAGGCACTGGGGAAAAAACGGAAGAATTTCCACCTGATCGGCTTTCGGGTGATCGATGAAAAGAGAAACGAGCAAGAGCCTCCCATCTCCGAAGCTACGGTGATGGTCAAAGTGGATGGGGTCGCCGAGCACGCCGCGGCCATGGGCAATGGTCCGGTGAATGCCTTGGATCAGGCCCTCCGCAAGGCCCTGGCCAAGTTTTATCCTTCCGTTCAGGAGATTGAGCTCCTGGACTATAAAGTTAGAGTTCTTTCCTCCGGTGAGGGAACAGCCGCCCCGGTCCGGGTCTTGATTGAGTCCGGGGACAAGAAAGACCGGTGGGGAACCGTGGGGGTGTCGCATAACGTCATCGATGCCAGCTGGCAAGCGGTGGTGGACAGTATCGACTATAAACTCTATAAGGATTCGAAAAATAAGTGAGCGGTGAGGTAGTGAGGAGTCTCTTTCCCCACTCTTCTTAATCACTGACTCACTGCTCACTGGCTCACTTGATTTCATGTGGGATACCCTTAAAGAAGACATCCAGGTCGTCTTTGACCGCGATCCCGCCGCGCGCAACGTGTGGGAGATCATCTTTACCTACCCCGGCTTTCACGCGATTCTCTTCCATCGGGTAGCCCATTTTATCTGGGACCGAGGGTTCAAAGGCCTGGGGCGCTTTGTAAGCCACGTGGGCCGATTCCTGACCGGCATCGAGATTCATCCAGGGGCGAAGATCGGCCGGCGGTTTTTTATCGACCATGGCATGGGCGTGGTGATCGGCGAGACCGCCGAGATCGGCGACGACGTAACGATCTACCAGGGCGTCACGCTCGGTGGCACGTCGACGGAGCGCATCAAGCGTCACCCCACGATTGAGGACTCGGTCACGATCTTCAGCGGCGCGGCGGTCCTCGGGCCGGTGACCGTCGGCCGCCACAGCCGGGTAGGCGCGGGCTCCGTGCTGGTGACCTCGGTGCCGCCGCACTCCACGGTGGTCGGCATCCCGGGCAAGGTCGTGAAGACCGAGGCGAAGCACACGCCGACCGGCAAGGCGGTCATCGACCTCAACGCCGCCGACCTGCCCGACCCGGTGCAGCGCGCGCTCATGAGCGCTCTCGCGCAGGTCGAGCGGCTCGAGCAGCGGATCAACGAATTGAGCGCGCGCCAGGGCGGTCTGGAAGAGCGCCAGGCCGAGGAAAACGAAGTCCTGCGCAAGGTCAAAGAGCTGCTGAAAAATTCGGGAAGCTGAATTTTCTAAAACCAAGAACAAGTTTTGAGTTTTAAGTTCTTAGTTTTTAGTTGGCGGGGCTATTAAACTAAAAACTCAAAATTAAAAACTTTTATTTGAATTGATGGCCAACAGAAAAAAGAGAGTGGTGGTCGCCATGAGCGGCGGAGTGGACAGCTCCGTGACCGCGGCTCTTCTCGCCGCTCAAGGTTACGAGGTATTGGGGGTTTCTCTTCGTCTGTGGGAAGGCGCGGGCGAAAGGGGGCCGCGAAACTGCTCGGATTATCGCGGCGCCGGGGAGGTGGCGGAGCTTCTCGGCATACCCCATGCCCTGGTGGACCTGAGATCGGAGTTCATGCGCGCTGTGGTCGAGCCGTTGGCCCGGAGCTATCTCGGAGGCCGCACCCCGAACCCATGCGTCGCGTGCAATCGTGATTTTAAAATCGCCGTGCTGCTCCGGTGGGCCGATGAACACGACGCGGACTATGTCGCGACCGGCCATTACGCCCGGATTCTGCCCAATCCATCGACTCAGGCGCCTTCCCTTCTAAGAGGCGTGGACCGGGAGAAAGATCAATCGTATTTTTTATTTTCCCTCTCTCAGGAACAGTTGGCCCGGCTCCTCTTCCCGGTCGGGGGCATGACCAAGGGCGAGGTGCGCGAGAGCGCTCGCGGGTTTGACCTTCCCGTGGCCGATCGGCCCGACAGCCAGGATATCTGCCTCGGGGATTACCGGGACTTGGTGGAGTCCCTGGCCCAAGACGAAGAGCGCGCGAGCGGGGAGATGGTGGATCAGGACGGCCGGGTTCTTGGCCACCATTGCGGGATTCATCGCTTCACCATCGGGCAGAGAAAAGGGCTGGGCCTATCGGCTCCCGAGCCCCTTTATGTCGTGGAAATCGACGGGGATTCCAAGCGGGTGGTCGTAGGAGGCCGGGCCGATCTCGATTGCCATGGCCTCATCGCCCACTCTGCTCAGTGGATCGAGCCCCCGGCCGACGAGGAGATGCCGGCTGAAATCCAGATCCGCTACCGCGCCCCCGCTGTTCCTTGCCGGGTCCGGTTTCTCCCGGAGAACAAATTCGAGGCCCATTTTGACCGCCCCTTCCGGGCAGTAACTCCGGGTCAGGCAGCGGTTCTTTATCAGGGAGAGCGCGTGCTGGGCGGAGGATGGATCGAGAAGGCGATTAAGTAAGATGGTTTTTAGTTTTCAGTGTTGAATTTTTAGTTGTCAGAGTGAGAAAAAACTAAAAACTAAGAACTAAAAATTTAAAACTCATTATGCGGATAGCAATCGCTACACTCGGCTGCAAGATCAATCAATACGATTCGTCGGTGATCCGCGAGCGCCTCGCCCAGGAAGACCATTCTTTCGTGCCGGTGGATGGGGAAGCCGACTGTTACATCATCAACACCTGCACCGTGACCGACCGGGCGGACTGGGAGGCGCGTCAACTGATCCGGCGGGCGAAGCGCTTAAACCCCGATGCCCGGATCGCGGTGACGGGCTGCTACGCGCAGGTCAGCCCCGAGGAGGTTGCCCGGTTGCCCGGCGTCGATCTCGTGGTGGGGCTCAACCGGCTGGACGATCTCGTCCGGTGGATCGGCCGTTCAGCGGCGGATGGACCGCCTGAGATCATCGTGGGCGATGTAAGGCAGGAGCGGCAAATTCCAGTCTGGGGAAGCAAGGGATTGCCTGAACACACCCGCGCCTTTCTGAAGATCCAGGAGGGCTGCAATTACTCCTGCACCTATTGCATTATCCCCGCGGCCAGAGGCCGGAGCAGGAGCATTCGGCCGGAAGAGGTCTTGGACCAGATGCGCTTTCTTGCACGGCAAGGCTTTGTGGAGATCGTCCTGACCGGAATTCATCTCGGAAGCTACGGTTATGACTCGAGCCCGAGGACCAGCCTGACTGCGATGCTGGAAAAAGCGATCGCGGAGCGAATCGTTCAGCGCCTTCGTTTGAGCTCTCTCGATCCCCGGGAAGTTCCGGACGAGCTTCTGGATCTCATGGCTCGATCCGACATCCTTTGCCCGCATCTTCATATTTGCGCCCAGGCGGGAAACGACCGCATCCTGAAAGAGATGCGCCGAAACTACGACACGGCCACCTACCGGGATATCCTGGTCCGGGCGAGGGAAAAACTGCCCGATGCCGCCTTAGGAAGCGATATCATCGTGGGGTTTCCCGGCGAGACTGAAGAAGAATTTGACCGCTCATTGGAGTTTTTCGATTCCCTTCCATTGACCTACTTTCATGTTTTTCCCTATTCCCCTCGCCGTGGAACCTCGGCGGCAGCCTTCCCCAATCCGGTTCCTCCGGCGGTAAAAAAAGAGCGGGCAAGAAAGATGCGGGCGTTGGGAACGAAGAAAAAAAACCGCTTTGGTCAGGGGTTTATTAGACGAGAAGTGGCGGTTCTGGTGGAAGCGGCAGTGGAAAGAGAAAGTGGGGCCCATAGGGGTTATAGCCGGAACTATCTGCCGGTGTTGGTCCCGGCTGAAAGAGATCAGATCAATCATGAAGTGAGAGTGGCCGTTGAGGCGCTGGAGAACGGCTGGTTGAGGGGGAAGATCGTAACAGATCCTGTCGGTTAATTTTCAGGAGGCTAACTTATTAAGAGAGACATGGAAAAAAAGCGCGATTTGCTCTCCCTGCAGCGGGAGTTGGGTTATAGCTTTTCCGACCCAAACCTCCTTGCGCGCTGCCTGACCCACGTTTCCTACGGAGGCGGGATCAAAGAGGCGCACAATGAAACGCTGGAATTCCTCGGGGACGCGGTCCTGAGTCTCGCGGTGAGTGATCTCCTCATGCGCCGGTTTCCAACCAAAAGCGAAGGGGATCTCTCAAAAATGCGCGCTTCGCTGGTGAACGCCTCTTCTTTGGCGGAGAAGGGGTCCCGTGTGGGACTGGGTCCGCTTCTCCGCATGGGCAAGGGGGAGGAAAGGAGTGGAGGGAGGGAAAAGGCGTCGATCCTGGCGGGGGCGTTCGAGGCTTTGCTGGGTGGAATTTATTGGGGTGGAGGATACGATGCGGCCCACCGGGTCGTAGAAAAGTATTTTGCCTCGGACATTAAACAGAAGAAACTCGGACAAGAGGACTATAAGACGCGTCTCCAGGAAATCAGTCAAATGCTCTACCATGCCCCTCCGACTTATACCGTGGTGGCGGAGACCGGCCCGGATCACGCGAAGCGTTTTGTCACTGAAATTGTGATCGGGGGAAAAATTCTGGGCCGAGGAGAAGGCAAGAGCAAGAAGCAGTCCGAGCAAGAGGCCGCGAAAAGGGCTCTCGGCGAATTGCAGCGGGGCGGGGAAGTGGAAGGAACAACCTAGCCCTGCGGCCGCACCGTCTCTTGCGGATCGAGGAGTGGGCGGCTACTCTTGAAAGAGAAACTTTGGACCGCACGGAGTCAGCCCGAATGGCCGAGAAAGAACATCCGGACAAGGACAGCCTCAAGCGCTACCGCGCGAACTATCTCAGCGAGATGGACGGCGTGGCTTTGTATCGTTCCCTGACGGCCGCCGAGAAGGACGAGCGTCGGGCGGCGGTCTTTGAAAAGCTCGCCCGCGCGGAAGAACGCCATGCCCGCCGCTGGGCTGCGCTGATTCGGGCCGGGGGCGAGGAGATACCGAAATATCGCCGGACGGCGCGGGTGCGCGTGATGGGCTGGCTGGCGGGAATGTTGGGCACGCAAAAGGTCCTTCCGATCGTCAGCGAATGGGAGGCCAGCGACCAGAGCGTTTACAGGAGCCAGCCGGAAGCCCAGGGGATCCCGGCGGAGGAGAGAAGCCATATCCGTGTCATCCAGGCCCTAACCTCCGGAGGCGACGGTCAGGAATCGATCATGGGCCGGGAGCGCTGGCACTTCCTGTCGCACAGCGGCGGTCTCCGCGCGGCCGTGTTCGGAGTGAACGACGGCCTCGTGTCAAACTTCAGTTTAGTCATGGGATTTGCCGGGGCGGAGGCGAGGCCGGAATATATCCTGCTCGCGGGCGTGGCCGGCCTCCTGGCCGGCGCCTTCTCGATGGCGGCGGGAGAGTACATCTCAGTCCGCTCCCAGCGGGAAGTATTCGAGCAGCAGATCGCCCTGGAGAAACAGGAATTGGAAAGCTCTCCGGAGGAAGAGGAGGAGGAGCTTTCCCTGATTTATCAGGCCAAGGGAATTCCTGAGGAAGAGGCGGCCAGACTGGCGCGCCGCATCATTAAGAATCCCCGCACCGCCATTGACACTCTTATCCGCGAAGAGCTGGGACTGGATCCTTCTCATCTCGGATCCCCAAGGACCGCGGCGGTGAGCTCCTTTCTGGCTTTCGTCACCGGGGCGTTCGTTCCGGTGCTGCCTTACCTGCTCGCCTCCGGAATGGCGGCCCTGGTTGCGAGCGGTATCTTGAGTTCTCTCGCTCTGTTCGGGATCGGGGCGTTACTCTCCGTGTTCACCGCCCGCGGGCCTTTGCTCAGCGGCATCCGCATGTTGGTTATCGGCCTTGCGGCCTCGGCGATTACTTACGGAGCCGGATGGCTGCTGGGGATCTCAATCGTAGGATAAAATCTCAGCAGACCGTTGAAAAAGGCCCATCTGCGCTTTCGCATTTGCAACTTTCGGGTTCCGAGTTAAACTCGAAGCTAGAAACTCTCCTAAAGTCCGCCTCGCTCACATTCGTGCTTGGCTTTCGTGCTCGTTCACGGGTTACGATTAGCCCTTGACGCCTGTCCTCCATTTGCCTTATTTTACGCGCAACCAACCTCGGCTGGGTCCCCAAGCCGGCCACATCTTTGATCCCACATCATCGCCCGAAGTGGCTCATTGAGCCGCAAAGAGACGCAGGGTATAATCAAATAAAAGTGGCACCAAGAAAGCGATAGCCCTTGGCTGAGAAGGAATATCTCATTCATCTCGGGGGACGCGCACGAAAGCGGCATTATCACAAAACCGATCAAGGGCAAGTGGTCGCCTTTATGGTGCAGCTTGAGGTAGAGGTGGATGAAGGAGTCTGGAAACCGGTGATTCGTTATGATTGCGCGCACAACTTCGCCCATCGTGACCGCTACAATCTGAGAGGCGATCTTGATAAGGAAGAGATACCGCTAAGTTACGCGGAATCACTGGACCTCGCAGACAAAGACATTAACGGTAATTGGGATATTTACCAGGAACGCTTTCTACGAGGAGATTTTCCATGAATGTTTTTGAACAGAAGAATGCCGAGCTGGTCACTGAGTTTGACCGTTATGTCCGGGAGCGCCCAGACTTCGCCGAACGGATTCCAGACAACGCGCTGGTGGCCATGTTGGTTGAAGGGGACGAAGAATTCAATCGATGGAGTCGAGAAGGAGCCAAGCAGCAGGCCGAAAAAGGACAACTGATCGTGTACGTGAAGATTAAAAGGATTCAGCCCATCCGCTCTCGCATCGAAGAAATGGAGCTCAGCGCCTAAAGTTAACGGGTTAAGGTGGTTTCACGTCCAGCTTTTGACTTTTCCGTCTCCTTACCTGTTGCCATTTGGTCTGACTTATCTTATTTTACGCGAAACTGACTTCGGCTGGGTCTCCCGATTCTGTCACAATTTTGGCTCCGGATCGTCGTCCGGACTGGTTTCCCCGACTGGGTTTTTTGTTTGAGGCAATTTCGTGACCAGCCTAATACCAAGCGAGCGTATTGAGAGTTCAATCCTTCTTCTCCGAGGCCACAAAGTGATGCTGGATTCCGATCTGGCAGGGATGTACGGGGTCACGACGTTCAATCTCAATAAGGCCGTAAAACGTAACATGGATCGGTTTCCCCAAGATTTTATGTTTCAGCTAACAGCCGATGAAGCCAGAGTTTTGAGATTCCAAGTTGGAATGTCAAAATCCAAAGGGCGAGGCGGTCGCCGGTACTTGCCCTATGCATTTACCGAGCAAGGTGTCGCAATGCTGTCTAGTGTCCTAAGAAGTAAGCGGGCCGTCCGGGTCAACGTCGAAATCATGCGCACTTTCGTTCGACTGCGCCAAATGCTTTCCTCCCATGCAGACCTGGCGCGGAAGCTTGAAACGCTGGAGAAAAAGTACGACGCGCAGTTCAAGGTGGTTTTTGATGCTATCCGCCAGCTCATGTCCCCGGCGGAGCCTAAGAAACGAAAGATCGGATTCCTTGTGAAAGAGAGAGCGGCAAAATACGGCAGGGCAGAAATCAGCCCGAGACGTTAAGAACTAGATTCCTTTCCTCTTTCTTCCTGTTGCCTCACGCCTCTCGCCTGTTGCCTTCTTTTTGAATCTGCCTTATTTTACGCGAAACTAACTTCGGCGGGGTCATCCGATCCGGTCACATCTTTGATCCCGCATCATCGCCCGGACTGGCTCTCCCCAGCAGGGTTTCTTTTATGAGGAGGTGACAGCCGCGGGAAATTAAGAATCAGCAGACCAAACCCTGGATTTCCCTCATGGATTCTCTCCTTCTTTCCCAAGAAGCTCGAAATTGACACTTCCCATGTACCAAATTCCAATCTACAATGCCTCTCAATGTTGGGGTACTTAAATGGATGATCGAAGCGAGAAGCGTTGGGGCGGCTATATCCCGTGGTTTTTGAAACACAGCGACTTTAGCGGACAGGGCAACTTCTCAACCTTCTTCTCCAGATTGAGCCAGAGGCTGGAGAGGTTGTTTATGTTTAACGAACCTGAGCTTCCTAATTTACCTCACTTCGGGGCACGGCTTGAATCAGAGAGTTTGCAACGATTTCGTTTCGATCCCAGCGGAGTTCTGTCTACCCAAATACGGGACTATTTTAACCCTGAACTTATGAATGGAGCAGCTTATGAGCGTGCGCAGGCGGACCCCGAAGAGGCAGAAGCAAATAAACTTTTGCACAAATGGGATAAAGCAAGACTTAGCCTTCACATCGAAAACCGTAGTACAGGTGCAATAAAGAGGTGTGTGGAGGCAGAGTCACAATACACAACTGCTTTGAATACCGCCCGGCAAAGTAGACCATCGAGAGTAGCCACCCATTTCCGTGCATTGGTTGTAGAGCGAATATCCGCCTTGGAGGCCCTCCTGCGTATTCTCCCAAGGGGTAATGTCTGGGTGCAACAGCTCATTGACGATGTTAGACGGTTCGCCGCAGAAGCGAATATAATGCTGGATATAGAGGTGACCGAAGCGGGTCCAGTAATTAGCCCACTGGAAGAGCGTCTACTCCAGAGCGAAGTGTTGGACAAACTGATGCCGCGCCTTTCAGCACACTTCCCAGGCAGGGCGGCTGAGTTGATAAACGCCTACCACATGCTCGTCGCAGGCGAGCCGGCCGATAGGGTCTTCACTGAGGCTTTTAAGACACTCGAGGCAATCGCCCGTGACCTCACCGGAGACAAAAACTTCATGTTCGACCGAGAACACCTGAATCAACAGTTCAGCGGCCTCCATCGGACGGTCCAAAATACCCTCATCCAGCTGGCAGCACACCGAGGGGACAAGGGTGCACACGGGCGGGACGCCCCGCCGCCACATGAGATACGATTCCTGCTGTTTGCGGTGTGCAACGCGGCGCTACTGCTGTTGGACTACCAGGAGTGAAGCTTTACGGAGGCGCACAGCCAGTAGGATGCATCCTAGTCAATAGTCATGCCTAACCCTGACCTTCACTCTGCGTCGGGTTCGCCAATGAGAGCGTTGTTGGTCCGCGTTGGGGCCGATAAGACAAAAGTGGGTGGCGGGTGGAACGGGCCGGTAAATCCGAAGACGTGGGAGTTCGTTTACGTGCCGATCCTGGAAACCCACCGGCAGTATCGCCGTATGCGCCGGACCTATAGGCTCGTTGTACCAGCTTTGATAAGGTTCGGATGGAAATTACCAGCGCGCTTGCAGCGGCGGACAGTGCACCTCGACCCAGACTTTGCCGAGCTCACTTATGGAGATTCTGGCGAACGAGCGAAGCAGATCCAACAGAAGCTTCGAAGTGGTGACCTGATCGTCTTCTATGCGGGGTTGCGTACCGAGCCACCGCGGCGACGACTGGTTTACGCCTTAATTGGGATTTACGTTATCGCTTCGGTCCGACCAGCAGATGAGATTCCTAAGTGCGAGTGGGACAGGAACGCGCATACCCGCCGCTTCCAGCGGCCGCGAAAACAGGAAGTCATAGTGATGGGAAAGCCGAGGCTATCCGGCAGGCTTAAGCGCTGCATTCCAATTGGCTCGTTTCGCCGGAAAGCTTATCGGGTGATGCCGGCTCTCATCCGTACGTGGGGAGGATTGACGGTCAAAGGTGGCTACCTGCAGCGCAGTGCTCGGCTACCGGAATTTCGCAATGCAGGACGCTTTTACGCTTGGTTCAAAAGACAAGGAGTTCGACTCGTAAGACACAACCATTAATGCAATGGGAGAACACCTATACCTATATAAGCTCGTGGCCGACGGCGGCGGAGCACCGTGCGTCTGGCGGGGACTCCTAAGTCTCGCGATCTGCAAGCCGAAGATTCGAAAGAACGCGGCCAAGGGGGACATCATTTTTGGAGTCGGCGGTAAGAATTACGGCCAGCGCCTGATCTACATCGCTAAGGTGACCGCAAAGCTGGACAAGGGCGACTACTATCGGAAGCGGCAGTATGCGAAACGACCCGATTGCATTTACAGAAATGTTGAAGGCAGGGCTCAGCTGAAACCGCAAGCTCGATACCACAACCAATCCGACCAACGCAGGAAGGACGTTGGGACGACGTTCGAGAACGCTTACGTACTCCTCAGCTCGGACTTTCGCTATTTTGGGAGGAAGGGAACGGACGACTACAAGCGCGACTTTCCTGCCATTGCGGCACTGGTGAAGGGACTCAGGCGAGGACACCGAGTGAACCACTCTACAAAGGTCCGTCGGGAATTGCTGGAGTTGAAAAAGCGAGTCTGGCGGAAACATCGGCCAATGAAGATTGGCACGCCTACGGACACAGATCGAACCCGCCTGTGCAATTCGGACTCACCTAGTGTCTGGTGCTGATGGACAAGAGCGTGAGCTGGGGGTCGTGCATGCCTTATTGACCTTTTGAGAATGAACGCCGGATCTTCAAAATCAGCGCGACTCGAAGTTCCGACATTTTTGTTTGACGGATAGTTAGCTGTGGTCTAGCCTACACATATTCTCACCGCCAAAGTCATAGGAGTGTAAGCACGGATGCCGGTTTTGCAGTTCAAAGGAAAGACCGCGATTGAGTGCTATCACCACACGGTCCCGCACACCTGGCAGAAACTGGCGGAGGACTTCCAGGACAAGACATTCCGTTTCCAAGTTCTGGATGAGGGAGAATACACGGATCGTGACTAGCGAGATGACCTAAAGAAGCTGCTTGAGTCAGCGGTGTAACCAAACGCATCCGCTCACATCCGTGCTCGTGCTCGTCTTTCGTGCTTGTTACGAACACGAGCCACGAACACGAACAACGATTTTACTGCCTACCTACTTTCGCCAAGGCCTTCGTTACCGTGTCCCGAATCGCCGTCGCCCCCATCCGGGAAAATTCTTCCGTCCCTCCGTTGGTGTATTTGACGCCTGGTTTCGGCACATCAAACGGATAAAGCCCCTTCTTGGAGATATCGATCCGCAGCGAAGGAAGGTGTACCGCGTCCTGCCACGCCGTCTGTCCTTCCCTGGAGAGGAGCCAGTTGATAAAAACTTTCGCGGCATTGGGATGGGGTGCCCGGTCCATCAGGCTCGTCGCGCCCCCTGCCGGAGCGATCGGGGAGCCTTCCTTGAATTGTTCCGCCGGCACCGGCGCGACCGGCAACCCCTGCTCCTGCGCGCGCGTGATGTCGTCCGATGCGAGAAAGAGAGCGATTGGGAAGCGGCCATTAGCCAACCAGTCCACCATCTGGCGCGGTTCCGAGCCGAAGGTGATGTCCATTTCGCTGAAGAGGCGCTCCAAAAATTGCGGGCCGAGGTTGGGATGGCTGTACATAAAGCGCGCGACCACGCCTCCGCGTCCGCCCCGCCGGATGTCCGATGCGACGATCTTCCCTTTCCACGCCGGGTTCAGGAGATCGAAATAGGATCTGAATTGGCCTGGGTTGACCAGCTTCGTGTTAACGTAAGCGGCGGTTTGTACGTAACCCACGAACATCAGGGTGGTATAGGGCTCGCCCGCGTCCGCCCACGAAAGGCGCTTTTCCAACCAGGCCGACTCGTCGAGCACCTCCGGCAAAAGCAAATGGGGCCGGAGCGGGGCCAGGGTGCCTGCCGGCTTCAGGGTAAGAAGAGAGGTAGAGGTCCCGCCTATGAGGACGTCGGGAATGTAGCGGTTGGCCCGTCTTTCGCTCAATATCCGGTTTCCGATGTCGCTTCCGCTGCCGAACGTCCCGAGCACTCTGATGCCGGGATAAATTTTGTTGAACGCGCTGTCCAAGACCGGCTCCCGGCCGCCTTGGGTCGGGCCATAGACGACGACAGTTCCTTCCCGTCTGGCCGACGCGACGATTTGATCCCAGCCTTTGGGTTTGGCGTAGGACCTTTCAGCCGAATCGAGCCGGGCCGCGGGTAGCAATAATACCAATAGCCCGGCCATTGTGAGACTCCGTCTATTTTTTTTCACTCATCACCTCGGAGAGGAGCGTCAGATCGACGATCTCTTCGGCCTTGATCCTGGGAAAGCCATGGACTTCGTGGCTGATGTCGATTTCCTTTTGGACGGACTCAACCTTGATGGGAAGGGAAAACTTGGGGGACTGACGCGCCTGGAAAGACGATGCCATTTCCCGCGACATGGAAAAGTGCCGGCAGAGGAAGTCCACGAATTTTTGCGGCGAGCCCTGCATTTCCCCGATCGCCCCCTGGATCGCGCGGATAAAGGCCTTGACCTCCTCGCGCCTCGTTTTCAGTTGCTCCAGTGTCGTCGCCAGCGCCGAGCTGGAAACATCGGGAAGCGCTTCCTCGAACGCCACCAGGACTTTGAAGCCGCGCTCCTGAGCCATGAGAACCTTCTCTCCGGCGAGCAGGCCGGCCTCGAATTCCCCCTTGAGCAGTCCCTCCAGCCTTTGTTCCTGCGTCACATAATTGTAGTCGAGACGGATCTTACCTTCGAGGCCGAGCAGGCGGAGAACGTACTTGAGATAGGTTCCCCCGCTCCAGTCGCCGTGCGGGGACTCAAGGTTCTTTCCGGTGAGATCCTGAATGGAACTCAGTTGGGGCTTCCCGACGATCGCGAACTCGAGCTTCTTTCGCATACCCGAGATGACGCGAAAACCTCGCGCCCCGTCTTTCATGGCGCAGCGGACGAGCGGGCCCAGCACGGAAGTGAGGTGAATTTCTCCCGCCAGGAGGGCTGAGGCGCAGGCAGGCCCTCCCTCCAGGAGAATCACGTTGACGTCGAGCCCATGCTTGCGGAACAACCCCTCACGAGCCGCATAGTGGACCGGGGCAAAACCGACTCCGCGGGCCGGCACGGCGAAGGTAAATTTATTGTCGCTCACGAAGCCTCCTCTATCTTTTGATATTGCGCGCCGCTTCCCGGGTCGATTCATCTACGAGCGCCCGGACGGGGCGCGTATCTGCGTATTCCGGCAGGAAGGTCAACAGATATTTCGCTCCCTTCACCCGCCGGGAATCGGGCAGGATTTCTTCTTTTGAGATATCCTCTCTCATGGAATCAACCTTCCACACCCGCATCTCGCTCTGAAGGAGCCGCTGTCCTTCGCGCGAGAGAAACCAGTTGATGAAGACTTTGGCCGCGTTCGGGTGCGGGGCGCGGTTCATGAAAGCGAGTCCGCCGCGGCCCGTGGCGCCCACGCCCGATCCCTCCTTGAAGCCGGACGGGGGAAACTGGCTGATGGGAAGTCCCTGCTTCGCGGCTTGCTCGATCTCCGCCACGAAAAAACCCAGGGAATATCTTCCGACCGCAACCCAGTTGAGGAGTTGGACCTCGTCGCGCGTCAAAACTATCTCCATTTCACCGAAGAGCCGCCGGATGAAAGCCGGCCCCAGCTCCGGATGATGATAGAAGAACGCCAGACCCGTGCTGCTATTCGCGCCCACCTGGGGGTCCAGCGCCGCGATTTTGCCTCTCCACTTGGGATGGACGAAATCCCAGTAGGAGCGGATCTCACGGAGATTCACAAGCTTGGTATTGTAGGCAAGATTGGCCCCTTCGACCGTACCGATCTGGACAAAGACGTATTTGCGCTCCGGGTCCACGTAATGGTGCCTTCCCTGAAACCATTTAGATTGATCGGTGACCTCGGGAAGGATCAAGGTGGAGTTGATCGGGTCCAGCGCCTTTGCCGGAAGGAGGATCGTATAGGCCGTCCGAGGGCTTGCCACGTAGATGTCCGCAAGATATTTGTCCGCCCGTCTTTCGGCGAGGATCCGTTGCGAGAGCTGCGCCGCGGTCCCGAGCACCTCGGTGACTTTGATGTCGGGATACTTTTTACGGAATTCCTGGAGGAGCGGCGGGTAGGCGTGGTTGCCGTAGAAATTAAGATGTCCTTCTTTTTTCGCCCCTTCGACAGCTCTTTTCCATTCCTGCTCCCAGTTTCCCTGCGCGGCCGCGTTGCCGGCGAGGGCGAGGAGACAGCACAGAACCATCCCTATGAGATAACCTTTTCTTCGCATGGTTGAGCCTTTCAGCCCGCGTTCCGTGGGGAGATCCATGATTTCTTATTTTGGCGTGGAGAAATGGATCTCCAGGTAATTTCCCTCGGAATCGAACAGATAGATGGTGTTGCCGCTCTCGCGCTTTACGATCCGGTGGAACTTGCCGGTCTCCTTCACGGTCTTGAGAGCGCCTTCATAGTCTTTGAAGTCCATCTCGAAGGCCTGGTGCGCGATGCCGTCCTGATCGAGGTGATCCTTCTTGAGCGGCCGGGGGCGCTCGAAGAGAACGACGTCATCATTGCCGCACCTGAGCCGGTCCAGCCGCGCGATCCTACCGTGGATTTCCAAGGAGTCGGGACCCGGGGCTCCTCCTACGCGTCCCAAGAACTCCATGCCCATGACTTTGGTGTAAAACTCCCGCGCCCGGTCGATGTCGTCCACCGGGATGCCCATGTGATAGACCTTTTTGATTTTCATGACTGAATCCTCCTTGCATCAGAATCCCTGCCTTTCCACGATTCGCTTCATCCGCTGCCATTCGGCCTCAAGCCCTTTGCGGGACATGAGGTTCTCGAATGCGTCTCGGGCGGGCTTGTCGACCAGTACCTCCTCGACGCGGTAATTCAAAGGAATCTCCCCGTTTTGCTTCATCTCCTCCGCGATCTCTTTCAGACCCTCGATGGGCACGTGGCCGTCCACCGGGAGGGGACGGAGCTCCAGCCGGTCAGGCGAGGTCAAGAGACGGAGCGCGCGCTCATCGGCGCTGGGGCTCTTGGCCCGGAGCCTTTTTTCCAAGTCCGCGAGATAGGAAAAATTTTCTTGATCGCGCTCGGCCCAGAAACCCCGGATGATGGCGCGGAGAAAGGCCCGAAGGTCTTGGCCCCGCTCGTCGATCAAGGATCTACGCGCGGCGATGACCGCCATGGGCCTGCCTTTGGGATAGAGTCTTTTTGCGCTCAAGATGAGACCGCAGCCCATTTTTTTCAGCTCTTCGGAAAAAGGCGCGCTCGACTGCATGCAGTCTGCCTTTCCTTCCTTCATCGCGTCGACGTGCTCGCGCGTCCGGTGATAGGCGAAGATCCGGTCGTGCACCCAGAGAACATCCTTGTCCGGGTCGAGCCCGGCTTTTTTGATCTGGTTCCAGAGGACTCTTGTCGGTCCCGTGCTGCCCTTGTCGCGTATGCCGATTTTTTTCCCTTTCAGGTCCGCGAAAGATTGAATTCCCGGCCGGGCGTACCAGTCCGCCTGAGGAACGAAGCGCCAGCCGAAGACGATCTGGAGATCCTCGCCCTGGCTGTGGAGGGAAAGCACCGAGGGGATCTGGGCCCCCAGCACCATCTGGATTCCCCGCTCTTTCATGGCCGCGGAAAGCGCGAGCCTTTCGACGAACGAAGGGATAAGGCCTTCGGTTAGGAGATCAAAGTTTTCGAAACCTTCTTCGCGAAAAAAGCCCTTCTCCATGGCGATCATCGGCGCGATGGCGTGGCCGATATGATACGACGAAGTGGCGATGCGGATCTTTTCGCTGTTCACGGGATCTCCTATCTCGATCTGCTCATGAGATCGCGGGCGAGCTTCAGGACGGGCGCGGCGTCGGACGCTTCCGGCCGGGTCACGTCGAAGTATTTGCCTCCCTTGAGGAGTTGGGTCTCGCGCGGGATATCGTCTTTCGGGATGTCGATTCTCATGGAGTTGGGCGGATCGTCGGGTCTTCCCAGCTTTTGCAGGGCCATCTGCCCTTTGCGGGAGAGAAACCAATTGACGAAGACCTTCGCCGCGTTCGGGTGGGGGAGGTTATTGAGCAGGCTGATCGTGCCGCCCCCCACGGTGAAGTAGGTCCCCTCTTTGAGCGAGGTGAGATTCTCCACCGGCAGTCCTTGCTTCTTGGCCTTAGGGGCGTCGCGGCAGGCGAAGCAGATGGCGAACTTCCCGTTGGCGAGCCCATCCGTGATCTGGCGGAAGTCTCTGCCGATCGTGGGCTCCATCGTTCCAAAAAAACCCTTCATGAACTCGGGGCCGAGCTCCGGGTGATAGTAGAAAAACTGGAGCGCCATCGCCACGACCGGGAGCGTGGGATCGTAGGAGACGGTCTTTCCTTTCCACTTGGGATTGACCAGGTCCCAATGGGATTTCAGCTCCGCCGCGTTGACGAGCTGCGTGTTGTAGTAGAGGGGAGAGCTGGGATAACCGACATAGCCGAAAACATAATTGTTCTCCGGATCGAGATAGAGGTGTTTGTTCCCCCACCATTTCGATACGTCCTTGACTTCCGGAAGGATGAACGCGGGCTTGATCGGGTCCAGGGCCTTTGCCTTGTGAAGGACGTTGTAATTCAAGGCGCCGGCGCTGACCACGTCCGCGATATATTTCCCGGCGCGTCTTTCGGCCGCGATCCGGTTCATCAGCTCCGTGCCCCGGTCATTGACATAGACCAGCTTGATCTCGGGGTATTCCTTGCGGAAGGGTTCCAGACTAGGCTCGTAATTGGAGATGTAGACCACGACCTGTCCCTCTTTTTTGGCGGCGCGGAGGGTTTTGTCCCATTCCTGTTCCCAGCCTGATTGCGCGGAGGCAGCGGCGGAAAAGGAAAGAAAACAGAAGCCGAGAGCAACGGTCTTGAAATTCAACTTTGGCGTTCGGAGATTTTTCATGTCTGCCTCAGTATCCGTGTTTTTCGACGATGCGGGTGACGCGCGCCCATTGAGGTTCGAGCTCCTTGCGCGAGCGGAGATCGTGAAAGGCGTCGCGCGCAGCTTTATCCCGGAGCGCCCGTTCCGCAGCATAATCTTTGGGGAGCCGGCCGTCTCTTTTCATCTCCTCCGCGATCTGCTTCAAGCCCGCTCCAGGCACCTGGCCGTCCACCGGGAGAGGCATGCTCTCGAGCCGGTCCGGGGACGAGAACATCTTGAGGACCCGCTCATCAGGATCGTGGCTGGCGCGCCTGAGCCGCTGTTCGAGGTCCGCGAGATAAGCAAAGCTCGCGGGCTGGTCCCGCATCAGCCAAAACGCGCGCAAGATCGCGCGCAAGAACGCCCTCAGTCGATCCCCTTCTTTCTCGATCAGCGAGTTTCGGGCGGCGATCACCCGCTCCGGCCTCCCGCTCGGGTAGAGCGCGCGCGGGCTCAGGAGGAGCGTGCAGCCCATCTTCACCAGCTCGTCCGAAAAAGGCGGGTGGGAGCCGGCGCAGTCAATCTCGCCCTTGCGCATCGCCTCGACGTGTTCCGGGGTATTGTGATAAGCGAAGATCCGGTCCCGCACCCAGGTCACGTCTCTCTCCGGATCGAGTCCGGCCTTCCTCAATTCGGTCTGAATAATCCCCTGGCTGATCCCGCCGGAGTCCCGGATCCCGATTTTTTTTCCTTTCAAATCGGCAAAGGACTTGATCCCGGGGCGGGCGTAGACGTCGACCTGAGGCGCGAAGCGCCAGCCCGAAACGATGTAGAGATCTTCCCCTTGGCTGTTTAAAGCGAGCACCGAAGTGATTCTGGCCCCGAGAACGATATCGATGCCCCGCTCTTTCATGGCGGCGGAAAGGGCCTCCCTTTCCACGAAGGTGGGGATGAGACCCTCCAGCAGGAGCTCGAACCCGTCAAAGCCTTCTTCTTTGAAGAAGCCTTTTTCCAGCGCCGTCATGGGGGCGATAGCGTGGCCGACGTGGTAGTGAGAGGTCGCGATCCGAAATTTTTCCATTGCTACGGTTGATCCGCCCGGGGAGAGTGCGATAGCCATAGGATTCACCTCCTGATCGATCTGAGCGCGGAGGATTCGTACGAGACTGGTCGGATTCTATATTGGCATTCGGCAGGCCTGTCAACCTCGACGGTTTTTAGGTTCGCGAGGAGCGTACGGTCTCATAATCCCCGAGCTCTCTTGCGAAAAACTTTCTCTCGTTTATAGAATGCATGTCAACGATGCGGGGTCGCTCATGACGGAAGAAGAAAATCTTTTGTTGACTCGGACCGGGCCTGGGACTCCCTGCGGGGAGCTGATGCGGCGGTACTGGCAGCCCGCCGCGCTCTCGGAGGAGCTTCCTGCGGGCGGGGCGCCGTTGCCGGTCCGGTTGCTAGGCGAAGATCTCGTCCTTTTCCGGGACGACGCCGGGCGGCCGGGCCTGCTGGGACTCCATTGTTCGCATCGAGGGGCCGATCTGAGCTACGGGCGGGTCGAGGACGGGGGGCTTCGGTGCATTTATCACGGCTGGCTCTACGACACCGAGGGCCGCTGCCTGGATCAGCCGGGAGAGCCGGGGGGCGGCCAGTCCAAAAATTCCATTCGCCATCCCGCCTATCCTTGTCACGAGCAGGCGGGAGTGATTTTTGCGTATCTGGGCTTGGGTGAGCCGCCCTTATTCCCCGGATACGAGTTTCTCAGCGCGCCCGACAAGCGCGTTTTCGCTATGAAGCTTTTCCACGAGTGCAATTATCTCCAGGGCAATGAGGGAAACATAGACCTGATTCACTTGAGCTTCTTGCATTACAACTACAAAAATCGGGGCATTGGGGCCGGCTTGGGGAGTCAGGGGGAGGATCCGGAAAGCTTCAAGAGTGGGAAGCTGGGCGGTCGGGGCGCGGCGCCTGAGGTAGAGAGCACGGATGCCGAGCTGACGGACTATGGACTCAGAAGCTACAAGATCCGGCGGAACGCGGGACCGGATCGATACCATTTATACGTGACGGAATTTGTGCTTCCCAACTTCACCGCCTTTCCCGGGAGCGGATATGATCTGGGCGGATACTCGGTCAATTGGCATGTCCCGGTCGACGATGCTTGCCACTGGAAGTATACGTTTATTCTCAGCCGAAGCGGCCCCGTGGATAAAAACAGACTGCGAAGGAGCCGAAGCGAAGTTACGTCCGATTACAGACCCGTTCGCAACAGGAACAACCGTTATCTGCAAGATCGAGGCTCCATGGAGAGAGAAAGTTACAGCGGTATAGGACTCAATTTTCAGGACCAAGATCTCTCGGCCTTGGAGGGAATGGGCCGGGTGCTGGATCGAGCGAAGGAACATCTCGTACCGGCTGATCGGGCCGTTGTGGCCGCGCGGAAAGTCTTGCTCAACGCGATCCGGGAGGTTCAGGAGGGCCGCGACCCCGCCAACGTGGCTCGGGATCCGAAGTCGAACCGCTTTAGGATCGTCGCGGCGGCGGAGTTCGTCCCCGCCGCGAAGGATTGGAAGGCACATGCCCGGGACTTGGAAGAAAAGATAGAAAGGGAATAGGCACCCCGCTGCTCCGTCGCAGCGCCAGCCGGGAAGCTCTTTCAGGCCCGATCCAATAGAGTTGTGGTATGTCGAAACTCCACGTCCGGTGGATCGGTCCTTCAAGACCTCCCCGGCTGGCGGGCTCCGATCTTTTTGAATTATGGCTGATATACTGAGATTGGGATTTGCGGGTCTCGGAGAGGCGGCGACGCTGGTTCTGCCGGAGATCCTTGGGCTTCCTTATATAAAGGTGACCGCCGCAGCTGACCTGAGGAGAGACGCCCTCGAACGATTCCAGCAGGAAGTGGGCGGCAAGGTTTATCAGAAGATCGAGGATCTCGCCCGGAGCCCCGATGTGGATGCGATCTATATCGCCACACCTCATGAATTTCACGCCCAGCACACCCTCACGGCTTTGGAGAATCGAAAGCACGTGATTGTGGAAAAGCCCATGGCCCTCTCCCTTGAGGATTGTGAAAAGATGAACGACGCCGCCGCGAAGTACGGCGTCAAGCTCCTGTGCGGCCACACGCACAGCTTCGATCCGCCGATCCGAAAGATGCGGGAGATCATCCGGAGCGGAGAGTTGGGCAGGCTCTGCATGATCCACACATGGAACTATAACGACTTCATGGTGAGGCCCTATCCGGACCATGAACTCCGGATGAGTCACGGAGTGGTTCTCAACCAGGGCCCGCATCAGGTGGACGTCGTGAGACTCCTAGGTGGAGGAATGGTTCGGAGCGTGAGGGCCATGGCAGGGAGGTGGGAGAAATCTCGCCCAGGGGAGACGGGTTACACCTGCTATATCGAGTTCGTGGACGGGACGCCCGCGACGCTTGTGTATAACGGCGCCGGGTTTTTCGATACGGCGGAGCTTTTCTGGTGGATCGGCGAAGGAGGCTTGCCCCGTTATACGGAAAAAAACATGCTGGGTCGGCGCAATTACCGAAGCCTCAAAGAAGGCGAGCGGGAAAAGGTGATTGCGGAGATGAAAGAGCAGATGCGTTTCGGCCGCGCGGGCCTGGGGAAGGAGCCGGCGATGCCTCCTGGCTGGGAAAAGGGCGGCTACCGCCCGGGCGACCCAAAGGAGATGCATCAACCCTTTTTCGGCTTGACCGTCGTCACGTGCGAAAAGGGGGAGATGCGGCAGTCCCCCGACGGGATTTATATCTATGGAGACGAGAAACGGGAAATCCCGGTGGGAAAGGCGTTGCGCGGCCGGAAGGCCGAGGTCATGGAGCTCTACGAGGCGGTGGTGAACGGGAAGCCGATGTTTCACGACGGGAAGTGGGGCGAGGCGACCCTGGAGGTCTGTTTCGCCATTTTGCAGTCGGCGGCGGAGAGGCGAGAAGTATTTCTCTCGCGTCAAGTCGCGGCAGTATGACGGGGATAAAGGATGAAAGCGGAAGGATGAACGACCAGAGGGAAGTAGCTCAGCGCCAGCCGGGAACCTCTTTCCGGCCCGATCCAATAGAGTTGTGATGTATTGAAACTCCACGTCCGGTGGATCGGTCCTTCAAGATCTCCCCGGCTGGCTGTTAAGATATTCCCCGCTTATGGGATTCCGCTCAGCCATTCAGAGGTCGGTTCGCCTCGTCTCGTGTTTTCGCCGGCCAGGAGGTATCTCGAAGGGCCTATCCTCGCTTCGCTCGGAATCGCAGATTTCAGATCTCAGATCACAGATTTGCAATTTGAGATTTGCCATTTGAGATCCCGCAGGGCTGGCATCGGACCTGAGAGAGAGACTTTCAGGCCGGCGTTGCAAGCGGATAAGAAATACGGGTGCTTGACTAGAACAGGCAACGATAGGAAGATGATGCGTCAATGATCAAGGAGTCTCCGATGGCAAATGGAGAAATCGAATTCGCTACTTTCGAATCGTTTAAGACCTGGTTCGACGAGAAGACGAAAGACCATCCTTTGAAGAATGGGCGGTGGGGGCCCTTCACGGAAGATTTCGCTCGGGGCAGGGTTCCGCGCGAGCTTCTGAAAGAATACGGGAAGCAACTGTACATTCACATCCAGCTGACCAATGTCTACACCACGTGGCTGCTCGTGAGCCTCAGCCGTCTGTGGCTGAAGTATCCTGACCTGTATGACATCATCGCGGCGAAAATGGGAAGCGAGCTCGCCGATCCCAAGCCGGGAGGGCACGGCCGGACATTCGTGAAGTTCGCCCATTCCATCGGACTGGACGACGAGGATCTCTTCTATGCCAAACCCGCTCTGGATACCGAAGCGCGGCTCAACCGGTTCGTCAACCGCGTCCCCAGTCCGGCGCTCACGGCGGTGGACTGGATGCTGGAGGGTCTCGTCGGCCACTTCATGAAGGTCAATCGGGATATCTTGCACGAGAAATACGGATTGCCGGACGAGGCCCTGGAGTATTTCGATATCCATATTCATGCGGACCTGGAAGAGCACGGCCCCGAGGGGGAGATGTTGCTGGAGCGGCTCTACAAATTGGGCCTGGTGACGGAGGACGACTACGCCGGCATGAGTGCTCGGGTGGAGAGGGCGATCGCCGGATGGTGATGAGAGAAAGGCCTCCGGCGACCCCAGCAAAAGAGTAGACGTGACCAAGGACCATGTTCGGCCCTGGGAAGTCCCAGAGCAGGGATGGATCGAAACCCATACCGAGGAAGCCATCGCCCTCGGCCGCTCCCTCGTCGGCCTCCTTAAAGAAGTCCTGCAAAAGTAGCCGATGGCTATCCGCAGAAATCAAGGCGACGAGACGAAATTTAACCGCAAGGCAGTTCTTCCGTTTGAACTCCGGCTGAAGGACTTTGCGATGGCTATGCAAGACGTCTACGACTTCTTCTATGATGTTAACGTCGGCCTTGTTGAACGGGGGCTTGAGCGGCTGGATGATATGCTTCGGCCAGCAATTATGTCTGGCCTTCTGTCAGACATGTTGACGGCCAGTCTCGCTAAGCATTCGAGAACGCTTACTGTGAACTGCTATTTCAACGGACATCCTGACCTGGTTGTCCGCGGTGTGTATCCTGAGAATTGTGTCAAGGCTGGCTCGGAAGGCGTTGAGATAAAAACGACCAGGAAGGCTGGTGGCGCCGTTGACACTCATGGCGCCAGAGATCAATGGATGTGCGTCTTCGTGTACACGGTCGATATTGAAACGGAGCCCGCACGTGAGCGAGAGCCCATGATGTTCACTGAAGTTTACCTCGGTCTTGTCTCGAGAAATGACTTCCGCAAAAATGCCCGAGGGGAACTCGGAACAAGAACGGCAACGCTCCATCGGGAAGGAATAGAGAAGTTACGTCAGAACTGGATCTACAGACTAAACGAATAATCCCCCCCGTTTTTAAACGCGGCAAGCTTCGGAATCGATGCAGTCGCTAGGTTAAAATACCGAGAGTCTTTCTCGATCCCGACACTTTGGTAGCCGACTGCTTCCGCGGCCGCCAATGTAGAACCCGACCCTGCGAAGGGGTCTAGCACGATACCTTCGCCGAGCGGAAGCGCGCCGCGAATCAACATACGCAGAAAAGCTTGAGGTTTAAGGCTTGGATGAGGCGCTAGCTCACGCTCAGATTTATGCGTTGGCGATGATGGAATCACGTCCCCAAAGGGACGGTCGGCTGATGGCCGTCTGAAGCCGCCCGTTTTCCACTTTCGGAGATTGTCTTGGACTCGCCCTTCGATTGGCTTCCGGAAGAGAATCCAGGGCTCCCACATTGACCGTGGCATCACGCTTACATCAGGGAACTCCTCATGCGCATGTTTAGGCCTGTCGCCGCCGCGCATCGTCATCACAAGCCTCACGATTTCTCCTCTTCGTTCCAGGCCGGCACGTGCCAGCGCTCCCGAAACAACGTAGGACAGCAACGGGTTGCTTGCGACGACGACGTTCGATCCGGGAACAAGGACGGGCAGCAACGCACGGCCCCACTCGAAGAAAAAGCGCGCGAGTTCTTCAACCTCATCGCGAGACAAAACCGTGAAACGGGGAAGCGGAGAACGTTTAGCGCCATCGAACGCTGGCGGAATTCGCCAGATTCCGCCCTTACCGTTGCGAAGCTTTTCCTGTTGTTCTGGGGCGTATTCAACCAATCCGTAAGGCGGATCGGTTACCACTGCATGTATAGAGTTCTCATGTTGTTGTCGCAGCCACTCTAAGCAGTCAGCCTCAAATAGGGTTGTCCGGCCAAATAAGTACGATCTAAAAGACGGCTGTTTTCCGGCCTGCGGTCCGTATGTCTCAGCCGGCGCTTCGCGGATTGTATAGACACCACGGTCCCGGCGAACAAAAAGCGAGTCGGAGTTCAACCGAAGATAGGATCGAATGCTAGATGGAGCAGCGCTGCCAATCAGGCCGTGAACAGCGTTTAGAATTTCGGCAACCGACGCTCCGTTGGGCTTGTTCGACAGAGCAGTAACGATCGCGTCCCTGACCTCACCTGGGCGTCGTCGCTCGTGACGTTTGCGCCTATCTTTAACTGGCATAGGCGAAGCCTACGACGTCTAGACGTCTTTGTCAATTCTTTTTTATTCCGCGGACAAACTTTCCGAACTTATTCACTGGTCCGGAGTTGTCCATTCGTTGCTATTCATTCCGCGGTTGTATATGTAGCGTGCCATGGGCAGGTTCAGGGAATGGCTGAAAAGAGCGAAAAAAAAGATGGCGCCTTGAGCGGCATCCGGGTGGTCGCCCTGGAAGTGGCGGCGGCAGGCCCTTTCTGCACCAGCATCCTGGGGGACATGGGGGCCGAGGTCATCAAGATCGAGCGGCCCGGGACGGGAGATCTCATTCGCTATTGGGACTCGGCGGTTCGCGGCCTCTCGTCAGGCTATGTGTGGCTCAATCGGAACAAGCGGAGCCTCGCCGTAGACGTGAAGAAAGAGAAAGGAAAAGAGATCGTGCACCGCCTGGTCCGGAGCGCCGACGTTTTCTTGGAAAATTTCGCGCCCGGAGTGGCCGCGCGGGCGGGCCTGGGTTCCGACGCGCTGGAGTCTTTGAACCCTCGTCTCATCTACTGCTCCCTCTCCGGCTACGGGCAAGACGGCCCTTACCGCGACGAGAAGGCCTATGATCTCTTGATCCAGGGGGAGAGCGGCATTATGGCGACGACCGGCTATCCGGATAAGCCGGCCAAGGCCTCTATCCCGATCGTCGATATCTCGGCGGGAATGTACGCGGTCATGGGAATCGTACTGGCGCTTTACCAAAGAACGACGACCGGCCAGGGGCAATCTATCGACGTTTCCATGTTTGATTCCATTCTCTCCTGGCTCGGTTATTTTCCCCACCACTATTGGCACCAGGGGGTCGAGCCGGAGCGGATGGGGATGCGCCACCACTATGTGGTTCCTTACGGGCCTTACCTGGCAGGCGACGGCAAGTACGTGAATCTCGCGGTCGCCACCGCCGACGACTGGGAGGTTTTTTGCCGCGAGGTGATCGAACGTCCCGATCTTCTGGCGGACCCTCGGTTTGCCACCATCGAGGCGAGGCAGAAAAATCGCGCGGTGGTGGAGGAAACCTTGGAGGGAATCTTTCTCGAGAAAGGCCACCGCGAGTGGTTGGAGCGGCTCCGCCGGGCGCGATTGCCTCACGGAGAGCTGAGAGGAATCGCCGAGGTGCTGTCTCATCCCCAGATTGCGGCGCGTCGCCTCATTCGTGAAGTGGAGTCGCCGGTGGGAGCCGTGCCGGTGATCGCCAGCCCGCTCCGCCTTTCCGCGAGCCCGCCGCGCTACGAGCGCATTCCCGAGTTGGGAGGAGACACGGATGCGATCCTGCAGGAGCTCGGCTACGATGACGG